>Ga0307990_1000240_pt1 | contig 52917 bp, 44 predicted proteins | sample EllFjometagen129_FD_203168 | JGI IMG/M metagenome (GOLD analysis project Ga0307990, IMG submission 203168) | Marine microbial communities from Ellis Fjord, Antarctic Ocean - #129 | ecosystem: Environmental > Aquatic > Marine > Unclassified | place: Southern Ocean | collected 2014-10-08
AAATTAACTTTTTTCATACGTAAATATTTGTTGGTTTGTATATGATAAAGATAAGAAATTATATCATATAATATTGGTTTTCTGTGAATTAAATTACTCTTTCTTAACTTAATGGCATTAGCGGCAAGGCGGGGGTCTATTAAAATTAAATAATAAATAGGATTATAAAGGGATGTAAAGACGGACTGCCTGTCCCGACTTTCGGGAGCCGTCCGTCTCAACGTTCCGCAAGAAAATCTCAAAAACAATAATATCATGAAAAAATAATCAAACTAAGCACAGCATTAATCACAATACCGGCCTTTGGCCGTGCATGCACGATGCTTTGCATCGGCATTACACTTCCGATAATTATCGGGATAACAATTAACCTTTCTACCCTCTCCGCCCAAACCCCGCCCCCACCCAACGGTGGAGACACACCCGAAGAAGGTGGAAACACTCCAGTTGGTGGTGGCGCACCCATTGGTGGCGGGCTTCTTATTTTGGTGGCTCTCGGTGCAGGTTATGGTGCAAAGAAGGTGTATGACTTTAGGAGACAAAAATCTTAATATAGAAGAGTACATTTTTTTCATATAATTTATGCAAGATAATAGCTTTGAGGATATCAAGAAAATATTTTTGTTAGTTTTGTACACGTTATAATCAATGCCATGCTGCCTTTGACAGGCTTTTTCTGTAAATTGCAGTTATACCATTGATTAACTATTTGTCAATTTATAAAATTATAATACATTGAAATCAGGATTTTTATTGCTGCTATTTTTACTTCTTTCAATGTCTGGTTTTACCCAGACAGGAACCGAAGGCTATTACAAAGACATTTTTATGGATGGTGGGGTTGATCTGTACAACAAAACTTACCTCCCGGCTGCCGACGAACTGGGGCTCACAATTGAATACATTGCTACTGAAGATGAAACCCTACAGAATGAAAGAATAATAGGAAATGAATACGATGCCAATGGGATACTACTTTACCCCGATGGTACACCCAGGTTCAGGTTGCTGCACACGAACGGTGGATCGGCATCTACACATGGGACCTCGCTGGATGACCAGGGCAGGATTAATATACGAACATTCTATTATTATGGAGGAAGCTACACCGGAGTTTGTGCCGGTGCTTTTATTTCTTCAATTCACTATCAAACTTCCGGGATAAATCCATCTTATTACCATATTTGGCCCGGGCGGACAAAAGGAACGGGCACGCTTAATATCTATACAGGGCATTTTATTGAACAAGGCTCGCCCCTACTGCAATACAACAATTTTGGAAACGATATGTATATTCCCCATATATATCACAATGGTGGGTGTTATGCGAACGAAGATATTGATTTTCCACCGGGTACGGAAATCCTTTTGCGATATGATAAACCGGGTCCGGGACCCATGAACCATAAGGTGAGTTGCTGGGCATATAAAGAAAATGATGAATCAGGGAGGCTGGTGGATATTGGTTCGCACCCTGAAGATGTAACAAGCGGGGAAGGCCTGGATTTAATGAAGGCTATGCTCCAATATGCAATTGGCTGGACAGGGTAATTTAAGTGTAAAAGGAAACCTGGAAAATGGGATTACAAGAGTGATGGACAAAACAACTGAAGAAAACGATCCGGCATTTACCAAAATTGGAGATAAACAGTATCATCATTTCTTATTGGAAATACCTGAGGACGTTCCACAACTTAGTATCACGGTCTCTTCCCAACAGGGCTATCATTTTAATATTTACCTGAATAAAAATAATTATGCTTTCAGGAGTAACGCACAATATTCAGATATTTCGCTTGCATCAGAAAAGATATTAACAGCCGAACAAGTCAGTGCCGGTCAGTATTATATTGGTGTTGAATGTGAATCCACTGTTTCTGCCATTTCCCACGACTGGGGTTTTGAATATGTGGGCAACCTGGAGGTTTTAAATGGTATTGAATATACTTTACAGGCTGAATATATGCAAACTTCTGCCAATGATCCCTTAAGCAGCATTACAATTGAGATTTATCCCAACCCTGCAACAAACTTTTTGAGTGTCAAAACCAGTAAGGATATTGAATTTATAAGTTTAACAGATATTACAGGAAAGAACTTCGATAAAATCGGGATATGCAAATTTCAAAGGGAATGTCAATTTGATCTTACCCAACTTACCGAAGGCACCTATATTCTGTTATTTAAAGATGAAAGTAATTATTACAGAAAAAAAATTATCAAGCAATAGAAAAGTTGATAACAAGCATAATTTCGTTCAAGGATAGATTAATAGATAATTGCAATCTCTTTTTTTTAGTATTCTTATCACCTGCCCAAGGCAGGTAAAATTCGTGTAATTCGTTCCATTCGATGAAAAATCAAATCATTTGAAGATAGCATAATAATATTTGTCGTACATCCCTTGAAGTGTTTAACCCGGTGATAAAGTAAATTTAACCAAATATCAAAATAATATGAAAATATTCAGGCTTAAATTTTACTTTTTCTTCAAAACACAGCGTAGCTTAATTGCGATTAATTAAAAAAGATTATTTTTATTCGCAAATATGAAATATGCGATGGACTTTATACTTTTGTTTTTTCGTTGTTTTAATTGCTGCCTGTAAAAACGAAAAAAAAACACTTACAGATAATGAACAGGCTTTGGTATCGTTATTTGTCCAGTCCTACAACGACAATCTTGAATCAACAAACCCTGATAGTGCAATAAAGCTATCATTAGCAACCCAAGCATTAAGTAGTAAAATCGATGACCCTGAAATAATTTTTAAGGCAGCCACGCAAACCGGAATAATATTAAAAAACCGACAATGGTACGACTCGGCAATGGTATATTTTGAAGAAGCCAATGACTGTGCCGTTCGGGATGAAAACGATTCGCAAATCGCCAAATCGCTTTATAGAATAGGCGACATTCATTATTATAAAAAGCAATATGCCCTTGCCGGCCAATACTTTAAACAGGCCGCTGTTATCAATAAAAAGCTTGGCCAATATGTACACCTGGCCACAAACTATTCATCACTTGGGTTGATTTTTCAGGAAACAGAGGTTTATGATTCAGCACTTTTTTATTATCAGAATGCCGGGCATCTTTTCGATTCGATAAATGATATGGCCAGGAAAGTTATTGTAATGGGGAATATCAGTGATATTTACAACAAAATGAAAAACTATGACATGGCACTAAAAATTGGCAAGCAGGTTTGCCTGTTGAATGATTCGTTAGGAAATGCCGGCCAAATTGCACGTGGCTACAACGGAACCGGACTAATTTACAAAAACCTGAAATTGTATGACACGGCCATAAACCACTTTATTTTCTCATTAAAATATGCGGAATTAGCCGGAGATGAATATCAAATGCTCATTGCGAAATTTAACATGGGAGAGGCATATTCGATGGCCGGTGATTTTGAAAAAGCTAATCCTCTGCTGGATGAAGTATATACATTTTGTTTGGACAACGAAATTGTTGAAGGACAAATCAGGTGTCTGCTTCGGATAGGCCGAAACAAAAAAGCCGCTGAAAAATATTTTGATACGAAGCTAATGTTTGAAACCGGATTGTCAATGGCGAAAATTCACGACTTTGAATATTTTGAGAAAGAATTTTTGGATGAGCTTATCCAGGTCGAAATCCAATTATTGGAATCCAAAGTGCTTGAAAAATATTACCAAAACCTTAAGCAAGTTGAGGAGCATATCAACTATCAGGAATTAAAAACAAAAATTGCCGGGTTGGATGCCAGATATGAATCCACAAAGAAAAATCACCAGATCAAAGACCTTAAGATGGAAAAAGCATTTTATAAAACCCGAAATACTTTATTAATCATTAGCATTCTTTTGGTCATTGTATCTGCTTCCATCGTTTTTATTTATCTGCGAAAAAGAAATCAACTGTTAAAACATAAACACCTGTTGAGCATAAATGAAAACAAGTTGAAACAATTATCCCTCGAAAAAGCCGAACTTAAATTGAACCTGAGAGATGAAAAAATCGGCCATCAAAAACAACAGATCGAGCAAAAAGTCAAAGAGTTGATGAATGCGGCACTTCACCAGGGGAAATTAAATGCTTTGATTCACAGTTTTAAAGAAAGCCTAAAGCCATTAAGATCTAAATTCCGATCCCAAACCGATAAGGATAAAATGGATCAGGTTTTTCGTCAAATTGAGAAAGCTAACAATAGGGATTCATTACAGGAATTTGACATAACATTCAACGAATTGCACCCAGGCTTCAATAAAACACTCTCAGTAGCATATCCGGATCTTTCACCACGCGAAAAACAATTTTGCGCACTCATATCCCTCAATATGAAATCGAAGGATATTGCTAAACTCCTGCATCTTCACCCAACTTCAATTGATACAGCCAGGCATCGTATCCGTAAAAAAATGAACCTCGGTCCCGACCAAAACCTTACAAATTATTTGATGCAGTTTTAGCACAAACGGTTTTATTAGTATATATTACTTTTTCAAAAAAACAAGTAATGACATCCTTATTTCTAAAATATCAGCTACTTATAGACTCCTGCTTAGAAAATACTTAGATATATTTTCCCGTGTATTCTGTTATTTATTCCGTGATACTAATAGTTTTGTTTTGTCGAAAAGATAATAATAACAAACATGCGAACTAACAAAACTATTTAACTATGAAAAAGAAACTATTTTTTTCCTTAATGGCTCTTCTGTCGGTTGTTTTCCTTCATGCCGCCGACCAGGTAGTAACCAGTAATGCAGGTGCTGGTAACAATACACTCCGGACGGCCATTATAAATGTAGGTGCTGGTGAAACCATTACCTTTAATCTTTCTGCAGGAAATGAAACGATTGTGATTACAGAGGATTTAGAGATTTATGAAAGCCTCACCATCGATGGCTCCAACACGGCCGGAAGTGGGACGAGTGTTACCATACAAGTCACTGTTCCCGGAACCACTGATGAACGTGTTTTTTACTTCTTCTCTGTTAACTCAGGGAAGGTTGCAAATCTAAGCAACATGACCATTAAAGGCGGAGATCTAACATCACAAACTGGAGCCTCCTCCTACGGTGGTAGCATTTATAATGTAAGTTATGGAACGCTGAATTTGGATAATGTTACTGTTTCCGGATCAAAAGCATACAATGGAGGTGGGATTTATGTTCAGGGTGAGGGTGCTAGTCTTTCGATTACTTCCTCAACAATTGATTATTGCACGGCAAGTAAGGGGGGTGGAATTTATGTAGGTACAAATGCAAGTTTAACCATCGCCGGTTCAACCATTAATTACAATACAACTACCAGCGGCGGCGGTGGGATCTACCTCGGTTATGCCGCACCCTTGATAATGTCGAATTCTACTGTCTCCTACAATAGTGTAACAAACTCTAACAATGATGGCGGTGGCGGTATTCTGACCTATAACGCAGTTACACTCACCAATGTGGAACTATCCTATAATACGAGTGTTTGGTTTGGTGGGGGATTACACCTAAGACCTCCCAGCGGAGGCGTAACACCTACACAAACCATCGCCGGATGCGATATTCATCATAACCAGTGTACCGGCATCAAACATGGGGCGGGTGTAGCCATACAGGGTACCAATGGCACTGATATAGGTCACTTTGAAATCAGCAACACATCATTTTACGAAAATGATTTTACCACCTCCACAGGTTACGGCGGTGGCTTGTACACCGAGTTTTATGACAATGGAACCGTGTCAACCATCGATGGCTGTGTGTTTTACAACAATGAAGCAACAAACAGGGGGGGCGGAATATGTTTTCACGATACCTATTGCACTATAAGCAATACAACCCTTGCAAATAATACTGCCGACCAGGTAGGTGGCGGGATGCGTACCAGTGGCTCTACCAATCTCTCCCTGATCAATTGTACGATAGCAGGTAATCACTCCGATAATAATGATTCGGGTGGTGAACAGGGAGGTGGATTCTATTTGGAAGGTTCAACAGCCCTTACATGCAAAAACACCATGATTGCCGATAATTACAAAGGAAGCGGAACTACAGCACCCAATGATTATTACGGTTACTCAGGTACCTTGACCGATAATGGATATAACATTGTAGAAATACAATACGGCTCAATTTCATTTGGGGTGATAAATAATTTCCTCGGCCAGCAGGCCAATCTGTTTGGCACAGGTTTGACCACACAAACGCTTGCAGACAACGGTGGTCCTACCCTAACATTAGCCACATACGCTGGTAGCGTAACCATAAATGCAGGCACACTCATGGGAGCCCCTACTACCGACCAACGAGGATACGAAAGAGTTGGAAATCCCGATATCGGAGCCTATGAATCAGGGGGTACACATCCGGTTGCTACATGGGCAGGCACTACCAACACCGATTGGAATACAAGCACTAACTGGAGCGGTGGCATTGTTCCCGTAGCTGTTTACAATGTTACAATCCCGGATGTTGCAAACAACCCGGTAGTAAGCAGTAGCGATGATGCTTCATGCTTTGACCTGACGGTTAACACCGGTGGCAGTCTTACAGTTCAGTCGGGAGGCTCGCTTATAACCGATGACACCATCACCAACAACGGAGCCATCAATGTACAACAAACAATAAGTGATGGACAGTGGCACTTTATTTCGGCACCAAATAATAACACAACTGCCAGCACCTTTAGTGGCAACTACCTACAAAGCTGGAACGAAACAACTGCCCTGTGGAACGATATTACAAATGCGGCCACAGCGCTAGTCCCCACCCAGGGATATTCCCTCTGGGGAGTGGCCAAGGCAACAACTTATACTTTTGCCGGAACACCAAATACCGGCGAACAAACCATCGGCATGACTTCTGCCGGAGGTGGTGTAAACGATGGTATGAACCTGCTCGGAAATCCATACCCATCTTCCATCGACTGGGATGTGCTGGACGAAACTTATGGTACAATATATTACTGGGACAGCGAAAATGGCCATTACGACACCTGGTCGGGAAGTGGTTCTACAAACGGTGGGCAGCAGTACCTCCCGCCCATGCAGGGATTTTTCGTTTACACAACCGAGGCAAAAGATTTTACCATCGACAACAGCGCACGAACCCACGAAAATGCCACGTCATTTTACAAAAGTGGCAATAAAGAAATTCAACATGGCCTGCGTCTGGAAGCTACTACTGAAAATGGTTTGAAAAATGATATACTACTACTCTTCCGCGAAAACACCAACGCGGGTTTCGATTTTCAAAGTGATGCCTGGAAATTCTTTTCGGGAACAAGCGGAATGCCTGAAATTTACATGATCGCCAATAATCAAAAGCTGGCACTGGAAGCATGTCCCGAAACTGAAACCATCCAGCTTGGTTTTACCAACGACCTGGCCGGAATTTACAGCATCGCCATCAAAGAAATTGCAGACATCCCAGAAGCATTTCTCGAAGACACTAAAACCAACACGTTCCACAACCTCACCAAAGGAGCTTACGAATTTATCTGGAACCCGGAAACGGATATTGAAACTCGTTTTAAGCTACATTTCAAAGCTGTTGGCATTAACGAGAATCAGATCAGCGAAAGCAATATTTTGATTTATGCTGCCGGGCAAGAAATTTTTATCAAAAACGTAAGCGATGTAGAGACGTACAGACGTACGTCTATACTGACGGTTACCGACATACTGGGCAGAACCGTTTTGCAGCAAAACATTAGCGGAAGCGAATTATTCGCCATTCCTGTGGATTTGGAAACAGGGGTTTATATCGTGATGGTGAGGAGTGGCAGCGGCAGCGGCAGTGGAGCATGCTCCACTGTACCACTGCATACGGAGAAGGTGTTAATAAAATGATGACAAAAACAGATTCCTCTCCGCCAGTTGGCGGATCGGAATGACAAGATTGATCGGGTAAAAAGGGGAGTTGAAAGACGAACGCTTCGCGTTCGTCTTTCAACTCCCTAAAACCGACCAACGCCTTGTCACCTCGAAGGTGCGAAGCAACTGAGAGGTCTATCTAAAAAAACAATAATCGGGATGTAAAGACGCACGGCCGTGCGTCTCAACATTCCATAAAAAACAATAATATCATGAAAACACTAATCAAACTTACAACAGCAATCATCATCTTATTAACCATTAACTTGTCTTTCGCCCAAACCCCGCCTCCGCCCAATGGTGACGGCGGAAATCCCAACAGCGGTGGAAATACTCCCGTTGGTGGCGGCGCACCCATTGGCGGCGGTCTATTTATTTTGGTGGCACTGGGCGCGGGCTATGGTGCGAAGAAAGTGTATGATTACAAAAAGCGGGAGATGGAGGAATAGCATAATTTCCCAGTCACCCGGTGAATTGCCCAGGAGCCTGGTACAAATTTCAAAAATGGTTTCGGGATATTTCAAAAGCCTTCACCGGGTGACTTTTCTGAGTAACCTGGTAGGTTTGATCCTAAACCGCCAGGTTTATAGCCAAAAAAGTATTCTACCTTTTAATAATATCTTGCACAAGCGTGCCAAGTGCAAGCCTTTCTTAGAAACTAGCTCAAAGGGTGTTACAAAGTATTTTATTTTTAACGGGAGATGATGACATAGCCCATTTAATAAATTATTGTTATAAGTTAAATCCCTTTCTGTCAAGTTCCAATGAAGATATGTATTTCAATTTACTTGCGATAAGTTTGTTTTTACTGGTCAGTTTAATAACACCAATCGATGAATAAAATTTTTCTATTATTATTCCCTGCCCTGCAAAATACTCTATTAGTACATTTTTAGATATATCTTCTTTTTCTAAGACTGCTAAATACGAATACATGCTAATTATATTGTTTGTATTAATCCCTGGCCAACATCTCTTATCAGTTGTCCGGGGAGTTGTTTTGTTCGTTTTTCCAGTTTACGCCAAATTTCTGATGCTGAATCACCAGGATATGCTTCAAAATACAGGGCAGCGACTCCTGAAACATGGGGAGTAGCCATGCTGGTACCGTTAAGTGTGGCATAGAGGGAGCCGTTTGATGCCAGCTTTGAGAATGAACTAAAAACCCCAACTCCCGGCCCAGATACGTCAACACGTCCGCCATCGGCAGCATTAATTCCTCCATTCGAGAACTTAGCAACTCTTAATAGTTGATCCAAAGCTGCTATTGCCATTATAGATTCAGCATTTGCCGGACTGCTTACGGGTCTTGGTAAAGAGGGGCGTGAGCTATTGTTGCCTGCCGCTGCAACCAACAAAATATTCTTTTCCAAAGCTACTTGTCCCACATGCTCAAAAATTAAGGAAGGCGATTCCCCTACTCCTACCGGCATCCCAAGCGACATTGATATAACTTTGAAGTTCTTTTCTAAAGCCCAATCAATTGCATCGATAATCCCTGAAGTGCTACCCGATCCGGCATTTGATAATACTTTTCCAATAACGATGTTCGACTCGTTTGCTACACCATAGCGAAGGCCATCAATATGAGAAATATTTCCTGCTGCAGTCCCGGTACAATGTGTGCCATGACCGTTTCCATCTTTATCCCAATCTTCTCCCTGAATAAAAGATTTTCCCTGAATACTTCTTCCATTAAAATCAGGATGACCTAAATAAAATCCCGTATCTAAAACAGCAATATCAATTCCCTTTCCCGTGAATTTTGATTTCGACAGGCCAATCACTTCCAAACCCCAGGTCATATTGAGATTCTCGTGATTTATATCTTCCTGCTCTTTTATTATTTCTTCAAGTTCGGTCAATTGCTGTTGCAAGAGAATACTCGTATGTTGGGCTTCTGCTAACTTTTCTAAAGAATTAGCCGTTTTAAATTCTTTCTCTTTTTCATAATAAATCACAGGACTTGTGTTTGCTGCCAAAGAATGGGCCAATTGCCCCTCATCAATATCATCGAGCACTACAATTCCTAAATTTTTAAAGATAATACCCTGCTTTTTGCCCATCAAATCCTGAAGCTGAACCTTTTCGTTTAGTTCGGCAGATGAATTCAACTGAACGTTAAATTCTTTTTGTACTTTATTGATGGCAGATTTTGACTGCTCCTGAAGTACAGCCAAATACCTATTTGGTTTTACAATGTTTTTTGTTTTCATTTTAGTTTTATTTAATAGATGAAAAAATTTCGTCGATCAGTATATAAATGTCATTATTTGTAATAGATAAACGTAGTTTTCTATCGACAAGGCTAATTTGCTGATGTTGTTTCAAATCATTCCAAATTACCTCAATTTTAGTATAATCACCCACTTGGTTCAGATGATCCTGGGTTAACAATTGGTTTTGAATAGCGGACAGAATGAGTTGCGAAAGCATTTCCTTTGCTTCATCAATGGTATGATTTACATCTTCCAATGCTTGTTGCAATATTTCGCTTAAGATCGAAAGGCAATGAAAAGCGGCAATCCATATATTTTCCCTCCTTCCTGTTTTTATTTTCTCTAAGCGCAAGGGGTTAATACCTCTTGCAGCAGTTTCGTAGTAAACAGATAGCTGGCTAACTTGATTCTCATGTTTACTGTCGCCTATTTGATGAAAATAGTCCTGAAATTCTTGAAAAAATTCTTTGATGTGAACATCAAAACCATACGAACGATGTTTGTATTCATCATGCCAGGTAACCAGTTTCGTTGAGAAACCTTTGAGGTTTTTTTGCTTAAAATGTGCGAAGACAACCATTATTCAAAAATTATTTCTTCCATTTCATTTCCATCTTTATCACGCATTTTTACAATTCGGAAACCTTCATCTTCCAACATCACATGGAGGTTCATAAATATTTTATCTTTGTCAGATTCCTTTGTGGTGTCAGGATCAATAAAAATATCATTGAGTTTTACTGCCACAGGTGTAAATTGATTTCGAATCGCATCTTTTAGAATCAAGTTAAGCTCTCGCTTTTCCGAAGAAGTATCAGCAGTACCGAAATCACTATGTGCAAGTACTTTCCGTATAGACTTTGAAAAATCAACTTTGTTAATAGAATCATCTACTTTTTTCACAAACCGATAATCGCTCTTCTCCAAAGTATTTTTCACCTTTAAGAATTCATCTTTATTCAAAGAATCTTTGGATATTTGTGAAATATTAAGCCCTCTTGCAATATTGATTTCTCTGATTTTCGTGTTTACATCAGCGATGAAATTCTCCTGATTCATTTTAAAGTCATACTTGGTATCTGATGTAATTTCTGAAATCTTTATCGGGATATCCAGTTTAACCGAAAGCATAGAGAACCGTGGTACGCGAAAGAATTTCAAATATTCATCTTTTGCATATTCCTGGGCAGTTTTCACGGCTTCTTCATCTGCCTTTTTACGAGCCCGAATTACCTCAGAATTGAGGTAATTCAGGTAATCTGATAGTTTAATCATGGTATCCTTTTATTCTGCTAAAATTCCAAGAACTTTTTCTAATCCTCCTGGCATTTCATCATTGGTTGCCACCACTTTTACCCCCATAGAGTATTCTTTTTCTACCTTTACTCCTGTTGAAGAGGTACGCTTATAAGAGACTGCTACTTTAAACTTAACACCAAAGAACCCACCTTCGGCACTGGCATCAATTCCAAACTCTGAACTCACATCTTTTGAGTAAACAGAATTTAGCTTTACATTGAAATCAATTTCGCAAGTTTCGATACGTAAGCTGGGGATACTTAATACAGATACGAATGGAACAGTTAGCGCGACTTCTTCTTCAAATGTCTTAGTGTTAACATCAGTTCCCTCTGGCACCTCATCAGGTATTATTTTCCCATAATTTGGATTTGCCTTTACCTTAGTGTGGGTGAAATCAACCATCCTAAGTTTGTCATTATCATCAAAACCAACCTCCTTGATGAAATTCACAGTTGCCAATGAAGCATTTGTTTGGGCGGTTACACAAGCGTTGAGCGGCCCTCCAATTAGTTTTTCAAAATCGATGCTGCCAAGTTCTGCTGCAAAATCAGCAGAAGATACGGTAGATGTTGAGAACAATTGCTCATCATCAGCCATTAATTTCGAAATCATTTTTAAAGCCTCTTCCGAATGAGTTAAAACCTTGGTCTCCCAATCAGTTTTATAACTCTTTTTAAAGGATTCAACAACTTTAATAATTTCACCTTTAGTAAGTTCCATTAACTCATCAGGTGCTATGCCACTTATTTTTCCATATTCTTCAGGTGTAATAAGTGTTTGAATACCTTTTAACAGGTCCACCAATTCCTGTTTTGTTTTGGTGCTGTGGTTTTGCTCTAAAAAAATTTTTAAATTTTTCATCTTAATAGTTTTTAATTAATAATTGTTATGTTTTACAGTGTTGTACAATACAACTTGTATTTTTATTTATTGATTTCGATTTCAATATGTAGCAAAATTAATATCGAATATAACCACAAGCATAGCAGAAAATCACCATAAAAAAATTTAGTGGTATTCTGGGTTAACGCACTTGCCTGTTGAAATGTATGGTAGGTACGATATTTCCTTTAACCACAGAATTTCATATATCTGTATCAACCCAAATTAATAAAGTGGCAGATGGATACTATGTAAACGATGTTGACTTTGCCGGCAAGATAGAAAACCCGGGGTAACTATACATGGTGGATGTACACTCGGATCAGGGCATCTTCACAGAGTGTCTGGAGCTGATAATCCCCGGGAGAAAAAGTAACCGGGGCAGAAAACCCACCAAACTTGAGGTAACTACAGAAGACATAAGCATTAGCGAATACCTGAAAATTTTGATCAATATACTCCCTAAGCATTGGTAAATCCCAAATCCACGATTTTTTTATTAACGGCGTAACAATCGGGGGTAATTTTAATTTCCTTCATGGCGGTTTTAGGCATATCGGAGATGAAGGTTCCGGTTTCTGAAAGGATTTTAGATTTTGCCGGCATGGCAACATAAAGCCATTTTGCAAGCACGGGGATTGTTGTGCCCTGGATTAAAACCGAGGTAACCGAGATGAAGAACACGATATTAAAAATCATACCGGCTTTGTCGATCCCGGCCAGAAGCGGATAGGTGGCAAATACAATGGGAACCGCTCCTCGCAAACCAACCCAGGAAATGTAAAATCGCCGGCGCAGCTTCATTTTAAAAAACATCAGGCTAAGAAATACGCTCGCAGGGCGGGCCACCACAATCAGAAATAACGAAATAAGCAAGCCAACACCAACCACCGGGAAAACCTGCGAAGGGAAAACAAGCAGACCCAAAGTAAGGAACAAAACGATTTGCATAAGCCAGGCCAGGCCATCATACATTTTCAAGATCGTTTTTTTATGTATCAAATCCTGGTTACCCAAATAAACGGCGCAAATATAAATGGCCAAAAAACCATTGCCGCCAATAAAGTCGGTGGCCGAAAAAGTGAGGAACATCAACGCGATAACCAAAACCGGGTAAAGGCCTTCGAAGTCGAGTTGGATTTTGTTGATGATTAATTTGCTCACCCATCCAAAACCAAAGCCCAACAATCCGCCAATAATCATTTGCCTCAAAAACAAGGGGATGACCGAAAAAATACTTTGATCCTGGTTTACCACCAGCGAAAGGAAGGCAATGGTAAGCACGTAAGCCATCGGGTCGTTGCTGCCGCTCTCCAGTTCGAGCGTAGGCCGCAGGTTGGTGCGCAAAGCCAGGCTTTTTGAGCGTAAGATAGAAAATACCGCCGCTGCATCTGTAGAAGAAACTATGGAACCCAGGAGCATACTTTCGTAAACAGTAAAGTCGGTAATGAGCCACACGAAAGTGCCGAGCAAAAGCGCCGTAAGCAAAACACCGAGGGAAGACAAAACCAGGCCTTCGCGCAGAATGGGCTTTACCGATGTCCAGTTGGTACTAAGCCCACCCGAAAACAAAATAAAGTTAAGTGATACCACGCCGATGAACCGGGCAATTTTCGGATCATCGAAAAAGATTCCCCCAATTCCATCGGATCCTGCCAACATGCCTACTGCCAGCGAGAGCAATAATGTGGGAACTCCAAATCGGTAGGAAGTTTTGCCTGCAACAATGCTTGCAAAAAGCAAGAGAGAGCCAATTAATAATATGTTTTCGATGGTCAAATTCATTTGTACAAAGATACATATTCCCGTTTGTGGACTGGCTAAATCGTCTTGGTGTGTTTAAGATTATTTGGTTTCAAGCCATCGGGAAAGAGGCTTCAAATTTTGATGACAGTGTGAAGCAGGTTGCTCCCTAAAAAACTTTGTTTCGCATATCTTTTTGCAGTTTGACTTATTGGCAAAGTATGAGTTTGATTAAACGCTTCTTTGACGAGGGAATTGAAGTGGCAGTTGTATTTTATCGGAGGTCTATTTCCTAAAATCATCATTTAATGTATCATACCCTCTTTCGTCTGTTCATAATCCATTTAACTTTTAAAATCCTCGTTCTTAAAGATATATACCAAATTTCTCGTTCTTTATTCCATGGAATTGTATATTCTGAATTATCCTTCCATTTTTAATGTCAGTCTTTTTTTCTTAGTTTGCTTTTTGTCTCTGTAACAGCTCTTTCGGGACTGTTGTTGTTTGTGAAATCTTTATCAAATAAATTTGTTACTAGCCCGATTGATTGTTTACTAAATATCATATCATAACCAACACATAAGCTCATAGAAATATTTAGTTCGGTACTGTGTTGGTTTAAGAATTTAGCCTGTGCTTCAAAGAATACCAGGTTTTGCAGTATAATTATTGAATTCCCATGTTTTTAATTGGCTACGTTCCTCAGCTATGGCATGTAGCGGATTCCCGTGTTTTATGTTTATTTGTAAAAGTAATTCCAATGTCTTTTCATTGTTAAATATTTTGCCGCTATATGCTATAAGTGGTGTTACCTGCTGGTTTGTTATATTTTACTCAGTCATTCACAGTTTATTACTAGTTAAAACTCTGTTTATAAGTTATTAATTCAAAAAAGGTTCTATTGATTCTATTATTTTTTTTAACTGTTTATTTGTAAGCAAATCTAATTGTGGAAGGGTTGGTTTGGTTGCATCAAATCCTTTAATTTTTTCTTCATTTTGTTCCATCCAATTTGCGATAAGCTCCAATAATTTTTTATTAGCTAAACCATGCGGAGTGTTATTTATTTCAAATTTTATATCAAGCAATGGGTATTGCGAAAAATATATTTGTGATAATGTTGCTCTGAATTCAAGTTCTGCATTATTCAGTAATACTAATTTTATTTTTGATAAAGTATTAAAATCTATCACATGCCTTCCTTCGTGATTAATAATATGATTATACTCAATGTCATTATAAATAGAGATAAACTGTTTTCTAAGTTCATCATTTTGAAATCCCACAGATTTTAATGAATCTATTATTTCAGAATAAATATTTAGTCGTATTCGTTCATAAATTCCATTTAAATTTGCGTTTGCATTTATTTTTGATAATGAATCGTCTTGAGCTGAAAGAATAACAATCTCATCCTTCCATTTTGAAAGTGATTCAATATTATTTAACTTATTCCAATAGTATATTGGATTTGAAGAAGCTGGTTCTCTATACTTGGCAATAATTGCATCATCTGCATAGCCAGCAAAACCATAATTACCAGTAAACCAACCCCAATAATTATTTGAGAATCTTAAATCTAAAACAAAGAACTGTATTTCAGCCTTTTGATTAAATTGCTCTATTGCTTTAATTGTGTCAACAATTGCATGACCACCTATATAAAAATAATATCCATTAAATTTACTTGAATACACTTTTGTCCCAAATCTATTATATAATTCTTCATAAAATCTTCCCCTTTTAAATTTAGGAATTTTATCTTCCCAAGAGAGTTCGTTCCATAATTGTTTTTGAATTGATTTTATATCTTTCTTAACTTCCTTAATATTATTTTCATTTGCTAATGCAACATCTTGATAATACGCATACATACGATATTCTATTTGTTCACAAAATTCGTAGTAATTTGTAATGTCGTTTATTGCAGGGTTATCAGTTTTTGATTTATTTGGCAAATATAAATTCATAACATAAGCAAATTCATAAAACCTGGAATTTGCTAGATTTAGAATAATTTTTTCTCTGTTTTCTGCAGATAAATCGGTTTTGTACCAGTTTAATAAGATTTGGGATAATTCCTTTTGTGGTTTAACTAATAATCGTGTTGCTTTTTGTTGTGATGAAATATTAAAATATAAATTCCATGCATTCAATGCTTCTTTTCCATCTTTAAAAAGCAATGCTAAGCCCAATTGAATCTTAGAAGATTTAAGAATACCAGGGTCGAACTTATTTGCAATTTCAATTTTGTTCAATGCATCTTGTAACAATAGAGTGTCAATTGGTTGATTGTTTTTTATTTTATAAATCGCTTCATTTAAAATTAAATTTGAATAAGCAATATTGATAAAATTAACTTTGTTTTCAGATGTAATATTTAATAATGCTTGTCGATAAACTTCTTTCGCTTCTGTAAAATTATTTGCTTCAGTTTCGTACTGAATTAAATCTCCGAATAAATAAACCTCATATATTTTAAGTTCGAGTGAATTTCTCAAAAACTCTCTTGCTTTAACTAAATCATTATTAAAATGCCATGAAATAAAGGCTAGCTTTCTACCTGCTAAAGCTCTATCTACATCATTTGCTTTATCGCTTTTATATACTTTTTTATAAGATTCTAATGCTCCATTAAAATTCTGACTATAAAACAGATTATCAGCTTCATTAATAGATTTTTGGCTCACTACCTGTTTTAAACTCAGACAGAGTAATGTTAATGTAATTAAAAAAGTTATTTTAATCTGTTTATTTTTCATTTTCGTATTCTGTTTATTTTTCAACCTTGCAGGTAACGGTTAGTATAAAAATTGTAGCCGATTGCGGGCTTCATTCCTGTCAAGTTACATGAAAGTTGAAGCGGGCTACAACCCCTGTCCCGATAGCTATCGGGATTACTACTATCTCGCTTATTTTTTATATACATTGTTACCATTTCGTGCTTTTTATTTCTCTGTTCGTTCTTGTGCGATGGCAAGCAAGCTCTTTTGCAATTTTGGGTCGAGAGTATGCTCGTGTGAATTGCAAATGTGCTTGCTTGTAGGGTGGGACATTAATTCATTGTTCATTTTTTCTAAAATAATCTTCCCAAGTTTTTGTATCTGAATAATACACAACTGCATCATCAAAACCAATATTGAAATACACCATATAGAAATCATCATTTATTTTTTTGTAATATGGTCCATCTCCCATTTCTTCTGATAATCCACATTCACTTATTGTATTAGGAAGTACTCCATTAGTAGTTTTGAATTTCTCAACTTGTTCAATAAATACAGTTGCCCTATTTTTATATGAATTTGATTCAAAATTTCTTAATGCAATTATCACCAAAAGACTTATAAAAAAAGCAATTGATATTAAAATAATTATCCTTTTTCCAATTTTAGAACTGCTCATCTTCTCTAGTATATAAAGGTTTTGTAGTTTCATTAGTTTGTGTTGGAGGGTTTTTACTATCCACTGCAGGAATCTTATCATAATTAGGCGCATTTTCAGGATTTGTAGCACCCAACTCATTATTTAGATAATTCATTAACTGTTCTCCAAAAGTTAACTCACTATTAGGATTAAAATACTTGGTTGAAAATTCTGCGCCAAATTTATCACTTGGTAAATCTTCATAACTATAAGCAGAATGTTTCGCTGCATATTTATCTGTTAATTCTTGTGCATAACCATCTTGAACAGCTTCACCAATAGGATTTTCTTTTCCTTCTTGCTGATACTTGTAGGCTTTACCTGCATAAAACATGAAATGAGACATGTCTAACCAGCCTCCCTTTTCTGTATAAATATATCGCCCCTTTTTAGTATTGAAATAACCTGTTTCTGTTGGAAGTGGTCTCATTTGTTTCCAATTCATTTCTGTATTTCCTAAGCTCATCATATAACTATGAGAATCTGTTCCTTTGAAATGACCAACTTGCCTTGAACTATTATTAAGAACAGCTAAAAACTGTTGAGATGTTCCTGCATATTTTTTCACAGGCTCTCTACCATCAGGGTCTACTAGAATAATAGGATTATTCATCACATAATTATATGGCGACCAACTTGAATACTCTTCCGACAAAGGGTCGGGGCTTATCCAGCGACTAATAATATGCGGTTTTAAATCGGCTTCGCTGTAAAGCGTATCTTTTTCAACAAAACCAACAATTTTTTTTGTTTGGGTATTGTACAATACTGAACCGATTTCGACAACTGTTTTTAAATCGTGAAATTCCTGATATTTCCCTTTGCTTAGGGTTACGATATTGGGGTCAAATCCATATTTTTCCCATGGAAATTCCTGTGCGTTGCCTGCTAGAAACGAAGCAAGCGAAAATACTAAAAACAAGACTCTTAGATGCTTCATAATTATTTGATATTTAAGTTTATTTTTTTGTTTTGATATTTATGTTTTTCTTCTTTCAATGATACAAGCCAATCCAAATACATTTCTTCGGGCATCGCCCTGTAACCAAGCTCATGAATTTGAGTGTATAATCCTTGTATTTCTACAAATTCATTTTGTTTTTGTTCTTTCGATTGAGTTGTGTCGGCTTTCCAAAAAGTCATTTTGGTTTCTGCTTGTAGTAGCATGGCGTTAATGTTGTTTGGATAGTATTCAAGGACTTTCTTGCATGCTTTTAGTATAAATGTGCCATCTTCAATACCATACTTTTTTTCATATCCTTGAGACAAATCAATCATACAGGCAGCAATAGAATGTTTTTGGCTTAAAGTATCCATAAAAATTCCATTCTGTACTGCTTTTAAATGAATATAACCTGATGCCATTAACCATGAATCAATTGGGAACATGCCACTTGTTAATTCTGTATTGTACCAACCAAAAGCTTTGCAGTGTTGCTTAATATAAATATGGTTAGGCGCATAAGCCAAATAGGCTTTTTCTCCAAGTTCTTCTGTAATTATTTTGTATAGATAGGGCAAAGAATGACAATTGCCTTTGTGGGTCATTAAAAGTTTTGTGACAAACATACTTGTCCAATTTTCATCTCCTGTTATATCTTCAAAATCATATCCCAATGGCAAGTTGAATATAATTTCACTATTTTCTTTTTGAATTGGAACGGTGTCTTTCATTACTGTAAATACAGCTGCATAAATCGCAACTCTATCTTTATCGGATTCTTGATATTGTAATTCTCTCGAAATAATTAATTGCTCACAAAGTGTTTTATAATAGTCAATTGCATTACAGAATTGATTATAGTCCAGTTTGTTTTCCAGAAAACTGTTTTCAACCAAGAATACTGCTTTTTCAAAATCAACGGGTTGTTTTCCTTCAAGCATTTCTGAAAGAACAAAATATGTTGAATCATAGAGTGATTTAGTTTCTTGTGCTTTTGTTGAAAAACAAAATAGAAGGGATAATATAATAAATATCGTTTTTCGCATTGTTTATTTTATCATTTGGTGAATGAAACTTTTCTGATTTTCAGGTTTTGTTTTTGCTTTTTCAAGGCTTTCTAACCATTTTAGGTAATGTTCTTCCGGCATATATTCGTAACCCAAAGCATCAATCTGAGAATAAATATCGTGCATTCTTTCAAATTCCGTTTTAGCTTTTAAGTCTTGATTAAAAACATCAGGCGATGGCTTACCTTTTTGTCGGGCAATGTACATGGTTGTTTGTGTCTGCCAGTTTGATTCCAGCATTATAGCATTAAGTTGATTTGGATAGTATTTTAGCACTGTATCAGCACATTGCTTAACAAAGCTGTCGTAACCATATTTATGGACGTAGCTATTTGCCAAAGTGTTTAATAAACATGCAACAGTTTCATGTTGACTTAAAGTATCCATATAAATTCCACTTTTAATTGCTTCAGCTTTTACATATCCGCTTTCTAAAATAGCTGCATCTGAAATAATTGCACCGCACGTTAATTCTGCATTATACCAATCTCCATTTTCTGATTTAAACCTTACAAATGAATGATTGGGCAAAAATGTTAAATATGATTCTGCCCCCAATTCTTGTGCAAGAATCAAATAGAATAATGGCATTGAATGACATTGACCGGAATTTGTTGCCATAAGCTTTGAAACAAACATATTGCTCCAGTTTTCTGCCCCCATATAATCTTTGAAATCGTATTTTATTGGATAATGGATTAGTTCTTTCTCCTGACTTGTTAAATTAACACTTAATGTATCAGTTATGTAATCGAAAATTGTAAAGTTTATCGCCAAGTCGGTTGGTGTGTTCATTTTATATTCAGCTATTTTCAAATTGCATATGTCAACCGCATTTTGTATTGATTTTTTAAATTGACCATAGTCAAGTTGGTTTTCAAAATAGGCGTTCTCAACAATAAATGTGGCTCTTTTTAAATCCAACGGCATTTTTCCAATGAGCATTTCATTTATTTCTGAAAGTGCATTTCTGAAATAGTCTGTACCCTTTAATGAGCTTAAGTCAGGCAATTTGTAGTTAATTGAATTATTGTCGAAATCAGAATACAATTTTTGTACTTTCTGATACGAACTCTGTCTTTGAGTTAGTTCAATATTGCGAATTAATCCTTGATTGTTTCTTTGGATTTCGGTCATTCCATTAATCATTCTACTATTTGGTGTAGGATTTGGGGTTGGGTTTGTTGTTCCTATTTCAATAGTTTTGAATGTTGTCGGTTTGGGTGTTTTTATAACTGGAATTTGTCCAAAAGTTTCGCTGCACATCAATACGAAGACGATTAGCGTTGGCAAAAAAGCATGTGTAAGGCAAACGAAGGGTTTGCCCGTGTGTCGGGTTTGCCTTTCTCTTGCTTTGTGTGTTGGCTTTTTCATTTCTTTATTTCTGTTTCTTTTTTGCACTGCTGTTTCTTTTTTTAGCATGAATGGTAACTGTCTATATTTATTATTATCTTCATTAATGTATCTACTTGGTATTAGAACCTTTAGAGCCCATAAAACGGTAAAATGAGTAAGAGATCTTTGCAAATGATATTTCAGCAGCAACAAGAAGTGGAAGATTTCTCATAAACCGGTCTTTTTATTTTTTAAGCTTACAAATGTCGGGAAAAAATTGTTATGAATAAATGTCCCCTCCGTTTTTTTGGGTTCGTAAGCAAACATTTCTTTAAAAAAACATCCTTGATAATTTATTCTACGATCGATGATTCATCTAATAGTAACAATAAGTAATGTGCAGCTGACCAGCTAAAATTTTCTGCTTCTAAACCTTCTCCTGTTAAAGGATTATAGTTTTCCCTTATCGATGTCCCTTTATTTAGAACGCCTTCAGCATTATGTATTAATTTATATGTTGCCTTGTAGGCATCTTCATGATATCCGTAATTATGTAAACCTGCCACACCAAAGTATGCCTGATCTAACCAGTTAGGCCCTCTCCAATATCCTCCGTTTGGTTGAAAATTGGGGTGGCCGGCACTCAATGTTTGAAAAGGCACTTTTGTGTTAAAGTAATCGGGGTTCATCATAATGCATTTTACAGCTTCTGCTTGTTCAGTTGTAGCTACGTTTGCCCACAAAGGAATCCAACCTTCACAAGCCATTACATCAATAAAGTTTTCTCCATCAATTGAAGTGTCGTAAAACCATCCTGTTTTTTTATCAAAAAACTGATTTTGAATTTTTGTTTTTAATTCATCTGCCTGGGTACTAAAAATCATGCTATCCTCATTTTGTTTGAGGACTTTGGCCATCCCGACCAGGTATTTTTTTTCGGCATAGAGGTAGGCATTCAAATCAACGCTTTCCTGATTTAACGAAAAAGCCGCTTGAGCACTTTTAAGTATTTCACTTTTATCGAAACGCACGGCATTGTCCATTCCGCTTTCCCATTTTGCCGCAACTAAAGTTCCATCGGTAGAACCATATTCACAAATACCATCTTTATCATAATCTCTAAACTCGTACCACCACTTGTGTTGCTTAACAATTTTAGGATACATCTCTTTAATAAAGTCAATATCTCCATCATGTTCATAAATTTTCCAAACCGCCCATGCAGAAAGGGGAGGCTTGGTGTTTCGGTAGTTATGTCTTTCGATAGTTGTATCCCTAAAAATACAATCAGCAATAAATCCATTATCCAGTTGAAAATCGTACATAGCTCTTATTTGGTTTTTAGCCAATTCAGGGTTGTAATTTGCAACAGCTACCGCATGTTTCCAACTGTCCCAGGCCCAAAAACCCAAAAACCATTCATAATGATAACTTGGAAATAAGCCGTCATGCTTTAATTCTCCTGCAGCAATTCGGGTATTATTTTGCAGGGTAAGCACAGTTTTAGCAAGTAAATCTTTGTAAACGCTATCTTGCCAACGCTTAGCTAATTTGTTGTTTAAAGTCGTAAGTTGATTTTCCTTTTCATTTATTCTTTTATGAAGATATTTTAAAGGAGTTTGAGTTGCCAGTTTTAATCCGTGCTGTTCGATAGTTGCATTATATTCAGGAAAGATAAATGTTTGGGCAATGATTAAAATCTTCGTTTCATTGGCTTTTAATTCCATATCGTTTAACGAGATAGCATAAGAAGAATCCGTAGTAGTTATGCTATTTATGTCATCTTCAAAAGTTTGAATAATTCCTTTCACAGTATTTCGGCTGGTGGTTAAAGTGATGGTATTGCCCTCTTTCGTAATAACTAAGCCAATCGGAAAAGCTGTTCCTTTCCAGGAGGGGTGAAGCTCGATTGTTTCATCCGATAAATTGCTTATTTGGGTTGTAATTATTGCAGAGTGCGGAGAATGGTAAAAAAGATTCTGTTCGAACTTAATTTTTTCATTCTCTAAAACTTGATTTAAATGACTGTTGTAGCTTGTTTGTGTGGCTGAGAAATCGCTCAAATCAAGTTTCTCTTTCGTTTCAGTGTTAACCAATTCTAATTGGCATAAGGCTTTACTAATCCACTCTCCATGTCCGAGCGCCATTAAAAAAGGGCCGGAAAACCCGGGTGTTTTATTTTCTTCGCTGGAAAATCCATAAGCAAACCAGGCTCCCTGGTCAGAAAAGGCGAGCGATGACCTGTCGGTTGGTAAGGAAGGAGTTCCTTTAAAATTTAGAAGATTTTCCGGAAGAATAGTTTGAAGCGAATCTGCCTCTTGCCGCTCAGTATTGCAAGCGATTAACAGTAGCGTAATGCAAAAAGATAATATTAGATATTTCATTTTTTGGGTTTTTATTTGCCAATTAGCCATGAGTGTAGTCTAAAAACCCAAAACTACTGATTTTTAGCCCTTTTTAACCCCGACCCCTAAAGGGTGAAGTGCTAAAAATCAGTAGTTTGGGGAAGTCCCCTTCAGGGGATTTAGGGGTTTTAAGGCTTTTTAGACTGGTCTCAGCCATTTTAGTATAGTTTTAAATTCAATTTAATATTAATCTCCAGAATTTCAGAAACGCTACCTGTCCTAACAGGAATGCTAAGGTCTTGTCGGCCTGGCAAAAGTGCATCTTGCATTCCACAGCTTACAAAGAGGTTGGTGTCGCCGTATTTTTTGTATCCCCATGGATTTTCAAACATAGCTTTAACAATATAATTAAACGGGAAAATTTGCCCGTTATGGGTATGACCCGAAAACTGAATGTCGATTTTATTTTGAATGGCTACATCAAGGCAGTAAGGCGCATGGTCTAATAATATTATTGGTAAATCATAAGTTTTAGATTCTAAGATAGAATCAATTGGTCTAATCTCACGGTTTCCCCGAAAACTAAGCCCCAACACATAAAATTTTCCACCTACTTCAATTAACGAATCCTTTAATACTGTTGTTTTCGGATGGTTAAAGAAAGCAAAATCCTTTATCTTGTTTATCCGATAATCATGATTTCCGTTTGTTAGATAAATCCCATCAGGAGCCTTTAAATCCAATAAAATATCGCTGTAAGTATTAAAAATCTCCGATTTGTCATATCCGTAAAGTTCAAGTAAATCACCCGGAATAACAATTATGTCAGGATTCAGCTTATTAACCATTTCCGTGGTTTTGCGCAAAAAAGTTTCACTTGTCATCTTTTTTAAGTGAAGGTCGGCAATGCAGACAATTTTTAATGAGTCAAGTGTTGATGATTGTTTCGGGATAGTAATACTGTAGCTTCGAACTATTGGATTATAATTGACATAAAAACCGTAGCACGTTATTAACACCGCACAAACAACTATAGATGTCAGCTTTATAAAAACTACTTTCCTGTTTTCCGAAATGTGATTTGGCAGAATATTAATTAATCTGTTGAACGATTTAAGCAATTGCAGCATAATAATTAATAGGAGGGTGTAGAAAATAAAAATCACGTAGAATCCAATAGCGTAATTCAAGTACGTAAAAAACAAACTTCCCCTTCCAATAATAGCAAAAGCAATTTCGCCCGAGGAGTAAACCAGGGGAATCAAACAAGCTAAAAAAACAATAACCGGCAATAGAACCTTCGCGGCTTTGCGATTGCTAAACGAATCATAAATTCTAATATAAAAGTAAAAATGAGGAACTAAGAAAATGGTCAGGAATACCCAGGAGTAAAACGGGAATACAAAGTCGGTGATAAAAAAAATGAGCCCGATTACTATAAGCGAAAAGAGCTTTCTTGTATGAAGAGGAATACTCCCTGTTTCTGCAAAAATCAATTTGTTTGCCTTTGTTTTCTTCTTGAAATAAAGTCGGAACAGGAACGCAAGACCCAATTGTAAAAGAAATAATAAAACAATGGCCAATATATTTCTGATGGCAAAACCTGCAACATGACGGGTGCTGAGAAAAACGATAACGATTAACAAAAAATCGAAGATTAATCCTAAAACAACCGGAACTATTGCAAAGAATCTTTTTTGTTTTACCCAAAGATTAAACGCAATTACAAATCCGCCGATAACCGGCCCACCAATTATTGAAGCGATCAAGAACTGGTTCAAACTATAAAGTCCCGGTTTAAGAGATTCGTTTATCTGATTTTCGCTATTCATAATTTCAAATTTTCCGTCAAACCGCCGGCTGGCGGTCGAATTGGCGCTGGTGCAACAACGAGAAGCGGTTGGATTACCCACTAAAACCCTCATTACATTTACACTTTATTATCAACGGCTTCTTATTTAAGCTTTTGTAATACTTCTTTGTAAAGAGGTCCCAGATGTCTCTTAATAATTACCCAAACTTAAGAATAAGCTCAATTGCACGAACGATGTCAGCCAGATATTTTTTACCCTTCTCTGTCATATATTAGAATTTTTGTTGAGTCAATGCTTTTTCTAAGGTATGGATTTTTAATTGAAGATTCAGTTAATAAATCTACTTTCCTATGAAATATGTCTTCAAATTTATCCCAAAGAGAAATTAGCTTTTCACCTCTGTCTAATGGGTCTGACGAGTCAATCTCAACAAGAAAATCAATATCACTTTTCATAAAGTCAAACTTGTCTGTCGTAGTTGAACCAAATGCATACAAATACTTTACCTTATGATTTTTACAAACATTCATAAAGTCATTTTGATACTTCAATATTTCATCGTGAATAATCATAATTCAAAGATACTTTTTTTAAACAATTTGGAAGCATTTCTAAAAACCCTAAACATTTATCTTTGTTCAATTCATAGTTCATGTAGGAGTTCAAATCGATACTATTTCCCTCGATATTCGACGAATAAACCGCGGATGATTTTGTTAAATAGTCAAATTCCCCGTTGTTTTCAGAAAAATCATAATTCTGAATTAATCCGGGAATTTCATGTCCGATTGTCTGAATATAGGTATCAAAATATTTTCTTTCAGTTATTCTCATTTAATCCATTTTTTCAAACACAGATATACTCATTTTTGTTGTCAAATCTTTTTGGTGCTTCAACTTCCAGGGATGAAACAACGGCCTTGCGTATGAAGTGTTGGGCATTTTAAAGCACATCACTTTCAGCCCGCTGATATGTTTATTAATTGTATTCACCTTCAATTAAACCAGTATGTGCCCAATGATTTATAAACTTTGTTGGGGGTATGTGCTTTTTACTTTATCGTCTATTTTTGTCAATTCTAATGCAAAATTTAAAAATACTTTATGAGCTTTCGTAAATTGAAAATTATCTCCAATTCTTTCAATTATATTTCGTTTTAGCATTGTATTGTATATTAAACTCTTTCTGCTTTCAGGACTGCTTATTTGCTTGCTTGCTTTAATGATTTCGTGCCAACTATGAGAATTATCAAAATATTGGTTGATTCTTTCTAAATTAAAAAAAGAACTATTTAACTCATCAAAAAAGTTTTTACCTTCTTTATCTATTTCATAAGATAAGATTGAGATAAATGTCATTATATCTCTTGATGTTTTTTCATCTGTATTATCGGAAATCAAATAAAGATATTCCGTTTCAACTATTAATTCATAATCAAAAGATTCTTTGAAGAAATCAGTATAGAATTCTTTATTTTCGCCTTCCAAAACTGTTTTGTAAAGCTTTCCTGGAAACAAGATAAATTTTCCATCTAATAAACTTTTTACAATGTCATAATGATATTTTGGATATTCAATCTTCATCTTTTGTGATTTTTAAAACAGGTATTGTAAGTTCAGTATTATCTTTTTCAATAATGACTTTTTCATATTGTTTTTGATATTCAATATTAATGTCTTTTTCAAATAAAAGAGAAACCATTGTAAAATATTGACTTGTGTTAAAATCCGCATTTTCAGATTTTATTTCGGTCATTATCCATTCGAAGAAATTTTGTATTGGTAGAGATTCTACCATTCTTTCTTTATATTTGAATTTATCAAAAATCCAATCTTCAAAACTGTGGTTTTCATCATTGATAAAAACATTTTCTTCTAATTGAAATTGTTCAAAATATTCTTTGGTGGAAAGTTCAAAATCATTAGAAAGAACATTGTCTCTAAATTTCTGTAATAATTCCTTTTGTGGACTATTTTTTTTATACCAAAGTCCCTTACTGAGATAATGATGCATCCCTTTTAATATTAAATTTTCTGTTTTAATTCGTTCAATTAGAGGAATTAGCTCATTTACTAATATTTCTGATTGTTGTCGAATATCAATTAAAGCTTGTTTTAGTCTATTATATAAACGTTCAAATTTTAAACGAATATTTTCATCGTGAAAATTTAACCTTTTCTCATTTGTGTATTCTGAAATGATTAGCAGAATATTATAAATAGATTCAGAATTATGTATGTCAATAATATTGTTCAGGGGAATTATGTAATATTCTATCCAAAAACTCGCTTTATGAATCTTTTCCTGATAATCAATGTTGTCAATATTTGCTTTTAAATCTCTTGATTTGACCAATAAACTTGATGTGTTATTTTTGACTTGCGATAAAAATTTATCAATTTCATTTGTCAAAGAATCTATTCTTTCTATTAAGATATTTTTGTCTTTGCCTATGTCTTCTTTTATCTTGATGAATAAATTGGTAATTGATTGAACATATTTTTCAATTTCTTCGGGTAATAATGGTTTGAATTGCTGTAAAATAAATTCAAAAAGGTTATAATATACATCTGTTATTTGATATTCATCATTGATGTTTTTTATAATTTGATATTCAAATAATTGATTTTTAATTTCTACTCCGCATTTTTCAATTTCATTGTTTAGGAATTCATAATCAATAGTATTATTCTTTGATTGAGCCAAAAATAATTCTTTCAACAAATCGTAATGTTGATGAATAAAAGATAATATTGTTTTAGGTTCTGCTTTAATCATCGGTTAAAATTTCTTGTTCCAAAAACTTATTATTCTTTAATACAAGTTCTCTAATTTTCACAACTTCTGGTAATTGGGAATTTTTAACTCTGATTGTCATTTTTGCTTTGTTTCCTTTTAATGTTTTGGAGAACTTCTCATACAATTCATTAAAATTATTCGGGACAAATAAATTAGTATTTGGGTAAATGGATTTTATTCGTAAATATTCATCAAGTCCGTTAAAATCATAATCAACAAAGACAAAATATTCATTTGCATTAATTTTTCTGATAGAATCTTTTCCAATTCTTCCATATTTATGAAAATAGATATAATCGTCACCTAAAACCATTTCAGCTTTAAGAAACGTATCTAAATTTTCAACAAAACAAACCTTATCTGCATTAATAATTGGATTTTTAATGGCGAACAATCCAAATGTTTTGGTAAAGTGTTTTACATCAAGTTCTTTATTATTTATTAGAGCTTTTTTGAAACCACGCACTAAAAATATTGGTTCATTTTTTATTTGAGAAGCTTTTGAATCTCTATACTTTTTAATATTTGAACTTTTAGATTTTGAAAAAGAATCTTCGGGGAAATTTTTAATAAAAAAGTCATCAAATTGCTTTTTTTTATCTTTATTAATTGAAACAATAAAGCCTTTCCCCTTTTTATCTTTCAGCAAAATATTACTTGATAATAAGGACTGAAAAATGTTAGAATTAAAAACACTTTTAGGAATTTTTGAAATGGAAAGCTCTTTTTGCTCTTTTAAAAGGTTATATGTCTTGAAATCTATCTCTTTCATTTTAATTTTCTTCTATACATTACATTACCGCTCTTTGAACTAACAATAATTTTCCCTTGACTTCTAAAAATTTTATAGTATTTATCAAATCCATCGAAAGGGTGTAATGCAGCGGATATGGGCAAGAAGTTATTTTCTTTGCAAAATTTCAATAGCTCAATTCGGTTTTCATCATCAATAGTTCCTAATTCATCTATGAATAATACAATTTTATTTTCTTTATCGTTGATGGTTAACTTGTTTATTATTGCCATAATGATAACAAGCCTAATCATTTTGTCAGTTCCATCTGATTCAATTTGATTTTTTAAATCAACAACTTTCTTTTTTCCTTTGTTTTCAAGATGTAATTTAATATCAAATAAGTCGGAAAAGTTAATGGTTATTCCATTTTCAAGATATTTTTTCAGCACATTAAGATTATCTGTTTGGTCAAATAATATTTGATTATAATCCAAACCTTGTATTTCCATTATCTTGTATAAGTCTTTTTTTAAAGTCTCATTTTGAATTAGTTCTATCTTTAACGAATCAATGTCAGAAATTTTAATTTTTCCTAATTTTCTATTGAATTGGTTTATAACCCAAGAATAGAACTCGTCATAACTTGATAATAAAGATTTTGCTTGTGCTGAATATAAAGAAGAAATACTACGAAGTAAATCATTAATGCTTTTCTCTTTTTTATTAATTGTTGCCAACTCACTTTCAATGTATTCAATTAATTCTTCTTCATTCGCTTCAACTGATTCTATTTTTCTTTTTAAATTGTCAAAAAGACGTTCTTTTTTATGTCTAATTTCAATTCTATCATTAAAATATCGTTTAAAGTTTCGATAAATATTATCTATTGATTCTGTCGTTTCATTTTCAATTTCAATAATTACTGTTTCTTCAATTTCAACTTTCCATTCTGTTATTACTTTTCTTCTTTCGTTTAAATCCTTAATGTTTCCAACAATATTAAAATGCTTATTATCAAGTTCTTTTATTTTTGCAACTATTTTTATTATTTCCTTTTCAAGGTTGTCTAGTTTTTGTTGATTGTTTGTGATTCTTTTTGAAATAGTATCTATTTCTTTTATAAGATTAGGAAAAGAATTTATTCTATCTATTTTTTTCTGGCAATCAGAAATTTCCTTTTTAATCTTTTCAAGTTCTTCTTTATTTTTTTCAAACTTTTCAGCTATTGGCAATAAATCTTGATTAGCTTTTAATTCTTTTTGTAGTTCTTCAACAGATGTTTTTAATTCTTCTATTGATTCTATAGGCTTTGTTTTAATATTATTAGGTAGTTTAATTGCACCATCAAATATTTGCATTATTTCGGAAACTTGTTTAATTTCCTTTTCAATATAATCTTTCGATAAGCTTGTAAGATTATCAGAAAATATACTATTGACCAGTTCTTTTGTTTTCTTGTCTTTCGAGATTTGATGGATTAATAAGTTTTTGTAATTATCAATTTTCTCTTTGATGTTTTTAAGGCTCTCCGTTAGTTTTTTGACTTTGTTTTCAATATCCTGTTTGCGTAAATCTTGTGTTTCAATTTGAGATATTTTCGTTTCAATATTTTTTCGCTCTTTATCTAAATTCTCTATTGATTGTTGAAAAAAAGGAATTGTATCTGCATCTCCAATTGATAAAATTTCTATTTTCTTGTTTTCTAACTTTTTTAAATCTTCTGTATCTCTACTAATGTTAGTTTCAAAACTTCCTTTATTCTGTAATAGCTTGTCTTTTTGAGGTTTTAAGTTTTCATTTAATTCAGCATAATACTGATTTTTTAGTTTTTCTTTTTCTTGTGTTTTTTCGTGTATATCATTAATAACAATTTTGTATTTATCGTTGAAGTTGTGAACCAATTTTGATAGAATCGTATTTGTAGCTTTGTATTGATTAACAAGTTCTTTAAACACGTTGAAATCTTTTTCTAAACTTCGGATTACTTTAATTTCGTTATTAAAATTTAAAAGGCGATTAATTTCATTTTGGCTTTGCTTTGTAAAAACAATTTTATCCTTCTCTTTTTTGTCCGCAATAATTAAAGAATCTTTTAAAACAGTATTATCAATATCTTTTGAATAAATTAGATATTTATAGATTTTTGAAAAGTTGTTACTTAAACCATCTGTTTTCACATTTGAATCTAACCAAACAACAGCATTATTGCTTTTTCCAGATTTGTAGATGAAATTAAAGACTTCACGCTTATCCTTAAATTTATCGAAGTCAATTTTATTAGTAATATGATTTGATTCTACTTCTTGAAGTGAGTAAAGTCTTTGGTTATCTTGATTAATGAACAACGCTTCTTTATATTCATTTTCAATCTTGTAATATTCTAAATCCCCATCGACAGTTCTTTTAATGAGAATACAGTAATATCTGTTTTTGAAAACCTCAAAAATCAAAAAACTTTTATTGTGAGTTGGAAAGTAATGGTGGATTGTGCTTTTGTCGCCACTTCTTTGTCCGCTAAAAATCATTCTTTTTCCGTCAACGATAAAAAGAAAGTTTAACGCATAAATCAATGTGCTTTTCCCAATATTATTTGGTCCTATTAATTGAATTGCATCAGCATCTTTTAATTCAATGTCCGCTTTTGAGTATATGTCAGAATTTAATAGGACTAATCTTGTTATCATTTGCTAATTTTTATTGTTTGCACCTGGTTGCTTTGCATTACCCCCAACGTGGTGTATAGTTAACATGTCAATATTTATTATTATCTTCATTTTTTATATCTACTTGGTATTGCTATTTTTAGAGCCCAAAAGTGGTAAAAGGAGCAATTGATTTTTGCAAAAGAACCTTTGAAAGCAGCAAGTTGTGGAAATTTCTCATAAACCGGTCTTTTTACTTTTTAGGCTTACAAATGTCGGGAAAAAATTGCTAAGAATAAAAATAAATGTCCCCTCCGTTTTTTAATCCTCCATTCCAAAACTTCATTACTCCCCTACTCTTCCGCAGTGGCGGGATTTCGCTTCGATCAACATCACTCCAAAACTCCACCATTCATCTGTTTCTGTAGTTTCTCCGTAGGAGTCATTCGGACAATCATTCTTCTCACATCTCTCCATCCTTTAAGGACTCTGAGGTCTCCAAAGACTCTAAGCCCCCTCCATCACTCCATTTCTCCATTACTCCTTTTTCAATCATTCAATCATTCTCTCCACCACTCCATCTCTCCGTCACTCAGTCTCTCCATCTCTCCATCTCTCCATCACTCCATCACTCCAAAACTCCATCTCTCCACCACTCCATCTCTCCATCTCTCATTCATTTCCCGCAGGGGCGGGATTTCCCCGAAAAAACGGGGCAGGCTGCTTCGCTCCACATTCTATTGTTTCATTCATTCATTCATTCATTCATTCAGTCAATCATTCATTCATTCAGTCACTCCATCACTCCACCACTCCATCACTCCATTACTCCAAAACTCCACCACTCCTTTGCCTTACTTTTCCCCTCTCCAAAAAACATTTTATCTCTATCTTTGCCACTTATCTAAAACATAATAGAATACACATGCAAGCGCCTAAAATTTACAAACCGAAAAATAAAATAAGAATCGTAACAGCAGCCTCTTTATTCGATGGGCACGATGCCGCCATCAACGTGATGCGGCGTATTATCCAGGCTTCTGGATCCGAAGTAATTCACCTGGGCCACGACCGCTCGGTGCAGGAAATTGTGGATTGCGCCATCCAGGAAGATGCCCAGGCTGTCGCCATCACTTCTTACCAGGGCGGGCATATCGAGTATTTCAAATACATGCATGATCTTTTGCACGAAAAAGGCGCCGGACATATCCAGATTTTTGGTGGCGGAGGTGGGGTCATCCTACCCAAAGAAGCCAAAGAGTTGCACGCTTATGGCATTGCACGCATCTATTCGCCCGACGATGGCCGCTCGATGGGTTTGCAGGGCATGATAAACGACTTGCTTCAAAAATCAGATCATCCCACCGGAAAAGATATTCAGCCGGATTTGGAAAAGATAAAAAACAAAGATGTAGTGCATCTCTCTCAGGTAATATCGGCTGTTGAAAATTACCCTGAAAGTATTGATGGAATTTTGACAAAGGCCACACACGATTGCGCAGATAGAACTCCTGTGCTTGGGATTACCGGAACCGGTGGATCGGGAAAATCTTCGTTGGTTGATGAAATTATGAGGCGCTTTTTGGATGATTTTCCTGAAAAAACCCTGGGCATTATTTCGGTGGATCCCTCCAAAAGAAAAACCGGCGGAGCCTTGCTGGGCGACAGAATTAGAATGAACTCGATCAACAACCCCCGCGTTTTCATGCGTTCACTCGCCACGAGGCAGGCCAATCTTTCGCTTTCAAGATATGTAAAAGATGCTGTGTGCCTCCTCAAAATTGCAGGCTATGATTTGATTATCCTCGAAACTTCCGGCATCGGACAAAGCGACACCGAAATTGTTGACCACAGTGATGTGTCGATGTATGTGATGACCCCCGAATATGGCGCTGCCACACAGCTCGAAAAAATCGACATGCTCGACTTTGCCGATATTATCTCGTTGAATAAATTTGACAAGCGCGGATCGCTGGATGCTTTACGCGATGTTAAGAAACAATACCAGCGAAATCATCAGTTGTTCGACCAGGCCCCCGATAAAATGCCGGTTTATGGATCGATAGCTTCGCAATTTAACGATCCCGGAACCAACGAACTTTACAGGGCATTGCTCCACAAAATAGTCGAAAAAACAGGCGTGGATTTTAAATCCAGTATGAAGAGCAGCAAAGAGCAGTCGGAAAAAATATTTATTATCCCGCCCAAAAGAGTTCGCTACCTTTCCGAAATTTCGGATATTGTAAGGAATTACAACCAGTGGACGGAAGAACAGGGTGAAGTAGCACAAAAGCTTTTTGCTTTGCACGAATCCATTGAAATTGCCAGTCAAAATGGCCAGAGTGAAGTTGCTGAAAGTTTGACAGCACTGTATGAAAATATGGAGCTGAACCTTGATCCCCGCAACAAGAAAATATTGCAGGAATGGGATGCAAAAAAGAAAGCCCTCAAAAAAAAGGTATTTTGTTACCAGGTTCGTGGTAAGGATATTTGTGTTGAAACTTACACCGAATCATTGTCGCATCTTCAGATTCCAAAAATCACCCTGCCAAAATATACAGGCTGGGGCGATATCCTGAAATGGAACCTCCGCGAAAATGTACCCGGAGAATTCCCCTTTGCTGCGGGCGTGTTCCCCTTCAAGCGCGAAGGCGAAGACCCCACACGGATGTTTGCCGGCGAAGGAGGACCGGAGCGCACCAACAAACGCTTCCACTATGTTTCGTACGGAATGCCGGCACGCAGGCTATCCACCGCTTTCGATTCGGTAACACTTTATGGCCGCGATCCTGATCGCCGCCCCGATATTTATGGGAAAGTAGGAAACTCAGGCGTTTCGATTTGTTGCTTAGATGATGCTAAAAAATTGTATTCCGGTTTTAATTTGGTGGATGCCAAAACTTCCGTTTCGATGACTATCAACGGGCCGGCACCATCAATGGTAGGCTTTTTTATGAATGCCGCCATCGATCAGCAATGCGAATTTTACATCAAAGAAAACGGCTTGCATAACGAAGTAGAAAAAAAGATTGAAAAGTTATACAAAGAACACGGAACAAAGCGCCCGGTTTACCAGGGAGAGTTACCAAAAGGAAACAACGGCCTCGGCCTGATGTTGCTTGGCGTTACCGGCGATAAGGTGCTTCCAAAAGATATTTACGAAAAGATAAAAAAAGAGACTATTGCCCGCGTTCGCGGAACCATCCAGGCCGACATCCTCAAAGAAGACCAGGCACAAAATACCTGCATTTTTTCCACTGATTTCTCGCTAAAGGTAATGGGCGATGTGCAAGAGTATTTTATCCTTAACAACGTACGAAACTTTTACTCGGTTTCCATTTCGGGTTATCACATTGCCGAAGCCGGTGCCAACCCAATTTCACAATTGGCATTTACTTTGGCCAATGGTTTTACTTACGTGGAATACTATGCCAGCCGCGGCATGGACATCAGCAAATTTGCTCCAAACCTTTCTTTCTTTTTCTCCAACGGTATCGATCCTGAATATTCGGTTTTGGGAAGGGTAGCAAGATTGATCTGGAGTAAAGCCATGAAATTGAAATATGGCGCTGATGACCGTTCGCAAAAATTGAAATATCATATCCAGACTTCCGGTCGTTCGCTTCATGCCCAGGAAATCGATTTTAATGATATCCGCACCACGCTTCAGGCTTTGTATGCCATTTACGATAACTGCAACTCGCTCCATACAAATGCTTATGATGAAGCCATCACCACGCCCACCGAAGAATCCGTGCGCCGTGCCATCGCCATCCAAATGATTATCAATCACGAGTTGGGTCTGGCCAAAAACCAAAATCCTTTGCAAGGTTCCTTCATCATCGAAGAATTAACTGACCTTGTGGAAGAAGCGGTATTATCAGAATTCGACAGGATTACCGACCGTGGAGGCGTACTGGGAGCGATGGAAACCATGTATCAGCGTAGCAAAATCCAGGAAGAATCATTATATTACGAATCGATGAAGCACAGCGGTAAGTTACCGATTATGGGTGTTAACACTTTTCTGTCTTCAAAAGGATCGCCTACTGTTTTGCCTGGTGAAATTATCAGGGCTACAAGCGAAGAAAAAGAATACCAGATTGCCATGCTTGAACAATTACACCGAACATATAAAAATGAAGCTACTGAAAGCCTGGAGCAATTAAAGGACAATGCCATCCACAACCGGAATGTTTTCGAGAGTTTAATGGAAGCTTCAAAATATGCTTCACTCGGTCAGATTACCGATGCCTTGTTTGAAGTTGGCGGGCAGTATAGGCGAAATATGTAAGTCGTTGAAGATGTTACTTTTCAGATAAGCTACTCAATACAAAAACAGATTTTGAAATTGAGCAGTTTATTGCGGCACGGGAAGGAGAGGGTTCAATATGGAGAGCAGTTGTCCCTTTACCCCTTTGGACATCTTTGCTTATTTGGTGGTAAGCAATAAATAATTTTATACTTTTGAAAACAAATTGAATTAAGTCTTTCGTAAAACAAAAAACGATATGCTAAGCAGTAAAATCCTTGTAATTTTCCCCCAGGTAAACGACACCAAAATAGCTGTTTTCCAGAACAACAGCTGGGTATTTTTTAAAACCATCAATATCAATCCTGATGAAATTAAGGGCAATCAGGGTGTGCTTGACCAGGAAATACCGCGCACAAATCAAATCCTCCACGAACTAAAAGAAAATGATATTCATCTCGACGAGATAAAAATTGTAATCGGACGGGGCGGGTTGGTCAAACCCATTAAATCGGGAATTTATGAGATTAATGAAGCGCTTAAAAAAGATTTGAGGCAAGAGACCAAAATGCACGAAACAAACCTGGGCGGATTGATTGCCGATAGAATTGCGGCGATGATACCCGATGCCCGGGCTTTTTTGGTCGATCCGGTTGTTGTTGACGAAATGGATGATATCGCCAAAGTGAGCGGCCATGCCATGTTTGAGCGTAAATCTATTTTTCATGCACTCAATCATAAATTTGCCGCCCGCAATTATGCCAAATCAGTTAACGAGCAATACGAAAACCTGAACCTGATAATAGCCCATGTTGGCGAGGGTGGTATTTCTGTCGGCGCACATCGCAAAGGAAAAGTGGTTGACGTTAACCAGGCTTACGATGGCGATGGCCCGTTTTCTTACAACAGGTCAGGGTCGATACCCTACGGCGATTTGATTGAAGTTTGCTACAGTGGAAAATACAGCAAAGCAGAGTTAAGACAAATGCTGGTACACGAAGGTGGATTGGTTTCACATTTGGGAACAAATAACATTAACCTCATCGAAATCAAAATCAAAGAAGGAGACAAAAAAGCAGCGTTTATTCTCAAAGCAATGGCCTATCAGCTTGCCAAAGAAATCGGGGCAATGTATATTGTTTTGGAAAACCCTATCGAAGCTATTATCCTTTCCGGGAACATATTCCAGTCAAAGTTTTTTACCGAAGAAGTGAAGAAAAGAATCCTCAAGTTGGGTAAAGTGATAATTTCGCCCTTTGTTTCGGATATGGATGCATTGGCCGACAGCGCTATGTTGATTATGAAAGACGAAGCCGAGATTTTGGAGTATGAATAAAGAATCTTAAATTAAACTACACATAGTAAAATGTCACACTGGTTAGAAGAAGCTGAAAGAGAAGAACAGCACAAAAAGGAACGTCCATCCCGCGAAAGCGCCAAAATTCAGGATAAGATTTTCAGGATAAAACAAAACTATGATGCCAACAAAGAAACATACAAAAATTTCATCACCTATTTTTTTGATCTTTGCGAGAGAGCCAATAACCTCCCGCATGAGAAGAAACTGCCATGGGTACGTATTGATTTTAGATTAAAAGAATCGAAACTTGAAAACCATCTTTACTATGCCTCAACTTCCGAAGCTATTGATAAGGTTGTAAAAACAAGTTCTTTTCCATTTTTTAAGCGTCAGCATTTTAAGCACCTGCGCTCCATTCATTTTAACGTTTCAAAAAAAATGGATTTTGCGGAAGTTGAAGTAAGGGATGATTACCTGGCAAGGACACGACTCAAGTCAGATGACGGGGATAAAACTGATATTTATGATGATGGTTTTAAAAGGGTAAAAGTGGTTTTTGAATATGAAATGAAGAAGCTAAATAAAAATCTCAGCATTGCAGTTTTAGATTGGCTGGCATTTAAAAAAGACATTTCTTCATTGCCTTTTGGGGAAGAAAACTTTAAATATGATAAACGGGGTGGTAAACATCGTGAACAAAAATAAATAACAAAAAACCCTCGCCTTTACAAAAGACGAGGGTTATTATTAAGTGTTCGGCCATAAAGTCGGCCATTTTCAATAATCTAAAAAATCCTCCCGTAGATTTCGCTGATAAGCGCAGAATTTATCTGCGCTTATCAGCGAAATCTGCGGGAAACATTACTAAAAGACAAACTCTACTTAAGGTTTTCTTTTTTTAAGCTCTCCCCGACAACTCCTTAGGAATCCTTCCGTTTCTGATGGATTCGGAGCGAAGTTTTCTTCCCACAATTTTTTCTACCATCTTCCCGATTTCCAAAATCCTGTCGATATCAAGGTTGGTTTCAATGCCCATTTCATCCATCATCACCACCATGTCTTCCGTTGAAACTAAACCCACATCAGAGGCATCTTTGTAGTAATATGCTCCAGTTCCGGACACAGGTACACCGCTAACAAAGTTTGCAGGCTGCCCGCCAAGTCCTCCCATGGTGGATTCGTAATTTGTAATCCCTGCCTGGAGCGCTGCCAAAACGTTGGCCAAGCCCCAACCCCGCGTGGTATGGAAATGCGCAATTTGCTTATGTGGGTTATCCACACTATCCAGCAATTTTGAAAAATATTCGTAAACCCTGTCGGGCGAAGCTGAGCCATCGTGGTCGGCATGTTCCACATCGCTAGCACCAATGTCGAACCACCGTTTGGTAAATTCGATGGCTTTACTCATTTCGGTTGGCCCTTCGATGGGGCACCCCCAAATAGTACTCACAGTCCCGTTAACAGCCATGCCGGCATCGCGTGCTTTTTGCACCCACTCCTCACTCATTTTCCAATACTCAGGAAGTGAGAGCCCGGAATTCTTGCGCTGGTGCGATTCGCTGGTTGAAACCATCAATAAAATCCTGTCGGGACCCCAGCCTTCTTTGCGGGCTTCGATGGCTCTTTGAACCGCGCGTTCGCGGATGGTTATCGCTGTGAGGCTTACATCATCAATGATGTGTTTAACGCGTTTGCTCTTTCTTAGCAATTTAAAAAGATTATCAGAATCCTTAAATTGAGGCATGCCTTTGGGGTTACCAAAATTGGTAACTTCGATGTGCTTAAAGCCTGCAAGCAGCAACTCTTCGGAAAGCCACAACTTAGCCTCGGTAGGAATAAAAATTTCTTCGTGCTGAAAACCGTCTCTTACGGTTATATCGCCAATTGTTACTTTTTTTGGATATTTCATAATGTCTATTTGAATGGGTTATTAATATTCTCTTAATGATTCTGATTTCAAATAAATATCTTTTATCTAATTTGCTATGGATACTATCAATAAAATTTTATTTTTCTCCATAAACTTCATTACGATCAAATACCTGATAATTATCAATTTTTGTTGGCTGATAAAATATTTCAGGTATTTTTTTTATATCCTTAACAGGATTATCTTTTTCATTTGTCCTTTTAAATAAAAGAAAGTCATAAAAATCAAAAAGTGTTTTTACCTTGTCAACACTAAGTTTTGATAAGTCAAGAAAAGTATCTTTTGTATTTCCAAAGGCATTCACAATGCGTTATTTTATATTGTAATAATATGATTATAATAGGGATAAAAATACAAAAATATTTATAAAATCCCCTTAAACTCCTCCAACGATTCAGGATTTTTTAAAGCATCCCTGTTGAGCACATCCTGTCCATGAATGATTTTTTTAACAGCCACCTCCACTTTTTTACCATTTAAAGTGTAAGGCACATCCGAAACCTGTTTGATGATTGCCGGCACATGCCTCGGGCTGCACCCCTTACGAATGTTGCTTTTTATCTTTTTCATCAAATCCTCATCCAAATTAAAACCGGCATTTAATTTTACAAAAAGCACTACCCTTTCATCGCCTTGATATTGCTGGCCTACAATGACGGAATCAGCTATCTCTTCCATATTTTCGACCACACTATAAATTTCGGCAGTACCAATTCTAACACCGCCCGGGTTAAGCGTTGCATCGGAGCGACCATACATGGTTATCCCGCCATGATCGCTTATCACAATGTAATCGCCATGATGCCAGATATTTTCATACACCTCGAAATAGGCTTTATGATATTTTTTGCCTTCAGCATCGTTCCAAAAATAAACCGGCATCGATGGAAAAGCTGTTTTGCAAACCAATTCTCCCTTTTCATCCCTGATCGACCTGCCCATATCATCAAAGCAATCCACATCCATACCCAGGCCTGCACACTGTATTTCGCCGAGATAAACCGGTAAAACAGGATTCCCCAACATGAAACATGAAACAATGTCAGTACCTCCGGCTATGGATGAAAGCTGCACATCCTTTTTCCATTCGCGGTAAACGTATTCAAAACTTTCGTTGGTGAGTGGTGAACCGGTACTGGTAATCGCCTTAAGTTTCGGGAAACCTGAAATCTCTTTCGGTTTTACCCCGGCCTCTTCGAGCGAAGCTATATATTTTGCACTGGTACCAAAAACTGTGATTTCCAATTCATCGGCCATTTTGAGCAAGGCATCCGGCGTGGGATAAAAAGGGTTGCCATCAAACAAAATCAAAGTAGAGCCAACGGCAAGGCTACTCACCACCCAGTTCCACATCATCCAGCCGCAGGTAGTAAAATAAAAGATAGTGTCGTTTTCGTTTAGATCGCAATGAAGCCGGAGTTCTTTCAAATGCTGAATAAGCGTTCCACCGGCAGAGTGAACAATACTTTTTGGCAACCCGGTAGTGCCTGATGAATACATAATATAAAGTGGATGATCGAAGGGTAGCTGCTCGAAAGTCAGTTCGTATGATTCTGGATTTCCAAAATCTTCCCAGGCAATGGCCTTGTTAATTTTAGAAATATCCCTGTTTCCTGAAAAGTTGACCAGAACCACTTTTTCGACTGATGGCAAATGTTCGAGAATACCCTTCAACTTTTCCTGCGAGTCGAATTGTTTGCCATTGTAAAAGTATCCATCTGCCGAAAACACAACTTTAGGTTCAATCTGCGAAAAGCGATCCAGTACTCCTTTTATCCCAAAATCGGGGGAAGATGACGACCAGATGGCGCCAAGGGATGCTGCGGCCAGCATCGCGATAATAGTCTCCGGGATATTGGGCATGAATCCGGCAATACGGTCACCTTTTTGCACACCCTGGATTTTCAGGCCATCAGCAACGCGTTGCACTTCAAAAAACACCTGATCCCGTGATAATTTTCTTTCTGTACCATTTTCACCCCTGAAAATAATGGCAGTCTTTTCCCCACGATATTTGAGAAGGTTTTCGGCGAAATTTAAGCGTGCTCCTTCAAACCATTTCGCACCGGGCATTTTTTTGGGAGTATTAACTACTTGCGTAAATTTCTTTGAATGAACTATTTTAGTATAATTCCAAAACTCACCCCAGAAATCAGCAGGATGCTCAACACTCCATTGATGAAGATGCGGATAATCGGGTTTTGACAAATGATACTTTTTTGCCATCAGATGCATAAATTCAACCATCTGCGACTTTTTCATTTTTCCCGGGTCTGGTTTCCAAAGTATTTTTTCAGACATAATTTAATGAATTTTGATGTTCATATAAACAGCACTGGCAAATATCGATTCTCATAAGCTCATTTGCTCTCAAGAAAAAAATATCCCGTCCTGCTTTTTATTTTTACCATTATTTCGGTCAGGATTTTGAACAATTATAACTATTTACCAATAACCAACAACTATTAACCAATTCGGACTAATGGATTTAATATTGGCTAAAAATTAAGCAATAGACTTGTTATATTTAATGCTTTATTTACTACTTTTCTTCTTGAACTTTCTTCTCAGGTTTAGCAGCAAAATTCATTGGAGGGATTGTTATAGGATTCATACCAGATTGAAGCGTAATGTTAGAAATAAATGCTCTAACATAAGGATAGATAATTGATGGAGAGCTAATATTAAGATAATTTTCTTTTACATTCTTTGGCAATTTACCCAATATCTCAAAATTTCCTATTGCCTGAACCTGAAGGCTAAAAGAATTCTCTTTACCATTAATATTTATTATAAAATTAGTTCTAAATAAATTTTCATTATCATCATTGATTTGAGTTATATGCTGAATATTGACTTCAAATTCCCCTTCTTTGACAACATTATCACCTCTATCAAATATTATTTTGACAATTTCAAAATTTAAAAATTTTAATCCAGCAATCTCTGCCATGATTTAAGCTGCTAATGGATAATTAGATTTATTATTTGATTTGACCCCTTTTATTGTAGAGAAATTTCAAACGAGATTTATATTTGAAAAATTAACAATTGAGTCACTTTTCAAAGTTTCATTAATAATCAATTTGCCCAAAAGTTTGTTGAAAATGATTTTTTCAGATTGCATTTTTGCTTCTAACATCATTTGCATTTGACACATTTCTTTTTGAACTTCAATTAAATTATACCAATCTTTCCATTCTTGGTCAGAAATGTTATCTATAATAGCATCAAATTCTTTATTCAATTTTTCCCAGTTTGCCATCATAATCCTATTTTATACAATCTTTTGTAATAAGATGCACAAAATTAGAGATAATAGTTGGTTTATTAACTCTAATTTGAATCCTTTTTTTATAATAAAACCCATTTACCTCTACAAGATAATCATTTTCGGGCACATCTTGAAACCTAATAATTTTAATATTTTCCCAAACTTTAAATTTCTTAATAAACAAATTAAATTCTTCCAAAGTCGGTTTTTTCTTAAATCTCTTTTGATATGCCTTTGCAAATTTCTCAATACTCCCAACAAAATTGTAATAATCCTGTTCATTAAAAACTGTATCAATAAAATCATTTTCATCAAATACAAGATCGACTTTATAAATGTCATATTTCCTGTATCTATTCCAATTTTTACATTTTTTAAAGTCACCCCACCATTCAGTCAATTGATAATCCTGCCAAAAATAAAAACCATCTCCAAGCCATTGTTCTTCTCCATCTGCTAGTTCAGGGAATTTTAGGATACCTTTATTATGAGCTTGTGTATGATAAACTTCAATTTTCATTGAAAACAAAGGTAAATTATTTTAATGATTCCATCCATGCGGTTAGCAGATCAATAGCCTTAATAACCTTAAAGCAATACTGGTTTAAAAATTTCTCGCTTATTGGTTTATCAACCTCCCGTTGCATGGCGGCCTTTAGCGTTGTTTCGCCATCGAAATCGACATAAGCCAAGCGAACAGTAAGCTCTTCGGGCTGCCGGCCAAAATCTTTACCAGGCAACATAGCCACGCCGGTATCCTGCAAAATGGCATTGCACATTTCAACAGATGTATAGATGTCCTTGTTCACTAACTTTTCGCGATAATGCTCGAAATTTGGAAAAAGATAGAATCCGCCTTCCGGATCGGGAAGGGTGATATGATGCTTTCGAAGTTGCACGGTGAGGTATCTGCCCAATGCGCCAAGTATTTTGTGCGAAAATGCAAGATAACGGTCGATTTCGGGGCTGCCCCTGAAAGCTGTTATTGCTGCATACCGGATGGGTGCTGAAGTAGCGGTGAAAGTTTCGCTGGCAACAGCAGCCATGGCTTTGAGCAACCAGTGCATAGATGATGGAAATGTAAATGTTCCAAGCCGTCGGCACCACACCATTTACTCAAACCACTGCTTATAATAGTTCCTTCGGGATAAAACCGGGAGATGGAAACATGTTTTCCCTTGTGATGAATCAATCCATAAATTTCATCGGAGATAAGAATCACCTTATGTTTTCGGGCAACCCGGGCTATTTCTTTGAGCTGTGGCAATGTATAAGCTGCTCCGGTTAGATTGTTCGGATAGTTTAAAATGACAATCCGCGGCCTTTCAGGATCAGCCCGGCAAATAATCTCCAGCTTTTCGGGAGTGAGCATCCATTTATCTTTTTCAAAAGTGGGCATCCAGGTAACCGGCCTTCCTATGATTTGTGCCTGCGGGGCATACGAAACCCAGCTTGGTGTTGGACTTACCAAGTCGCCATAATACACCATCTGCAAAAGAAAAATAAGTTCTTTTGAACCGGAACCTACAATAACATCTTCGGCAGTACAGCTAAGTCCATGTGCTCTTCGGTTAAAGGCGGCAACAGCTTCCCACAATTCGGGCAAACCGCGCACCGGCAGATAATCCTTCTGAAAAGCATTTTCCTGCAATGCCTTGACCACACTGTCTGGAACCGGGAAAGGCGATTGCCCCAATCCCATTCGATAAATAGTTTTCCCTTCCGAAATGAGCTGCCTGCTTTTTTCGTTAATGGCCAGGGTAGCCGAGGTTGAAAGGCTTCTAACATTGAGATTAAGACTCGTACTTAGGCTCTTAAAAAACCACTAATGCTAACATGTTAACGATATTTATGCTGCTGTTTTTTCCCTGAAAGGCTTTTTTCTCTCAAGGAAAAACGTAGGATGTTATTGTTAGTTTTTCCCATTTTTAACCATTAGTATCCGACAAAATGATAGAAAGATAAAAAAAGATTCCTCACTTCATCCCAATGCCGCACGTGCGGCAAGGAATCTGTTAATTTACCCGGACAGTAGTGGCTTTTAACTTACAATCCCAGATGACGTGAAATAACTAAGCGTTGAATTTCGGATGTTCCTTCACCGATTTGCAACAGGCGTTGGTCGCGGTAAATGCGCTCTATATCATAATCTTTCATCAGGCCATAGCCACCATGAATTTGCACGGCTTCATCAGCCACTTCACGCGCAATTTCTGAGCAGTGCAATTTAGTCATAGCAGCTTCTTTAGCAAAAGGTTTATTGTTGTCTTTGAGCCAGCAAGTTCTGTAAAGAAACCAGCGGGCATGTTCAATTTTGGTGGCCATATCGGCAAGTTTAAAGGCATTGACCTGGAATTTAGAAATCGGTTTACCAAACTGGTGGCGTTCCTGGGCATATTGCATGGCAAGATCGAAAGCACCCTGTGCCGCACCAAGTCCCATTGCAGCTATCGAAAGGCGGCCATTGTCGAGGGTTGAAAGCATGATTTTTGAACCTTTGCCAACTTCACCGAGGAGGTTTTCTTTAGGCACCCGGCAATCGTCGAAATAAAGTTCAGCCGTATCCGAAGCCCGCCACATCATTTTGCCGTGCATCGAAACCCGCTTGAATCCGGGGGTGTCTTTTTCGACAATGATGGTGGTGTATTCCTTTTTACCATTTTCGTGGGTTTTGGTAACAGCCTGCACCGCCGAACCTACCGAAATATCAACCGAACCATTGGTGATGAAAATCTTGGATCCATTGATCACCCATTCATCTCCTTCGAGGACGGCGGTAGTTTTTGTTCCTCGTGAATCGGAGCCGGCGTTGGGTTCAGTTAGCCCAAAACCCCACAGGGCTTCGCCGGTGCAAAGCTGCGGCAGGTATTTCATTTTCTGTTCCTCGGTACCATAATAGTACAAAGGGCCAATTCCGAGCGAATTATGTGCTGCCAAAGTTGCGCCCTGGCTACCGTCAACACGGGCAATTTCCTCAACGGCAATGATGTAGGCCAGCGTGTCCATGCCTTGTCCGCCGTATTTATCGGGGAGGTACATCCCAAAAAGCCCCAGTTCGCCCATTTTGCGGGTAAGCTCTGTTGAAAATTCAGCTTTTTCGTCCAGGTCTTTTGCCACCGGGCGAATTTCACGTTCGGCGAAGTCGCGCACTGCTTCGCGAATCATTTTTTGGTCATCGGTAAGTTCAAAATCCATATTTTGTGAGTTAATGGTTATTAGTTAATCGCTATTTGTTAATTGTTATTCGTTAATTGTCCCGAAAAATAGAAAATCTTCGATTTTCATAATTTTTCGAGGATGCTCAAGCGAAGCTCGGCATTATCCGTTAATTGTATCTTTATCTTATGGGAGGATCAGGTAAGTTAATGGGTTCATCTGGAAATTCAGAATTATTGTTTCTGTATAATACCTCCGGCTCGTGGACACTATTATCATTTTTAGGATTATTTTTATTCTTGGCTTTCGCTAAATAATTAATGTATCCGTTTAATAATGATAATGCCTTGTCAATTAAAAGACTCACTTGTTTAACTTCCCCGACATCTAAATACTTCTCATCAAACGCGGTGATCAACTGATCTTTTAATTCAAATAATGATCCCCGGCTAATTCTACAAAATTGAATGTTTTCCTGAAAATGATACCGCCCGTAACCTTCAGCAATATTTTCGGTAATCGATCTCGATGCTCTTCTCATTCCATCGGCTAAAGCATATTTCTCTTCCACCGGCAATTTCCGAATTATCCCGGAGAAACAATTCCTAACCACCCTGCAAGACCTCCAACAATCAAGATCAGTAAAACTTTGTATTTTTTTGCCGTTTTGCATGTTTTTGAATGTTAATTGTTATCCGTTAATTGTTAATTGTTATCCGCAACTATTAACTATTTACCATTAACTATTAATTATTTACCATTAACTATTAGTGATATCAAAAGAATATTTGTATCGATAACAACTTCCATTTTACAGATATTTTGTTCTTAAATGCTCCTTACTAATTTCTTCTATTTTCTTGTCATCCCACTTTTCCTTTTCAAAAAATTCATCCATCTTCATCGTTGCTTGTGCAGCAAAGTACCCGGACAATAACTTTTTAATGTCTTTGATTTGATCTTCCGGCAAATTATAGTTGAATAATTTGAGGATTTCCAGTTGTAGATTTGTTAATTTTCCAATTGCTTCCATTCTAAAGTATTCTTAATGTTGTCTTCAAAATTAAAAAATTAATCTAATACCTGATGATTATATCAGTTTGAAAAAAAACATGGCATACTACTGAACCCTTATTGGCAATATTGTAAGATGGCATGTGTACTGTATTCATTTTTGATTATTTATCCAATCTTATTTTTTAGGGCTATAATTTTTTCTAATGTCTTGCTATCAAGATTGTTTAAAATTGAGTTATCAAAAATAATATCTGTATCAATCTCCACGAGCCACCTAACATTTAAAGTCCGGTATTTTTCATTGAATCCTGTTATTTCGCAATTTATTATTTCTCCGTGTGGTAACTCATTCATTGCATGTTTAATTTTAGTTAAGTACTTTGGGGCATAATCGTGTGTATTAAGCATTAAGTATGATTTATACCTTCCCTTTACCAATAAATCAACTATCATACTATCAGGTTTTCGGATTACTTTTGCCCATATTGATTGCCCAACCAACTCCTGCGGCTTTCCCATTAGCCACTCTATTTTTTCTGTATTGTTGCAGAATACCAATTGACCATCATCGTTCAATCCCTGGTAAACTGTCAATATTTCCTGTCCTATCATTAAATCACTAAAGTTCTCGTTATCGGCAAGCTGAGATTTGTGAAGCAAGCCTGTCAATGAACCACACTTCCAGTCAAAATGGTAGCCTACATCAATAAACGCCCCATATTTTGCTATTTTAACAATTAGTCCTTTATATTCTTCCCCGATTGTAAGTTCAGCTTTTTTAAATTGAGGTAAATCTCCGTTTAGAATAATCGAAATCGGGTCTTTGCTAACCTTGTGGATTTTACAGAAAAACTTTTTCCCTATCAGGTAGGGGCCGACTGCTATCCACGAATCAGTGGAATAATATGTCCAAGGCATGTGATAAAAGGAAATGTAGGAGTACAATCCTTTAACATTTGCCAGGAATCCAAATTCTTTTAGCTCAAGAATTTTAAATCGAAGGGTATCGAAATTAAGCCTGTGCGTTTCGATCTCATTTAGGCGCTCAGGAATCCAATTGCACTTATCAGAGTCTCCAAATTTCTCTTTTAAACCGTTTATAATCGTTTCAAAAATCATCTGCTATCAGTTTGCAGGGTTTTCTATGTATGGATTATTATTAATTAATTATTAACTATTATCGAATAACAATTTTCTATTTTTCATTCTCCATCACCAGCACAGGCTTGCTTCCGTCCACCATTTTTCCTGCCTTCACGTATACTTTTTCAATTTTACCGTCCTTAGGTGCGATGATGTTGTTTTCCATTTTCATGGCTTCCACTATCAGCAGCACTTCACCCTTTTTCACTTCATCGCCGGGTTTTACATTAATCTTAACCACCTTGCCGGGCATGGGCGAAAATATCAATCCGTCGCCACCACCATCAGGGCTATCGATTCCGGTGTAAACATCTTCTTTAATCAACAAATCATCGCGATGAATATTGAAAATATGACCATTGCAACTCACGTAAGCATTCCCCAAATTATCGTGCGAAATATCGGCCCTGAAAATTCCCTCTTTGGCTTTGACCGTAATTTTATTTTCGCTCAGGCGGGGGATTTCAACAATATAGCTGTGATCGCCAATGATGACTTTCGATAAATCTTTTTGCTGGGGATAAACAAGGATTTCATAATCCTTTTCATCCATTTTTAATTTAATTTCGGTTACATCGCGCCAGTACCCGATTTGATGCCAGATATTTGGATGGCCGTTATTTTCTTTAAACTTCAGATAATAAAGTGCATAAGAAGCCAAAGGGCCATCGTTGATAATTTGCCCGCGTTTTTCTTCTGATTTGCGCACCAGCTCCTCCAGATGCTCATCACAAAATTTTGTGGAGATGGTGTTGTTCATGTAATTTTCTTCCTGCAAAAGTTCGATCAGAAAACGAATATTTGTTTTGATGCCGTGAATGATGTAATCTTTCAATACCTCAATCATCTTTTTCCGTGCATGTTCGCGATTGTCCTCCCAAACAATAACTTTCGAAATCATAGGATCGTAAAAACTGTGAATTGTTGCTGCTTTGTTTGTACAGGCATCAATGCGCACACGATGACTTTCGGGCTCACGGTAAAAAATCATATTGCCGGGCGAAGGCAGGAACTTGTTGGTGGGGTCTTCGGCATACACCCTACACTCGATGGCGTGGCCACTTTGCTTTACATCTGCCTGCGCAAAGCTGAGCGGATTTCCGGCAGCAACCGAAATTTGCTCCTGAACCAAATCAACTCCTGTTACCATTTCCGTTACCGGATGCTCCACCTGGATGCGGGTATTCATTTCAAGAAAATAAAAATCAAGATTTTTATCCACCAAAAACTCGATGGTTCCTGCATTGCTGTAATTGATGGCTTTGGTGATTTTAACGGCAGCCTCGCCCATCTTTTGCCTTACTTCATCGTTCAGCGTGGGCGAGGGTGATTCTTCGATGATTTTCTGATAGCGCCTTTGGATAGAGCACTCGCGTTCGAATAGGTGAACAGCATTTCCATGCTTATCGCCCATTACCTGGATTTCGATATGGCGGGGTTCTTCCACATATTTTTCAACGAACACCGTCCCATCGCCAAAATAGGAAAGGGCCTCGCGTTGGGTTGTTTCAATGATTTCGGGGAGGTCTTTTAAATCGTTAACAATTCTCATTCCTTTGCCCCCGCCACCGGCAGCAGCTTTTACAAGTATCGGCAATGGGATTTTTCCGGCTTCGGCAATCAGTTGCTTTGCATCGCCGGTTACGCCCTGTGTAGTAGGCACTTTCAGTGCCTTTACAAATTCGCGGCTTTCGATTTTGTTTCCCATCAACATTATTGCCCTGGTATCCGGTCCTATAAAAACAATTCCTGCTTTTTCGCAAGCTTCCACCAGAGTAGGATTCTCCGAAAGAAAACCATATCCAGGATGGATGGCATCGGCACCGGTTTCGCGGGCGATGTCCATAATTTTATCCACGTTAAGGTAGGTATCGGCCAGTTCCTGTTCGCCCAGGCAGTAGGCCTCATCGGCAAAGCTTACATGCCAGGAATCTTTGTCAACTTCGGCATACACCGCCACCGTGCGGATGTTTAATGCTTTGGCAGCCCGCATTACGCGTATGGCTATTTCGCCACGGTTGGCGATAAGGATTTTGTCGAAGAGAATTTTAGTTTGTTTCATTTGATGAAAGTATGGTTAATTATTAATTGTTATCTGCTAATTGTCCCGAAAAGTAGAAAATTTTTGATTTATATTACTTTTCGAGCCCGCCTTGCCAGCCAGGCAGGCTCGTCTCGCTGCGAAGCGGGTCGCCAGTGTAGGCTATTGTTTAGGCGAGGCAGGGATACCCGGGCTTTGCCCGGCATTATCCGTTATTCGTTATCTGTTCTCCTCAATTATTAATCATCAACCATTAACCATGAACCCTTAATTATTAACGGTTAATGTATGGAGCGTTAATACTTTCCTGTCAAAACCGCTTCAAATTTAATTAAATTTAACGCCCTTGAAATTAGTACTATCCGCCCAATGATTTCTAAACTTTGTTACAAGGTGGCTTCTTTCACTATTTTTATTTCGTTTTCTGTTAATCCGTATAATTCATAAACCAGTTGATCGATTTCTTTGTCGGTTTTTTCGATTTCAGATTTTAAAGTTTGGGCTTCTGATTTTTTGTGTTCAAACACTTCCATCCAATCCATTTCATCGAATTTGGAAAGTTTTTCTGCACCTGATTTTTTAATCACCTTATTGAGTTCTTTTATAAATTCAGAAAATTCAATTTCATGCCAGTTTTCCAATTTTCGGTTTAGTTTTTCAATAATAAATTGAGAATTCAAATACTTGATGAAAATACTTGTAATTATTTGCTGTTTTTTAGTAAGCGAAAGCATTTTATCAACCAATACTGTTAATTCGTTTGAATCGAGTTCGGGAACAGGAATTTGACCAAAATACTTCCAAATTAACTGACACCCATTTTGAATTTGAGTACAATATTTTGTAATCAACCACCATCCCATTTTTGAGTTTAAAATCCCAAGTAGCGCTTTGTTTTCAGTTGGAATAAACCAAATTGAATTGTTACAAAACAAACCGTGTTCATCGTAAATAAAACAGGGTTTTACCTGAAAAGCCTGATACATAATTTTAGGTTGTGCAAACTTTTGGTAATAGCCAATCGCGTCCTGCGTTTCAAACCATTTATTATTTGTTTTTTTTCTACTCCCTTTTTCTCCTGACTGCTCTAAACGCTCTTTCCCAAAGTTGAAAAGATAATCTTTAATTGAAGGATAATTTTCTATATCAAGATTTAATGCCGGAAAAGTTTCAATTAAATAAGCACTACTGAGACCGCAAAACCATGGCTTAATATCTTTTCCTTGTAAAACTGGTTTTATTATTTCTTTTGCTTTTTGGTCTTTTTCAATAATTGTTTCTTTGGTTTTTTCATCGATTAAAAATGCTTCGGTTAAACCGGTTAAAACTCCTCGGTATGATTGACCTCCAATAAAATCGGAGAGCGTTACAAACTTCGTTTTTAGTTTTTCCAAAAATGCTTGTTCCTTTTGTGATGAAATTACCCAGGTATCACCATTAAACGAATTGGTTTCAAAAATCTCTGCCTTTTCCAGTACATTAAATTTAAAATCCATTGCATTGGTTTCTTTTAAAACGGAAATGGAAACTTCTTTTTGTGGTTCTGCTTTTTGTGAAATAAAAATACAAGGATAAGTTGTTGCGCCATCGAAAATTTGAATATCTCCAAAATCAATTAATTCAAACATTCTGTATTTCAGAAAATACTCGCGCAATGGTAAGCCGTAACCCGCTTGCAGCCATTTGTTAGGCATAATATAAGAAATCAAACCTTTCGGTTTTAATAAATCCATTCCTTTTTCAACAAACACGCAATAAATATCCCCCTGACTGTGGTACGTTTCGTAATTCGCATTTTTAAGTGCGATTGATGTTTCTTTTATTTTTTCAAGATGAACATAAGGTGGATTCCCAATTACCACATCAAACCCACCGGTGTATTCGGTGCGAAAAGCGTGTTGCCGGGTGCAGCACATTTGTTTTGCAAGGGCTTGCAGGTTTTTGTTCTCGGGTAATTTGTGTTTTTGTCGGTTGTTGTTTATGTATGCGATGGTGTTATTGAACTGCTCGTCTGATATTATTTCTCTTTTGTCGGCATTTGCTGCCCATAGGTGGAATTGTGTTTTGCCGCGTGGTTGGGGAGCATGCTCCCCTGTATTGTCTCCGGTTTCGGCACTGTGCGCCGGAGCATGCTCCGGCGTTGTGCCGGTATCTGCGACTCCTGTCCGGGGAGCATGCACTGGCGTTGCTTGTATTTCCTGTGTTGCCTGGGGAGCATGCTCCCCTTTATTGTCTCCGGTTTCGGCACTGTGCGCCGGAGCATGCTCCGGCGTTGTGCCGGTATCTGCGACTCCTGTACGGGGAGCATGCACCGGCGTTGCTTGTATTTCCTGTGTTGCCTGGGGAGCATGTTCCCCGGAGTCATGTGTAGTATCGGCACTGTGCGCCGGAGCATGCTCCGGCGTTGTGCCGGTATCTGCGACTCCTGTCCGGGGAGCATGCACTGGCGTTGCTTGTATTTCCTGTGTTGCCTGGGGAGCATGCTCCCCTTTATTGTCTCCGGTTTCGGCACTGTGCGCCGGAGCATGCTCCGGCGTTGTGCCGGTATCTGCGACTCCTGTCCGGGGAGCATGCACTGGCATTGCTTGTATTTCCTGTGTTGCCTGGGGAGCATGTTCCCCGGAGTCATGTGTAGTATCGGCACTGTGCGCCGGAGCATGCTCCGGCGTTGTGCCGGTATCTGCGACTCCTGTACGGGGAGCATGCACTGGCGTTGCTTGTATTTCCTGTGTTGCCTGGGGAGCATGTTCCCCGGAGTCATGTGTAGTATCAGCACTGTGCGCCGGAGCATGCTCCGGCGTTGTGCCGGTATCTGCGACTCCTGTCCGGGGAGCATGCACCGGCGTTGCTTGTATTTCCTGTGTTGCCTGGGGAGCATGTTCCCCGGAATCATGTGTAGTATCGGCACTGTGCGCCGGAGCATGCTCCGGCATTGTGCCGGTATCTGCTTCGATACCGTGTGGTGGAGCATGCTCCACCGTTCCAGGTATGGTTCGCCCCATAGCTATGTTGCAGACCCGCGCCGACATGGATTTTAGCTTCTGCACTATTTTGTGTAGTTCTTCCTCCTCACATACCAGGAGAATATGTGCATGGTCGCCACAAATATTATAGGCTACAACATTCAGCTTGTCTTTTTCTACAATTCCTGCGATTGTTTCGGTTACGATTATCTCTTCTTTCTCACTTAACCAAACGGGTTCTCCCAATTTTACATGCTTGTCGAACATGCGTTGCGAATAGCGCGAATTGTGCGTGGCTGTAGTAATGTGCCAGGCTTTTTTCTTTTTCACTTTGAAAATATTTGGGAATTCGTTTTGCCAATTAAATGTCTTATCTACTGCAACATTTGGGTCATCGATTAAAGAGTTTCCGCACTTAATATTTTTATTTAATGTAGTTAGTTTCCTTCCTTTTTGTGCTGTCCTTAGCCAAAGCGAAAGTTTAGCAATTTCAACACTTTCTTCATTAATATCGACACCATATAAATTATTCTCTAAAATTGAGTTTTCTACTTCGCTTAATATCATTGAAGCGCCAAATAGTTTAGCTTGCAATTCATCTATATATCTATGTTCTGCAATTAGAAATTCTAATGATTGATTTAAAAATGCTCCACTACCACAAGCGGGGTCACAAATTGTAATTTGTAATAACCATTTTCTATAATCATCTAATTTTTGAGTTAATT
>Ga0307990_1000241_pt1 | contig 52285 bp, 14 predicted proteins | sample EllFjometagen129_FD_203168 | JGI IMG/M metagenome (GOLD analysis project Ga0307990, IMG submission 203168) | Marine microbial communities from Ellis Fjord, Antarctic Ocean - #129 | ecosystem: Environmental > Aquatic > Marine > Unclassified | place: Southern Ocean | collected 2014-10-08
CGCGTGTCTGGTTCGAGACGAACGAGATGACCGTCGTTGAAGATGGCACTGCCCACGTGGTCGACGTGCTGCTGGAGTGGCCGCTGGAGCAACCGACAACCGTCAACTATGCCCTCTCCGGCACCGCCAGCAATACGCTGGACTACACCCTGTCGGGTACTGCCGGCCAGTTCGTCATCCCAGCGGGCGAGACCAACGGTTCCTTCACGGTCACAGTCATCGACGACATTGAGCCTGAGCATGGCGAGACAGCGGCGTTCACCTTAACCACCGGCAGCGCGTACCGTGTGGGCCAGCCGGAACGCTATGAGCTGGAGCTTCTGGCCAACGATGGACTGATCGATCTTTTTGCAGTGTTACTCGAGGGCGGCGCCCTCGAAACCACCAATCAGGTGGTTGGTGTTACGTTTGATGCCTCCACCACACCGAGCCATATTCGGATCTCGGAAAACGCTGATTTCAGCGGTAGCGACTGGCAGGACTTTGTGCCGGGCACGACTTTCACCCTCTCCGATGACTATGGCCTGAAGACGGTCTATGTCAAGGTGGCTCTGCCGAAGGCGGGCGGCGGCTACGAGGAATCCAATGTGTTCTCGGCCTCGATTCGCCGCATTGTCTGCACCTTGCAGGATGCGATTGATACGGAACTCGTCGTCACCACGTTGGTCGACAATCCGTGGTTGGGCCAGACCAACGTGACGCACGACGGCATCGATGCTGCCCGCAGTGCTGAATTGCCGCCTTTTAATCAATCCGCGTATTCCCATATGTACGCTACGGTGGAAGGTCCCGCGATCATTTCGTTCTGGTGGAAAGTCTCAGGTCTCAACGAGTATAGCGGATATTATTACAACAGTTTCCTGTACTTCCTGGTTGACGGGTCATTCATCGAATCCCTTGAAGGGGTGCAGGATTGGACCCTTGTCTCCTATACGCTCCCCGCCGGCACGCACACACTGCACTGGCGCTATGATCAGAAATATTACTTTGCAAACGACAACTGCGGTTGGGTCGATCAACTGACCGTGACGCCTGATTGGCCCGAAGTTTCCTTCACTGCCGCGGCACAGAGTCTTGACGAGGATGCGGGGACAACCATGGTTTCGCTGCAATTGAACCGGCAGGAGCCCAATCCCGTTACAGTGCCCTTTACGCTCGGCGGCACGGCAACCTACGGGACCGATTATACCTACGCACCATCGGGCAGTGTTACATTCGCCGCTTACGAAACTTCGCGCACCATTGTTGTAAACGTGATCGACGATGCCTTGCCGGAAGCCTCTGAAACTGTGCAATTAACGCTGCACCCGGCCGAAGGCGTTCTCATGGGCTCGCCCATCACGCACACGGTGTCGATTCTGCCCAACGACGGTGCGCCGGTTATCACGGCCTTTGGTCTGCAAAACGGTGGCACGTCCACGACCAGCCGCGATATCACCCTCAACTTCGAGGCCATGGGTGATCCGTCGGAGTATCGCCTCAGCGAGGACCCGGAATTCGATGGCGCTGCGTGGATCTCCTTTACAGCATCGCCAACCTGGACACTTTCCAGCAGCCTTGGCGACAAAACGCTTTTCATTCAGGTGCGTGTTCTCATTGATGGCTTCGGCTACATGGCATCCGACCCCGTTGAGCTTACGATCCAGTTGCAGCCCACGCTCGCCGAGGCGCTCAATGTGACACCCGGCACGGTCGCCAGTCCGTCAGCCTTGCCCTGGTTCGGGCAACTGGCAATGTCACGCGACGGTGCGGCTGCACAGAGCGGTCCGATCGGGCACAGCGGACAGAGTTCGTGCTTCCTGACGCTGAACGGGCAGGGTACGGTCGGCTTCTGGTGGAAGACATCCTCTCAGTCTGGTTACGACGTTTTGTACTGCTATGCCGATAGCCAGTATGTTAGCGCCCGCTCCGGCACGGCTGACGATTGGCAGTATATCACTCACACCTTTACGGGAATCGGCGTCCATACCCTCGAATGGCGCTATACTAAGAATTACTATTACACGCTGGGCAGCGACTGTGGTTGGGTGGATCAGGTCGAATTGATCGATTGGGTTTGTCCCCAGGTCGCCACGCCGCAGTTCTCCCCGCCGGACGGCACGACCTTTAGCGACACCCAGACAGTTGTTATCGCCAGTGCGACCGGCGGCGCAGAGATTCGCTACACGCTCGACGGTTCAGACCCGACAGCCGCCAGCACGCGCTACATCGGGCCGATTCTCCTCACCACCACCATCACTGTCAAGGCACGCGCCTTTAATACCGGCTATCCTGACAGTGATGTCGCGCAGGCCACCTATCGCAAAAAAGTTACGCCACCGTTCTTCCTGCCGCCTTCCGGCACGGCCTTCGTGGAAACACTCACCGTCACCATCACCAACGAGGCCGTCAGCGCCGAGATCCGCTTTACCACCAACGGCATCGATCCGGACGTGTCCTCAACGCTCTATGCCGCACCGGTCTCAATCACCACCAACACCACCGTTAAGGCACGGTCATTCCTGGCCGGGTCTGATCCCAGTATGATCGTTGAGGCTACCTACGCCCTTTCCGATATTCCGCGCGCACTGGATGTGCCGCATATGGTTCTGCGCATGAGTGAAACGAATGCATGGTATTACCAGTCGGAATATACACATGACGGAGAAGATGCCGCCCGCAGCAGAGTCATTACACACAATCAGAACACCTGGATGGAAACCGACATCACAACCCCGGCCCGGGTTTCGTTCTGGTGGAAAGTCTCTTCAGAAAGCGGTTGCGATTACCTGACGCTCTACACAAACGGCATCATGCACAGCCGGATTGCGGGATCGGTTGAATGGAGGCAGGTCGAACAGATTTTTGAAGAAGAAGGAACCGTAACTCTCCGCTGGACCTACAGCAAAGACTACAGCGTCAATTCCGGTGAGGATGCCGGATTTGTCGACCGGCTGCGGATCACGTCCGCCACGGCCCGTATCGCCGATTTCCAGAACGGCGAACGGTTCGTCCGGGAATCCGACGGCACGGCGCAAGTGACAATCACGCTTGACCAGCCCGTAGAAACCGACCTGGAAATTCCGTTCACAATTTCCGGAAGCGCGATCCGGGATACCGATTATTCCATTGCGAGCAACTCGGTAACGGTCAATGCCGGCACCAATTCAGCTGTAATCACTCTGACTCTGATTGAAGACGCTGAACAGGAGTTGAATGAAACCATCATCCTGACCCTGACGGAAACCGATGAAGTCAGCCCCGGTGATATCGCGCAATGCACGCTCAATATTCTGCCGAACGACTTTGCCGCAACGCAGCCGGGATTGATCGGCTGGTGGCGCGCCGACACCGGCATCGAGACGAATGCGACCGGGGGTGTCACCCACTGGATCGACCGTTCCGGGTTTAATCGCGCCTTTACCCAGCTCACAGATGCCCTTTGTCCGACTTGGCTGCCAGACGCGGCGGCCGGCAAACCCGCCGTACGCTTCGATATTTCGGACGATGGCATGGCCTCGGGGCTGAGCGTGCAGAGTCCCTACACGATCTGTCTGGTTTATTCCAGCCAGTCCACCAGCACCGGATACCGTCGCGCTCTGCAGGGATCAAGCAATTGGCTGCTTGGGCCTTACCAGAACAATCAGCGCCACTATGCCAACGGCTGGGTGGACGATGGCACATGGCCCGTCGCCACGGGGCAGCTTTATCTTTGCGTCGCCCGTAACACCACCACCAACAGCACCTACTGGGTCGACGGACTCGACCGCACGGCCAACGCCGCGCCCATCGGCTCGCCCGGCACCCTCTATCTCGGTGCCTCCGCTTACGTGAGCCAGCCGTTGGGCGGCGACATCGTCGAGATTTTGGTTTTCGACCGCGCCCTTTCTGATCCAGAAACAATTGCGGCAGGAGCCGGCCTGGCGGCTGAATACGATATTGAAACGCTTTATGATCCCGCATCCGTCATCATCAGCACGCCCTCGCAGAGCCTTCCGGATGGGACTCACAACCTGACGGTGGAAGGCAGCATCAGCGGCACGGCCTCCGTACTGTTCTGGACCAATACGGTTTTCGAAATGAGCGGCTTGCTGGATATCGGCACCAATGGACTCTGGCAGGTTGATCTGCCGATCACCCGACGCACCAATATATTTGAATTTCGTACCCGCTATTCCGATCCTGCATCGATTACGCTGACCGTGCAGGACGGGGGGAATCCGGCCACGAATCTGGTGATTGAGGGCAAGGCGCAGATTCTGGACCAGTCTTCTGTCCGGTACGTCGCGCGAGCTACGCTTAAAGATGGCACAACGACGGATGTAAGCGATGTGGCGAGTTGGGAAAGTGATGACGCAATCGCTACTGTTGTGAATGGAGTGGTGACAATTGGCGATATTCCGAAGGATTCGACTACGAATTTTGTGTTGAGTGCCGGTTACGATTACCAGATGGCGCAGGTCGAGATTACTGTTGTGAGCAGGGGCACGGAGTATGTGGTCGATACGCTGGCGGACACCGAGGCGGCGGATGGCAAACTTTCTCTGCGCGAGGCGATCCATGCGGCAAATGACAATACGGTGGTCAATGAAGCGCCGGCTGGTGGCGTTCAGTCGTATGATGTGATCCGTTTTGATCTGGCGGCGTTGCGGGCGGAGTCTGGTTCCACGAGTAATGTGGTGATTATGCTGGGTGGAACGCGGCTGGAGATCAAGGATGAGCTGGTACTTGAGGGGCCGGGGGTTGATCTGCTTGCTGTGGACGGGAATGAACTCAGTATGGTTTTTTATCTGAACCGTACGCAGGCCGGTTTTTCCGGGATGACCATCAGTGGTGGGAAAACGAGTTACGACGCTGGAGGTCTCTATTCTTATGACAGCGACCTGACGCTGACCAACATGGTTTTCGAAAACAATCAGGGGTATTACGGCGGCGGTTTGCGCGTCTATTCTGGAAGCTTTTCGGTTTCCGACTCTATCTTTCGGGAGAATATAACGACGTATGTCGGAGGAGGGGTTTATGTTAGCAGTACGGAAGGGACCTTTGAGCGGGTGGAGATGATTCGTAATCAGGTCAGCGGAAACCGATATGGTGTTGCGTTGTACAATGAGTATAGCCCGGTGGAGATCATCGACTCGATCATCCGCGAAAACAGCGGATATTACGGAACGATTGGATTGTATGGAAGCAGTGCCCGTCTTACGGTTCGCAATACGGAGATCGCCGCGAACAGTACCTATCAAGGCGGCGGGATTCAGCTTCGAGGCAATTCGGGTCTGACACTCGTCAATTCCGCAATTGTGAACAATACGGCGACGCAGTATGGCGGGGGTATTTATGCGGATTCTTCCAATCCGATTTCCCTGCGCGGTTCAACGGTGGCGGGTAATGTTTCGAAAGGGAGTCGCGGTGGCGGAATCTATATCTACAGTAGTAATGCGACGCTGGAAATGGTGAACAGCCTTGTGTCGGAAAATATCGGTGGCGGCTTGTGGTATTCCTCCGCAACCGGTAGCAATTACCTGTCCGCTGACGGAGTGTTTGATTTTGTAAGCTTGCGCGAGGTGGGCATTGATGGCGAGTGGGGAACTGAAGACGATGTTCCGGGCGATTTCCATCTTCAGCCTGCCAGTGTCGGCGTGAACATGGGTGATTCACAGTTTCTTTTGCCGGAGGACCTGTTGAACGGTGTCCAGCTGGACGTGGATGGAAATTCGCGCCTGGTCGGATCGGCACCTGATCTGGGGGCTTATGAGCAGCAGAGTCCGGCTGCGGTTGAGGTTCCCTCCGCTACCGTGACTACGCTTGATGATGTGGTTGATTTGACCGATGGCGAAGTTTCGCTGCGCGAAGCGGTTTATTACGCCACCTTTGGCGGCCTGAACAGCAATACGGTTACCTTTGCGCAAAGCCTGGCGGGGGGAACGAATCTGATGAGCGGATCCAGCCTTTTGATTGGCGACGAGTTGACGATTCGCGGGCCGGAAGAGGGCATTGTTCTGGATGCACAGGGTGCATCACGCGTTATTACGCTTTCGTGTGAATACGGAGGACTGCCGGATGTGAAGTTGGAAAATCTGACGCTGCAGAACGGTCGCGAAACCAATGGTGGCGGTATTTATATACGCGACGGCGAAATTGCGCTGGTGAACGTTTCCGTGTTGGATAACGTGGCGGAAAACACCGGGAAAGGGGCGGGGATTTATGTTGGATCCCTTGCGACGGTTTCGGTTTCTGATTCTGAATTGCGCAGAAACTCAAAGGCGGATGGTGCCGATGTGGAAGGCGGCGGTATATATAGCGCGGGGTCATTGTCGGTAGAAGACTGTCTTATCGCTGCATCGGCTGTGCGTCGCGGCGGCGGTATATACAACGCCGGTACACTGACGGTTCACAACAGCGAGATTCTCGACAATAGTCTCAGCGGTGGGTATTACAGCGCCCACGGGGCTGCGCTCTTTACGAGCGGATCGGCCGAGCTGGTTAATGTTCGTATTTGCGGTAACTCGACGACGTACAACGGAATCATTACCCAGTCGGGATCCTATCCATTGAGTCTGGTGAACGTCGAAATCACTGGAAACAACACCCCTCGCAGCATCGTAACCGGAACCTCCATTGCTAACTCAACATTGATTAACGTGACACTGGCTGACAATATTGGACTGGCTCTCGAAAGTCCGGCATCGGTCATTAACTGTATCCTGTTTAATAACAGTGGCGGTCATCTTGACGGCAATGATGATTATGTATTTCACAACAACCTGATTGGAGATGAACCCGGATTCCTTGATGCCGCTAATGGAGATTACTCCCTGCGTGCGGACAGTGTCGCCATTGATGCTGGAACCACCAACGGATTTCCCGCAGAGGTAACGACGGATTTGGCCGGAAACTCGCGCCTGTTCGGTGCTCGTCCTGACATTGGCGCGTATGAGCTGCAGACCGCTTATACCGGCGAGTCGCATTCTGCGATCGTGACCTCGCTGACTGACGAAATCAATGGAACGAACGGAGTGATTTCGTTGCGTGAGGCCATCATTTATGCACAAGCAGTGGGGCAGCCGGTTACCGTTGCTACGACGCTGGCCGGGGAGACCGTTCTTATGGATGGCGAGCTGATCTTGCGTGGCGAACTGGTCATTCTCGGCAACGGGTTAACGCTGGATGGTGGAGGAAATCATCGGGTTGTGCGGGTGGAAGGCTCCTCAAGCGATGTAACGCTTGAGCATTTTACGCTGACCGGCGGTCGGGTTTCGGCTCATGGCGGCGGTATTTATGTGCATGATGGGCAGCTGACCCTGCGCGACAGTACGATTTCTTCCAACGAAGTAACGGGCAGTTATCACGGTGGAGGTATTTGCGTGGACGACGGCACCTTGTTGATGGAGCGTACCGAAGTTCTTGATAATAACGGATATCATGGTGGTGGAGTGCGCCTGTATAGAAGTACGGCAACGCTGATTGGCTGTACGATTGCCGGAAATACTGCTTATAACGGCGGCGGTCTCAATATGGATTGCTCTGGTTTAGAAATACGGATTGAAGATTCGGTTATTCGCGAAAATAACGCCACGAACTACGGTGGCCTCTATTGCTATAACGGCATGACCCTGCTGCAGCAGGTAGAGATCATCGGCAACCATGCTTCCAATGTTATCGGAGGCCTATACCGTTATTATGGCGATGTGACCTTGCGCCAGTGTACCATTTCCGGGAACGAAGGTGATGGTGGATTGGGGGCAGTTTACGGTGAGAATAATGGCGGTACCTTTACGGTTGAAAATTGTATTATTGCAGGGAATCCCGGCGACGATTTTGAAATGCGCTATCTCAATCCGACCCTGTCGGTTTCTTCGTCTCTGATCGGGGGGGATGCCGGGTTTGTCGATCCGGAAAACGGTGATTATACGCTCGCGCCGCACAGCCCGGGGATTGATCGCGCCGACACCAATCTGCTTGATGCAGCCGTAGCCGTCGATCTGACCGGTTCGCCCCGCAGTGTCGGAGCTGGACTGGATATCGGTGCCTATGAATTTCAGGGCACCCCCGCTTGGATCGACCCGCCGTCCACTCAGGTTACCACGCTCAGCAACGCGGTTGACTGGGCCGATGGCCAGACTTCCCTGAGTGAAGCCATTATATCGGCAACGTTGGGCGGTCTTAATAACGGAACGGTTACGTTTGAAGAATCGCTTGGCGGTGAAACGATTGAACTCGAAAGCGTCCTGGAAGTATATGAATCCGTTCGTATCGTCGGCCCCGCCGATGGCATTGTGCTGGATGCGGCCGAACGTGGCCGGGTTATGGATAGCCTTTCCTCCGGGACGGTTCTGGAGCTGGACGGCATCTCTCTCATCAACGGGCGTTCAGGGCGCGAAGGTGGCGGGGTTCGAACCTTGCATAATACATTGGCTCTCAACCGCGGTTCTGTCAGTAATAATGCAACCAGTGCGAGTAGTTCTTATAAAGGCGGTGGCATTTATGCGACCGATGCCTCTGTTTTCCTGGATGGAGTAACCTTTGCTGGTAATGAATGCCTTGGCTATGGCGGCGGAATATATCAATATTCCGGAACCCTGCAGATGGATAATTGTACTATCACTAACAACGCCGCAGGATCTTATGGCGGTGGAATTGACGCGGGCGGCACGACAACCTCGATTTCAAACTGTTTATTCTCAGCCAACAGCGCAAACTACGGAGGCGGCATTTCCATCGGGAATGTTCCGCTTACTGTGAAGGATTCGATTTTCCGAAATAACACCGCCATAAACTATGATGGCGGAGCCATCTACTGCTCTCAGATTAGTATAGCTAATTCCATTATTCAGGCGAACCATGCGGGAAGACATGGAGGTGGAATTATTAACCATTTAGGCGGTAGTTATATCAACTGTCTGATTTCCGATAATACAGCCGGGCAGGTCGGCGGCGGTCTTTATCTGCTCAATTATGTTCAGCGATGGATTGTCAATTGCACCGTCTCCGGAAATCTGGCAGGAGATGGTTATCAGGGGGGGGGGATATACTGTCACAGAAGCTATCAGCTCAACCTGATCAACAGCGTGGTTGCGGAAAACCGGAAGCTGCCGACCGATCCTGACGATATATACGGAGCTCTTCGCTCGAGCGAATCATCGTTTGTTGGAACAACGGATGGTGATCCGATGTTTGTGTTGAACCCGTCGGCGGGTACCGATGGTTTTTGGAATACGGATGACGACCTTCCCGGCGATTACCACTTTACTTCCATCTCTCCGCTGCACAATGCGGGCGATACCAATCATGTGGCGGTCGGGGCGACCGATCTGGACGGCTTCCTGCGCATTCGCGGTGCGTCGGTTGACATCGGTGCGTATGAATGGACACATTTGGCCGTTGCCGATATGGCCGAGCAATATGTTGAAGTTTTTGTGCCGGTTGAAGTGCAGTGCCGGGTAGAAGATATTGATATCACATCGAATGTCACCAGCTTTATCATTTGGTCGTTGGGCAACGACGCGCCTGCCGGCGCACAGATTGGTTCGGAAACGGGGTTGCTGAACTGGACGCCCTCGGCATCCGGCACCAATGAGATTACGGTGGTTGCAACAGATGGCCAGGTGGTTGCATCCAATACCGTGACGATTTTTGTGGCCGCAAGTGCGGTCAACTTTCCGCCGGTTATCCAGCCGATTTCAGATCCGGCGGTTGCAGAAAATGGACTTTTCTCGTTCACGGTTGACGCCGCTGATCCTAATAATCCGCCTGTTTCGCTCTCTTATCTGTTGATCACCAATCCCGTTCCTGGTCAGGCAATGCTGAATTCGGATACGGGAGTTTTCGAGTGGACACCTTCGGAGGCGCAGGGGCCCGAAAGTTATGAATTTACTGTTGAAGTGACTGAAGTGCGTAGCGATGGCGAACTGCCGCTGAGTTCATCCCGCAGCTTTACCGTTCATGTTCAAGAGATCAATGCGCTGCCGGTTCTGACACTTCCGGCATTGCCTGCCTCCATCGACGAACTGGCGGCCTTTGGGTTTACCGCGCAGGCGGCTGACAGCGATCTGCCCGGCAACCCGCTCAGCTTCTGGCTCGATAACGCGCCCTCCGGAGCGCAGATCGATACGCACACCGGCGCTTTTTCCTGGACGCCCACTGAACGTCAGGGACCGGGAAGCTATACCTTTACCGTGCGGCTTTATGACGGACGGGAAAGCGTGACGCATTCGGTTACAGTTGATGTGCTCGAATTGAACCAGCCTCCGACCTTGAACGAAATTACCGATAAAACGGTGCAGGGACAAAACAGGCTTTCGTTCTGGGTGTACGAGAGCGATCCCGACATTTCGGCAGGCGACAATCAGCAGAGCCTTACCTGCAGCCTGGAAGGAAGCTTCCCCGCCGGGGCGACCATCAGTTCCTCCGGATGGTTCAGCTGGACGCCGAACGAGTCGCAGACACCGGGTGAATATACAATGGATGTTGTTGTCAGCGACGGTGAGCTGGAGTTCCGCAGAACATTCACGATCTACGCGATCGAACGGGCGGATCTGATCGTTACGCAGCTGGAACTGCCGACCACTGCACCGATGGAAGGCGAAGCGGTTCGTCTGCGTGCCCGGATCGACAATATCGGCAACGGAAATCTGCTTCAGACCGTCTATGCCGGATTCTATGTGAATGGGGAATATATTAACTACCAGAGTATTGGCGCCTCCTCTCTGCCGATCGGACAGTATTGTTGGGTGGAACGGATCTGGACGGCTGTTCCCGGCACCAATACGGTGGATGTGCGTATTGACTATCAGAACTATGTGGAAGAGACCAATGAGGCCAATAACATCCTCAGCGAAACGCTTCCGGTTATTGTTGCGCCTGATCTTGTTGTAACCAATATAAGCTGGCTACCCAATTCCATTGGAGAGGGTGAAAACGTTCAGTTTTTCTTGAGCGTCACCAATGCGGGCGGAGCGACGGCCCGCGATGTGGATGTAAATCTGAAAGTGGACGGTCAGTGGGGCGACTCGGAGCGTATTCGCGGGCCGTTCACAAACCAGACCGAATCGATTATGCTGGAATGGACGGCAACGCCCGGACCGCACGATATTGAAATTGTCGTGGATAGGAACGAGTATATTTTCGAAATCAACCGGTCAAACAATGTGGCTGTAATTTCGCTTTCTTCAATTACAGACTCCTTTGCGCCGAACTTTACTGCGCTTGTTCCGGGCGATGGACAGAGTATCAGCGGTACGTTCGCCATGAATGTTGCTGCGACTGACAACTCTGGAGTCAGCCGCTATCAAATTGAATATTCCACTGACGAACTGTTCTGGGATACCATCCTCGATGACGCTTCAGGTTCGGCCAGCTGGGATACGAGCGTGTTGGCAGACGGCGAGTATAAAATTCGCTTTAGTGCAGAAGATGCGAACGGAAATATTCAGCAGGTAATACACACGGTTTCCATCGATAATTCGCCGCTTCCTGCGGTCACGCTTTCGGCTGATGCCATCGAGTTCGGTGCAACCCTCAGCTGGATAAAGCCGACCGATAATGACTATTCCTTCTGTCGTATTTTCCGTTCCACCTCTCCGTCCGGGTCGTTCTCGCAAATCAACGGCACGATGTATTCCCAGTCGTCCTATACTGACAGACAGGTTTCGCTGGGCGAGTCGTACAGCTATATTATCCGGGCTTATGATGTGGCCGGAAACGAAAGTGAAGACAGCAATGTTGTTAGCGTAACACCTAACGGCGACCAGTCGCCGCCGGAAATCCTCAGCCTTTCCCCCGAGGAAAACAGTGCACATAACTCCACCAACCACCTCTTCGCCAGGATTAGGGACAACGTGGGCATTTCCCAGGTGCGTTTCGAATTTGCCGAGGAACCGGCTGGTGCCTATGAGCTGTCCGACCTGAGCTGGACCAACCTTTGCGAGGGCGTTGCGATGGCCTGCGACTGGGATGTCACCCAGCTTCCGACCGGGCGTTATCTGGTTCGCCTGACCGTATGGGATGCCGTCGGTCTGAACAGCTCCCTGGTTCAAACCTATCTGGTTGATCATGTGCCGCCGGGAACAGTGGGTGCAGTGAACATTGAACGCCGCGAACTGGCGCTTGCAGTGGCCTGGAGTTCGCCGGGCGATTCGGATCTGGTCGGCTACCGTCTATCACGACAGGCCAACGGCGGAGAGTTCGCTGTGCTGGAAGAACGGCTTACCTCGACGCTTTATGTGGATTCGAATCTGCAACCGGAGGTGCTTTATGTCTATCGCGTAGAGGCCGAGGATGTGCTGGGCCAATTTGGCCCTCCGGTCGACAGTGCGGCGACTACGACGCTCAGCGACACGACCGATCCAATGCTAGTCGGCATTCTGCCGGAGGCGTGGACGCGCCATCGTGGCGAAATTGAATTAGCGATGCTGGCGAGTGATAATGATGCGATTGCGACCGGATCATTCTGGTACCGGGTTGGCGGTAGCGAAAACTGGCTGGAATGTTCCGGCACCCCGCAGGCGCTGTGGCAGGCTGAACAGAGCCTCTGGAAGATTTCACAAACCTGGAATCCCGACGGACTAGCTGACGGCGAAATTGAAATCAGAGCTCGCGCGGAAGACCGTTCGAACAACAGTCTGGAAACCATCTTTACCCTCATCCGCGACACCATGGCACCCGTCGCACCCCAGAACCTGGGCGCAACGGATCCGCAGACCGGCCAGTCTGTACAGCTTGCCTGGTCTGCCAATAGTGAGAGTGATTTTGCCGAATACCGCATCTATCAGCAGGCGAGTGGCGACATTATCTGGCAGATCTCCGGTTCATCCGTTGTGGCGGAATTCAGTGCTGAAGCGCTTCAAAGCGACCAGTCGTATCAATTTGCTGTTTCGGCGGTTGATTTGGCTGGCAATGAATCGGTGCTGTCAAATATCAGTGAACTCGCACCAACGACGCGGGCTGATCTGACGGCACAGTCGATTGCGTTTAATCCGCTCACTCCGGCACAGGGCCGTTTGGGCGAAATAGTTGCGCGAGTACTCAATCAGGGACCGGCGCGTGCGCAGGCAACGGTTCGATTCTTTGTTTCGGTCGGAGGAGCCGAGACGGAAGCGGGGGTGCAATATGTCTGGATTAATGGACAGGCCACCTCGAATGTGAGAACTCCGTGGATTCCGCAGGCCGGCGGCGTGCAAACCATCCGGGTAACTGTCGAGGCCGTTGCTCCGGCGGTTGACGTTAATCTCAGCGATAATGAAGTTACGCGCGAAACGTTGGTTAACATTGCGCCGGTTGCCGTAGCCGGATCGGATCGTTCGGTGGATTGGGATGAAGAGATTGCGTTTGATGCTTCGGGCAGCAGCGATGCTGACGGCCGAATTATGGAATATCTCTGGAACTTCGGTGACGGCCAGACGGATCGCGGCATCAATGCCGTTCACAAGTATGATGTGGTCGGAGTGCATAGCGTTACACTGACGGTCACGGATGATCGAGGTGTATCCTCCACTGACTCCATTCTGGTAAACGTGGCCGATACTCGTGCCGATCTGGTGGTCGAAACGATAACCTGGCAACCTGGCGAACCGCAGGAGGGCGACGAAATCACCATCATCGCCACCATTCGGAACATGGGGAACGGGCCGGTGAAGAAAGAGTTCTTTGCCACGTATTACATCGATGGGGTGTACAACGGCTATATCATTGTAGATCAGCTCATCGGTGTCGGCGAATCCTATGATGCCACCTTCTTGTGGACTGCCACCAAGGGGCTGCATACGGTCAAGGTTGTGGCGGATGATTTGATTAACGCCGTCAATGAACTGTCGGAAGTCAATAACCACAATCAGGTTCACATGACCTTCCAGCAGATTCATTTTCCCGACTTGCAGATCAGTGATATGATCTGCGATCTTCCGATGACCATCAGCAGTCAGGAGGCACTGAGTGTGACGACGACGGTTTACAACGCCGGGACGGCAGATGCAGAAAATCTGTTTGTTGCGTTGTATCAGAATAGTGAGATGATCTCGCGCAAACCGCTACCGGATCTGGCCGCAGCCGCTTCGCTTGTAACGACGTTCGATATAACGCCGCATGACGGAACCAATACGCTGATCGCCGTTGTGGATGGTCCGGTTTCGTTGATCCTTGAAAGTGATGAAACAAATAACAGCTACATCCTGGAGCTGGGTGATCTGGATGTTCAGCATCCGGATCTGGAGCTTAAACTGACTGTTGAACCGGATCAGGAGGAAATGGCGAATGGCAGCTGGATTGATATGAGCGCCACCGTGAAAAACCTCTCTGCGGTTGAACTGCTGCAAACGGCGGCGGTTGATTTCTATGTGGACGGCACCAAGGTCGGCTCACGCGATATCCGTCACCTTTCCGCCGGATCATCTGAAACCGTTGCCTTCCAGGTGTCGGCACGTGAGGGCATTCATGAAATCCGTGTGGTGGTGAATGATGCGCACACCATTGCTGAAACCGACTATTCCAATAACGAACAGAACCATACAACCAAAGACCTTCACGTAGTATACAGCGATCTGACCGTGGGCAATATAAGCTGGCGTACTCAGAGTGGCGGTCCGCTGAAATACGGCGATCAGCTGATTGTGGAATTCGACCTTTCAAACCTGACTCTGATTTCAAGCTATAACCGCAGTTCCGTGATTCTGCTGGTAGACGGCGAGCAGGTGAGCAAGCGGGATATCGGTTCGATCCGGGGCTATGAAACGGTGGAAACCGGCTTCTTGTGGGGTAAGGTCGATGTCGATCCGAACTTGACGCATACCCTGTCGGTTCAGGTGGATCCTGAAAATGTGATTCCTGAAGAGGACGAAGAGAATAACATAGCCACGGCGGCGGTTGAACTGGATATTGAAGATGGTCTGATTTTAGATACGGAACTTGACCGGGAAAACGACGAAGTGTTCGGGCTGCCGGTCTATATATCCTCCGAAACCGCTCGTGTCAGTGCCCAGGTAAGCTATGCTTCTGCACCGACCAGCTGGCTCGATACCAGTGCGGGGCAAACCATGACGCTGACGTTGGTTTACACGCCCGGCGTGGTGATTAATTTGGGAGAGGAACCTTATTATCCCGACCCGGTATTGGTGTATGACGAAGAGCCGATGCTTTACGATCCGCTCTCGGAACAGTTCAATCTTGATATTCCGCTGGTCTCCTTTAATGATACCGGAAACTATAGCGTTCGCGTTACGTATGACGACGGCGCACTTTCGCGCTCGCAAACGTTGCCCTTTATGGTCATTCAGGACTGCACGATTCTGCTGGAACCTAGTGTCGAGCACGTCGTGGCCGGAGAACGGATTATCATCAGCGGTCAGATTTTTGACTTGCAGGGTGTTCCGATTACCGAAGAGACTGTTATGCTGGCCATCTACGAAGGTGAGGACGGCTTCGGAATGATCGCCAACCCTGCGCTGGCCGCACTTGCGGACCTGGCCAACGATGTCACTATCGCAAAGGTGAAGACCGATTTCCTCGGCGAATTCACCTATCTGCACCGCACATTACGCGGACAGTCCGGTATGTATACGGTTTCGGGCTATCTGGTCAGTTCCGTGGTGGCCGCATCCGGTAACTGCAACTTTGAGATTCTTAATGCAGGCTTCGATTCTTCCGGCGCAAACGTTACCATGCCGAAGAACTATACCTACTCGAAAACTGTTACGTTGAAAAACAGTTCGATCCGTGCGCTGACCAATGTGCAGGTCGACTTGAACACTTTGAATGCTGGGAACGGCGTTGAGGCTCGTCTCGTCTCTAATGTTCCCTCTGTGTTGAGTGTCGGCCAATCGGTGCAGCTCACCGTGGTGCTTGAAGCGGAGGAAATGGCCGATGATTCCGCGAGCTACGCGCTGGCTTTCAGCTGCAGCGAGGGGATCGAGCGCCTCTTTAAGTTGAATGTCACCCTGCTAGAAAGCGGGCCCGCCGTTCAGTTCAGCGAGAGTCTTCTCAAGCTGGGCATAAACCCTGGTGATACGCTTTTCCGACGCATTACAGCCACTAATAAAGGGCTTGGTACGCTGAAAAACTTTAGCGTAAGCGGTGCCCCGAACCTGCCGTGGGTCACGGTTAATTATTCGGGCGTTGATGATCTTGAACCGGGTGAAGCGCTTGAACTCGAAATTATTGTAAATCCGGATGACGCTTCCGGATTGGGGCTCTATCGCGGCTACATCACGCTGACAGACGAAAACAACGTCTCCTTCAAAATGGGCATCGAGGTTGAACTGACCAGCGCAACCCGTGGTGGAGTCAGCTTTATGATCGGTAACGATGCCGGACGGCTTGTTGAAGGGGCCGAGATCCGGTTAGTCAGTAAAGAAACCACGCCGGTGATCAATCCTGACGGTTCTGTTGCCGGTGTGCGCTATGAGCTGTTTACCGATCGAACCGATGCTGCAGGTCGGATTACCTTCGAAGATGTGCCGACTGGAACCTACACCTATTCCATCTACGGCAGCGGACATGAAACCGTTAAGGGCGAGGTGGAGATTATGCCCTCTAGCCTGCCGGTATTGATTAGCGAAACGCTGACGGCCACGCCGATCACATATGAGTGGTCGGTCACTCCGATCACCATTGAAGACCGCTATGAAATCATTCTCGATATCAGCTTGCGTGTTGACAACCTGGATAAGCCGTCGATCGTCTCGCTTCCACCGTGGGCGACGGTTGCCCAGACTGTGGAGCAGGGCTACAGCGATCGCCTGATCTTTCTTAATCAGGGCGATCTCGCGCTACGCGATGTGCGGGTGGAGGTGATCGGTGATGAGCACCTGATCAACAGCATTTCGCTGGCGGGGGATGGCGACATTGGAACCATCGAGGCTGGTGAATCGGTGCAGCTCTCCTACTACCTGGCCGAAGGTTCGTATGAAAACCTGAGTGGCAGCAGCAAATTCAAACTGAGCGGAACTTACATGGCGCTTGATAATAAAAGCGGCGAATTCGTTGAATTTAAAGCAACCAGTTTTGTGCCGATCTATAATCCTGCACCGGGGCGTACCGCCATCATTCGGGTTCCCGGTTTCTCCGACGAAGAGGTGAAGCTGCCGAGCTTGCCGGATGGCGGTAATTTTGAAGAACTTCCGAAACTTCCAGGTGGTGGTGGTGGGGAAGAGGTTTCTGTGTCCGTTAAACTGCAGATCCCTCAGGAAGCCACACTTGAACGTGAAGGCTTCGAGGCCGTGCTGACGTTCCGCAACGGTCTGAGTGATGACCTGGTCGGCTTCAGTGTTGCTCCACGCGTATTCGATGTATCTAACCGCGATGTAACCAGTTCCTTCTATCTGATTCCGCCCAGCCTGAGCGGCGGACTAAGTGCAACCGACGGCTCGCAGACGCTTGAGGGCGGAACCGAATTTACCGCCAGTTGGATCCTGGTCCCGGGCGAAGGTCTTGGTGGCGAAGATCCCGCAGGAAAGAAATATTATGTTGAAGCGGTGGCCACCTATTCACAGGCCGGTCAGTTTAAAGAGTTCAACACCCACAGTGAGGAGATCACCGTTCAGCCGCAGCCGCTGCTGGAGGTGTTCTACTATCTGCCTGAAAAAATACTGGCCAATACTCCATTCCGTCTGGGCGTATTCATAGAAAACAATGGATTCGGCGAAGCTAGAAACTTTCGAATCAAATCAGGTCAGCCCGAAATTACTGAGAACGAGGGTGGTATTCCGATTGAAGTGGAGATCGTAGGCAGCAGCTTCGGCGCTGGAAACATTGAAACCGAAGAATGGGCGGTTGAGTTCGGCGATATTGCCGCCAACAGCTGGGCGCGCGGCTATTGGATTACCCGCTGCAATATGGATGCAACCGTGACCGGATTTGAGGCGGAACTTGTGCACCTGCCTTTCATGGGTGTCCAGCTTAATCCGCTTATCACCGAGGTGCATACCGAGATTATCATGGGCGACTACCTCTTTGCCGACGCGATCGATCCGAATAATTCGTTCAGCCTGATTGATCGGGATGACAACGGAATTCCCGATTATCTTATTAATCTCTACTCCGGCCTTCGAAAGGAAATTATTGTTCCGAGCACACTCAATGTGTCGCAGGAGCCGACCATTGAAGCGCCGCAGATGACCTTCTCGATTTCGGACACCAACGGATTTGTCTGCATGGTGCTTAATGATCCGCTGGTATCGATCAATATCCGCGGCATTCAGCGGCATCACCTCGATGGATCCGGTGATGTTTATGAACTCTCCGGAAATAATTTCTGGCGCAACGGCGAAACGCTCTACATTGTCGACCGCATCGGCGAAATTATCGACGGGCAGCCAGTAGCAATCCCGGTTGAATATGTGATCGACTATCAGTCCGCGCTCGACGTCCGCAAGATTGAACTCGGCACCTTCGTCTTCAATACTCTGTTGGCGGATGGTAATATGGAGGGATTCAGGATTACGCATTGGTGGCGGGATTACCAAGATAATGATGGCTTCGGGGTAGCCGAGTACGGACTCGGCCCCGCGGGTTATGAAGTTCCGCTTTACAACAGTCCGTTGCCAATCATTGCCGGCGATGAAGGCTGGGTGCGGATCGAACTCTATAACAGCGGCGTTAGCCCGGAATCCGGAGAGATCGGTGTTTATCTGATTGACGAACTGGGTGCTGAATCATTGATTGCAACGAAGCAGATCACGGAACTGCGGTCCTACCGTACGTTTGAATTTGAATTACCGTTCGATACTGTAATAGACGGCAGCTATACGATCGAAGTCCGCTTCCTGGATGGCCGTATTGAGGGCAATGCATCCCAGGAGTTCCGCATTAACGCTCGTCCCGTGTCCGATGCCGGACTCGACCAGACCGTCAGGCTCGGTGAATCGGTTCATTTCGACAGCTCGCGCAGCTATGATCCGGACGGTGTGCTCATTAACTATCAATGGTATATGGACGACCGCAGACTGGAGTCCGACGGTACGGAAACCGGCGGTAAGTGGATTGCGGGACCGGTTCCATCGTACACCTTTGACGATTCGGGAACCTATGAGGTGCTGCTGGTGGTTTCCGATCATGACGGAGCCATGCAGGAGGACAAGATGCTCGTCACGATTGAAGAGACGCGCTCCGACCTCTACATCACTTCCTTCGGCCATGGTCAGACCAATGTAGTTGATGGACAGCCGCTGACCATTTCGGTCGAGATTGCTAATGCCGCCGAAGACCTGCCGCCGGACGCGGAGTTTTATGTTAACCTGTACGCCGGTAAGCAGCTTGTCGGAACCCGTCTTGTTACAGGCGGACTTCTCTCCGGAGAGCTCCGGACGATTACCTTCGATTACACCGCTTCGATGAATACTCCGTTCCTGTCGGTTGTCATCGATGACCTTGGAGGCCTCGTTAACGAAGCCAACGAAAGAAATAATGCGGATACGCTTGCAACCTTTGCCGACCAGATCGTATTTGCCGATCTGATCGCCGAAAATATCCGTCTCAATGTGACTCCCGCTCAACCGGTGAACTGGGGTACTCCGATTCAGGTTTTGGCCGACATCGGCAACCGGGGTGATATTGATGTCGATAAGCCGTTCCGCATCACGGCTTATGTGGATGGAAAATATCTCGGCCACACATCGTTGGATCAGCTCGCAAGCAATACCACTGAAGCCGTCTCGTTCAATTGGGTGCCGACGCCGGGTGAACATCTGCTTAAAGTGATTGCCGATTGGCCTCACAGCTATATTTATGAGAGCAACGAAGATAATAACCGCGCTGAACTTATCGTTAACGAAGAGATACTCAATCTTGTTCTGCCGAACATTGTGCTGCAGCAGCTGACCTTCGAGCCGGAAAACGGTGAACTGGCATCCGGGATTCCGGTTCTGGTGACCGCCTCGATCTTTAACGACTCCACTGCAAGTTTACCTGTCGGTTCCGAAGTGCTTATGTCGGTCAACGGGCAGATCGTTGCGCGGCGGGCTGTCGGTGCACTTGCGGCGGGCCGCTTTAGCGCCGCTTTGTTGGCCTGGACAGATCCGTGGACGGGAACTCACGAGATAGAGGTTTCCGTCGATCCCGGTCATCTCTGGTATGAAAGCGATATCTCCGACAACAGGCTGGTGGTAGAAAAGAGCTTCAGCATAGAGCAGAGCGATCTGACCATTCGTCAGGTGGTGGTTCCTCCGTTCGCGAACGCAGGAGAGAAAAACCGCCTCGGCATCAATATCGCCAACGAAGGCGATGGCTGGATCAGCGAACCTTTCAACGTCAAGCTTTTTGCCGATGAGCGCTTGGTTTCTGTTGAACGCCTTGATTCGCTTCTATTGCCGGGGCAGACGCTCTGGTGGAATCCGGCTTGGGTGGCGGATGAATCCGTTGTCGGTAGCAATGTCGCGATACGTGTCGAAGTCGATGCGCTGAATGAGATTGAGGAAAGCGACGAAGCCAATAACAGCTATGAAACGACGATTACCATCGAGCAGGGCTTCAATGTTCAAATGGGCCTCGATAAAACCGTTGCTGTTCTGGACGACAATATTACTGCGTTGATTGATGTATTGGATACGGAAACCATGCTGCGCGTTCCTGAGGAGGAGGCTTCGGTATCCGTTGTCCTGCGTGATGATGCAGGCAGCGATTTGCAGACTGTTTCGGTGACCTTTGATAATGGCTGGAGCACCGTGCTCTCCACAACGGGACTCACTGCGGGCAAATATCAGATCCAGACGATAGTGCAGAGCGGTGATGAAACGTACGTTTCCGAACTGCAGACGGTTGATCTTGTCGAAGAACTCGTGGTTGAATGCAATGCGCCGGAGTTTGTGCTCCTGGGTGAATCTTTTGCCATTACCGGTCGTGTTTCCACTCTGGCCGGTCAGCTTGAAATCAACCGGACGGTCTCCGTTCGAATTGAACCGGCTCAATCCAATGCACCGGTATTCCTGCCTGCGGTTACAGATGCTTCCGGCAATTTTGAGGTTCAGTTCCAGACGGCGAAAGAGTTCGCCGGAGACCTTGAAATATCTGCACAGGCAATCGGTGCGGATCTCAAGGGAATGGCCTTCCTGTCAACCAACCGGATAACTTCGGTTTACGGGCTGGAATGCTCCATTACGCCGACAGTTATGGATGGCTATGTGAACGACGTTGAGTCCTTCGAGCTTACGGTTGAAGCTGTCGGGGCGGATGTCCAGTTCCAGAGCGTCACCTTTATCCCTGATCCGCAAAGTGCGGGCGCGGGCGGTATCGTGGCGGATCTGGATTCGGTGGTTCAGGCGGAACTTATTGCCGATGGCCAGAGCCTCAGCTACAGCGGAACCGTTTCGGGCACTCTTGCATGCAGATACCTGCCGGTTGAAGCACGCATAACCTGCAGTATTGGCCAGACCAACCTCACCACATCCGCATGGTTTGTCTTCTCCTCGGCTGAACGTAAAACACTCAGTATCGAGCTGCAGGATGCCTTGATCTTTGATGGGTCAGTGCTGGACTACGTGATCCCTAAAGAGGCTTATACCACCAATCTGATTGCCAGTGTCAATCGGAGGGTGCTGATCGATGTGGTTGTCGCGAACCACACCGATCAAGCACTGACTAATGTTGAATTGAATTCCACCAACTACCCGTGGACCGTTCTTGCTCCGAATAATTTTGGAACGATTGCGGTTGGAGGGGCAGTCACGGCTCGTCTTGAACTCCAGACTTTTGAGAGCTCTGTCAGCGGAGCCCGCTATCCGGTTGACCTCTTTGCCGTGGCCGACGGAGGCTATCGCGCTGAACATCCGCTGACTCTTCAGCTGAAATCGGCAACTGGAGCCGACGAAGAAGACGACGAAGAAGAAGAAGAAGACTACGTGCTTGTGCCTTGTCGCCTGATGGACCAGTATAATAATCCATTGTCCGGCCATAGCATTCTGTTCAGTTCGGGAACCAATGAACTGACCCGCACAACAGGGGAGGGAGGAGAGGTAACGGTGCCCCTGCCGCCGAAGAGCTACTGTGCCTATAGTGTACTGATCGGTAGTCCATACAGTATCGATAGCTGCTCAGGTAGCTTCTATGTGGCCGAAGAAACGGAAGAGCAGGACATCGTCATCCAAGCCGAGCCGTTCGCCATGAGCCTGCAGAAAACCGAATCGCAGGAACTGGAAAGCTATGGCGAAGCCAGGCTCAACCTCGTACTTGAAGGAAACGGCGAAGATCCGCTGCTGCTTTATCGACCTGGCCGTGAGTTTGCCCTGATCAACGACGCTGCAGGCGTGCCGGCCGACCATGAGGAACTTGTAGCCGAGTTCACCCGCTTTACTCAGCGTGGCCAATTCTCCCTCTCCAACGAGAGCGAGGGCTATCTGACCGGTCTGAAACTCACGTTGCAAGGGGAACTCGCTCCCTATATTCATGTATATAATAAGTTTGATACGGGGAACTATCTCAAACTCATAATGAACGAAAGCGCGACTACGGTGATCAGTTGGGGTCTGGATGTTTCCGAGCTGCAGGCGTTGCAGGCGGCCGCCGGAGAGGACCTGATTCTCGATGGTTACTTCCTGTTCACCACCTTCGAAGGCTACGAGGCGAAATATCATGTTCGTGTCCGAATTGCTGAAACTTTCAAGATGCAAAACGGATCGCCTTATGAGTATGTCTTCTACACCGATTGGCTCGGCCGCCGCTGTCCGGTCGGAATGGATACGCTGTCGCTCTGGCTCGGTCCAGATGCTTCCGCCGAATTGGACGGAACCGAAGAGGCTGGACTGATGGCAACGATCAGCCAGAAAGTGCTCGCTGCCGGTCAGTCCTTTATCCTGAAAAGCGCTGTCCAAAATCAGATGCCGGATCAGGAACTTCAGGTGGAAGACTGCAACCTGAAAATTTATGATAATTCCGGTACGAATGTGACGGAGCTCTTCAGTATCGAACTCCTTTCCGACATCACCGCCGAAGCGATTCCTGCCCTGCAGTCGCGGCAGTCTGCCTGGAAGGTGCTGGTGATTGATACGACACCTGTCGACGGCACTCCTGGCGGAACACCGTATAGGGTTCACATCGAAGGCCTCACGTTGTTCGGGTCGTCCCGGATTCCGTATGACCAGGAGCTTAAGTTTGTTGTTCAGCCGTCGCCTAACATTCAGATGAGCTACTCGTTTAAAAAGACCGGAAGCCGCAGCGGTACATTAACCGCCCGCATTACCAACAGTGGTGCAGGAACGGCCTTCAAGGTGAAAATCGAACTGCCTGTTATTAAGGACGCTGTTGTCAGCGATGCCTCTGAGGGGACATCGCGCACCATCGAAATGCTCGCTCCGAATAACACCGCCGTGTTCATCTGGGACCTCACGTTTAGTAGTGATATTCAGGCCACGGAAGTGCTTGGACAGATTCAGTCGCTCAACCCGATGATGGAAGGGGAGCAGGGTGAATGGGTCAAGGCTCCGGTTTCGCACGAGTTCCGCACCGAACACGACATTGATCAGTTGATTAAACAGGTTGACGATCTGGTGCATGCCCTGGAAAACAAGGTTGAAAACGAATTCGGTCATCTCACTCATATCTATTCGGAAACTGAAGATATTATTAATGAAATGGCTGACCTCGGGCAGATTCAGTCGCAGACAGATCTGATGAACGCCATGATAGCTGTTGTCTACGCAGCGACCGAAATGACCCTTAAGATCTCTTCGTTCGGCAGTGATGCGAAAGATTGGGCGGCGGGCGACACCACGAGCAGAATAATAATGGGAGTGGACAAAGCGAAAGATAAGGTTCTAAACGAATATGCCGCTGAGCTTCAGAACGCGGATGGATCGCGGAAGATTACGGTGTATGATAGCCTGAAGCCCCTCGACCTCTTCGGCTTCACCGATGTCATAGATTCCGCTTCGAAGCTCAATTCGAGTGTATTAGAATCGCTGAAAGTGATGCAGACCTACGCAAAAACCCAGACAGATCTGACGAACAACCTGAGTCGACTCTATAATGCCAGAAAAACAGGAGAACCGCTGACAGCGGAGATGATTCGGGATCAGCTTGAATATTCCTCCGTCGATTCTTGCGAATTCAAACGCCGCTTAAAAGAATATCTTGAGATGCACGATGATCTTCCGGAAGATACGGAAGATTATCAGCTGCTCTGGGACCGCAGCCATGGAAAAAAAGTCGACGGGCTGGATATGTATGTCAAAGCTATCGAGAAGCTCGGATTCACTCTGCATTCCCAGTTAGTGGCCCTGAAGGCTTGTAATAACGTTTCCGCCATCTTCCCGTTGGATCTGCTCTACGAAGAGCTGCATAGCATGACCGCCACGCTGGTAACCTGTACTCCCAGAAAGCACAGCAGCTCCTCTTATGAGCTGAAGACCGTGGAAACGCTGGAACTCAAAAGTGATGAAGAGAGCTATGAGGTCTTTTGGTATGCCATGGGAACCTCTGGGTACTGGCAGAATCCTATTCTTGAAGAGCATGAATTCGGAGAGGTTGACGTTCTTCTAGACAGAAGCTACCGACACCTGCAGACGCAGTGGGATAACATTGCCTTCCACGCCGAAACTCTTGCGGAATACACTGAACTCAGCCTGATGAAATATTCCTTCGATACACTTGGGTTGATCAGCGGATCGGTCGGGGGTGTACTCGGGCAGATGGCCGGCGCTATGAACGCCTCTATCAAACCTGTTGTGGACGAATCGATGGCACTCTATCAGCAGGCGCTTGGAACCATGGGGGAAGCGGAAAGGATGGGGCTGCGAATCCTTTTCCGCGATATTCAGGATTATACCGGCGCTCATCAGCAGGAAGCCGGAACGGTCTGGTCGTTCATGCGCGACTTTTCTGGTCACGTCGCATATCTCATCGATAACCAGCCTGTCGACCCCGTTCTCTCGGTCGATATCCTTTCGTTCGAGATTTCTGATGCAACGATTACCGATGAGCGAGGAATGGGCCTCACCCCCGGAGTTATCACGCTGGCCAATACCGGTACGCTGGACTGGAGCGGTCAACCGGTGATTAATGTCTATTCCGGTGGGCGCCAAATACTGTCGCTTGAATTCCCGAATATCGAACTGGCTGCCGGTGAAAATGGCACGATCTCCTTTGGAATTTTGCTGCCGGACGCTCAGACCTATAGCCTCTTCGGGTTCGACTTTGAACTGACGCTCGAACTGTGGGAAGAGGAAACCCTCTCCAGGGCCTCCTATGGTCCGTGGGTCACCACCGCCCAGAGCGGAACCGAAGAGCGTGTGAACCGTCTCTCCGGTTCCATTCCGACGCATCTCCTGCAGCAGGAGTTCGGTGCCGAGGAAATGCATCGGGCCACCTATACCGCGACGCAGGACGGAGCGTTACGCTTCATGCTGCTGCACGATTCAGCCGCGATCATGAATCTGCACGTGTTTGATGCTGCGGGGAATCACGCCGGCTATGATGTTGCCACCAATGCAGTTATTGTCGAAATTCCGGATGCCGCGTTTACCGGGGCTGACACCCGTTGCCAGCTTGTGAGCATACGCAATGTACAGGCCGGATCTGTTTGGACCGTTGAGGCTGACGGTATTGTTGTTGATCCAGGCGACCAGTTTGCGCTGCTCGCCTCCGAACTGCCCGATACTGCGGCCCGACTGCACACACGGCATACCCAATACGGCATCATTTCCGGTCAGACCAACACCTTCATACAGGCCGATATTATCGAAGTCGGAGGAACGCACGGCGTGACCAACCTGAATATTGCTTCGAGCGATTTCATGGATACAAACGGTGTGCTGCTCGCTACCGATCTGATCGTCTTCGCCTTCAAAGACGGCGTAGATCAGGTGGACGCGGGAGGGCGTGAACGTCTGGGTCTTAACATCGATCTGGCCGACACCGCCGTCGATGGTATCTATTCAATGGATCTGACGGTCAGTGCTAACGATGCCATTACCGGAGCAGACGTTGAGCACTCCTTTAAGTTTTTGATTGAAGTCGACTTCACTCCGCCAACTGCACCAACCCTGCAGCTCATGGCGGAGAGCAACAACACCGGAAGAGTCATTCTATACGGATCTGCAGAACCCGGTGTGACCGTTGATCTCAGTAACAGCAACGGGGTCGTTATTGCCTCCGTCGAAGCCGGCACCAACGGCACCTATACCACCTCCGAGCTTGAACTCATCTACGGGGACTACGAAATTACGGCGGTTGCGAAAGATCAAGCTAATAATTACAGCGAGCCTTCCGCGCCGGTCTACTATGCGGCACGTACCGATTGGCTGGCTCCGGTTACTGGCTACGCAATCGAGGGAACCCGCACAACCAGCGGTGCCTATCTGAACACCGTCAGCGTTAGCCTTGTAGCTACCGATGATGCCAGCGGGGTTGACCAGACCTTCATCAGTTTTGATGGCGGTGAGACCTGGACCAATTATGAGGCGGCGGTTTCATTCAACACGCAGGGAAGCTATTCCGTCGAATACTACAGTGTCGATCTGGAAGGTAATCACGAGACATCCAAAACAATCTACCTCTCCGTTACGGATCAGAGTGGCTTGGACGGATTTGAGACCTGGGCACAGCAGATTCCGAATGAATTGGAGCGGGATGAGGGAGACTGTCCAATGGGCGATGGAATTCCGAACCTGGCCAAATATGCCGTCGGTCTCTTACCGAACGAAGCACATCGCTCATCAGATCTGTTCAGCAGCCGGCTTGAAGGTGAGTATCTGATCCTGCGCTATAAAAAGGCGAAGCAGAGAGACGATGTCTACATCATTCCCAAGTGGACGACTTCACTGACTTCTCCGTTCTGGAACCGGACCGGCATTGAACAGCAAAAAATCGAAGCCGCAGAGACCGATGAGTATGAGGTGTGGGAGGCGCGTCTGCCGCGTATCGAAACCACCGCCTTTATGCGGTTGAGTTTCTCAACCGATCCGGCGGATCAAGCCGTCACCTTTGAGACCTGGGCACAGCAGATTCCGAATGAATTGGAGCGGGATGAGGAAGACTGTCCAATGGGCGATGGAATTCCGAACCTGGCCAAATATGCCGTCGGTCTCTTACCGAACGAAGCACATCGCACATCAGATCTGTTCAGCAGCCGGCTTGAAGGTGAGTATCTGATCCTTCGCTATAAAAAGGCGAAGCAGATAGACGATGTCTACATCATTCCCGAGTGGACGACTTCACTGACTTCTCCGTCCTGGAGCCGGACCGGCATTGAACAGCAAAAAATCGAAGCCGCAGAGACCGATGAGTATGAGGTGTGGGAGGCGCGTCTGCCGCGTATCGAAGCCACCGCCTTTATGCGGTTGAGGTTTTCAACTGATCCGGCGGATCAAACCGTCACCTTTGAGACCTGGGCACAGCAGATTCCGAATGAATTGGAGCGGGATGAGGAAGACTGTCCAATGGACGATGGAATCCCGAACCTCATGAAATATGCTGCCGGACTCGATCCGATGGAATCCTGTGCGACGGCAGATTTGTTCACCAGTTCGATTCAAACGAATGAGGGAAAATCAGTGCTTGTGTTGCTCTATTACAAGGATCCATCTGCCGTTAACGTACATCTTTATCCTGTCACTGTTTCGGTGCTGTCTGGCGAATGGACAACCGATGGAATCGAAAACACCTTTACAGGTCAGACCGATGAGGAAGGCCGGGAATTGTGGAAAGCAACCCTTCCTATTCAGAGTGGATCTGGTTTCCTGCGTTTGAAAGCCGCGACCGAGATTACGGAATGATGCGCTATCTCGAGCCTGTTCGAAAAGGTTTTTGAACGGCAGGGATTAGGGAGCTGAAGGGGTTGGGGGTTAGGGTAAAAAACTACTAATCTTGTTGATAAAAACATTGCAACCTGATTCTTCCAGTTCCTGACACGAACACGAACACGAACACGGACACGGACACGAACACGGATGAGATGCCTGAGAACCTGACATACCCCCTTCTTTTCGTTGCGTCTTTTTTGGATCAAAACGACCGATTTCCGTCGTAAGTCGTTGATAATACCCCAATCGAACTCTCTGCAGATGCAATGACTTTTTGACGAATTCAATGTTAAAAATGACTTAAATGCCACCTAAAGTCTAGGGTATGTCAGGTTCTCAGGATGCATGGCGGAGATGACTCAAAAGAGGCCAAAAAACGGGCCAGAAAAAAGTAAAAAAACGTGTTTTTTCGCTTGCATTTTTAACCAAGTGGTGCTTATAATGTGAAATCATGCAGTTGGTTTTTTCCAATTGTTTAAGTGAGCGCCCCTGTGGGCAGGCACTTGAATATGTGGGCAGGGAACTGAATAGATGCAAAATTTAAGCTGAAGACTATATTTCCTTGTCAGCATGAGAGTGTTTTAAATTTTCGACACGGTTATTTATACTCTTGGCTCTGAAATGGTGAACGTTGAAATCGAATGACGGAGGCAGCTTATGCGCAAACTCGGCTTAGGATTTCTTATACTGGCGACCGCTTGGTACGCTCAGGCGCAGTGGTTGACGCAAAATATTCCGCTCATACAGGGATGGAATGCCGTGCATCTGACCGTCCAGCCCAGCGATGACACCTGTGAGGCGGTCTTTGCCGGCCAGCCGATCACGGCCGTGAGCTGGTGGTGCCGCGATGTTTCCACCCTGGGCGAAGGGGGGGCGCAGGAGCCGGACCTTCGCAACTGGTATCCCGGCAATACGGTCGCAAGCACCTTTCACCGAATGCTGGGGGATGGGTGCTACCTGATCCAGGCGAGTGCTCCGGCGACGCTGACGGTCAAAGGGACGCCCGCCCTGCCCACCGCTTTGATCTGGCTGGGCGCGCCCAATCTGGTCGGTATGCATGTCCCGCTGCCGAACAACGTTATGCTGAACGAGTATTTCGGTTTCTTCGACGGTTTAGGCAGCGGCTTGCCCTACGCGACGGTTTCATTCGATAGCAACACCGTGCAGCGCAGCGGCACCTACATGCCGAGCCCCGGCCAGGCTCTGTGGGTCACCACGGAGGGGTCGGGTTCGGCGGAGTATGCGGGCCCGTTCAATGTCTCGCTCGACTCGCCCGCAGCGGTCATCGGCTTTTCCGGCGTGCTGGCACCGCGCACACTGAGCGTCCGGAACAATGCGGGGGTCGCGCGGACGGTGCGGATCAACCGCGTCGCCTCGGAGGTGCCGCCGGTCGGCCAGGGCACGCTGGCCGGGGATGTGCCGCTGATGCGCGCCGTCATCGACTGGAATGCGGGTTACCCGCGCGAGACCTATGTGGACATCGCCTTCCCCTGGGTGACGAACATCGCCGCAAACGCCACGTTCGAAATCAAGCTGCTGCCTAAACTGGCCGTGATGTCCCCCTCTGACAGCGACTACCAGAGCATCCTCGTCATTTCCGACCAAGGTAGCACCGACAACGACCCGGCTTTGACGCAGGGTCGTTGCCTCTACCGTGTGGGCGTCCGGGCAGCGGGCGACCTCGCTGAGCAGACCCAGCCCACCGGTCTGTGGGTCGGCAACGTGGTGCTGGACGGCGTCAACCGTGCGAAGACGCTGTCCGATACGGACTTACCCTGGAACCCCGATGTCCTCCAGCCTGCGCCGCGCACTTTCGGCTTCCGCGTGCTCCTGCACGTCGACGAGTACGGTCAGACGCGCCTGCTGAAAGAGATCTTCCAGGCCTCGGTGCCGCAGGGTTTGCCCAACGCCGGCAACACGCTGCTGCCGTCACGGCATACGGCCCGCGACTTCCGCGCACAGAACCCGACCGCCGTCATCCGCCGCATCAGCTCAGCCAACTTTCCCTTCATGCCGCCGCTGAATCTGGAAGGCGGTGGGTTCGCCGTCGTGGACGCGGAACTTTCCGGCACTGTCGCCCTGAGCTACACCAACCGTGTCAACCCGTTCGTCCATGCCTTCCATCCCGATCACGATAATGTCGAATTCCTCAACAACGTGCTGACAAAAAAGGAGGAAAGCACCGACGGCACGGGCGACTATGAATCGTGGAGCGTAATGCGATGGGTGACGTTCGCCTTCGCCGCCAGTGACCCGACCGGCTCGAACCCGCGCTGGAATGTCACGGAGACCGGTGGCATCTATACTGAGACGGTCACCGGTCTGAACAAGACCCCGATCAAAACGTCCGGCGCTTTCCGCCTCTCCAAGGTGTCGGACACCCCGCGCATCCTGACTGTCAGCGGCTCGGAGTAACCTTTTTCCAACCCAACGCTATCATTCATTCACAACGGTATTCTCGCGCCACCGACAAGCGTGCGAGGCAAATAGGAGTTCAACCATGAAAAAAACGATCGTCTCCCTTCTCTCCCTCGCCGTCCTGTTCGGTCTCGGAGCCGCATCCGCGTCGGCTGATGTGCCCTCCAGCGCCGTACAGAACACGCCCGGAATGATCAACTATCAGGGCATGCTCGCAAACCCTGCGGGCGGGCAGCAGCCCTACTACGTCGACGGCCCCTATATCTTTGACATCCGCCTCTACCGTGAGATCAGCGGCGGTACGGTCGTCTGGGGCGGCACCTATTCGACATACGTGAAGAGCGGCTATTTCAACATCATGCTGGGGGGTGACTCGGGAGCGCCCCTCGCCAGTGGCACCCCCACTTACACGCACAACGAGCTGTGGAAAGCCCTCTGGCCCGACCCGACGTTGCCGGCAGATCAGAAGAACGTGCTATTCCTCGGTATCACGCCTTATCAGGATGCGAACGGTATTGATATCCCGGTTGAAAATCGCGCGGAACTTGCACCGCGCCAGAACCTGCTGGCCGCGCCCTATGCCTTCCGCGCCCAGACCGCCGAGTACGCCAGCCAGTCGATCTCGGACTTTGTCGCGAACGGTACGCTGTCGGGCGCGTTTCTGAACGTGGGTGGTGGTGGTCTCGGTGACGACCCGGTTCTCTTAACCTATATGTCAGGAGAACAAAAGACGGTCGGGCTCGGCAACGATGTATTTGGCTCCAAGGTGTCAATCGTTGCTCGGGATGTGGACATCACGGCCGGGTTGGGTGATATGAATTTGAGCTCCCTCTCTAAAATGACCTTAAAAACCGAAGGAAACAACGGTACCTCGATCGCTATTGAGGCGAAGGGGACTGCCTCGGTGAAAGGAATGTCAGGTGTGACCATCAATGGCGATGCGAACAACGTCAACTTGCAGGGTGCAAAAATTCGCGGTCAGAACAACCTCGAGTGGTCGGCGCCCTCCTCGCCTTCGTCTTACTGCCGACCGTTCGCTTTGCGGCAGTTTACGGTGATTATCGCCAGCGGTCAAAGCAGTGGCTCTTACGATATTTCCGCCATCGGGTTTGGTGTAACTGATTACTCCGCTGCCATCACGGCTGTCAGGCCTTTGGTGGTTGACGCTACCGTTGGCGATGCGCTCAGCGGGTTCTTCCTGACCACGGGTGGGAGCGGCACCGCGTGGAAGATCTACATTGAGCGTGATACGCCCATAAGTAGCGCAAGAAGTTACAAGGTCGATGTCTTGTTTATCAACAAGCATCTGATTGACGACACTCGCCAATAGTCATCGGGGCGTAACTGAGATGCCCAGGAGCCATCTGGCGTGATAACTCAGGTTTGAAAGTTGCCAGGCTGAGACAGGATGCGTCGAGGTCATTTGGAGGAGGAGAGTATGCACATGCAAGTTTCCAGCGAACTACGAAGGACGGGATGGGTTCTCGCTTTCCTGTGTGCCACACAGGCCTTCGCGCAGTTGGATGTACTGACTACGCGCTACGAGAACCGGACGCTTCCCGGACACGCAACCGTCACGAATGCCGTGATGCTGGGTCTGGGTAGCGGTATGGACTCGATGCGATGGTACGAAGAAGGCTCGATCTGGGGCCTGATCCTCGGCCGATTGGATCAACCCCACTACCGCACGACCATCGGCGCGCCGATCGCGGCGCAGCCCGCCGACACCTTTCTCGGCCAGATTATTGTCCCGCCGGACGATGTTGACCTAAACGTTGCACCGTCCGTAACGACCCTCGATGGCAGCGGCGATGCCGTGTGGATCGACTACGCGCAAGTCCTGATCGCCAGCGGTGTCGGGGCGGTTGAGGTCACCTGGGTGCTCACTGGCGGCAAGAAAGCGGTCGTCTATACCGTTTCGCCGCAGCCCCAGAAACGGCCGGTGCGCCTTTACTGGACCCACCAGCGGCCGACGACCTCTTTCGATCCCGGTACAACGCCGACCATTCTGCCGCTGCAGAATGCCGGTCCGACCATCCAGTTCGGCAGCAACTATCGTGTCGAAATCTATACCAACGCCACGATCCATAGCTTTGATTCTGTGACCTACAACCCGGGGGATAGCTGTGGCTACGTGCGGCTCAACGGCACGGAACTTCAAGCCTTTAACGACACCCGCGGCAGTTTTCTGCTGGCCTATTCGCGCTGGGATGAAGTGACGGCTAAACGCGAGTTGCTGGCTTACGAGATCGTCAACGTGCTAGAACCCATGTCCACGAAGCTTGACGTGGACATCGGCGGTCAACTGAAGCCGCTCTCCCGCTCTTTCGAAACTGAGGCGCTCTTTCCGACTGTGACGCGCGGCATGGTGGACGAAAGCGGCAACAACGAAATTTATGTCTACCAGCACGCGATCGGACCACAGAAGGACTGGTTATGGGCGATCCGCGACACCGTCGACAAGGCATGGAAAATCGAGGTCTACTGGCGGGCGAGGGAGGAACTTGATGTGCTCTGGCCCTTCGAGGTCGATATCTATGAGGCGCGCTGGAACGCGACAAGCGCCCAGCTCTACGCCCGCGATCCCGTTACGTCCCATTCAACGATCGCGCTGCCCGATCCTAAGGTCTATGTGCCCGCAACGATGAACGTGCAGGCCATGCCGTACCAGGTTCCGTCGGGTCACGCGTTCGCGTCTGTCGGCTCGTACTATACAACCTACGGCAGCCAGGGAACGAACATCACCGGCTACGCCCTGCTCCGCTACTCCAGCGGCGATCTGGTCTGGTTCGAAACCCTCCATTCGGTCGCCGGCGACAACCCGGCCGTTTTCACGTGCGTCGCGCAGGAGGCGGTGATCCCCGAGGAGATCACCGATCCGCTTGCGGACGCCGATGGCTTCTTCTACCCCGGCTGGATCAAGACCCGCGACGCGTCGGCCGATCCGGTGATGAATCCCTACAACGTCAATACGTACCGTTACCCAATCGCTTATGTGTCGACCAACCTGCTGAATTCGGCGGTCTTTCCCGTCAACGCCGGTTGTCTGGAGGTCTGGTGGGCGCAGGGGAGCCGCTTCAATAAGCAACCCGCCGACGGAGCGGACTATGTCGCGCCCCTGCCTGCGCCGGTCTTCATTCCGTGTACGCCGAGTCTGTATCAGGCCCACTACCCCACGGCGGGCACGGTGTGGGACGACGTGCCCACGCAGATTGTCATCGCCTCCGGAAAAGGCAGCACCGGCGGCACGCTCAACGATTTCGGACCCGTGACCGGGCCAAATTTAGAAACCATGGGTTTTAACGAAGAGCGCACGGCGAATCTACTCGGCGGCGTACTCAGCTCGAACTTCACCTTTGAAATCTGGCTCAAGGCGGAGTCAGACAGGATGTTTGGCTACGTCGAGATGGCGAGGTTTTCACGGGTGCTGAATGACAATACAACCAACACGCTGTTTTCGCTGGGGATGCATTCCGGTAATTTGGACATCTACATTGATGATATCAATTTCGTAGGCGAAGAACGATCATATTCCACCGATTTTGCCGAGTTTCCTAGCCAGTTCAATCCGTACGGGCGTGGGCAGATCATCTCAGGCGGCATTGCTCCCACGGAGTTCGGTGGCGGAGGTCTTCAGCCGCTCGCCACAATACCGCAGTCCCTGTCGCCCGTCGGCACCTGGCACCATTTCGCAGTCACAAAACAAGCCGATGGAACTTGCATCTATTACATCAACGGCCATCCTGCCGCCGAATTTGACATCCCCGACTTGCCCGGGATCAACTTTTCCGGGGATCTGTTCAGCATCCTGAAATATTATCAGGGTAGTGCCATGCGGGTGCGCTTGTGGTCCAAGGCACGTACGTGGCAACAGATCCTCGCAGGCCGTTATCAATCCGTCGCTAAACCGGACAATAATCTTATCGCCGAATACCTGATGGAGCCCACGAAGGATGCGGATACAGGTCTGTACGCATTCGACTATTCGGATAGGTTGATCGATTCCTCCGGCAACAAAAATACGATCATGCTTGGCGAATCGGATTTGCTGACGGTCGACGACCCGGATGCCTTCCACAAACGAAACAACGGCATGGTCTTCGCGGGCGGCAATGAACAGCTCTATGTCCAGCGCGACCGGATGGCCGACGGCTACAACCCCAACGAGGAGCACGCGCTGCTGATGAGCGGCATTGCCTACGCCCTGCGATGCGATCTGAATACGACGAATGCGGTTGACTACACCTCCGAACCGTTCGTCCTCGTGCAGTACACCGATGCCGATACCGGCAAGACGCGCATGAAGGCGCTGCAGGTCATCCCCGAGAACGACATGTACCGCTTCGCCCAGTTCATGGAGGCGGGTCAGATGGTGCAGTCCCCGGCACCCTTGGGGCTGCTCCAGCCCGCCAACTGGCACACCTTCATCGACGGGCCTACCTTAGCAGGCCAGTCAACCTGCTTCAAGGACCGCAAGGACTGGTTCTGGGCTCAGCAGGCAGGCGATGACGGCGGGCACACGAACTACGTCTTCGACTTCGAGTATCCCCACCAGGAGAGCTTCGACTACCCGGACGGCAGCGCGCTGGCCGTCGGTACGGCGATCAAATGGATGGCAAACTATACCGGACGCGGCGAATACTGGCCCGTGCGCGACCCCGAGGATATGTTCGGCTCGCCGATCAACTACACGTTCCATGTCCTATGGCCGAGTGAGGTGCCGCGCCTCTATGTCGGCGACACGCTGACCAACCCGAAAAACGATCTGCCCTCCATCCGCGGTCAGCTCAGTGCCGCCGTTCTCTACGAGCAGTCGCTCCACCACAAACCGAAGCCTGAAGTGGACGGGTTCTATCCCAGTGTCCACCTGATCGATCCGACAGTGGCGCGCAAAGTTCCGATGAATGAAGTCCCCGGACCGCTCAAGAGCTACCGCGACCCGCGCACGGCCTTCACCTTCTTCTCCGAACTGCCGCCGCTGCTGCGCGAGCGGCTCTATTGGAACCCGGCAGCCCAGACCGACGAGGAATTCCAGTTGATCGGCCAGTACCGCGACGGGCCCGACAACCAAAACTACCTGCTGCTGAATGTGCTGGACGGACGCGCCTATTCTGCGGCAACCAACCCTGTGATTGTGACTGGTGCTGAAGATCCGTCCTGGGTGGACGGGCTTGATAAGTTACCCGGCGGCGGGGAGGTGTTGCCGGTAACGGACGACAGTAAACCCTTCGACTCGCTGGCGCTGGCCACCGATGGACGCGGCGCGGGCTATGTGACAATCGCTTTCAACAACAGTACCAACCGGGCGATGGTGGATCCCTCCGAGAGCGTCTTCCTGAACGTGATCAAGGTCGAGCCTGAACTGTATCAAGGCGAACTCGATCCGATCCTCTCCCCGAATCCGCTCGACAAGCAGATGAACCTCAAGTACACCGCCGATTTCAGCGGACGGACGGAGCGCTGGAAGTTCCAGTGGCAGTACGGCGAACCGGACAACGGCCGCGCCCCCTCAACCGAGGACGCGACCAAGTGGTTTGTTCTGCAGGACAATTCAGGGACGGACTTTGCCGACTACGCCACCATCGGCGATGCAGGCGTGTTCGGCCTCTCCGATCACTATGTGCGCTGCCGCTACCAGGCATTGGATCCCCAGGTTGTCAATTTGGTGAGCACAAACTGGTCCGGATGGACCTCCCCCCAACTAGCGGAAGGCTGGATCAAGCGTGTGCTCAAGGCCGTCAACCCCTTCGACCAGCGCATCCGCGACTACCTGAACGTGGCACTCAATACCGATCTGTCCATGGTGCAGCAGGCGGGCCAGCCCTACAGCGGCGACATCCCGCTCAATCAGGATGCCCTCAACGACTACGGCCTGATCCCGATCTACGAAACGCTGCTGCGGCAGGCCCGCAAGCTTTCGATCGACGGAAACTACCCGGCGCTCGACTCACTGGCCCTGGCCCTGCAGATGGCCGCCGGACGCATCAGCGAACTCTACATGGTGCTGGGCAACGAGGCGCTCGCCGATGCCATGAATCCCACCGTGGATCTGGGTTCGCAAGCGCCTGTCGATGACTTCGCCGAAAGCTCGATCTTCTGCTTCCAGAATCAGCAGAGCAGTCTGCTCGAAGAGGAGCTGGCGCTGCTGCGCGGACGTGACCTTTCGTGGGAGTATCTGCAGGCCGCCGAATATCCCATCCCTCCGTCGTCGTTCCCGACGTACAACCGCCTCGTCTGGAACTTCACCTACGACATCATGGGCGGCCAGGTGGCCTACGTGCTTAACTACGGCATCAGCGATCTCAAGGGCAACAACGACGGCAGCCTCGACACGGAGGACGGCAAGGCACTCTTCCCGCAGGGACATGGCGATGCCTACGGCCACTATCTGAGTGCGATCAAGGGCTACTACTATCTGCTGCGTCACCGGAACTTCGGCTGGCTGCCGCAGGTCGAGGGCATCCTGGCCGGCGACACCGAGGTCACGATCTCCTATTTCCACGAGAAGCGGTTTGTCATGGCGGCGGTCGCTAAGGCGCGCACCGCTCAGATGATTGTCGAGCGCACCCATCGCGACCGCTACTGCTTCGGCGCGGCTGATGCCTGGGAGTTGGCGGAGGACGACGATCAGACGGTTCAAATCGACGAAGACGAGCCTGATGTTCCAGTCGACAACCGTCACTGGGGCGTGGATGAGTGGGCCACTCGCGGCCACCTCGGCGCCTACTTCGACTGGTTGACCGCCAACGCCCTGCTGCCTTCGCGGCAGGCCAACGAGGTCGGCATTCGTATCATCGACCGCGAAGGCACCCCCGAGCTGCAGGAACTGGCCGACATCTCGCGGCGCATCCAGCGCGACGCCGATAAGGCCGACAGCGGCCTGAATCCGCTGGGCCTGGCCGATAACGCCATCCCGTTCGACATCTCCCCGTCTGAGATCGATGCCGGCAAAACGCACTTCGAGCAGATCAACGAACGCGCCCGCCGCGCACTGAGCAACGCTGCCGAGGCGTTCAAGCGCGTTAAGCACGTCAGCAACGCCCTGCGCGACCAGAACGAGGCGCGCGATTTCGATACGATGGTGGATGACGAAGAAGCGGCCATTAACCGACGCCTAATTGAAGTCTACGGCTACCCCTACGCCGACGACATCGGCCCCGGCAAAAATTACTCTCAGGACTATCTAGGGCCGGATCTGCTCAACTACACGTATATCGACCTGTACGATCTGGACAACAGCTACACCAGTGTCGGTGGCCGGTACTTCACCGTCGATGTGGATCACTACCTGCCGATCAATCAAACGATCAACGGCGTCTTCCAGGCCGAGATCGACTCCAGCATGGCTGACCTCGGCGGCATGGGGAACATCGAGCCAGGCACGATGATCTACACAATCGACGAATTGGAGTCGGACGACGAGGTCTTGCAACAGTGGGTCAATCTGCCGGCGGTCGAGCAACCTGTCTTCGTGGTCGACAACGGCTCAAACCTGCTCGACGGTCAGGTCACCTACCGATTCAACGTCGTCGGCTGGACGAACCAGCCGCAGAGCGTCCGCTACTATGTGGCACCGGACGGCTTCACGGGCAAGCCGCCCAGTTACACCGGGCAGCGGCGGGCCGAAGGCGAAATTCAGATTGCACTCGCGGAGTACGGCGTGCAGATCTTCGCGATGAAGGACTCCCAGCAGGCGGCGCAGGCCGCCGCGACCCTGGTCCGCACGAAGTTCGATGAACTGCGTGCCTACGACTACGAGTCACTGATGTACCTGCCGGTCGGCGTTGCGTACGACGAAGTGCGCGCCTTCTACGAGGAGGCCAAGCGGCGAGCCGAGGAACTGTCATCGGAGGTCGACGGCATCGGGCAGATCAAAGGCATCATCACGGATGCGGGCGTCGAAGGCTTTCCGAAAGTCGTGGGCATGGCCTCGGACTTGACATCTCCCGCACGCTCGGCCCTGAAGGCCCTGAGTGCTGGCGTTCAGGACACGCTCAACCTGCAGCAGGCCGACCAGCAAGCCAAGATTGCAGCACTCGAACTCAAGCTCGAGGAGATCGAAGGCCTGGTGGAGGACGCGCTCGACTTCTCTGTCAATAACACCGAACGCCGTCGGATGCTGTCGGATATCCTCGGTGCTGCGCAGTCGGCCAAAGCCGCCGTTTCACGCTTGAGCAGCATCGTGAATGTCGCCAATGCAGCGCGCATGCGCTTCGCGGCGGCGGAGGCCGAAGGCGACCAGCTCCAGGTCGAGCGCGAACGGCTGCGTCTGCAGTGGTCGTCCGACCTCAGCACGCGCCGCTACCGTAACATGATGTACCAGATCATGCGCAACGACGAGTTGCAGCGCTACAATGAGACCTTCGAGACCGCCGCACGCTACTGCTACCTCGCCGCCCGCGCCTACGACTACGAGACCGGCCTGCTGGCATCCGATGCTACGCACACCGCTGGCCGCGACTTCATGACGCAGATCGTCAAGACGCGTGCGCTCGGCCGCTTTTCACTCGTGAACGGTTCACCCGTAGAGCCGCTGGGCGGCGGCTCAGTCGGCGACCCCGGTCTGGCGGATATCCTCTTCCGCATGAACGAGAACTGGACGGTCCTGAAGGGACGGCTCGGCTTTAATAATCCGCAGGACGAGACCGACGTCTTCAGCCTGCGGAGCGAGCTGTTCCGCAAGGTGCCGGATGCCTCGGGTGATAGCGCCTGGCGCGACGTGCTGCAGAATACCTGGCGCGCCAACCTGCGTGACATGCCCGAATTCCAGCGTTACTGCCTGCCGTTCGCGCCGATGGCCGACGTGGAGCCCGGCTTCGCCATCCCGTTCTCGAGCACGGTCTCGTTCCGCAAAAACTTCTTCGGTCAGGATCTGGATGCGGGCGACAACGCCTTCGACTCCTCCTACTTCGCCACCAAGATTCGCGGTGTCGGTATCTGGTTTCAGGGCTACTCGTCCAACGTCTCTACCGGTCTGGCCAACCGCCCGCAGGTCTATCTCGTGCCAGCGGGTGTGGACTTCATGCGCGTGCCCATCCAGGCCACCGGCGAAGCCGTCGCGACGCGCGGCTGGCAGGTGCTTGACCAGGTCCTTCCGCTGCCTTATCCGCTCGCGGACTCGCAGTGGGAGTCACCGGACTGGAGCGCACTCAAGAACCTCTGCGGCAACGAGCTCTGGACTATCCGCAAGTACCCGTCGCTGCGCGCCTTCCTCGACAGCGGCTACACGCCGGAACAGATGAGCTACAACGCCCGTCTCGTCGGACGCTCGGTCTGGAACAGCCAGTGGTGGATCATCATCCCGGCCGGGTCGCTCCATTTCGACGACGAAACCGCGCGCACGCGGTTTCTCCGCGATGTCAAGGACATCAAGCTGTACTTAAAAACCTACTCGTTCTCGGGTAACTAGGCTGACGAAAGGAATTATCATGGACTCAATGCCAAAAACTCTGCTCCTCACTGCGACGCTCGTTCTGGTTACCGCCGCGCAAGCCGGCCTGCCGCTGTCGCCGACAATCACCTACGGCCTCATCCGTGATGAGTTCGGACAGCCGCTCAACAGCGACGCGCAGATCAAACTGGTCAAGGTGGCGGAACCCGAGATCGTCTGCGCGCAGTACGACGTGAACGGCCAATTCCAGCCAGGTGTCAACTACCGGCTCTCGCTCGAACTGGAGAGTGCCGCGCCGCTCTGGCGTCCCTACGCCGCGCTGGTCGGAACCCCGATGCAGATCATCGTAACGGTCGGCGGGGTGGTAAAGCCGCTCATGCCAATCCCTTACTTCAATGCCCCGGCCGCGGGCATTGCCCGTCGGGTGGATTTCGCCACCGCCGTGGACAGCGACGGCGATGGCCTTCCCGACGCGTGGGAGGAGATGATGGTGGCGTGGTCGGAGGGATTTTTCACCTCCATCCTCGACATCAACCCGCTCGATGATTCGGACGACGACGGCATGAACAACCGCGACGAGTATCTGGCCGGTACGCTGCCATTCCTGAAGACGGATCTCTTCGCGATCACCGCGATGGCCACCCAGCCCGCCTCGGGCCGGCTGGCCTTGACCTTCCCGACCGGCGAAAAACGCACGTATCATCTCATGGTCAGCGACAGCCTGGACGCGCCGACGTGGTCGCCCGTTCAGTCCTCCGACACCGCCGATGGCGACCTGAGCTACCGCACGTACAAGGGAACGGGCAGAACAACTACGGTCTATGTCGGAAAGATCGGTGGCAAGGCTTTCTATCGGATTGGCGTGAATTAATGTGGGCTTCGCCCAAAACCATCACCACGGACCTCTCCCATAGGGCGTGGGAGGGGGCAACAACCGGGAGCGACGCATGAGAGAACAGATGCCACCAGTATCTATGAAAGTGCTCGCCCTTGGCTTGCTGCTGCTGACGGTCGTGTGTTCTGCGGTCAGCGCGCAGAGCGTCTGGACGAACACGGCCGGTCGGGCTTTCACGGCCCGGTTAGCCGAGTTGACCGACACCCGCGCCACGTTCGTGATGACGGACGGCGTGACAAACGTGCTGGCGCTCGGCGCGCTCGACGTAGCCAGCCAGGCCACAGCCCGGCGCGTTCGCCAGTTACCTGAAATCCCCGGCATCCTGCGGGCCACGTTCGATCTATGCAGCCGCGATCTCCGCCGCGTGCGGTACATGCACGAGGACGGGCGGTTGGACGACGCGGCGCTGGCCGACGCGCGCCGCAAGCTGCTGGCCGGTTTCCGGGCGATGTTCGACAAGCACGGCCTGCCCGCTGAGTCGTACCCGGCGCTGGAGCGTCGGCTGCTCAACGCCGCCGCGGCGGAGGTGTCCCCAGAGACACAGTCCGCAACCCCATAAAATCTCTCACAGAGGCACAGAGCGCACAGAGTTTATTGAGACCATCCGTGGCCAACACTATTATTTCCTCAAAAACAGTTGCGGTGGTTCTCTTAGTATTGTAATGTATCGTAATGAAAACATTACGAATTGTAACTGCGCTTTTGATTGTCAGCAGTCTTGCCGTAACACTCCTTGCTGAATCTTCTCGCGACAGACGTCATAAGCAGATTAAGAAGCGATTGGAAGAGACCAAGGACCTTAAGTATAACTACTTTGCCCCGTCGGTGCATATCAGCTACAAACACCCTGATCCGAAGGCAACATATCTGGCCTACTATAATGAGATCCGGGTGGAGAAGACGGTTAAGCACACCTATTTCTGTACGATCGGTTTTGATGTCGGGTATTTTGGCATTCAGGATCATGAATCCGGACATCTTGCAATCTTGGATTTGTCTATCACCACAAGCGCGGTCTGATAGCAGGGCGCGGCGAGAGGGTCATGATAGCAAAGGATGGCAAAAAGCAGGTCGGGAGTATTGGTAAACCCGAGGAGCTGGGTAAACATTTTAAGAAGGGGGATTGGAATAGCTATCGCATTATCTGCAAAGGTGTCGAGATTACTCTCTATGTGAACGATGTGCTGATGTGCCAGTTTACCGATAATGATGCAAAGCATTTTGCTGCTAAAGGGGTGATTGCCCTGCAGATGCATCCCGGTCCACCGATGAAGGTTCAGTTTAAAAATATAACACTGAAGGAATTAAAATGAATGGTTCAATCGAAAAGAATAATAATGGTTTCAAGCCGAGCCGACGCAGTTTTCTCAAGGGTACCCTCGGTGCCAGCGGGGCATTGGCTCTGCCATATCTGATTCCTGCCTCAGCACTGGGTAAGGATGGAACTGTGGCCCCGAGCGAGCGAATTATAATGGGGGTTATAGGTACCGGTGGACGCGGTCGACATGATCTGCGCTGGATGCTGGGAGAGAAGGATGTTCAGTTTGTAGCGGTTTGTGATGTGCAGAAAAAGAAGCGCGATCAGGCAAAAAATGATGTGGACGGGCACTATGAAAATAAGGACTGTGCGGTCTATCGTGATTTTCGAGAGCTACTTGCCCGCAAAGATATTGATGCTGTTGTGATTGCCACCGGCGATCGCTGGCATACGCCGGCATCGATTCAGGCGATGAAGGCCGGTAAAGATATGTACTGTGAGAAACCGGGGGTGCTTACGATTGCAGAGGGACAGGCTCTTGTCAAGGCCGGCAAGAAGTACGGCCGGATATTTCAGACCGGGGCACAGCGTCTGAGCGAGAAGAATTTTGTTTTTGCCGGCGAGCTGCTGCGGCAGGGACGGCTTGGTAAGATCCATACAGTGCGGGCTCACCTTGGTTATCTGCCAGCCTGGCCGCGGGTCAATGCGAAGCTTCCGGCTGAGCCGCAGCCTCCCAAAGAGGAGATGGACTGGGATATGTGGCTTGGGTCAGCACCATGGCGAGATTACAACCATGATTTTCTAAAATCCTGGCCGGTACCTGGGTGGTACACGCAGTACGACTTTGCCGGAGGAATTCCGCAGTGGGGCTCCCACACAATCCTTCAGTGTCAGATGGATCTTGGCCTGGCTGATACATCAGCAGTTGAGTATGAGTATCCTGAGACTGGTATTAAAAATGGAATGACCATTCGTTTTGCGAATGGTGTTAAGTTGGTGGCTCAGCTTGGCGGGTGGCGTGGGTCGTGTGGTGTTCGCTATGAGGGTAGCGATGGATGGGTTGCGACTGCCGATGGCTATGAGCGGCCGGATGTGTCAAAGCCTGAGATGTTCAAAGAGTATCGTAAGTTTGTGGATGGATACGCAGAACGCACCGGGCGTCCTTTTAATCACATCCGTGATTTTCTGAATTGTGTAAAGTCGCGGCGGCCTGCACTGGCGCACACCGGGGTGGCGCATCGCACAATGACAACCAATTTGATTATGGATATCTGTCTTGATCTTAAGCGCTCGCTCAAATGGGATCCTGTCAAAGAGGAGTTTATTAGGGATGATGAGGCCAATGCTCTGCGTTCAAGGGTCATGCGTGATCCATGGCGTGTTTAAGTCTGCGCAGGGCGCGGGAGTCGCACTGCGTGCTCTGTGGGTCGATTTGCTTTGTGCGGGTATCGGGGAGTAACAGATATGTCACGTTTTGGAAAAAGAATTTGTACGGGTATTCTAGCCATGTGCTTGCTGAGTGTATTCTGCAGGGCCGAGCCGCTTGAAGCGCAGTTCAAGAACCCTCCCGCTTCAGCTCGGCCCTGGGTGTATTGGTTTCCATTGAATGGCAATCTGACCAAAGATGGGATCACTGCCGATTTTGAGGCCATGGCTCGCGTTGGCATCGGAGGTGTGCTGTATATGGAGGTGAATCAGGGTGCGCCTAACGGGGCTGCCGATTTTGCCGGGCCATTGTGGATGGATATGTTCAGCCATGTCTGTAAGGAGGCCAAGCGGCTGGGTCTTGAGATCAATATGAATAATGATGCCGGCTGGAACGGAAGCGGTGGGCCGTGGATCACTCCGCAACTCTCCATGCAGCGAGTGGTTTGGACCGAACAGGTTGTAGATATCACTAACAGTTCTTCGCTTGTCTTGTTGCAGCCCAAGGCGGTGAACAACTATTACGAAGACATTGCCGTACTCGCGATTCCCGCGAGGATGGTGGATGAGCGCATTTCCGACATCGAGGGCAAGTCGTCCTCGAATAAAAGAATGGATCTTGCACCGATTGCGGCTGAATTTAAGAAGGCATCTGCTGATGCGGTTGTTTCTAAAGATGAGGTGATCGACCTGACCGCGAAGATGGATAGCGAAGGGAATCTCAAATGGACTCCGCCTGCCGGTAAATGGGTGGTGATGCGATTTGGCCACACCACAACAGGTAAACAAAACCACCCGGCACCAGCGTCAGGCGTTGGTCTCGAATGCGACAAGCTCAGTAAAGAAGCGGCCACGTTTCATTTTGAGAACCTGATGGGAAGGATTATCGAGCAGAACAAGGCACTCACTGGACAGGATGAGGCGTTGGTTGCTGTCCACATCGATAGCTGGGAAAACGGCGTGCAGAACTGGACACCACTGATGCGCAAGGAGTTTCGCAAACGCTGCGGCTATGATATTCTGCCGTTTCTGCCTGCTTTAACAGGTCGCATTATCGGCAGCACCGAGATTGTCGAGCGGTTTCTGTGGGATTTGCGCCAGACGATTTCCAATATGTTGATTGAGAATTATGGAGGCACGTTTCGGGACCTGGCCTGGAAGAATAACCTGCGTCTGAGCATCGAAGCTTACGGGACCGGACCAATGGACAACATGGCGTTCGCCGGTGTGTGTGATGAGCCGATGGGCGAGTTCTGGGCATGGAGTAAATTTGGTCGCGCGCATAGTTGCACCGAAATGGCCTCCGCCGCCCATACCTACGGCAAACCTATCATCGGCGCGGAAGCGTTCACTTCAAGAAATACTGAAAAATGGATGGGTTATCCGGGCAACATCAAGGACCTGGGCGACTGGGCGTTTTGTGAGGGGATTAATCGTTTTGTCTTTCACCGCTATGCGGCGCAGCCGTGGCTGAAAGCCGCGCCCGGTATGAGCATGGGGCCATGGGGGCTTCATTACGAACGGACCCAGACCTGGTGGGAGCAGTCTAAAGCCTGGCACGAGTATCTGGCGCGTTGTCAGACTTTGCTTCGACAGGGATTGTTTGTCGCTGATATTGCGTATTTGGTGCCGGAAGGTTCACCGCGTACATTCCTGGCACCCCAAGAAGCAATTGGAGCTAACCACATTCGTACGGGTTATGGCTTTGACGGCTGTTCGGCGGACGTGGTGATGAATCGTATAAAAATGAAGAATGGCCGACTGGTTCTGCCTGATGGTATGAGCTACCGCATTTTGGTTCTGCCGCTAGTCGAGACAATGACACCGGAGCTGCTTAAACAGATCAAGAAGTTTGCAGATGCGGGTGTGATGATTGTTGGTGGAAAAAAACCGCCTGTAAAGGCACCCGGTCTTTCGGATATGGGAGCTGGCGATAAAGAAGTCCGGGAGATGGCGGCTGAGTTATGGGCGTCGGGTAAAATTCTCACAGGGAAGACAGCACAGGAGTTTCTTGCCGAGAAGGGTGTTGCGTCTGATTTTGAAGCATCCGCACCGATGCGCTGGATACATCGTCATGATGGTGAGACGGATATATATTTTGTAGCCAACCCTGATCCACGTTCGCTGGATATTGTGGCAAGTTTTCGCGTTACAGGGAGACAACCTGAACTTTGGTGGCCTGATAGCGGACGCATGGAAGATGTAGTAGCTTTTCAGGAACGCGATGGAGTGACCCGTGTGCATTTAAATCTTGAACCAAACGGTTCGGTATTTGTGGTGTTCAGAAAATTGTCAGCCGGAATCGATCCTGTAGTGGCAGTGAAGCAGAATGGCGAATTGCTCTGGGGTGTGGATGGTTCTAAGAAATTGCCTGTTTGGAATATTAAAATCATGAAAGCAATTTATGGAGTGCCAGGTGATGCTCAGCGTACGAGAGATGTGACATCGCAGGTGCAGGCTGTTGTTGCTGACGGTAATGTGAAGTTCCGTGTGTCGGATATGGCCAAAGGAGACGATCCTGCATTTGGTGTGGTAAAAACTCTTGAAGTAGAATTGTCGTGCAGTGGTATAACGCGCACTATAAGCGGGACTGATCCGGAGATGATTGATCTGACGGGGGTTGATTATGATTATACGGCTCCGGTGGTTGAGGTCTATGGGGATGCTGATGGCGTTGTGGTTGAAGCGGGTGAAGCAGGGACTTATGAATTGCAGATGGCCAGTGGCAAAACTAAGTCTATGAAGGTGAGTTCATTGCCTGAATCTAAAGAAATTACCGGGCCATGGCAGGTGACGTTTGACCCAGCGAAAGGTGGTCCGGGCACGGTGGCATTTTCTGCGTTGGATGACTGGTCGAAGCGGCCTGAGGACGGGATTAAATATTACTCCGGCACAGCGGTGTATAATACAAAATTCAAGGTTGATGGTGCATGGCTTATTACTGATGGTGTTTTCTCCCTTGATTTAGGTGATGTAAAAGTGATGGCCGAGGTGAAACTCAACGGTAAGGATCTGGGCATTTTATGGAAGCCTCCGTTTCGTGTGGATGTTGCTGATTCGCTCAAAGCTGGTGAGAACCAGCTTGAGATCAAGGTTGTCAACCTCTGGGTTAATCGTCAGATTGGTGATGAGCAGTTGCCGGAGGACAGTAACCGTAATGGTAACGGAACTTTGAAATCCTGGCCGGAATGGGTTCAGAATGAACAACCAAGTCCGACAGGTCGCTACAGTTTTACATCATGGCGGCTGTGGAAGAAGGATGATAAACTCATGTCATCAGGTTTATTGGGACCGGTGAGGTTGATGGTGGGGGTGAAGAGAACCGTGCGACTCGGTGTATAGGCGGGTCTGAATTTAGAGTGTGGGTCGATGAAATCTGTGAAAAGATGACAAAAAGGGGACGCTGTGTCAAGCGTCCCCCTGCGGGAGTCTCTCTTTACGATGACCCCCGTATAAACATCACTTCAAAAGCGGACCTACAGCATCTTGATCCGCAGGTTGCGGAACTGAATCTTCATCGGTGAACCCTGATGCATCTGCAGGGTGATAAAGCCCTTGCGCGGTGTAGCAGGACGATGATCTTCAAAATCAGAGGTCAGCATACCGTTAACATACAACTTAATCGAAGGACCCTTACAAACAATGCGATAGCTGTTCCATGTATCGCCCTGGAAGATCTTTTTCTGCAGTTCATTGCTGTCAGCAAAAACCTCTGTTTTCTTTTGCCCTTTGGCATCGATAACCACTTTGGCTCCGCGTTGACCCACCAGGTGCTGAGCTGGGTGATAGAGGAATCCGACGTAATTGCCGCCGCCGTTCATATCAGCCTGATATCCGCTGTCACCATGAACCTGATTCTTAGAACGAATCTGAACACCGGAGTTGGCGTGCGGGCTTAAGTGAAATTCACAACGCATCTCAAAGTCGCCGGGCTGTCCGCCCTTCCAGATAAGATGGCAGGTCTTTTTGCAGGGCTTGTCTTTAAAACTCTGCCCCTGCAGGATACCGTTCTTAACTGACCACCAGCCATCGCCACCGGTCCATTCTTTAAGATTCTTGCCGTTGAACATCGGTTTGAAACCCTGTTCAGACCAGAGTTTATCGGTTACAGCAAGGGCTGAGTTCAAGAACTTCTTATCCTCATCACGAACGGCCCAGGCCTGAGCCGCGTTCAAACTTTTAATCTTTTTTTCCATCGGAATTGTAAAGCTCATCTCAAGCTGACGGACAAAGCCACGCAAGGAGAGAATCTTCAGGCGATCAGTCGGAGCACCCTTTGCAAAACCGGCTGCATCCTCCAGAGCCTCCGGTGTTTTCCAGTCGGCAAGTGCCCGGATAGCAGCCTCCTGCAGAGCTTTGTCACCACCCTGCTTTGCTGCGGCACGGGCTATTTCAAGCCCCTGTGCATTGGAGAGGGATGTCAGCACCTTGAAGAGTGCCAGTTTTTCGGCTCCCTTTGCAGCATCATATGCAGCCTTTATAGGATTCATGGCAACCGGCAGCAGCACCTCTCCACTCAAATGCACGGAGCTGTTTTCACGCACCTGAACACTCTTCTCCACTCCGTCAAAGGTATAAACCATGCGCAGCAATTTTGGTTTGCCGGGTGCAGGATCTTCGCTGAATCCATCCCACTTGCAGAGACGACCGGAGGATTGAATGGTAATAGAACCGACATCTACGAGTTTCTGTACATTTTCAGTAACGTCTTTAACCAGGTTATCCTTGAAGCTACCATAAATCGCACTCTTGATAACTGTTTTGCCGCTACGGGGACGGGCATAACGTGTGCAGAGAGAGGAGAGCGCGCGGATAGAAGCTTCATCAGGCTTCTTCTTGAGAACTGTCAGCAAGGCAGGAATCTCCTTGTCCGTTCCCAGGGAGCCGAGTCCCTTGACCGCATCCGCAACAACCTTCGCATCGGAATCCTTCGTGAGTTTACCCAGGGAGGGAACCGCAGCGGACATCCGACGGCGCATAGCCATATCTATACCGGCCAGGCGGGTAGCGGGATCGGCATCAGCCATCATTGCCAGCACGGCATCGTCAGCAGCCTTTCCGGCAAAACCCGTCAATTCATTCTTCGCAGCGTCTGCAACAGATTTATCCGCATTCTTGGCCAGGACCATGAGAGGGGCAATGCCGGTAGGATCTTTAAGTGCGGCCAGTGCAGCGGCAGCGGCCAGGCGGCCTGCCATATCCTTGGCACCTTTGCCGTTGGCCAGATCAACCAGAGCAGGTGATGCGGCTTTGTCGCCCCGCTGTCCCAGTACCGGAGCCAGGAGTGTCTGCTGTGCAGGCATCTTTGCCAGAGCTGCGGCAAAGGCTTTAGTAGCTTTTACACCCTTCGGCACATCAAGCACTGATCGCAGGGCAACATTCACTGTATCGTTATCGCTGCTTGCAAGGGCATCGGCCCAGAGTTTCAAACCGGCATCATCTGCAGTAACAATTTCACCGCGCAGGGCAGCCAGTCGCTGGGTTGCAGTCACATTCTCCTTTGTACTGCGGATATCAGCGTAACAGGCGGCTGCCTTGGCCGGATCAGCTGCAGCAATCCGGCCGGCAGCAACAAAATATGCCTCGGTCACACGTGGACACTTGCCCAATGAGCCTTTCAACGCGGCTATAGCCTCAGGGATAGCCAGCTTGCCGAGAGACTGTAACGCAGCGCCAGCGACATTTTTATCGCTGTCGTTCATGCGGCCTTTCAGAATTGCAACCGACTTGGCATTACCACGATTTCCCATCGACTGCAGTACTCCGACAAGTGCCGGACCCTTCAGCTCTCCGGCCATCTTGCAGAAGAGAGCTTCAACTGCAGGGTCGGGAATCATCTCCAGACCATAACGCGCTGCATGACGCAAATGCGGTTTTTCGTTATTGAGCAGTGCGCTCAATGGAGCAATGGCCTTTTTTGTTCCATACCAGCCAAGGTTCTGACAGGCGGTTATCCTGTCATTATCAGAGGTGTCAGTCTTTGTAATCACCTCAATCAGCTTGTCCTCATTAACCAGGGTATCTTTATCCAGTTTAGCCACGGCACAAAATGCCGCCAGCACCATCATTAATAATATAATTCTTTTCATTTCTTAATTTCCTTATGACTCTCTTGAAACTCCTTAGCGTGCCCTCCCGCAGCTGCGGGAGAGGCACGCCCTACACGGTCTGTGTAGGTGTGTGTTTGCGACGCGCCTTTCCCGCGACTGCGGGAGAGGCACGCCCTACACGGTCTGTGTAGGTGTGTGTTTGCGACGCGCCTTTCCCGCGACTGCGGGAGAGCGCGTATTGCTCTAGCAGATCTGCCATCCCTCACGGGCGGCGCGGGAACGGAAACGGTTGGCCTGTTCGTCATTGACGAACTCCTCTTTTACAGGATCCCAGGTGAGATCGCGCTTCAGCCACTGTGCGATATTTGCACAATGCACAGTGCTCATTGAACGATGCATAAGATTGGGATTTGCTACTGTGACCGTACGGTTCTTAATGCATTTGAAGAAATCCTTCATGGTACCGATCAGATGTCCTGTACGGGTGACATAATCCTGCAGGATCTTTTTGTAATCGGCGAGCATGGCGGGATTGGAGACCTCCGGACGCGTATAACCGTCTGCACAGGCACACCAGCCCTCGCTGCCGACATAGCGCACACCACAGGTGCCGCGCCATCCCTCCTGCTTCTGGATCATTGTCACACCGTTTGCAAAAGGCATCGCCATACCATCAGCGGTCGGATTTGCAACGTAGGGGTAGCGAATGGGCGAGCTGTCCTGCATGCCCAGCGCATCATGACACTGCGCAAAGGTGTGTGAACCCCACTCGCCGATAACGCTGGTGTAGAAATCGTGTTGATGGTGCCAGCCACCGCGGGTGTACTTAAGATTAAAGGGGCGCCATGGACAGGGACCAAGCCAGCGATCCCAATCGATTTCATTCGAATCAGGCAGTTTTTGCTCCGGCAGCCACTCGCGGCTCATATTAACATTGCCCCAGGGTGCCAGATGAGCGTAAACAGTCTTAACCTCGCCCAGACGGCCCAGACGCAGCAACTCATTACAGACAATAAAATTGGCTTCGCTCAAACGCTGCATGCCCGCCTGATAAACACGACCGTACTGTTTGGCAGTCTTGACAACCGCCTGTCCCTCGGCAATGAACATGGAGGAGGGTTTCTCTGTGTAGACATCCTTTCCGGCACGCATTGCCCTGATGGAAACGGTAGCATGCAGACGATCACTCGTTGCAGTGATGATGGCATCGATATCCGGACGATCCAGCACATCCATCATATCAATATAGGTTTTGCAATCATTGCTGCCGTAATTTTTGTCTGTCATCGCCTTGATTGCATCGCGGCGCTCACGACGCACATCGCAGATAGCCACAAATTGAGCCTGCTTATCCGGTAGAATCCAACTGCGCAAATCTCCGGTTCCGCGATTTCCCAGCCCGATACCAGCCATGACAATCCGCTCACTTGGTGCCACGTTTCCGTCACGACCCAGAGCCGATGCCGGAATAAATGTTGGAAGCGCAACCGCTGCTGCGGCACGTTTTAGAAACTGACGGCGATTAAAAGATCCTGCCGTCTCCTGTTTTTCACTCTTCATTAATAGTCCCCCTTCACTCTGCATTACTATAAGCACACTCTTTAAAAAAGCGTGTTTCTAATAAAACCAAACATTACAAAACGACAGTTTGATAAATTCCAAACTTGTCATGTGAAAACTATATCATAAATTAAGGCCTACCAGTCCAGTATTTAAGTCATTAAACACGTAGTGCTTTTCTAATGCAGTTCAGCGATTTCGTAATTATCCGCATGCGGCGGTGGCGGATAGGCAATCTCTTTTCGTCCTGCCAATCCGACATCAACAAAGGTTTTGTCATCCTTTGAGACACGGAACTCCATATCACGTGATGAGTCGGTTGATTGAGCATCGGTTTATTTTCGGGGAAGAAGAAATATGCCCTTATGGAGCGTGATTGGGAGCTGTGGGAGGAACAGGGACAGGTGGAGCGTGTGCGGGAACAGCTGGATAAGTTCAGGGTGAGGATGTATGAGCTCTCGCATTTTATGAAAACTTTTAAGCAGTGTCTGTCGATTTATTATAATGCGAACTCCGGGTGCAAGGGGGCGGGGCCGCTTTGGAATGATTGGTATAGGAGTACGCTGGTTGAAGAGAGTGAGTATGCGCAGGTTGTAGTTGCGGCATATATTGATCTTAACCCTGTGCGGGCGAGGCTGGTTAAGGATCCGAAGGATTACCATTGGTCTGGTTATGGTGAGGCGGTTGGAGCTACTAAGTTGTGTGGCAGTTATACTGCTGATGCTAAGAGGCGTATCTGTGATTTGTTTGTCGGTAGCGGGGTTGATGAAAAGCAGGCCTTGATGCAGTATCGAGAACTTTTATATGCGCAAGGTGGTTGCCGACATGATGATCTGACCGGGCAATTGATTAAACCTGGTTTCAGTCGGGATAAGGTTGATCAAGTACTGGATACGGGAGGATGCTTACCTTTGATTGAGGCGTTGCACTGCAAGGTGTGTTATTTTTCGGATGGAGTGGTGATTGGCGGCAAAGCCTTTGTTGAGAAGGTGTTAAATGAGCGACCTGACGTTTTCACTGAGAAAAGAAGGAGTCGTGGCGCAAAAGAGATGAAGTTTGGGTTATGGGATGGATTGTGCGCTGCCAGAGAGCTACGGGTGCGGGTTTTGAGCAGTGCTTTATCGACTCACGAGGTGTAATCCATTTACCGCCATTGAGCAGATAATCTACCTTCTATTTATGACGAGGCTTTTCAGTTTTCATAATTATTTGTGGTTGCTTAAAAATGAAAAGCGGACTACAATATATTATCAATTAGCACGTGGGAGATATTGACTCTTGCAGCTAAAGGGCGGATTGAATTCTCTATTCCTGCGGATGTATGGATTGAACGGTGTGAAAAATCGGGTGTTTTTCAGTTTGTTCCACTTGATAATACAATATGCAGACTTTCAACATCATTAGGGTTGCATGGTGACCCGGCTGATCGTTTTATCTCCGCCACATCGGTTTACCTTGGTGCGACACTTAGGGTCTGCGCGGAAATAAATTCACAAATTTTTGTGTCGAGGCGCATGCCTAACAAGGCGCGGAAACACAGGAATATGGACATATTTCGAGTTTCCGCAACGATGTTAGGCGTGATGCATTCGC
>Ga0307990_1000242_pt1 | contig 52237 bp, 40 predicted proteins | sample EllFjometagen129_FD_203168 | JGI IMG/M metagenome (GOLD analysis project Ga0307990, IMG submission 203168) | Marine microbial communities from Ellis Fjord, Antarctic Ocean - #129 | ecosystem: Environmental > Aquatic > Marine > Unclassified | place: Southern Ocean | collected 2014-10-08
AATGCCCTTCCAGCGCCTGTAGGAAATGGTTCCGACTGTGGCCAGCCGTCGGCCGAGGACTCCCCTGTTTTCTTTATGCTCATCGGGCTTGAGCGCATTCAGGGTTTTGGAACGCACGAAAAGCATGATGTAAGCCGGCACCAGAGTCATTGTAAGGACCCAGGCCAGGGCCACGCCAAAGGCTACATGCAACCCGAAGATCCTGACCGGCGGAATGGGGGTGGTTCCGAGCGACACAAAACCGGCTATGGTTGTCAAAGAGGTATAGAGCATCGGCTTGAAAAGATGGCCGACAACATGCTTCAGAGTCTGCGCCTTGTCACGGAAACGGGGATAAAAATCAAAGAATTCACTCAGAATGTGCACCGAATCCGCCACGGAGATTGGCATCAGGAAGATGGCTATCATAGAGCTCATGATATGGACATTAAAGCCCAGTCCAATCAGCAGCCCCATGGTGCAGATGACACTCACGACGGCCACTATCATGGGCGCGATTATCAGTGAAATGCGCCTGAAGAAGAGAAGCAGAAGCAGGAATATCGCCAGCCCGGCCAAAGGTGCGGAAGATGCCATCTGAACAAGCATCTCCACGCCAAAGGTATCCTGGGCCACGGGCTGACCGGTGATATAGAGCCTGTCCGATTTCGGCCACTCCTGCGTAAGCTTTTCCACAAGATTGGCGACATTGTAGGAGTAGATCTTGGCGACAATCGGGATATACAGGGCAATGGCATGTCCGTCTTCCGACACAAGCGTACCCTTGTACAACGGATTATTGATGGCATCGCGCTTGATAACAAGTGCCTCTTTACGATTGGCAGGAGCACGCTCCATCAGATACTCGATGGCCAGCTGCCCGAGACCATCCTGCCGGATGTTATCAACAACGCCGGGACTGATAATCTCCTCAGAGATAATCACGGAGTTTCCCGATTCATCAAAGAGATTGTTAACATCGTTACCGAAAACATGGGCCAGCATACCCTTCCAGACGCTGGCTGGCTTCAGATCAGGAACGAATGGTTTTCCATTGCGCATCACCTCCGGAAGGCCATCCGCATTTTTACGAAGGCTGATGAGTTCCCGTGTCAATGCATCGATCCGGCCGAGAGAAGCAACGTTAAAAATGCCATCTTCATTATCGTTATTGACAACACCCGCTATAACAAAATCGTACAGGCGGTAACGCTCCTTCACTTCATTATGAAAGATACGGACATATTCATCCTTGGCAAGCATGTTCTCCGGGTCGTTGTCAAACTTCACCTTCGGAAACTGGGCTCCGAAGAATACCACGCCCAGCAGGGTCATGCTGACAATAAGCCAGGGATGCCTAATGCTGAAAAGAGTCATTCTTAAACGTTTCACCCTTCATCCTCCTTATAAATGCAGCAATCAAGGTAGTAACATTACACTTACCTTTCCCGATCCAGGATTTTGACAATTTTCAAGCAAGAGCCTTTAAAGCCATGTCGTAGTTAGGCTCTTCTGTGATCTCATCAACAAGTTCGGTGTAAAGAACAGTGTGACTGCTGCTGAGAACGACAACCGCTCTTGCGAGGAGCCCCCCAAGTGCACCGCCCTCAATGCCGACTCCGTAGTCACCCCCGAATTCAGGTGAACGAAAGGTTGAGAGTGTAATCACATTCTCCAGACCCTCAGCTGCGCAGAAGCGTCCGGCAGCAAATGGTAGATCCGCAGAGATGCAGAGAACCTTTGTGCCGTCTAAGGCAGCGGCTTCCTGATTAAACTTACGAACTGATGCCGCACAAACGGGGGTGTCGATACTGGGAAAAAGATTTAGAACAACCTTTTGTCCCGCGAAGTCGGCCAGAAAAACATCCGAAAGATCGCCAGCCGTCAGTTTGAATCCGGGTGCCGGGTTGCCTACCTCAGGGAGATCTCCCTTTGTCATTACTGGATTGCCTTTAAAATTAACCTGTGCCATAGTATTTTCCTTTCTTTGATGTTTATGTTTTGTTCTCCCGAGTTTTTCATGGGTAAGCTAAACACGTTGCAAAACGCGTGGATGGGTCCCGTCTTTCGCGCTGCGCGTCTACGCCGTGGCGGGGTCAAGGCCCCCGCCCTACAGTTTTAATACTCTTCAAAGCATTTACTGTAGCCGAGGTTCGTAAAACATTTACTGTAGCCGAGGTCCTTGCCCTCGGAAAGGCTACCCACACAAAAATCGTAATAACCTATTTTTTTATAGTTAAATGCTTGGCGGATGTCAAATTATTCACTTTTAGTTTGGAACTTTTCCATTAGCGCTACGTCAATGGGTTTGCTGTCCTCTCCAAAGTATAGCGTCTGGTGCGGGAAGGGAATTTCTATGTCGGCATTGTCGAATGCCAGCTTTATCCGCCGCAGATACTCCCGACCAACCTGCCACTGCCGGATGGGCTTAGTCTTGATCCTGCCTTTAATAATTACAGCAGAGTCATCAAACTTGTCTACACCGAAAATCTCCGGCACATCCAGCATGAGATTCCCGTTTATCGGGTCCTCTTTAAGTTCAGCTCCGACCTGCTTCATAATTTCTATAACCCGGTCGGTATTTTCCTTATAGGCTACCCCGATTTCAAAGACGTATGCGGACCAGTCGTTGGTCATGTTACTCAAAGTCGTAACGGTTCCGTTGGGAAAAACGTGGACCACTCCGGAGAGGTCACGCAGCACTATAGTGCGAAAGTTAATCTGTTCCACCAGGCCGCCGGTTCCATTGACGATAGCGACATCGCCCACTCTCACCTGATTCTCAAGGATAAAGAAAAATCCGGAGATGCAATCCCTGACGAGATTTTGTGCACCGAATCCTATTGCAAGCCCGAGAATACCGGCGCTGGCCAGGATTGGCCCTATATCGACGCCGATCTCCTTGAGGATTATCAGCAGGACCATCAGCCATATGGCAATACGTACGGCCTGGCGTATCAGCCGGATAAGGGTTTCCACACGTTTGCTTGATTCGGAAGGGGGCTCACCGGATTCCCTGCTCTTCTTGAGCAGGCGGTTTTCCAGTTTTGCAAGTATCTTTTTTATGATTGCCAGGGCCATCCAGGTCAATATCAGGATAAGGATGATCTTGCCGCCGGTAATTAATAGGTCATTCCATTTAATCTGATCCAGTATTTGCATGATTTTTTTCATGATTTCGCTTCCTCAATGGTTGCAGTAGCGTCCTACAGGATGCTTGTTTGATTTCGCTTAGATATCAAATGATAACACAGCTCGCCTATACAATTAACTTTGTGTAACTTTCAACAGAAAAATCAACGAAGAGCCGGTGCCTAATCAGGGCGAGGTCTTGCTTTCGATACGCGCCTCAAAAGGCAAACATGTGCACTAAGGCAAATCGACATTGACCTTATAGAAGCGGGGGCCAGCTGGCGCTGTCGAGTCAGGTAGCGAAGCTTCCGCACCGTTACCTCGTACGTCCTGACTGATATCGTGCAGGATCCAGCCGGAGGTAAACAGGTTGGTCTGCCACAGAAGCGAGTAGACACGATGGGCGGATGAATCAAAGAACACCCTGATGGGCGGTCCCACGGAGATACCGCTGATCCGGAAAACAGAGAATTTATTGGTCGGATTTGTATCGGCAATATACTCCGCATAATAGTCGTATCCATCCTCATCCACATCCTCTTCGTCGTCATCAATCACCAGCGGATTCAGACCATACTCAACCTCCCACCCGTCGCCCAGACGATCGGCATCGCTGTCGCGATTATCGACATATGTCCCCAGAGCAATCTCGTCACCGTCCAGCAGCTGGTCGTCATCGATATCCGGATTCATCGGATCAATAAAATATACGAATATCTCATCATAGTCGGATAGTCCATCATGGTCGCTATCCGCATCATACGGATCCGTTCCGAAAATATCAATTTCATCATCGTTTGTAAGACCGTCATCATCAAGATCCGGATCAGGCAGGACACCCAGTACGACCGGGTTGAATCCCTCTGCTATATTGATCGCTACCACCGCGAAATAATAGTTTGTGTGGTTTTCAAAAGCATCAATCATCATATTCGTGGTTGTGGTCGTACTGACCGGTGTCCGTCCGGTTACATTAGTCAGAACCTCTGTATCCTGATAGACGGCATAATAACTGAGCAGTTCATCAGGAATGGATGCCTCCCACGTCAGGGTGACCCCGTTAGTCCAGCCACCAGCTACCTGGTTAGTTGGATTCTGGAGCCAGGTGGCGGCCAGCAGCGATGAACCACCGCTTTCAAAATCAAAGACATCAACCGTTGTAATCCGCATTGGATATCCGTGGGCAGGATCCAGGCCGGTGACCTCATAGGAAGTCGTCGCAGGAGCCACTATCTCCGGGGTCAAAGCTCCGCCAAAATAGACAGCATAATAATCCAGAAAGATCGTGCCGTCCGCCGGCTCATCCCAATGGAAGAGGAGCGACTCCTCACCGCAGACAACGCTTAGATTCAGCACCTCGCTGATGCCAGTTGTCGACGACTGCGATGAAACCGAGCGCACCATAGGGTCATAATTCCCGAGCAGATCCTCCGCGACAACGGCCACATAGTAGATGCCATACGCATCCAGACCGGTGAGGGTGAACAACCCGGAGCCTGCAGGCGCATAGGTAAAGGGCTCCATCGAAGTCACATCGTCAAAATAAGATGCGCCCACATAGATCCGGTAGCGGACAACATCCCGCTGAGCAATTTCATCATAGGCGGTCCAGTCCAGATCGAGGGCCTGATAGGCACTGGTGGAACTGAGAACCGTAAAGCCGCTCTCAAGACCAGTCACAGGTGCGGGGGTAGTATCATCCGGTCCCAGCATCACGAGTTCTCTCGATACGCTATCGCGCGGAAGTGGATCCGGCTGCCCGACAAACAGGGAGAATTCACGGGAGACCACCTCTGGCGAAAGCGCATAGGCAGCACCGTAATTCACTATGGGATCAAATCCACCCAGCACATCAACAGGAACAATTGCGAAGTAGTGATCGCTCCAGATCGCAAGCCCCTCCAGCAGGATTGAGGTAGTGACAGACGGCACCTGCACATAGGGAGACATGGCTGTGACGTTGGTAAAAGGCTGAGCTGAGTAATAAATATCGTACCGGACAATATCGCCCTCCAGCAGCGCATTGTAGGTGACCCAGTCCAGCGTAGCCGAATCACCGGTGGGTGATACATCAACGCTGAAATCAGAGATCCTCAGCGGCGCATCATCAGATGCAACCACCAGATCCAGCTCACGGGAGACGACCTCTTCGTGAGAGACCGGCATCCCGATCCCAACCGATATCGAAAACTCACGAGAGACAATTTCATGTGAGAGCGCATAAGCGGCCGCATAGCTGACACCCGGATCAAAACCTCCGAGTATATCTACGGCTACCACGGCAAAATAGTGATCCTGCCAGGCGGTCAACCCGCTGATCTGCAGGGAGAAGGTGCCGCCGGGAAGTGTGACATACGGTGTCATCGCTGTCACATTGGTAAAGGGCTGATCCGAAACATAGATGCGGTAGCTGACCAGATCATGCTGGGCAAGTTCCGGATAGTGCACCCAATCCAGCAAGGCCTCTTCTCCGGTCGAAGAAATATCTACATTCACCCCGGTAACCGGATCAGGCACAGCTTCAGTGTACATCACGACATCTGTTTCTCTCGATACAAGCTGGCTGTATGGTTCGGCCGGCCCGTTGTGCATCTGCACCGACACCTCACGGGAGAGCGCATCCTTCGAGGGCAGCTCGTATACGCCGCCCACATGCAGGCTGCACTCGCGGGAGACCACCTCCTTCTCCAAAACTACTATCTGGGCACGGCACACATTGCCTCCCAGCACCGCCAGCAGGGCAACGGTCTGAAGGGATCTGATATGGAAGTTCTTGCACATTGTTTATAATTTCTCGTCAATCCTAAGCTTGCCGAACGAGCAGAGACGCAGAGTTCGCAAAATTTTGAACGTCCAACATCCAATATTCAACGTCCAACATCCAACATTCAACGTCCAACATCCAACATCCAACGATGATGGCGAAGCCATCACGGGCGGACAACATGCACCTGCACAGCGGAGTACCCAGAACTAACCGGAATATCAGCAGTCCAGCGAATCGTAAGCGGATCAGGATTCACAATCTGATATTGGGATGCCACAACCTCGGTGAAGGAGGCATTTGACCGAGGGGTGAGTCGTACTTTGACTACAGATGCCTCCTCTACATACACGGTTTCTATAACCACTTCTGTCGTATTGGTCTGCGCGATAGCCACATCCGCACCCGAGGTTCCGAAAGAGGCCATCGGGTCGGCAGGTGCCGTTTCGCCCCCGATCGAAACAATTTGAACCGTCGGTGCCATGGTGGGCGGCCACAATAGAGCCGTATCCCCAGCTGTCAAACCAACCACACTCGGAGAGGGGGCAATCGATGTCCAGGTGTTATTGTTGACCACCCGTTCCATGCGCACCCGCCCCAGCGCCCCGGGAGCATCCGTTTCGCTGCCGGCCTGCGCTTCGACAACGCCACTACCCGTGAATGTGTCCGCGACAAGCCGGATACCTCCGCCACTGCCGCCGCCGCTATCGTTGCTTGTACCGTATATGTTTCGGCCATACGCATTACCGCCATTTGCCCGGACGGTCCCATTGATGGTGAGCGTACCTGTACATGCAATCAGAATGGCACCGCCCCCAGCGCCACCGCCCCTTGCGGCAGACGTACCGCCACCTCCACTGCCGCCCAGCAACGGAACCAGTGCGGGATTACCATAGGGATCAGGGCTGGAGGTCACAGAGTGAGCATGGCTGGCTCCGCGACCATAATTGATAACACCAGTATAACCGCCTCCAGGACCAAACCCGGCACTGGCGCCTACACTGACCGCATAGTCGCCCATTCCTCCGCGGAAACCTCCCGGGCCAGGCTCAGCGACAGACGGAGCGGTCGTCCAATTCTCACCATTCAGGTTTAAAACACCATTAATCGTCACATCACCATCTACCAACCATACCACAGGCGGACAACCGTGATGGTTGGCGAACGAGAGCGTAGCTCCGCTATCGATTGTGACTGACGAGTACTTAAAAACGACAGCCCATTTATTTGAGTCATATATACCGTCACCGGCAGCCGCCGTATTGTCGTCACTCCAGAGGCCTTCCACCGCCTGCGACAGGTCAATCACGGTATTCGAGCTAACAGACAAAGCCCCATCAGTTCCATCCGCACCCGGTACTGTGATTACCGCCAAAGCCGACAGACGGAATATCATTAATACAACAATCCATAGTAAAGTAGTTTTCATAACAGCACATCTCCATTTTCAGGGTTACAGCATCTCGTGTTTCGACCGGCCAGAGCATCCACCCATAGGCCTATTCCTAAACTACAATTCTTGTAACCGTTCACAGCGTACAATCAGTAACTCAAGAACCCGTCCGCCGTATACAAATTCCTGAATAAATTGAATATACTCAATTCAATAATGTTTATTGTAGTTTTATCTTTCTTAAAAAACAAGCGTGAAAATATATTCTTTTTAAGCTGAACTCGATTGGGCGGGTTACCGTATACTTTGCACCATGACAAAGACCTGATCTTACAAGGGCGCGAAGTGAGCGATGCGGACATAGAATTGATCCGCTCCTTGATGGCCGCGCACCCGACGTGGAGGCGGACACCGCTGAGCGTAGAACTATGCCGCCGTTGGAATTGGTGCAACGCTCAGGGCCGGCTCAAGGATATGGCGGCACGAACACTGTTGCTGAAGCGAGGGTCTTTCAATATAGCCAATAGATTCCGCAGGAACAGCAAAGCTTACTTTGTATCCATTACCACACCCGGATGCGATCCCACAAACAACCTTGCCGAACAAGCGGTGCGTTTCGCGGTCATAGATCGACTCATCACGCAAGGCACACGCAGCAAAAAAGGTCGCGAAAGCAATGAACGTCTTTGGACCGTCGTCGGTACTTGCGCACTTCAAGGCTGATCTGCTTTCGACTTTATTCTTCAGGCGGTCCACGCATACTTTCAAAACGATCCCGCGCCATCGCTGCTGCCGGACATCACCTGACGCATTCCATGACACGAAATTCCCCTCCTGAACTTCGAATCCCTCAATTCATCAACGCACCAGAAAATCACGCCGGTATTACGCCGCGCTCCCGTTGCTATACCCCGCAAACGGTTACTAATTCTTTAACTTGTATTTATTATTAATATAAAAGTGCGAATGATGCAAGATCTTTATCGTTATCATTAGCAGAAATTGTGACCCCTGAGAGAAATCTCTGCTGAAAACTGTCGCCTTCAAACTGTTAACGCTCAGGGCAACAGGGTATGCGTTATAAAAATGGAAAAAAATACCGGGCGGTGGTTAACGATTGTACCATTCTGAACAATGAGGCTGCTGGTTGGAATAGACAGGTTGCGGATTTGAGAATTCAGCTTATCCGCTTCATAGCCCTTAACTGGGTGGGGTTACGAACCGTTTGGAGCAAGGTGGACCGGATTGAGAGCATCCCTGGTATCGTTAACGTAGTCGTGGATTCACGGAACTACACATTGACACCTATGCAACGCGAAGCGTTGTTGGCTAATGCAGCATAAAACGCTGATCCGTAGACCAATGGTCCGCCTGTGAATCACGCAATGCAGCATAAACACCGACATGCGCATCAAGGCTTCTTATAAGCTCAAATGCCTCACCCTTTCCGTGAATCTCACGTCGGATGCTGCAATACCTTCAAGAAGTGAGAGCGCAGCCAGAACCATAATACTCAAGGTAGTTATGCACTGCTGCCCATCGTTGGAGTCACACTTTCTGTGACGCGACAGCGGCACGGAATAGTGCACTCATTTGTTGAAACGGTTTTCTTTTTCATTCAAACCGTTTCGTGTTACTGATTCAAATTCTCTGTGATCTTTGTGTTCTCTGATCCAGCAGAGCAAAGACTTCTTTTTGTTTTCAACAATGATGTCAAACTACTTGCTGTCTTCAACTTCCATCATAGAGGCAAAGTCATCATTTCCACCACCCGGCTGATAGAACGTTCTGCCATCAATAAACTGATGCAGATGACAGTTATGCCAGCCGAAGACAGTTTGAATAACATCTTGCAGTTGTTCCAGCCCAATGCCCGATGGCACCAGCACCCGATGCCAGATCGGTGGCTTGGAGTCCTTGAGCGTAATTTTCAGCCGATAAACCGGACCGTCGGCAATCTTCTGCGCAGGGTTCGATTGTTCACCCAAGAGGCGATCAGCGAGCTCATCGAGTGCTTCGCCTAATTTCTCACCCACCTCATCCAGAGGCAGCGGCAGAGCCTCCGTTTCGTCCTCAATCTGATTGGTCATTTGAAAGACGGAGTGTATCATTGAGCTGATTTCACTCAATTGCAGATAATCAGGATTACTAATAATAGTCTGAGGGTCAACACCCGCCTTGTCCATATCACGCAGAATCTTCAGACACTTATCATTCAACTCAAGAAAAACAGATCGGACCTTACGAAAACGGTCCCCTGCGGGGTTGTATCTTTCTCGCATTTCACCCCACAGCTCCTCCCATAGGTCAATAAACTCATATTGGAGAATTTAATTCGGAAAATACAGTTCTCTGCCGGCAAGTACACGTTCAAGAACTGCGGCTGGGTCGTTCTTGCCACAAGCAATCGCATCGCGCATGTAGGCCTCCGCATCCTCCGAATGCAGAGAGAGATTCATCATCTGAAAAAGGGCATCCAGCTCCGTATCGGGTTCAGGCTCCTCATCATCCATGCAATCCATTATTCTCTGTTCAACCGGCTCATCAACAGGTGAAAAGAAGTTGACCTGTCCCAATGTCTTCATTGTCAGATCCTTCTGTTTTCTAAAAAAATCAGGGATGGAAAGCGGTGGATTTGTAAACACAGATGGAGAGCCCTTACCTGCCTTCGCATAATAAAACATCCAGGCAATCTGTTCAGTGCAGTCATAGTTGGGTTTCTCCACAATCCGCATCTTTTCGAAACCTTCCCGGAGCGCTTTCACCCAGGCATGTGTTCCCGCAAAGTCAACGGTTTTACCTTTAGCTGGTATATGTCGCACGGAGAACACGCCCTTGAGCCAATCTTCAACCTTTAACATAAGCGAATCACCCGCTTTAAAGCCACACTGCTCATAAAAACCCAGCATATCAAAGACCGTCATATCCAACGGTTTATCAAAAGGCGGTTGAATGCGGGCGGCGTTAAGCTTATTATCATGCACCAGATAGTCAATCATCCCGTATTGACCAAAATATACAAGCCCCCTCGCTGCGGTATCATATGGGAGGCTCACCTGACGTTTTGCAGCGACAGAATCATCTGGCAGCTTCAACGTAGCATCGACGGAAAACACATCAGGCGAGATAAAGGGAATAAAGCGATTACCGGGAATTAGAAACCCGCCCTCAATCTCCTCTGGCAGAGGTTTCACTCGGAACTCAGCCCCCTTGAAAAAACAGTGGCGGGGAATAAAGCGGCATGCCTCTTCATTCTCAAACTCAAAAAAGAGGAACTCGGATTCAAATGCGAGGTCATCAAGTCGCTCAAAATCTTCAAACCCCTTGACCTTATGGTTGACATAATTTCCAAGGTTCTCAAAATAAAAGTCCCCGCTCTGCTTCAACACAAACTCCGTGATCAGCTTGTATAACTCTTATTTCTTAATCATTTTTTCCTTTCTTGTAATCGAGAAGATCAACCTAATCGATCAGATTCTCACTGTTCCCTTGCACTCGGGATACTCACTTATAACGCTCTCTATCTCAAACTCCCCAATCCCCCTTTGAACAGGCGACGATGCGTAAACAACTACGGTCTTAACTGACAACAATACTTTTGTTTCCGCCTCCCTACCTTTGCGGAAAAACTATATCACAATTTCGCATCCGAACTCGACCAAAGAAGTCTCATTCTGAATCTGAAATTGTTTCGATGGCAGAGAGCGAAAAACATCAACAAAAGCAAAACATTACAATTTTATATTTGCAAATCTGCAAATATCACCGCTTGACATTTCATACCGCCCTAGTTATGATAAGCGAACTGTTCAATATGATATTGAACACTGGCGTCCCACAGGATGCAGGAATTTAGGTGTTTAGGCTGTAGGTGTTTAGGATTCTTCAAAAAAAACCATTCTTTTAGCAATACCGGCAATCCTTCTCTCTGTGAGAGAACAAACCGTTTGTTTATAGAATCATACAGGTAATGCGCATTTGACCTAATAGTCTACAGCCTGAAAACCTAACAGCCTATGCGTCCTATGAGACGCTAATGAATATAGAAGATGGAACATCCAACAAAGAAACACATAATTGCATTCACAGTTTCATTGACTCTGTCACTGAATGCTATGGCTGCTTCTAAACAGATGCCGCACAGTATAACCATTGCCAACCCGAAGTCACAACTGCAACAGCTGGCAGCGGCATAAGTACAACGTTACCTATACCTAAGAACCGGTGAGCTTCTAAAAGTAACCCGCGGACAAGCTGATGCTGTTATCAGGATATCAACCAACACAAAGCTCTCAAAACAGGAATACTCTCTCAAAACCACTACTGTGGCTGGCAGCAAGTATTTACGCATCACCGGTGGAAGCGACATCGCTACCCTTTACGGCGTCTACCACTTTGCCAAGAAGCTGGGCGTACGTTTCTATATTCATGGCGACACAATCCCCGACTTGAAGATTCCCTTCGAAATACCAGATCTCAACGAAACTCATAAACCACTCTTTGAAAAACGCGGCATTCAGCCTTTCCACGATTTTCCTGAAGGTCCGGACTGGTGGTCAGTGAATGAATGGAAGACCGTTCTGTCACAACTCCCCAAGATGCGCATGAACTTTGTTGGACTGCACTGCTACCCAAAAGGCTCTCTTGGGCCAGAGCCCGCCGTTTGGATTGGCCTGCCGGAAGACTGTAACAAAGACGGCACGGTCAAAGTGAGCGACAGCACCTCCTGGCACAACACACAACGCTATGCAAGCTATGGCTGCTATCGACCCATGAAGACGAGTGAATATCGATTCGGAGGCTCAGCTCTCTTTGACAAGGATAACTACGGTCCCGAAATAAACCTGCCTCACGATTTCCCGTTTCCAAAAACACCCGAACAGAGTAACGATATGTTTGACCGTTCTGGAAAGATGCTGAAAGACATTTTTACACACGCGAAAGAACTGGGTATCACAACCTGTGTTGGCACCGAAGCACCCCTTAATATACCCAAAGTGGTCAAAGATCGGCTCAAAGCACTTAACAAGGATCCTGAAGATCTGAAAATCATTCAAGAGCTGTATGAGGGCATGTTTCTGCGCATCAAACGTTCATTCCCAATCGACTACTACTGGATCTGGGGGCATGAAGGACAGATTAAGGAAGGTGCGTTCAGGGACAATCTCCTGGTTGCTGGCAAAGCATTACAAAACGTAAAGGCTCCGTTTGGACTTGGCATTTGTGGATGGGGCTGGATTACCGGCAATTTTCCTAACCTCGACAAATCTCTACCAAAGAACGTTGCTTTCAGCGCAATAAGCATGTCTCTTGGTCGCTCATTTGTATCACCCAATTTCAAGGAACTGAACAACCGAGAGAAATGGGCTGTCCCATGGTTTGAAGATGACGGCGGGATGATATCACCTCAGCTCCATGTTGGCCGAATGAGAAGAGATGCGGTCGATGCTCTTGAATATGGCTGCAACGGATTAATGGGTCTGCACTGGAGAACAAGAATCCTAGCACCAAACATCTCCGCTCTCGCACAGGCTGGCTGGAACCAGACAAGCTGGGACAAGGCTCAGAGCGAGCCCTCCTCCAAGAGTGATATATCAGTGAAAGGCAAGAACATCGACCGCAAGATCAACTGTGGCGGCCCTGCAAAGCTAGGCTATTCCGCTGATGCTAAGGCAGAAAAACGGAGACATCTACTGCCGGCCGGAGACTTCTATCGCGACTGGGCAAACGCAGAGTTCGGAGCTTCAGCATCGAAACAGATTGCGGCACTCTTCACAAAACTCGATGGTCGTTTCCCCCGTGGGTCGGGATGGAATCGTGGACCGGGAGCCGTCACCGTGAACAAGAAGCCCTGGTCACAAGTTAAGAACAACTACACCTTCGTCGATGATATGGCCAAGCTCAGACCCCAGGTTAAAGGGGCTGGTAATCTTGAACGTTTCGACTACTGGCTCAATACGTTCCTTTTTGGCAGAGCAACGTCCAAACTCGGTTGCGCTCGAGGCAAGTTAGATGCGCTTATGGCCCGCATAAACAAACAGAATGATCCTGCAAAGAAGAAGGCTCTGGCCGAAACACAAGGGTTGCCCGCTAGGAAAGAACTCACAGATGCCGCGGCAGAAATGTACACATCCCTAATCAAGACAATCAACAACTCCAGCGAATTAGGAACTCTGGCCAACATAGAGCACCAGTCTTTTCTGCGCCGCAAACTTCTCGACGGACAGGATGCCACCATGGAAAAAGCTCTTGGGGGGCCGTTACCACAAGCCGTTTTGGAGTGGACCGATTATCGAGGAACACCTCGCCTTATTCTGCCCGAACGAAGATCAAAAAAGACCTCCGATGAGCCGCTTACCATCAAGATGTTGCTGCTAGACAAAAAAGCTCCGCAATCAACCACACTACACTGGTGCTCAATGGGCAAAGGCAACTACAGCCACATACCTCTTACACATGTCGCACGCAGCGTATATACGGTCACAATACCGCCGACACAACAATCTATCGAATACTATGTTGAATGCAAAACCCATGACGGCAACTCACTCGTATGGCCCACAACGGCACCACACTTGAACCATACGGTTGTGACTGTTCAGTGGAGCATATCCGACTGATGCCGGGTATATATGCAGGTCCCGATTGTATCGGGACTGTCCGGTTACAAACCGGGTATATATGTAGGTCCCGATTGCATCGGGACTGTCCGGTTACAAACCGGACCTACTTTTTGGGCCAACATCTATGAACCTTCAACGGAACTGTAAATACGCTGATCTGAGAAAAGAACAGGCCGACATAAAAACAAATGTCGTAGATTAAAGCTAAAACAACTTGCTTTTCTTGCTTACCTTGAGCGAAGCGCTTGTAAAAAAGAATTTGACTACACGCATTCCGATAGCCTCCGCTTGCTCTCAGTTTTTTTGCACCCATCGCAACTTCTCCTTTTCGTCTAATCCAGATCTTACCCATAAACCCGTGACTTAGCAATTGCGTCCACCGTGTAACGGAGGACATACTGTGCAACCACCGGTATATCCACCGGTATCCGGTGGATGATTTTATGACAGCTTTTCCTTGTTAAATCTTTACACAAACATCCTCTGCAAAAGCCCCTGCTTAAATTCACGCGTCCTCGCAACCTGCGTTTGCACCTGTTCAATCTTCCGATCCAGCGCCGACAGACATTCCGTAATCCTTTTCTGCTCGGCGATAGTTTCCGAGATCATGATCTTTATGCTAAAAAAATCAAAAGTCGTCACATTAAGCAATCCATGGTTTCTTGCACCTTCTTGCGCAATCCGATAAATTTCATGGCCCATCTTTCCGCTCTCAAAATAATGAGCCATAAAGTCGGAATCAGCAGCATTGTATTTCAATTCAAAACAAATATACAGGGTGGAAACGATGCCTTCGGCATACCGGTCAAGACGCTTGATTGCGCCAAATGGATACCCGTTGCAGTAACTTCTGTTATAAGCAAAATCACCATTTTTGATAAGGTAGTATCCTGAATTATCTTTGGCTGCAATACGCTTGTTAAAGTACTCTTCCTGATTTACCAGACCTAATGGGCCAGAGATTGTAAGGTTCTTTCTACATATCTCTTTATTCCTCCTGGTGATACGAGTAAACACATCCCCCAGCCTCTTCTCCTCCCAATCGGGAAACGGCTTTCCCTCATCATCGGTAAAGCGGAGGGTTTGATTAAAGAGCTTCTGCATCAGCCCCTTTTTATATTCCTTCAGCAGATCCCGCTTCTTCTCCAGCCCCTCAATCCGCCGATCCACCGCCGAAAGAAAACCCGCTATCTTTTGCTGTTCGTCGGAGGTTGGAGACGAAAATGTAAATGCTCCAATTTGCTCCAAATTTAAGTTGGGTTGAGCACCAACATTTATGCTCAACCGGATGTATCTTTTCATTATTTTTGATTGCAGTATTTGCAGTACAAAAGCCAAATTATTCTTCTTCTTCAGTCGAACAATCGCCAATGCCTGGTTTGTATTAGCTGGCAATATTTCATCGGTCACAACACCAACTTTACCCACCGTCGCACCAGCTATAGCAAACAGCAAATCGTCTTTTTTCAAAATTGATCTTTTAAGTTCCCCTCTATGGACTTTCTCGTCAATTCTTAAGCACTTTGCTTTGTTTATCCTAACACCTTCCAAGTTTTCAATTTTAACATAATTGATTGACCCTATAGTAAATCTATTAGGCGTGGTTCCTTTCGTAATCAATGCTGAAAGCTCCCCCAACCGCTTCTCCACCCACTCCCCATTAAACTCAGGGAAGCGCAGATCGGGCACTTTTCTTTGTGATCTTTGTACTACAATCATTCAAATCCTTGTTTTTTATGCACGGTTTTTAACCCCGTGGGCGCAAATTGTTGTCGATATGGTTGCGGCGCATAATTAAGGCTAAATTATTATCTATGCTGCGCAAGGATCTTTTTATCTCAGTGAGAGATAATCCATGCGTACTTTTTCAGTAGCTATTTTTCTTTTACTCTATACTGTGCCTGCATCTCTCGTACAAGCATCCCTTTATCAGATATTCAAACTTGCTGAATGATAGACTTTCAAGGAGCTTTTCTGGATCAGTTTTGAATTGTGAAGACACTGTCCCCGCAATCTGTGGATATGGTCGAAACAAGACCATCAAAAGTTGTCTCGCGATTCAGTTTATCATTTATCTCTGTTTTGCGTTTCATTGTTTATCGTGTTTCTTTTTGTGCTTCCCTCTTTGTCATAGAGCAGCTTATTTTTGTCAGAAAAACGCAGGAACACAGAAGCAGCAATACGTTTGTTGCCATCCACAAAACTGTGATTTTTTACAAGAAAATATAGCAGATGCGCAGCCTTCTCTTCAATCGATGGATAAACATCCTTTCCATCAAAATTCTGCATTACTTGAAAGTTTTTTTCAGCTCCTTGAGCCGCTTTTCGTTGACTGTGTAGCCCTGAACGATATGCCGTTTCAACACATTGGTCGCCCAAATGCGAAATTCTGTACCTCGTTTTGAGTTTCCCTTAAGAAAAATGCAACATGTCACGCCGTCATGTCACGCCTTATAACAGAAGGCGGAAAAACTGGAGGCGGAACAACAGGAGACGGAAGCGCACCCTTCACTTTAAAACTTTAGAACTTCTTCTAGTCTCTGTGGTAAAACCTGCATAGCAAAGACACGAAGCGCACCCTTTTTTGTGTCTTTTTGTGTTTTTCGTGGCTATCCTTCTAAAATGGCGGTTCAATCCCAAGCTCCGCACAGAACCCGGCAATCTCCTCATTCGTCTCCTCCATCCCGGCCTCCAATGCTTTCAGCTCCGTCGCAACCGCTGCAAGGTCAACCGGTTCCTCCTCTTCGAAGGTATCGACATAACGCGGAATATTCAGATTCCAATCATTCTCCTTGATCTCGGCCAACGTCGCCTCATAGCTGAATTTATCGATCACCTTCCGCTCGCGATAGGTATCAACAATCAGATTCATGTCTTCATCACGCAGCACATTCTGGTTCTTGACCTTCTCAAAATGGCTGTCGCCACTGGCATCAATAAACAGGATCGAGTCATCCTTCTGGCGGCACTTTTTCAGCACCAGGATACAGGCGGGGATACCCGTGCCATAAAACAGATTTGCCGGTAGACCGATCACTGCATCAAGATAGTTGAGATCCTTTATCAGATATTGGCGGATGTGTCCCTCAGCTGCCCCGCGAAACAGCACCCCATGCGGCAGCACACAGGCCATAGTGCCGTTATCCGCCAGCTGATAGATCATGTGCTGAACAAAAGCAAAGTCTGCCTTGCCGGTGGGTGCAATTCGTCCGTATTCACAGAAGCGCTCATCCTGCAGATACAGCGGATTATTCTTACCCTTCCATTTGGCAGAGAAGGGGGGATTGGCAACCACCGCCTCGAAGCGCATATTGAGGTGTTTCGGCGCTTCGAGGGTATCCTCCTGTTGAATATCAAAATCGCGGTAGTGCACACCATGCAGAATCATGTTCATGCGGGCCAGATTGTAGGTGGTGCGGTTCATCTCCTGACCAAAAAATTCAGCAACCTTGGTCTCTTTGGCAACACGCAACAGGAGCGACCCTGAACCGCAGGTTGGATCATAGACCGAACGTAGCTTCTTTTTTCCGATGGTGACGATCTTAGCCAGAATGGTTGAGACCTGCTGCGGGGTATAGAACTCGCCTGCCTTTTTGCCTGCCCCAGCGGCAAATTTGCCGATCAGGTATTCATAGGCATCACCGAGAACATCGGCTTTAGCATCCTCCAGTTTGAAGTCGATCTGATCCAGATGACTCAGGATTCTGGCAATCAGCTCATTACGAGCCGACACACTGCGCCCCAGCTTGGTGGACTGCAGGTCCATATCCTCGAACAAGGCGTTAAAATTCTCTTCGCTCTCGGTGCCCATTGTGCTCTGCTCAATATGCGTCAGAACCGCATCGAGCTCCTCCAGAATATAGTTCGAAGCAACTCCTGCACCATCCTTGCTCTCCTCCTTCAAATTACCTTTTTTCGCAATTGTGTCGAACAGCTGATTCGGTTCCAGAAAATAGCTCAGAGTTTCAATCGACTCATTTTGAATGGCTTTCAGCAACTCAGGGTCGATCAGCTTGCGGTAATCCTCCTCCGACTCCCCTTCCAGGAGCTTATTGGCATAAAGGGCCTGTTTTTCCGAAAGATACTTATAAAAAATGAAGCCCAGAATATAGTCGCGGAACTCATCCGCATTCATCTTTCCCCGCAACTCATCCGCAATATTCCACAGTTTCTGCTCAAACTGACGCTTCTGATCCCCTGACATATAAACTCACTCTCTGTACGATAAATAGTTTAGGCAATTATCACGATCATTATACAATTTTTATGCCCTATCAGCAACGAGTTTCAAGACACATAGGAGCCGTAGTTCCAAATTCTACATATTGAGTCCAACCCGCATGAACTCGACCATCAGGCACATGTCAGTTCAGTGAAGCATATCCGGCTGATGCCGGGTATATATGTAGGTCCCGATTTCATCGGGACTGTCCGGTTACAAACCGGACCTGCTTTTTTGGGCAACATAAAACAAAATCACACCCTTTACCGGGATCATCTTTTAGTTTGCCTTGTAAAACAACTCATGTAATAATATGCTTCGTGATAGAGAGTCTCTAAACCGAAAGCAAATTAAGACAATGACTATTGACCCCAACCCTTTCAGATTAATGACCATGCCATGGTTCTGGTCCTCCTTTGCAGGCTGGACCATTGCCCAGACTGTTAAAATGACGACCGTGCTGATCCGGACCGGCAAGATTGACTTCCACTACCTGCTCAGCACCGGAGGAATGCCGAGTGCCCACTCCGCTATGGTCTGCGGACTCTGTACCTCGATCGGGCTGACCGAGGGCTTTGATTCACCGGTTGCGATGCTGGCCTCAGGCTTTGCGGCCATCACAATGTTCGATGCCGCCGTTGTTCGCCGTGCGGCTGGACATCAGGCAACCATCCTGAATAAGATCATTGAAGAGCTGTTCAAACATCACACCCTCAGCCAAACCAAGCTAAAAGAGCTGCTGGGCCACACCCGTAACGAGGTGCTGACCGGAATGCTTGTCGGCATCGCAACCGCCTTTGCTGTTGTCCATTTGTGGCCAAAGGCGTAGCGGACAATATCACACGGGAATCAGATGGATTTATACTGATTAAAGCCCGCACTCACAAGGAGGATCAGTAATGAATTTATGCTCTCTCGCCAACCCGAAAGTCAAGCATGTAGTCAGATTGCGCCAGCGCTCACACCGCGACTCTGCCAAACAGATGCTTATCGAGGGTTATCGCGAATGCCGCCGCGCACTGGATCACAGCTGTATGCCGCAGATGCTCTTTTATTGCGAAGAACTATACCTCAAAAATCTGAATGAACCGGCCATTGTCGAACAATGCCGCCAGCTGGGCGCCCAATGTTTCTCCTGCTCAGTACCGGTCTTTAAAAAAATAGCCTACCGCGAACGACCTGATGGACTCCTGATTGTTGCCCCGCAACTCTCCCTTCAGCTTAGTGATCTGCAACTACCTTCAAATGCCCTTGTGGTTGTAGCGGAATCAATCGAAAAGCCTGGTAATCTCGGCACCATCCTGCGCTCAGCGGATGCTGCCGGAGTTCACGCTGTGATTGTATGCAACCGCTGCACCGACATCCATAACCCAAATGTTGTACGCGCATCAACCGGTACTATCTTCTCTATTCCCATTGTTGAATCCACCACCGAAGAAGCACTCTCCTTCCTCAGAAAGAACAACTTCCGTATTCTGGCCGCCACCCCGCATGCGGAAGCACTGCACTCTGATGTTAATCTGACTGAAAATATTGCTGTTGCCATTGGCACCGAACAATATGGCCTTACGCAACGCTGGATGGAAGAAGCCGATCTGCGGGTTAGAATTCCAATGCTGGGAGTAGCCGACTCTTTGAACGTATCTGCCGCCACCACCATCCTGCTTTTCGAAGCGGTGAGACAACGTATCGCCGCTGGACTGATTGGCATTCCCGCCCACGAACCCTGGCACGGGGAAACCTCCTTTGATGCGTAGTGCAAGGTTGAAGGTTAAAAGGGTTGAAAAGGTTGAAGGGGTGGTTGCTTCGCTGTGACGCACGACGCAGAACAAAGATACATTACCAACACCCTTTCAACCCTTTCAACCCTTTCAACCCTTTCAACCCTTTCAACCCTTTCAACCCTTTAACCACTTTAACCTTCAACCTTTTCAACCTTCAACCCTTTAACCATGAACATCATCCTTACATCTATATTACCGATCTGTCTCCTAATTGCCCTGGGCTCAGTGCTTACCCGCAAAAAATTTCTGCCGGTCCTGTTTTTTATGCAGCTCAACAAGCTTGGCTTCTATTTTCTTCTGCCGGCCCTGCTTTTTCACAAGATCGCCACCGCACAAGCGCAGTCGATTCTACCGGGTCTCAAGATTGGATTTCTGCTTTGCGGCTGCTCCCTGATCATCACAGCTGTGGCATATCTGGCCGCCAAGCTACTCAAGCTATCCGCTCCAGGCAGACGCTCGCTGATGCAGGCCTCCATGCGCGGCAATCTGGCCTATTCGGGCCTGCCTATTATACTCTTCAGCTTCGGTTCAAACTCTGAAATTGCGCTACTGGCGGTGCTTTGCCTGATTCCTGCAGTTCCCTTTTATAACTTTTTAGCGGTGATTATTTTAACCCCTCACGATGGCGCTTCACACAGGGAAAGATTAACAAAAACTCTACTTGAAATAGCCCGCAATCCCTTGATCATAGGCTGCCTGAGCGGAGTGGCAGTTATGATGTTGCAGTTAAAGGTGCCTCAACCGGTTCTGCGTGCATCCGAGACACTGGGCTACGCCGCTCTACCCTGCGCACTCCTCTCTCTGGGAGCAGGACTCTCATTTGAAAATTTCAAGGTGAATCTGAGACCCGCACTGGCCGCATCCGCCCTGAAGCTGATCCTGATGCCGGTTATCGGGTTACTGATTCTATATCTGAACGGGGAACCGGAGAACAGCATCCTGCTGACATCCATAATATACCTCGCGTGCCCGACAGCAGTAACGTCATACGTTATGGCCGAACAGATGGGAGCCGATAAAGAACTGGCCGCAGCATCTGTCACTCTCAGCACAATCTGTGCAATGCCCGTCATCGCAATCATCCTCTATGTTTTCGGGTGAGCAATTGGATTTCGGATTTTAGATTTTAGATTTTGTAACGTAAAGATTAATGGCGTTGAATGCAAACCATCACTCCCATCACTCCCATCACTCCCATCCAACTGCAAAGCCCGCTTTAGCTAGATGCCGTTCGAAAAGGTTGTTAACTGCTGTAGAAACGTCGGGAGAGTACTGCAAATAACTGCGAGGTAACCACCAGAACCCCCGCAGCAAACAGTCCTGTCCAACCGCCTGCCGCAGCACAAAGACAAGCCTGCACCATCAGGTGATTACGGATATGAGCACCGATCGTTAAGGGGACTGCCTGCGCACGGTACATCATGCCTCCCAGTAGCCAGGATCGCATCAGGGTCATGAGCGTTAAAAAAATATAGATCAGTGCCCACTGCTGACTAAAAAGTTCTAATGCAGAGAGCGCTAAAACCATCCCAGGCAGTGTCAGAACTAAGGCAATAAAGGGCAGCCAGCGCTGGATACCAAATGATTTCTCCGCATCCATTTCGTTCCTGGCAACTGCAGAAACTCCAATAAATGTAAGTGTGACCACAGAGAATCCCAGAAGCAGAGGAATTCCGGATACTGTCAGAATATCTGACGGAACAGCAAGAGCCGCAAAACATCCAAGCAGGAAGCTGACACCCCGGCATAGCCCCATTGTCACGACACCGACAACCGGCAGGCGCTTAAAACCGGCATTGTAAAGAATAATCAGAACCGACAAAACCGCAGCGGTATATAACACAGAAAGTCCGGCAAAGAGCGCCATATTCAAACCGGTAAATGCAAATGCCACCGCTGCACCACGTGCGCTGTTAAAAGAGATCTGACCGGATGGCAACGGTCGATCCGGACGTTCATCCTGATCAATCTGAATATCAACCATGTCATTCAAAAGCAACCCAAAACAGTACAGACAAAGTGCTGCCACGACCGCCAGCAACAAAGCTCCCGCTGAAAACTCCATTCCGAAACAGAGATTTGCCAGCAAATAACCGGCAATCGGATCGCCCGGCACAGTTAACAGATTTGGAACTCTCAACAACCGAAACCACGGTTCGATTGCACTTACAGATTTATCTGTTGATTCTTCATTCATAGTGTCAGATTTCAGGTATCAGGTATCAGAGAAGCGTATCAGAAAAGCGTATCAGAAAAACGTATCAGAAAAACGTATTTGGTCATGAAAGCATGGACAAGCCATACTTCCTGTTATTCCTATTACTCCCATCACTCATCACTCAGCACTCAGCACTCATCACTCAGCACTCAGCAGCCCTGCTAAAGCTTCTTTGCCAGAGCGGACTTAACCGAAACGCCTTTGAGTGAACCCAGCCGTCCGGTAAAAAGACCCACTTCATCGGTCGTTGCCTCAACCACCAGAGTAATGACCGATACACCTTTATCACGCTGAGGCAGTCCCACCCTAGCCAGAATCATCTCCGCATTCTCAGATATCAGGTGGTTGACCCGGTCAACACATTTTCGATCATCAAGAATGATTCCAACAAATCCGATTCTCCGCTTCATATTTCAACCTTCCCTTACTTTTCCTGTCACTCACATCCTGCTGCCCGCAACCAAAGTGGTTTTTGCGCGCCCCCTACGGGAGGCACGCACTACACCATACAAGGGGCATTCGGGTGTAGGACACGCCTCTCGCCAGCCCTGACCTGTGCTGAGCCTGCCGAAGTAGCTTGTCGAATGGGTAGAGGGCGCGTATGCGACAGAACCAAAGCGGAAACCTTTCGCAAACATGATCGGATTTGAATAGAGAGGTACTAAAACAGTGAAGCTGTTTTCAGCTCAGTTCACGACTGCGCTCTGCGGCAGCGGCCTGAGTTTTCTCCAGCACCTCTGCAACATCCGAAGCACTCAACACATTCATACCCGCCTCTGTGGTTCCCTTGGGTGAGCAGACTTCCTGAACAAACTCAGCAATATCACATCCAGACTCCTGCAGATAAATCCCGGTTCCAATCATAGTCTGCTCCGCCAGCAGACGGGCGGCTTCCGGGGAAAGTCCCTGCTTAACAGCACCATCCACAAAGCCCTTGAGCACATAGGCAAAAAAGGCCGGCCCAGAGCCGCTTAAAGCAGTGACTGCATCAAAATTATCTTCATCCTGTTCCAGAACTGCACCGGAACTCCCGAATATTCGGGCGGTCAGCTCGCGATCAGCATCACTGCCCTGATCTTCCATGCAAAAGGCACTCATGCCCTCCTGCGCCATCAAAGCCAGATTAGGCATAACCCGCACCAGACGAGGTTTGGCACCACAGACACCCCGCAAAAACTCGAGTTTTTTGCCCGCTGCAATTGAGATCAGCAGATGCTCCTCTGTGAAACACTCTCTTACCTCATTCAAAACGGCCTCCATAACCTGCGGTTTGACCGCCAGAACAACCACATTGCAGCTTCTGATCATCTCAGCCGCAGACTCTGTCGTTTCAACTTTATACTCCGCCTTCATAATATCAAGTCGCTCCTGCGCTTTGTCGCAAGCGACAACATCACCAGCTTTAGCCAGTTCACTCTGCAAAATTCCGCTTATAATGGCCTCTGCCATCTTACCTGAACCTAAAAATCCAATCTTCATAATTTTATCCTTTCTTTAGTAACTAAAGCTGCTTTCAGCCGCAACCAGATTGAGCTCTTGTGATGTACGAAACCATTTTCTCTAAATGTCTGGTTGTGTTCTCACCGCCGCAGCTTTAGAAAAAAACGCTACGCATATCCCTTACGTTGCAACTCTGCACGCAATTTTGTCTGAAACATCTGTAAATCCAAATCTGTGGGCTGATATCCCTCAACATCAGGCTCAAGTCCAAACCGCCCCGCTTGATCGATCATCCAGTGCGCCTTAACCCCATCGGCAAAGGTGACATCGCCGCTCACCATCGCACCAGGGACAACCAGACGGTCAATTGAAAGCGAAACATCAGGCTGTTCACTATTCTCACCCTCAGGTAGATCCTCTTCGCCGGAGGAGGCCTTCCATGGGCCCGGCCTAGGTGCCGCAGTAGCATCAGCTGCCAACGGAGGCGGTTCAGTCTTTTCGGGCTCCGGTTCCGGTTCAGGTTCTTCCTGAACCTCAGCTCCGATCTCAATCACCAGCAAACGCACATCCATATAGGTCATGGTCAGTTTATACTCATCTTTAAGATTTTTCTGCACATCCGCCAGGGAAGCACCGGCATCAAGCCACTGCTTAATAGAATTCCGCTGTTCTTCTGCAATCATCATTTTTGCTTTCTCCTCAATATCATCTTCTTAAGCCAATATTATCTCTCAGACACCTCTAAACCGCAAGCATGTTTTTTAGGTAGGTGCAATTCAAGTTAGTTGAATCGGTGCGTTAACACGTGATTCAACACACAAGTGTGAACTACGTGCAAAAACCTGTACATAGTCCACACTTGCTTTAGTGTGCTGTAAACCACTGATGTGGTACTGAAGTGTTTGGACTTGAACTGGAGCAAATTACTAAAGAAATTAGCGGGGTCGGAGCTGTTTTGTTTGGAACAATAAAAAAAACAGTGCTTTCAGAACGGGGCCTAACTCAACCGGTCGTACAGCACAGAACACCGGCGGCAACCAGAGCAGCCAACGCCACCCTCCACCAGCCGGAGTTGAGAGCCATAGGAACAAGAAAAGAACCGGCAAAAGCGCTTGCAGCTAAGAACCAATCCCACACTTCAGAACTCGTATTAAACGCCAATGCCAGCAGTGGTACAAGCGCACATAAAAGCAGTAGCAGCGAAGCTGCCAGTGAGTTCAACAACCACAACAGATGATTCCGTGAAGAGGTCATAATCCGACTCTTATCATGCCGTGGAATCAGCAACAAACCTGCGGATATGACAACAACACACTGCCACTGCCATGCCCCGCCACTGATGAATCTCCACATAGTCTTGAATCTTGAGTGATTCAGTACCAGAGCAGCCAGCAAAAAGAACGGCATGACTAAGCGCACATAAAACCTAAGCACACAGCGCCACTTCGGGTGCCAGACAGCCTCACTGCAGAAAGGGCAGATGTTATAAAGTACACCGGACTCACGTCCACATGAAACACAAAATCCGTCTTTCAGATCAATCTTCAAAGTTGCACCTCTTTTAAAAAAGTGTTTAGATGTTGTTCAAAAAGCAGGTCCGGTTTCTAACCGGACAGTCCCGATGAAATCGGGACCTACAAGTCTATCGGCATAAGTCAGATATTCTCAACGGTCCTGAAATGCGCCCATTGGTATTACAAGTATCCAAAACTTCTCCGTAACACTGTGTTCTCCGTGTTAAAATTATATTTTTACTCCGAAAGTCCGAGAGTTGACGACTGTTCTGGATGCAACTTTAGATGCTTCCAATCAACAACTTAGTCGCCTAAGTTTATTGTTTTTATGACAGGAGTTTTTTGATAAGTCACTAAAGCAGCAAAGCCTCTATCCAAATCCTATCTTGACAAAATCGAAAGCCGGTTCTTCATAGGGATGACAAATTTTCAAGACAGCGGCTACATCTCTGATCAGCCGTTCCTCGCAGATCATCTCGACTCTGTATTCAGGCACATGTTCTTCAACCTGCTCGCTGCCAAGAAATGGATTACTGCCTTTTAAAGGCCTGAACTGGCCACTGCCCTCAATCTGCCAGCAGCAGCGGTCATAGTTCTTATAACGACCCGCCCCGGCCTTGAAAAGCGCAGCTTTCACTGTCTCAAGATGAGACTCAGGAACATATAGCGTCAGTTTATAGATAGAGTTCTCCGTCCTATGCATCATTCTCTATATCAATATCTCTGATTGCCTGCAAAAACTCACTTACATCGCCAAAACGCCGGTAGACGGAGGCAAATCGAATATAAGCCACCTGATCAATTGCATGCAGCTTCCTGAGAGCGGACTCACCGATTTCATCAACGGTGATCTCCGTGCGATCACCAAAGTTTTTTATAATCTGATCCAGCAGATCATGAATCTGATCAGAGGAGACAGGTCGTTTTTCACAAGCGCGAATTAAGCCGTGCTCAAGTTTCAGACGGTCAAAGATTTCCAGCCGTCCGTCACGTTTGACAACCTTAAGTTCATCACGGACGATCTCTTCATATGTGGTAAAACGATAATCACATGCCAGACACTGACGCCGACGCCGAATAGCTTTGTCATCACGGGCTGCCCGGCTGTCAAGCACCTTATCATCGTTACAGTCACACTTTGGACAACGCATAAGAAAGTTCCTTATTTTCAACCACATCAAGGATGCAGAAATTTAGGTGTTGAGTCTGTTAGTTGCTATAAAATCAACTTCTTGTTATTTATGCACCTTTATTATCTCTCACCGAGTCACAGAGATCACAGAGTAATAGTCCTGATAATGTATTACTCTCTGTGGGCTCTGTGCCTCAGTGAGAAAAATTATTGATTGAACGTCCAACGTCCAACACTGAAAATCACGCTCCGGTTAAATTCATAACGCGGTCAATAATTGAATTAACACTCAGATCTTTCACGATACATTTCTGAGGAACATTGAGATTGGCGACATGATCGAGATCCACATCCGGCAATTCCACACCATAGACAACGAATTTCAGATTTGCGCCGACGGGCAGTCGTTTCAGCATTGCCACCACCTCATTGGCACTCATCTGATCAAGGTCAAGACGCATCACAAGCGCGTCTGGTTTGAACGTAATGGTTTTCTCGAGAGCCTCCGCTCCGTTTGAGACAAGCTCAACCTCAAAACCGGATGCCGTTAACTCTGTTTGCAAAACAGCTTTGAGAAAATTATCCGGTTCAGCGACGACCAGCTTGCGCAAAGCCTTGACCGGACCGGATTTATCCCTGCCATCAGCCTCAATGAAAAGAATACGCCCAACCTCCATCAGCAGATCTGCCGGTTCACAGGGCTTAGCAAGAAACGAGGCAATCTGCTTGTCTGAAAAGTACTCTGCCATTGTCGTGCGGGCTGTCAGAACCAGAACCGGATAAACCGTACTGCCATCAGGATTGGTGATACGGTCAAGAAACCCTTTGCCTCCCATCCCAGGCATCCCCATATCAAGAATAATCATATCCGGTTTAAAAGGACGCATTTTAACCAATGCATCCTCACCGCTGGATGAGCATAGAAGCTCATATCCCTCGAATTTCAAAAAATCACCGAGGGTATCCAGTAAACTCTGATCATCATCAATCAGCAATATCTTACGCTTTTTGTTATCCATAATTACCAGATATTCTACTCTTTCGCCGAAGTAAGTTCAAGCGGCATAGATACCCAATTTCAGTTGCAACCGCTTTTATTCAGCGCAACAAGTTTCTATACACCTAATGCGGGGTTGCCCGCAACCCCAAGAATTAACTACGAAAGGCGCGAAAAACACAAAAAGTTGTTTTATAGATTATTTATGGTTCTTCCGCGTTTTTCGTGGGTAATCGAGATGTCTTGCAGGATGCGTGGCGGAATCACGGCCTGTCCTGAGCTTGTCGAAGTGGCCCCCGCCCTTGTTTTACAGCCACCAAAGCTTTTACTGTATTCAACACGCTGAAGCGTGAAATACGTGCGGAACCCTGTATGTAGTTCGCACTTAGTGTGCTATAAACCACCGATATAGGAGAGTTCAACTAAATTGAATCGCACCCTGGCCGACGCAGGCTACCCCCCATCTTCAGGCTTGCTAAATACAATACAATTGTTTATCATTCTTACAACTAATGGAATTAATGGAGGATAAATGAAAACAAATAAATTACTTTTAACTGCAGTTATTACAGCATGTACTCTATCAGCTACTCTAAATCATGCGGCAGAAGATGTCTCACAGACAAAATATCAGGTTGTCATAATTCAGGGGGCAGGTTATTTGCCCGACACAAAAAAACCGGAAGGTGCTGATGCCTTCACAAAGGCAACAACAAAAGTGTTAAACACCTATGTCCTGACAACCGCCCTCACAAAAAAACTCAACGCATTGAATATGACTGTCACTGTTCTGTCCTATACAGAATGTGCAGAATTGAAGAGTCTTTACACATCACCAGAGGGTAAACACCGCCACACCGACCTTGTCATATTTGCCGGCCCCTCACATTTCAGCAAACAACCGCCACAACTCACAAAACTTTACCGCAAACTTGAAATACCAGTTAAAAAAAATCCTAAACTACTCTGCTCAACTCTTGTTCCCGCATGGTACCCGAACACAAAAGGAAAGAGCACTATTAAAGTTGCCGCCAAAGCCTTTGTGAAAGCGGGAGCCGGAGTTGTTGAGGGAGTTTCCATTCTAACCCCCCGCGATGACAAAAAAGGCGCCACCGCTAAAGAGGTGGACAAAGCTCTGACTGAATTCGCAGAACGTCTCTCCAAAGCATTGATTTCATCCACAAAATAAATGACAGTTATACGCCTGTATTGGGGTGCGATTCAATTTAGTTGAAACGAGACTTTTTCTTATGATTCAACACGCTGAAGCGTGAACTACGTACAAAAACTGTATGTAGTTCACGCTTTAGTGTGTTGTTTGAGCACTTTGGAATGGCTTTCAATTAAATTAAATCCCACCCCTGTACTGATTAATAGAAACATAAACTTGCTATCATCCCTGTTTTGAGTTAATCTGTTTTTAAATTTATCTATCTAAGTAAACTGGAATTGGAAAAATCATGAAAAAAGACTATAGTAATTATCTTGGAACTACCCCGGATGCAGAGGGTAATTTTGGCGAATATGGTGGAGCCTTTATTCCCCCAACACTGGTAGGCCCGATGAAGGAGATCAACGAGGCCTACCTCAAAATCAGCCGCACACACCGTTTCATCCAGGAGTTGCGCTCCATCTACAAACACTATCAGGGACGCCCCACTCCCGTGTATCATGCGGAACGCCTTTCAGAACTCTGTGGTGGTGCCCAGATCTACATGAAGCGCGAAGATCTCAACCATACCGGTGCGCATAAACTTAACCACTGTATGGGCGAAGGCCTGCTAGCCAAATACATGGGCAAAAAAAAGCTGATCGCTGAAACCGGTGCCGGTCAACACGGTGTGGCACTCGCCACCGCCGCTGCCTACTTCGGCCTCGAATGCGAAATCCACATGGGCGAGGTTGACATCGTCAAGGAACACCCTAACGTCATCCGCATGAAGCTGCTCGGAGCCACAGTTGTACCTGTGACCCACGGTCTTAAAACTCTCAAAGAGGCGGTTGATTCCGCATTCGATGCATATCTCAAAGACCCGATCAATTCCATCTACTGTATCGGCTCGGTTGTCGGCCCGCACCCATTCCCAATGATGGTGCGTGACTTTCAGAGCGTTGTCGGTATCGAAGCCCGAGCCCAGTTCATGGAAATGACAGGTCACCTGCCGGACCTCGTCACCGCCTGCGTCGGCGGCGGCAGTAATGCCATAGGCCTTTTCTCCGCCTTTCTCAACGATCCCTGTGAAATATGGGGCGTTGAACCACTTGGACGCGGACCTGACGTAGGAGATCATGCGGCAACTATCACTTACGGCATGCCCGGCATCATTCACGGCTTCAAGTGCTACCTACTACAGGACGAAAAGGGAGATCCCTCTCCCGTCTACTCCATAGCCAGCGGCCTCGACTACCCTGGCACCGGTCCAGAGCACTGCCACCTCAAGGATAGCGGTCGTATTCAATACACAACCATCGACGACAAAGAGTGTCTTGATGCATTCTATACGCTCAGCCGTCAGGAAGGGATCATCCCCGCCCTCGAAAGTGCCCATGTTGTGGCCTACGCCATGAAAAAAACTAAAGAGATGAAGCACGGCACAATCCTGCTCAACCTCTCCGGCCGCGGCGACAAAGACCTCGACTTTGTTATCGATAACTATGGCTACGGCGACGGCGACGGCGAATAAAACTCTTTCCAGAAAAAATTAAATTTTTACGGCACAGACCGAAAAAATATAGGACAGGCTTTGCGGCCTGTCCTGTTTTTTTGATATAACGCCTTTGTGTGTGGGTAACGCTTCCAGGCTCCTGTCTCCGCCCCATGAAAAACTCGAATAACTAAACTTCAGCAGAACTTAAATTGAGCTTGCCTCAACTGCGTCCGGTGAGATGTAACTTGCTGATTAATGTGGCACATTCCAGAGGTTTTGATTATGATTTCAGGATATTCGTATTTCAGATTCATTTACAGGAATAAATATGACAGCAAAAAAAGTTCTGGTGCTTTACGCACACCCATCACAAGCCCGATCCGAGGTAAACCAGCCTTTATTCAAGGCGGCGCACGGGATGGATGGAGTTACCCTTATCGATCTATACGGTGAATATCCGACATTCAATATTGATATTGGCAAAGAACAGAAGCGGCTGCTTGAGCATGACGTAATCATTTTTCAATTTCCGCTTTTCTGGTATTCTACTCCTGCCATTCTAAAAGAGTGGCAGGATCTTGTGCTGGAACATGGATTTGCTTATGGGCATGAAGGCAAGGCTCTGAAGGGTAAAACTTTTTTCTGCGCACTATCTGCCGGAGGGATGGAAGAAGCGTACCAGACAGACGGCTTCAACCATTTTACAATCGGAGAACTTCTGCAACCGTTAGAACAGATGGCGCGGCTTACCAGCATGGAATACCTTCCTCCCTTTGCACTTTTCAGGGCCAGAAGCGCAACAGAGGAAAACCGCATAGAGGCACATGTTGCTTTATGGAAGAAACTTCTGAAATTCCTGATTGAGGATAAAGTTAACAAGGAAAAGGCTCAAGAAACGGATCTGCTTAATCATTACCTGAATAACATTAATGCAGGAGGTCAGTCATGAACGAAGTTTTTATTCAGGCATTTATTTATCTGGTCGCGGCTGTAATTGCGGTTCCTATTGCTAAACGATTGGGCCTGGGATCGGTCCTTGGCTATCTTATAGCGGGTGTTGTGATTGGCCCGGTTATCGGCCTGGTAGGCAAAGAGACCCAAGCCATACAGCATTTTGCTGAGTTCGGTGTAGTGATGATGCTCTTCCTTGTTGGTCTGGAACTGGAACCACAGAAACTCTGGGCTATGCGCAGCCGGTTGTTTGGTCTCGGAGGTCTGCAGGTTGCCGGAACAACGGCGGTCATTATGGGCATTGCCATGTTGTTTGGACTGGTATGGACGGTTGCCCTGACCATCGGTCTCATTTTTTCGCTCTCTTCAACGGCCATCGTTCTGCAGACCTTCAATGAAAAGGAATTGGGTAAAACAGAAGGTGCGGAAAATGCTTTTTCCATTCTTCTCTTTCAGGATATTGCGGTTATTCCCATGCTTGCCTTCATCCCGCTGTTGGCCCTTCCCAAACTGGCTGAACATACCGAAGCATTGCATGCCGCAGCCAAGCACCAGACAGAACTGAGTCTGATTGCGGGATTGCCGGGTTGGACATATGGACTGGTTATTATTACAACGATCATTACAGTCACTGTTGTCGGGCACTATTTAAGCCGTCCGTTGTTTCGTTATATTGCTAACACAGGTTTGCGGGAGATCTTTACAGCCACTACATTAATGCTGGTTATCGGAATTGCCGCCTTAATGAACATGGTCGGACTCTCTCCGGCGTTGGGCACCTTCCTTGCCGGAGTAGTATTGGCAAACAGTGAATTCCGTCACGAACTGAAATCCGACATTGATCCGTTTAAAGGTCTGTTGCTGGGACTGTTTTTTATCACGGTCGGTGCAGGCATCGATTTCTCCATTCTATTTAATGAAATCGGATTAATCTGTTTGCTGACTTTCGGGGTGATCGCGATAAAAGCAACTGTGCTATATCTGCTTTCCGTGATATTTCATGTCAAGGGAAGTAATCGTTGGTTGCTAACACTGAGTCTTGCCCAGGCAGGTGAATTCGGGTTTGTCCTTCTAGGGTTTACACTCCAAAACAATGTCCTGCCGGCCGCGCTAACCCGAACGTTATCTTTGGCGGTTGCATTATCTATGTTTTTAACTCCTGGTCTCTTTATACTGTTTGAAAAAATTATTCAGCCTCACTTTGAGACAAAAGCGAATGAGCGGGAAGAGGACTCTATTGATGAAACCGGTTCTGTCATCATTGCCGGAATGGGGCGCATGGGACAGGTCATTAACCGGTTATTGGTCTCAAACGGCATAAAAACGGTTGTGCTGGATTATGAAACATTTCAGGTGGATATGATGCGGAAACTTGGCACAAAAGCTTATTACGGCGATGCAACCCGCCCTGCCCTGCTGCATACCTCCGGAATAAAAAATGCCTCTGCCATAGTCATCGCGATTGATAATCAGGAGAGCTGTGTGGAACTGGTGAAATACATTCGGCATTCCTATCCGGATGTCAAAATTATTTCCCGGGCTTTTGACCGCGGACATTATTACCGTTTACGGGAAGCCGGCGCGGAGATTATAGAGTCAGAAACCTATCATTCGGCCCTGGAATTAGGTGTTCAGACCATGAAGGCGCTTGGTGTTCATCCATTCTTTGCCGAACAACAGAAGGTTGCCTATAAAAACATTGAAGATCAAAAATCAGATCTCCTTTACGAGGCCTGGGTGGATGATTCAGAGGGCGAACGCTTCGACAGCAAATTTCGCAAACTGTTTCTGCAACTTGAAGAGCATATTGCCGAAGCCATGGGTAAAGATAAGCGAGGTATCCATTCGCTGGCGGAACGGGAGTGGACACCGCCTCCCAAAGGATATATCGACGACCTTGAGCTTTAAAACCAACTCATTGTCTATGGTTATGAAGAGGACGACAGTGTCGTGATTGCATTCACCCACTTGTTGTTTTTCAGGCAGTTTTCCCGGCGACACTGCACCGGTTCATAATCCGGGAAACCGCTAAGAATCAAAGTCCGTCCGCTGGCCATCCAGCGGGCAGCAACATTCCCATGGGGTTTGTATCGTTTAAGCCCCCATGGCTCAAGTTTAATAATCCGTGACCGCGACATCTTAACAACCTCCTCCGCCACCTTGCGTTCTCCAGGAGATATATATCCGCCTACAGGTATTGCCCCCTGCTTAACTAGCACCAGTATCTCCGCAATCTGATCATCCCTCTCCTTCTCACTGATCTTAGTTGATACAATCACCGGCACCAGACAAGGATGATTCAGTAATGTAGCATCGCCATAAGCGATCCAGGTGGTATCTGTCGGAAGACGAGGATGCTGAAGAGCATATTGTTTCCTGAACCACTGCGGGTTATCCTTCCGCAGTTGCCAGCGAATAGGATTGTCGATGATGTAGTTCTCAAATGCCCGCAGCATTTTAATATCCAGAGAGAGGTAATCGTAGAAGCCCTCATCCCACAATTTCAATTTCCTGTCGTTCAGGTGTTTGCGCATAGCTTGTAAAACCCGGCCTTTAACGCGAGAGACATGCGTGCCGATCACGTACTTCGGCTTATTGCGGGCAATGGCCAGACCGTGGAAATGATCTGGCATAACAGCGGTCACCCTCAACGCATAGGCAGGGTCTTCCTCAGCAATCTTGTTCCAGGCCTCCAGCAGCAGCTTGCCAGCTGGCTCCAACACAACCTGCCCTTGCTCAATACGTGAAAGACACCGGCAACGTTTGAAGGTGCCGAAAGTAACAAAATAATACCCTCGCCCATGGTAATCATGCCCGCGCACCCGTACATTGCCCATTTTAGCACCACCTGTTCCCAAAAACCGCCGCTAGCAACGGCTTGACCTATTTTTTAACTCTACAAAAGTTTAGCTCAGGAGAGGTTTAGCTCAGGAGGGGTGCTTGCACCCCGGCTCTCCAAACCCCGGCTCTCCAAACCCCGGCTCTCCAAACCCCGGCTCTCCAAACCCCGGCTCTCCAAACCCCGGCTCTCCAAACCCCGGCTCTCCAAACCCAAAACATAAGCTCTCAACCGCAACCGTCATTCGCCTTCCTTGTTACTATCATCGCTATTTCTTCATATGGCAGTCTGTATTACTTACAGCAAAAAAATCAGAACATAAACTATTAATAATAATATTCTCCATCCACAAAAAGATCAATTGAAATATTTTAATCCACCGTCAGTAATTTTTTCTACCACAAATACCTATCATCAAAGGCATCTTTTTACATAATATTCGGTTTATCCTCTTTATGCGTGGAAGCTTTTAAATTATCCGCTACAATATATAACATGAATGAAGTTTTGATGGTCAAGTGTGATGATTACGGAAATGCGCTGGAAGTGGCGATTGAACAGGTGTTTAATGAGGCGGAGTGGCTCTCTGAGAATGAGCTCTCAGGCAGGAAGGTTCTGATCAAACCCAATATGCTGACCGACCGCACACCAGAGCAAGCGGTGACTACCCACCCGGAATTTTTAAGGCAGATCATACGGCATTTAAAAAAGACCGGAGCCGTATTAATGGTTGGTGACAGTCCGGCCAGCGCGGCAAATCTGAAGGAGGTCTGGGAAAAAACAGGCATTGAAGCGGTCTGCCGGGAGGAAGGAGTGAAGCTTATCTCCTTTGAGCAAGCTGGAGTTGAAATTATTCAGAGAGATGGTTATGAGATATCGATAGCAAAACCAGCGTTGGAGACGGACATTATCTTAAATCTGCCCAAGGTGAAGAGTCACTCATTAACAATTCTGACTGCCGCCGTAAAGAACCTTTACGGGGTAATTCCCGGCTACACCAAAACAAAATTGCACCGGATGCACCCTGAGAGCAGCGACTTTGGTACTCTGGTAAAAACCATTCACGGCTGCCTGCCACCTGTCTGGAGCATAGCGGATGGCGTAGTGGGTATGGAGGGGCAGGGTCCGGCCAATGGCACACCGGTCAATCTGGGATTCATCGCAGCATCACAAAATCCATTCGCGATGGATATCGCCATTTGCAAAATACTCGGCATCCGGCCTGATCAGGTGCCCTATCTTTCAGTAGCAGATTGCCTTAAAATAAATGCTCCGCAGATTGAAGGTGATAAAATCAAAGTTGCCGGCTTTGAAGTTCCCACCGGAGCTCACCTGTTGAGCCGGGTGCCGGCATGGGTAATCAAAGCAGCAATGGGCTTGGTCTGGGTGCGCCCTGCATTCTCAAAGGAGAAGTGCATTAAATGTGCTCTCTGCGTTAAGGCATGTCCGGTTGGAGCACTGACGCTCAACAAAGATCTGAAAGCTCCCCGGCTGGATAAAAAAACCTGCATCACCTGCAGCTGCTGCCACGAAGTCTGCCCGGAAGATGCCATCCGGATGAAACAGTCACCTCTACTCAGGATGGTCGGTGCATTCAAAGATCTTAACTAATTCTACTGCGCAGAATTAGGAAATTCCGCTACGCGGAATGAGTTAAACAGATATGTGATATCAGGCAGCAAGTTGCGGCTCTTCCGGTTTTTTTATGGGGCAAAGAAATATTTCACAAGTTGCATGGCGGGGTCACGGCCCCCGCCCTACAGATTTACAGAGATCAAAGCCTTTGCTGTAGCTGAGGTCCTTGCATGCCAAGCCGTAGCCCCGCTTTGCGGGGCGTAGGCTGGACCTCGGAAGGGTTATCCACACAAAATTTGGAACACCCAAACTTAGACGCATTCTATAAAAATCCGTGAAGAGCCCAAGTTGCTGTGAATTATTTTATATTCTCAACCGCATTGATACTTGAATCGAGCGGATCGGTTTTAATACGCAGAACGGCATTGGTTACCGAAGCTGGAGGGTGAGTGCGCAACAGGCGGATAACCTGATTGATCTCACTCCCAGAGAGGTTCCCCTCTCTTTCAAGGAAGGTACGCAGATCCCGTGCGGCACGGGTCACTTTGCGACTGTCATAACCGCGTTCATTCAACAGAGAGAACGACTCAGCTACGGTGCTATCACCTGCTACCGACTCGAGTGCCTGTTTTTCCTGCTCAGAAAGAGCTTTCTCCATCTGCCTGAGCTTGCGGCTCAGCTCGGCATAATCCCTTGCCATCTGCGCCTGCAGCTCCTTGCGCTTCTCCTGGAAAGGCGTAGAAGTTGTAACCAGCACTCCGCCCCACTTTGCAAGCGCTTCCAGCTCCTCACGGGAGGGAAGTTCCTGCGACTGCAGGGCCGTCTCCAGCTCCTCCTCTGAAAGTTGCTGTACCCAGAACCCATCCACACGCGATGAGGCCGGTTTCTGTCCAACCAGGGCCATAACCGGTGCAGCTGCGGTATTCCAGAGACAGGCGGATGCCGGTAGCACAACCGCATTAACACCAAAACGAAGGGTACCTTTCACTGTGGAGTTAGCCCCGTAATAGACCGGCACCACCCCGCCGCCCCAGACAGTTCCCAGAACCGTTCCGGCTGCACCGACAGGCACCCGTACGACCGTGCTGACGGTCGCCTCCAGACCGGCCCAGGGGTAAGCCAGCCACCAGCCAAAGACTCTTTGCTTTGTGCGTTTTCCCGCCTCCGTCCAACTCTCAGACCATGCATTCTTCGATCCCTTCAAAGCAAAGTTCATTAGACAGTCATCAAAGGCCCATTCAAAAGCGTCACCGCTTGCTTCACCCAGATCCGAGTACTTCTTTTTGTGACCGTACTCGGCAAAGTCCCTCCCGGCCTTGACCGTGTTAATCCTGCACTGCCTTGCGGGATCAACGTAACCGGGAACAATCCAGATGTCGTACCAGTTTCCCGATGAGTCCTGCATCCGTCCGGTCCAGATGAGCTCTCCCTTCTGCTTCAGGGAGAGAAAGTAGCCGGGGTCATCGGGCTGGGGTTCGACAGGATCAACCGCTGCTGTAATAGGGCTTACTGCGAAAAGCATTAACAGAAAATATATTCCTGTCGATAGAAGTGCTAAATATTTATTGCTCATTTTCTGATCTCCATCTATTTCAGCACCAGGCGGTCGAGGCGCAGGCGGTCGCGTTTATCGAAAAGGCGGTGGGAGGCAAGACTGACAGTAACCAGGCAGCCTGCGGCGCAACCGGTGCCGATCAGATACATGATCATCATCTGATAGCGAGCGGCCACCTGGGGGTCATTACCGGCCAGAATCTGGCCGGTCATCATACCGGGAAGGCTGACAACTCCGCAAACGGCGAGTGAGTTCATTATGGGAGTAAGCGCATTGCGAAGGCAATCGCGCTTGATATCCCTGACCGACTCCTGTGCGCTCTGGCCTAAAGCAAGCCTGTTCTCAATAACCGCCCGCTGCTGCCAGACACCGTTGGTAAGGGTATTGAGACCCAGCGAGACTCCATTCATTGTATTTCCAAGAATCATCCCCAGCAGAGGAATAGCGTATTGCGGTTTCCACCAGGGATCGACATCCAGAACCACCATCAAGGCGTAACCGGTGGAAAGAACAGCGGCGGAGAGCAGACCAATCAGAGAAAGGGCAGCAGACCACCCGGCCAGGAATTTACGGTTCTGACGACGCGTCACCTCATAGGTTCCGGCACAGATCATGACCATCGAGAAGCCTATGGTCCAAAGCGGGTTTTCATTCTCGAAAACGGCAGTCAGAACCGCCCCGACAAGAGATAGCTGAACAAGAGTTCTAAGTGCTCCTGTTAAAAGCTGGCGGCTGACACCGAGACGCATATAAGCCAGGAGGGCAATAAGAATCAGAAGCGGGAGTGCTGCCAGCAGTATATCAATCCATGAAAGAGAAATTATCATTTTATAATCTCCTCTTTCACAATCGTTCCGCCCTGCTCCATATATAAGATTCTTGAGCAGACGCGGTTCAGCTGTTCAAGGTTATGAGAGACCCATACAACAGCCAGGTTCTGTTGTGACTGCAACTCCGCGATTTTTCTCTCGGTCAGCTGCGCACGTTCAGAATCGAGATGGGCGGTTACCTCGTCCAGCAGAAGAACCGATGGATAATTTATCAGTGCCCGCAGCAGGGCAAGGCGCTGCTTTTCACCGCTGGAAAGATGGCTGACCTCAGCCTTGAGTATCTCAGGTTTCAATCCGAGAGAACTAAACTCATTCTCTTCCGGCGGAAGCGCAAAATGGCCCGCAACGCGGTCGCACCACCACTGACTCTCGGATGGCAGAAAGGCAACTCTGCGTCGCCACAGCGGTGCTGGCATTGAGAGGGCATCCTTGTCGTTAAGGAATACAGTTCCTTGATGAGGGTCAAGATCCACAATTGACCTGAGCAGCCGGGTTTTGCCACAGCCGGACTCACCGAAGATTCCGATGCAGTCGCCAGCATGGAGACCAAAAGAGACAGGGCCAAAACCGCCGTAGACAAGATTTTTGACTATGAGTTGGTTTGTTGACATGACATCCCGCGCTGGTTTTACAATTGTTATCGTTGCGCCATGCTGGCGCAATGATGTTTTTTTTGACCGAGTGACTAGGTGCCCGAGTGACTGAGTGGTTGACAGAGTGACCTGATGACCGGCTTGATTTAATAAACTCCGGCCATCAAGTTACTGCGATGCTGATTATTCAGCAGCATCCGCTGACTCAGCGACTTCGCCAGCTGTCTCAGCAGCGGGGGCCGACTCTTCCTGAGCTTCGGGTGACTCAACCGCGGCTGCATCCTCAACAGCACTGGTTTCTACATCGGGCGCACCCTCTGAACCCTCTTCCTTTTCAGCGGCTGGAGCCTCCACCTCCTCGGCGGCGGCGGTTGAGACTGAGACAAGTTTATACTCCGCACCCAACCTGACAAGACGCACGCCCTTAGCTGCGCGGCCAACGAGGCTGATACCATCTACAGGAGAACGAACCATCATTCCTTTAGAGGTTATCATGATAATAGACTGACCATCCTTGACGGCATGGGCGGCCACAACGAGTCCATTACGGCCATCATCATCCTTGATCGCGATCATACCCTTGCCACCGCGTTTATGCGGGGTAAAACCGCTGAACTCGGTCCGTTTGCCATAGCCGTTCTCAGTTGCAATCACCAGGGTTGCATCATCATCAACAACATCCAGACTGCGGACCTTATCTTCTCCGGAGAGTCTTATACCGCGCACACCGGTGGCGGTGCGACCCATACGGCGCACATCGGACTCATCGAAACGCATAGCTTTACCCAGAGCGGTAATCATAAGAACATGATCACCCTCGTGGGTCAGGCGCACCTCCACCAGACGGTCATCATCGAGAATGTGAATGGCCCGGATGCCGTTTTTATTGATATTTTTGTAGTCGATCAGTGCGGTTTTCTTGACGGTTCCGCGTTCGGTAGCGAACATTACATCCACATCTTCAGCGAATGCGCGAATCGGAAGAAGCTGTGCAACTTTTTCGCCCTCCTGGCACTGCAGGATATTGACAATCGGCTTACCGAATGAGGTTCGCGGTGCTTCAGGAATTTCAAATGCACGCGCCGCAAAGACGCGCCCGAAATTTGTAAAGAAGAGGAGCGTATCATGGGTTTCGGCCACAAAGACCATTGTCAGGAAGTCCTCATCCTTAATCGATGCTCCAGCTATGCCCTTGCCTCCGCGTTTCTGCTCTTTATAGAGAGTCAGCGGAACACGTTTAATGTAGCCGCGATGGCTGAGTGTTATCACGCAGGGCTCATCGGCAATCAGATCTTCAATATTAACCTCGCTCTCAACCGGAACAATCTCCGAGCGGCGTTTATCTGAGCGTTTACCTGTTCCATTCACATATTTGTCTTTTATTGTCGCCAGATCCTCTTTTATGAGATCGTAGATTTTAGCGGGATCAGCCAGCAGAGCGGAGAGATAATCAATCTTTTCACAGATCAGTTTATATTCGTTCTCCACCTTCTCTCGTTCCAGTCCGGTCAGCTGATAGAGCCGCATTTCGAGAATGGCGACAACCTGCAGATCGGAAAATTTAAAACGTTCAACCAAATGTTCTTTGGCCTCAACACGGTTACTGGAGGCACGGATGATGGAAACGATGTCATCCATGTTATCAAGAGCGATCAGAAGTCCGTCAAGAATATGCTGACGGGCCTTGGCCTTGGCCAGTTCAAATTTTGTCCTGCGGGTAATGACCTCGAAACGATGATCAACATAACAGCGGAAGAACTCTTTCAGGGTAAGACGTTTCGGGCGCCCCTGGTCAATGGCCAGCATATTGGCACCGAAGGTATTTTGGAGCTGGGTATGCTTATAGAGATTATTCAGGACAACCGGACCCATTGCACCGCGTCTAAGTTCAATAACAATCCGGATACCAACGCTGGAGCTCTCATCACGAATATCGGAGATGCCATCAATCAATTTATTATTAACGAGGCCGGCCATTTTCTCGATCATGTTAGCCTTATTGACCATATAAGGGATCTCTGTGATAATGATCGCCTCTTTTTTCTTATAGTCAACGATCTCAGCACAACCTCGGATCACAATTGAGCCACGCCCCAGCTTATACATGGCTTCAATACCGCGCTGGCCGTAGATGGTGGCACCGGTCGGGAAATCCGGACCTTTGACAAACTGCATCAGATCATCAATTGTGCAATCCGTATTGTCAATATAGTGGGTGATACCATCGATCAGCTCACCCAGATTGTGGGGCGGGATGTTGGTAGCCATACCAACGGCGATACCGGTTGATCCATTCAAGAGCAGGTTAGGGAGCCGGGAGGGAAGCACCGTCGGTTCCATGAATTCTTCATTGTAGTTGGGTTTAAAATCAACTGTATCCTTATCAAGATCATCGAGCATCTCATCGGTCAGGCGGTCCATACGAACCTCTGTGTAACGCATGGCTGCAGGAGGGTCACCATCAATGGAGCCGAAGTTCCCCTGTCCATCAACCAGCGGATAGCGCATGGAGAAATCCTGAGCCAGACGGACAATGGTGTCATACACAGCCTGGTCGCCATGGGGATGGTATTTACCAATTACATCACCAACAACACGGGCGGATTTCTTATAGGGTTTATTCCAGTTATTGTGCAATTCATTCATTGCATAGAGCACTCTGCGATGCACAGGCTTCAAACCATCACGTGCATCAGGGAGAGCACGACCAATGATAACGCTCATAGAATAATCAATATATGAGGTGCTCATTTCATCCTCGATATTGATATAACTCAAGCCTTTTTCCACTACTTCGTCTGGTTGGACAACATCACTCATTATAACTCCAATTACTTACGTAAAAACTTACCTTACATATTAGCACATAAGGCGTTATACAACCAGCGGTAAACCTTTAAAAATGGCTGATTTAATTGATCCCTATCCGCTTCATCACGATCCACGGGGACTTCCACTCTGCGGGTTTCCTGTTCTTGAATCCACCGCTCTCAACGAAAAGATACTCCTTTCCATCGATCTTCTTGGCCTGCATCTGGAGGGCCTCATATTTGTGCAGATTCATCAGAGTGCTTCCTGTCCACAGGATCAGTTTGTCGCCTGTAGTACCATCCGGCTTCAAAGTGACCTTCTGCAGCGGGATCTTCTTGCCGGCTGAGATCTCCTCACCTGACTTAAAGTCGCCGATAGTGGCAACCTGACCAAGCGCGGACCAGTCACCAACGACTGTCTTATTGGCATTGAACTTGCCGTCATACAAAAACTTATCGGCGTCATCTTTGCTGGCCCGCCATGCGGAGCAGGCCAAAGTCTGGAGTAATTTGCCTTTCAAGATCACATCATCGGTGATTGGCGGGGCCTTCATCTCCTGCAGGAAGAGAGAGAACTGCTGCCTCTTGACGCCGGGCGAGCGTTTCCCTCCCGGAATAGGCAGGAATCCTCTTGCAGCAATCGTAACTTCTTTCTCAAAGTCAGGCCACCACTCCTTCGTTATGAAGGCAGCGATCGCCTTGCCGCCAGCCCGCTTGCCGACACCGCTCTTGCGCTGCAGGATCTGCTTGCCATTGACATATAGTTCGAAGCCATCGCCGCCATTTACGTGCGACATGCCGCCAACACAGAGCCGATAGATGTGTCCCTCTTTAAGCTTCGGGAACTTCATCTTAGTGCGCATGATCAGCACCTCTTTTTCCCACAAGGTGTTCATAGCGTCACTGCACCGGCAAAAATTGAGTTTACACCCGTAAATCTCGACTATCGACTTGCTACCCTCTTTTTTTGTGACAAGTTTGCCACCCAATTGGCCAAATGGAGCATGACCAATCTTCCAGCCGACCTTACTCGCATCGAACTCCGGCTTGAACCAAGCCTCCATGCCCTTTGGATCAGTCACCTTGCGGTATCTCCAGCCAGGTTCCCATATCTTCTTTTCGGGTGGATCGAATGAGTGGTACTGCCACTTGATCTCGGTCAGATCAGGACCAAAATTTTGCCAGTTGTAGTCTTCGACACCGATCCTGTTATAGAGCGCAACAAGCTCCGGCATCTTAGGGCGGGCAGAGAACTTCGTACTGGATGCCTCAGCGCGCAGCATCTCACTGTTATCGCCCCTATAATCGCCATAACCGATGAACTTCGGAATCAGAGTGTCGACCACGATGGGTTTCAGTGCTTCCTTCACCTTCGGTCCGAACTTGCTCGAATCCGCACCCATGTAGAGATCCTTGTGAGGCAGCACCTGATCAGAAAAGCGCTTTTGGCTTACCTCATAGAGCTTATCGAAACCGCCGGGCGTATTAGAGAGATTCCTGGCAATGCCCTTCAGCATGTAATCAACGCAGTTAGACATATCCTGTCCACCAGGCGCACTGAACTCAGCCGGATACCCTCTGTAAGCCTTAGCAAACTCCTCAGACGCCAGCGCCTGTACTTCTGACGAAGCAGTCTGCAGGGCAGCAACGAGGCCACCCATCGGGCTTAGGGCGACAGCGCGTGTATTGTTCCCGACCATGTCACCGATGACAGGTAGAATCTTCTGGTAGTAATCTTGATTGACGGCAAGGGGCGTGACGGCCCGCAATGCCGCCTGGCTCAGCCACCAGTCCTCGTGCTTCAGCCACTTGGCCAGGCTTTCGTAGTAAGGCGCAATCTTCTCTGCCGGTGCCAGGCTGATAAGTTTCATTGCTTCCATTACCACCCACCATGACTCTTCGGGATCATTGATCATGCCGCCGATTAGCTCAATCATCTCGTCAGTCAGCTCAACCGGCGTAGCCCCGCCCTTCCTCTTGCCCGCTGCCGCGCGCAGTCCGGTAAGACGGCCGCGAGGGTCCTTTGATTTAAGTAGCGGGACAATCAGATGGGTGCGCCCTTGACTGTTGATATTCCCGCTAGCGACACCTCTGCCAATGCTGTCCGGATGATGGGCGAACATAAGAAGGTCGTCGTCGCTCACCTTAGGATCACCAAGAAGCCCCATGAGCTGCATTGAGGCATGGGTCGGGATAGTCTCCTTCGACATATCCTCTTTTCTGCCGGGCTTATACTCGCCACACTCAAGGGAGCAGAAGGCCTCATCAGCCTTCGTACCCCAGGGGCACCTGGGAATATTGTAAGACTTGGAGTATTTCGTGCGGGGTGCGCCATAGATACGCAGTTGCTTACGTGGGATAGTGTAGATCAGCGGGATATAGTTACCCCATGACCTACCGCCCTTGTGACCCGTGGTGCCGTAGTTGACATTCTGACCGCTGGCCCACCCGAACGCACCGTCATAACGGCGGGCGAGTTCGTACATCCATGTGCGCTCCTTCATAAAAGAGCGATACATCTCGGGACGTTTATCATGGAGCAGGCCTGCGGCCGCACCGCGCCAGATCTCGCCGATGCCACCACCGGTATGCCCATGAAAAAGCCAGGATGTCGTGTAAAAGCTCTTGTTCGCGCTGATATCCCGCGCCTTAGCGTAGAGCGACTTTTCACCGTCAGGATGAAGCGAAGCCGCCGCAGCCATGGCAAAAGCCAGCCCGCCGTTTTTGCCATTATCCACGCCACCTTCTTCCGGCAAACCGTCACCGTAGGATACGTTCCAATGACCGGCATAACGGTAGAAGTGATAGAGACACGACTGCAGGGTATGTTCGTCAACGTCCACGCCACACTCCTTTGCAAGGAGGAGGAATGTAAGATCATGCACACCCGCCGCGTTCATGTGGCCGCCGGCCATGTAATTGTAATTACACCCGCCACGCCCCATCCATGATCCGTTATAAATGGTTCGCATTAAATAATCACACTTGCTCTTAATCGCAGGAAGTACGCTCGTGTCACCGGTTCGCAAGTAGTATTCACAGATGGCCGGGCCTGTATAGCCGATCTCCCAGGGTTGCCCCCCGGACGAAGGCTTCAGCTTTCCACTGAACCATTCGCGGACAACATTCAAATCCTTCTCTTCGCCAGTTGAAAGGAGGAAAAGCGCTGATCCCCAGCCTTTCGGTTGCTTCGCAAGGAAGTCAGCAAAGTTACGAATGATCTTTTCTGATTTCTCACATTTCAAAGGTCCGGTAATGCTGTATGAACCCATAACAGGGATCTTTACGATCACTTCCTCTGCTTTTGATTTGGCATCGGCCTTAACCATCATCTTGAGAATACCGTCCTCAGCCTCGGCCTCAGTTATCAGGTTACCTAAGATGATGCGCGGGTCGACATCTTTCAGAACCTTTTCATTGATACTTTCGATGATCTGGCCCGGCTTCAGCTTGCCTGTCGCCGCAGCGGGAGAGCCCGGCTCAACACTGATCAGGTGCATGGTAAAAGCCGGCTGACGCAACTCGAGTCCAATACCGATCGGGCCGATGTGATCGATCTTAACCCGGGCGACATCATGGGCCGGATAAAAATGAAACTGCGGCCGTTTTTTATAATAAGGGTCCTCAAATTTACCGGTGAAGGCGTACGTACAATTCCAGATTGCGCTGAGAAAAAACGCACTGAACAAGCCTGCGAGAATACATTTCTTAAACATAAATACTCCTTTTACTGAGGGCCCACGCGAAAATAACTTCTATTTATTATCAACAAGAACATTAACCGGTTCGGGAAGCCTGGCTTCTTCCATCCACACGCTGATATTCCCATTCGGTGGTACGGGCTTGCCGCGGTATTCGGGATCAGAGCCAAAATACGTAGTCTTGTTATTGAAGTGTGTGTACCGGAGAAACGCCTTGATCGCGATGGTGACCTTGCCGGATTTGAACTCAGGCAGGAAATCCGTGCTAATGTAACCACCGCGGGCACCATTCATATGACGGAAATATCCGCCTTGTGCTTCAGCGAACGACTTGCCGTTGACGTAAACAGTATAACCTTCCCCTTTGCGCGTGTGCTGAGCCCCACCGAGAACCAGACGATACAGGTGCCCCTCTTTCAGCTCCGGGATCTCAAAGCTCTGCTGAAGCAGGAGTACTTCCTTCTCCCACAAAGTTATCGGTACTGCTCCGCAGCCGCAATTAGGATTTGTGCAGCCAGGGGTCAGGGGTTTCTGCTGACCATCCTTCTGACCAAATGGTCCGGCCCCCTTTTTCCATCCGGCTTTGCCGGGATTGAACTCGGTAGTCATCCATTCCTCCATGCCGACAGGAACAGTCACCTTACGGTTACGCTTGCTCTTGGCCAGATTCTGCTTTTCAGGAGGATCAAAGCTGAAGTAGTTCCATGTGGAATCTTTGGTGATCGGACCAAAGCGCTTCCAGTCATAGTCGGTGATACCGGCAATGCGGTAGCGCGTGAGGATCTCATCGAGCTCACATTTAAGGGAACCATCGTCTGGATTGCATGCCGGACCTGCTCCATTCAAAACGGACTTCAACGTCAAACGGCCTTTCTTAACACCTTTCGCCTTTACCGACCCGATATAGGCTGGAAGCATATCATCCAGCACAATGGGACGCAGCGCGGTACCCATCGCGGCGATTTCATCTGCCGTGGGTTCAAGGTCGCTGTGTGAATAAGTGCTCGCGAAAGCGTCGCTGTGAACCAGGTCGGCCATCTCCGATAATGACATATCCTTGAGAGGCTTCGTGCCAGCTTCTTCCGGCTGCGGCCTCGCTCCAGGCTGCACTTCCGCCTTGCCGCCAAGCATTTTGACCATGGCGCGGCCAAGGGCATCCCCTGTCAGCACCTGGGTCTCCGCATTGTGATTGTAATGGTAGCTGGTGCCAGTAGGAGACTCACGCCGGGAGCGCCAGTAGCCGCGGGTATCAACGGTGGCAACATTCCCTGCGAACTCAGGATGCTGCTTCGGATCGCCCACCGCCATCTGCGCGGCGTGAACCCCTACCCAGCCCTCGCCAAGATTCCATCCCCCGAAGCCTACCGTAGCGACAACAGCACGCATATCGGAAGCCTTAAACTCTTTGCGCAGATCCTGGATCAGGTTAACCAGATGCTTTTCGTATTGTTCTTTTGTCTGCCCACTGTCTTTATGGCCCTGCCACCAGACAAATCCTACGATCTCGTAGCCTTGCCCCTCGTACCCGGGGATGATCTTATCAATATTCTTGAGAGCCTTACGAGCTCCTGCAACCATCATGTCATACTCCAGACCACAGAACTTGTTTGTCTTTTCTTCTGCGGTCTTGCCGCTGGAAGGAGGACGGAAATCAAAGTTGATCGCGCGGTTGCCCATGGAGGATTCGATCAACAGCACCGGCTCATCGTGAAATTCACCCATTACGAACCCAAAGGGGATCTCGGGTCCTATAAACTTGCCACCGTTCGATTTGGCACTAAGAGGACCACCGTCGCCGATCTCTTCCTTCGAGGTGCGTACGTCCCAACAGATAACATCATTGCGGACCGACCATTCCCCCTTATCATCAAGAAACCATGGGTACTTGCCTGCCTTTGTCAGTGTAGTCAGGTCGCCTGCCGACTTAAGGTCGACCAATTTCATCCACAATGCCGCTGAGCCAACCTTCATGTAAGTAATCGTGATTGGATAACGCTTCCCGCTTTCCAACTCGACTCTCGTAATAACCGCATCCGTGTCAGCGTCCTTGCGATAAACTTCCTTCCCGTCAACGGTTGCTACCGCGTACGTGCTATCGCCCATTCCGACATGGACCTCATGGGTGCCGGTCATTGGCACTTCGATAAACGCTTTGGCAACGACCGTGTGGTCGCCCTTAATGGATGGAAGCGTCTCGGCAGTAGTTCCCAGCTTGACCGACGCTACCTTAGCCGGTGTCATCTTGGCATAGTTAGCATTGGGATCGTAGGTGCCCTTGTAGACATTCGCCATGGATCCCGACCAGGAGTCTGCCGCGGCCGACGGATATATACGCATCGGAAGGAGTGCACCCCTGTCCTTCCCCAGATTGCGTGGCATCACCGCCGGATCAGCGGAAAGGTAAATATAACTGTAAAGCGGGCCTCCTCCCGCGATGCGCCCGAAGCCCACCATGTTGGACTGGCCCGCGAGGATATAGACCTTCACCTTCTGACCTTTAGCCGGCGCTTCGCCGTCAGGTCGAGGTAAATTGGCGGGAATAGTATCTGCCCCCATGACGGCTGCAGAGAAAACAAACAGTGCACTAACGAGAATGAATCTTCGCTTCATATTGAACTCCTTAATATTTGAGGTCCGGCGTGATGCATTCGCCTCCAAAATGTGAAGTTAGTTTCGCATGGGCCCTTAGCGGCTCAGCTTGTACGCTTCCATAAGAGTGTAGTACTTGACCAGCATATCGGGGACCTCCCACTCAGGGAGTCTGCCATCCTTAAGGAAGCCGAGATAGTTCTCCATAACCTGGCCAAAGTGAGCCTCGTGACCGACCTTCAGCTCAGCCGGAATGACCACCTGCCAGCCCTTATCGGTTTTCTTTGGTGCGATGCCTGGATATTTATCCTGAAGTTTAGCAACTGCGGCGACCAGACCTTTTTCAACAGCGGCAGCATCAGCACCTTTGCGCAGTTCAACATAGAGAGCGGTTTTATAGCCCTGATCTGCTCCCTGGCGGATAATCAGCTCACTCGTTGTTCCTCGCATCATAGAGTAATGGGTATCTTTAGCGCCCTCCGGGGCTTTGACATTCCACCTAACCGAGACCTTGGCATAAACATCCTTGAGGGTAAATGTGAACTCACCATTAGCTTTGACCTTTAACTTATTAGAGGCATCAACATTCTTTTTAAGTAACGCGGAGAACTGCTTCAATCCGGTTGACTCTTCAAACTGAGCCGGTGTCATAAGCGTATCCCATGTGCGGGCTTTGACAACTTTGACATCGGCGGGCGTAAGGGTGACACCAGGGAAGAGTTCCCATTGCACCAGATCAACCAGATGGGTGTTAACATCCACAATGGCCTCGCCCTGCACGGTTGCATCGTAGAACCAATCTGAGCGACGCAGGGGTTTCCCGGCAACAATTTTGCAGAAATGATGGACACTCTCTTTGGTTACAGCCGGATCATCGATGCTACCTTTTTCCTGAGTTCCATAAATTTCAGACACCAGAGACAGCTCACGTTGCAGGGCGGTTGAGACCTCATAGCGTTCGGTCATGATATCGTAAAGAACAAGTCCTTTCTTTTCAGCAACATTGAAGGCTTTTTTAAGAAGTTTAAATCCCTCAGGATTGATCACCATAGGCTTATCGGCAAGAACATTATAACCGGCTTCAACACACTTCAGGATGTATTCCGGTTTGCGGGCATTATTACCAGCCAGCACAACTACATTACCGCTCTTATCAGCTAACATCTTCTCAAAGAAATCATCGCCGGTGTAAACAACATTATCCCAGGTGGTCGGATTCTCAGCGCGGGCATTAAAGCTGTTAATACGTGCCATGTGCATATCCAGATCGGCACTTTTGGGTGCATAGATATGAACCTGTTTAGCCACCTGCGGATACATACGCTTCTGAACCAACGCTGCATGAAAATGCCCGGGGTCAAGTGTAACAAGCTTCACAAAAGCTTCAGCCGTGCATTCACAACACGTGGTTTTAGGGGTTGTCTTATCGCAGCCACAGATCATCAGCGCGGCAGCGCCGGCACATGCTATTACTCTTTTATTCATTATCTTCTCCTGTTTATAGGGTTTCTTTTCTGTCAAAATCTAATCAGTTTACCCGTAATCAATCTCATATCTGGCAGCATCCGAAGTTCTGAGGAATATGCACCCCATGGTTCTTCAGCGTATTGCAGACACCATACGGAGCCCGTTCCACACGGGAAATAGTGGAGTTAGCCTCTTTATCATCAACAAATAATTCCGTTACCGGATTCCAGGTCAAAGGTCGTTTGAGGTTCATGGCTGTATAGGCCAGAATACAGGTGCTAGTAGTGCGATGGGCTGTCTCAGGCAGAACATTGGTTGGTTTGCGTGAATGAATGCTCTCAAACCAGATCCTGTGATGATCTTTATTGCGGCAAAGTTTTTGTTCCACCTCGCCTTCAATTAATTTTTCATCGCTGGTTTCAAGCGGCCTCCAGCGCCCATGTCTGCCACCGGCACTGGCAATATTCTTTGTGGCTTTTGCAGATCCGCGGCTACAGAAGATCCAGCCATCTTCGCCAACAAAGCGAACCCCGTTCGGGTATTCACTGACATCCGCAACGTGTAACTCGGCACCATCGGCATACTTCATCTTAACATCCAGTTTTCCATGCACATTCCAGAGTCGTCTTTTCGGAAAATCTGCATTTCCTTCAATATGTATCGGTCCTGATGATTCCATGCCAAGACCCCACTGCGCGATATCGATATGATGAGCACCCCAATTCGAGATCATGCCCATGCTGTAATTCTGAATCGTCATCCATCCGGGACGACCGAAACTCACTTTGTCATCATGGCCCTGCGGATGAGTGCGTAACTCACAATAGTCCGCCACGGGAGATTGACCCAGCCAAAGATCATAATCAAAAGTTGCAGGAGTCATCTGAATCAGTGGCCAGCTGTCGGGTTCTTTGGGGTCCTGAGGCAGGCCCACCTCTATTCGCTTAATCTTACCCACTCTTCCGTTACGCACAAATTCAGCGGCTTTTCTGAACTGAGGCCCGAATGTACTGGAGCCCTCGGAGCGCTGCTGAGTGCCAAGATGAAAGATCTTTTCGGTTTTTTTCATTATTTCAACGATGCAACGGCTCTCATAAATAGTCATAGCCAGCGGCTTTTGAACGTAGACATCTTTGCCGGCCAAGGCCGCATCAATTGCTATCTGAGCGTGCCAGAAATCGGGAGAGCAGATCATTACGGCATCGACAGCCGGATCTTTAATTAAGGCGGTATAGTTCTGATAAAGCTTCAACTGGGGCAGGTCACTCCCAAAAAGGGTTTTTGCTTTTTCCGCAGTTGCCGCCATGCGCCTTGTATCGCAATCCGACAGAGCAACCAATGATGCCATATCCTTATTACGCCAGATTCCCGGAATATCCATTCCGTTGGCAATTCTTCCGCAACCGATTATCCCAACTTGTATCTTTTTTGAAGGTGCCCCTGCACCAATCACCCTTGCCGGTATAATTACAGGAAAACCTAAAACGCTGCATGCCACAGTTGTGTGTTTCACAAATGCGCGCCTTGAAAATTTCATATTATACATTCATCCCCCCCCGAGTCAAATATCATCAGAACAGCGCATATTTTATGCTTTCGACGACTTACTAATTTATCACACCCCGGTAAGACAGACAACCCCAAAAATCAGGGATGCGAGCTTTCTGGGTGCGATTCAATTTAGTTAAGGATAGCCTGCTGCTGCCGGGTATATATGTAGGTCCCGATTGCATCGGGACTGTCCGGTTGAAAACCGGACCTACTTTTTCATCAACACCTAAGAACCTTCAACGGAACTGAAATGCGTCCGAGCTTTCTGCTCTGCATCCGGCGTTGTTCTGAGCGTTTTCGCGACGATTCCGCAAGTCCGACAGACTGCTGGCCTCGGGGATGTGTCATAGAGGATTCAGTGTCACCGTAGTCGTTTAGCTGATTCCAGTGCTGCTCAAAAACGAGTTGCGGCATTTACTCTAAGATTATCAACGTAGCTGGATTTCCCACATTTTCGACTTCAAGCGTAACATTGTCCCAGACCACCCGGTCGACGAGATCGTTTTCGTCCTGGACTCCAATGACAATCTTCATAGATTAGCCGATATGAGTGTAAATATTCGTAGAATCAAACGTTCTGATGATTAGCTGAAAGTCAACAAAAGGGTCGACCGGCTCCACCGAGGAACTGGGGGTCAGTGCCACTCCGTCGACAAGCAGGTAGAAAGCCAAAGGACCAGCAGCAACTGGTCCTTTCACCATCGCCGAGAGGGTATAGGTCGAGCTACCTGCGATTGGTCCCAGAGAATTGGCCGACTGGATCCTTATATCACCACCCCAGGCCGCAAAAGCATTGAAGGCAGAGGAACCGTCAACGCCATTTCCCATCAGGTCATTTTTCCTTCCATGTATGCTTACCCAACCGGGGCAATCAACTACATTGCTGGTGGTTTCATCGGAGTATTCGACGGTTCCACGTGAAAGGATCAGATTATCCCCGATTCCCGCTGCATAGGCATCTGCCGAAAAAGTTGCGCTAATTGTATAGCCTGTCCCAGGTTTATAGATGTTAAACTCGCCATTAGGCACACTGATCGGATCGGCATGAACTGGTTCAATGTACAGAGCGGTCATCGCCACAATGGAGATGCACAACACACCTCTAATTGACTTTAATGTTGTCATTTTCGCTTCTCCTTTTGAATTATGTTATTGCAATATAGATAATGAATCACAACCGATCTCAATCTGAAAGATTGAGGTTTGCAAATTCAGCCCTACTAACTTAATGATGTAATTATCGCGAAAACAAAAAATAATAGCAAGTGTTTATTAATGTCTTCTATGCAAAACGAAGTGTTGTTGACTAATGCAGTAATGACTATTCCACAACTTCTCAAAGAATATGATATAATATTAAATGTCAATTGAAGAAAGTTTGGTTGCCTGCCTGTGCGTAGCACGCAGACAGGCGGCTCCGCCTGCCCTGTGCTGAGCCTGCCGAAGTAGCTTGTCGAATTGGCTGTGTTAGGCTTTTTTAAGGTCAGCGGTTAGCAGGCCGAGGATATTTGCCTCGGTCACAATGCCGATTACCTCTGTCGTTTTCGTGCGGACAAAGGCCATTGGCTGACGATTGCGCCGCATGAGCGGCAACAAGTCATCTGCACGGATATCACTGGAAACATAGAACGGTGGTTGCACGTAGCTTCCAGCACAGGTGGTTTCAGGGTCGGGAACAAATGAAAGCACATCCAACACGTGCAGAATACCGGCACATTTTTTACCATCAGTGCTGAATACCGGCAGACGGACATGACCGCATTCCTGAACACGCCTGTAACACTCTTTAAGCGGGGTGTTTTCCGAAACTTTACTGATATCGTCCAGTGGTGTCATAATATCACCAGCGGAGTGATTCTGGAGATCCAGAACCCTTTTTATCATAAGGCGCTCAATCGCGGAGATCCTGGCACCCCTTTTCTTGTCGCTG
>Ga0307990_1000243_pt1 | contig 52141 bp, 40 predicted proteins | sample EllFjometagen129_FD_203168 | JGI IMG/M metagenome (GOLD analysis project Ga0307990, IMG submission 203168) | Marine microbial communities from Ellis Fjord, Antarctic Ocean - #129 | ecosystem: Environmental > Aquatic > Marine > Unclassified | place: Southern Ocean | collected 2014-10-08
CAAGGTCTGCAGACAACTTTTCGCTTTCAGTTAAAAGTAAACAGGAAGATGGCATAAAAACCTAAACAGAGCTAAGCGATCATCTAGAAAAAAATACGCCTATCAATAACCCAGAAAGAGAAAAAAACAAGTAGATGAAGCAATCAAAAAATCCCGGCAACTGGAGTTCGACAAACCGGGCAGGACTTATCTGAAATTTTATTTTCAACAACCTTAAAGCCATAGCGCTCAATCAAGACTTCACCGCAGTGATGACAATTGGTATTCTCCCCACCAATCCCGGGACGATTACCTTCAAAAACGTAGCGCAAACCCGCCTCAAGACCGATATCGCGAGCTTTTTTGAGGGTCTCTGGTGAAGTCGGCGGTACTCCAGTTAAACGGTAGGTAGGAAAAAAACCGGTAACATGCCAGGGGATAGAGGGGGATATGGAGACCAGAAAACGGGCCAACTCTTTAAGTTCCGATTGATTGTCATTATAACCGGGAATCAACAGAGTGGTCACCTCAACCCAGATCCCATGCTCGATAAAGTCACTGATGGTCTCAAGGACCGGAGTCATACTGGCGGCCCCGCAAATCCGACGATAAAAACTGTCCGACCAGGCTTTAAGATCAATATTGGCTCCCTGGATAAGGGGGTACAAACGACACCGTCCCGCCGCCGTCAAATAGCCATTACTGACCATTAAGTTAAGCAACCCCTGCTCTTTTGCCAAAGCCGCGGTAGCGCACATCAATTCGAAATAGATCGTCGGTTCAGTGTAAGTATAAGCAATCGATCGACAACCCGTGGCCAGAGCTTCTCGCACCAACTCCGAGGCTTTAACACGATGCCCGGACAAGCCTTTTCCATTTTGCGGCATTTGTGAAATCTCATGATTCTGGCAATGACGACAGCGAAAGTTGCAACCGGGGGCCGCCAGAGAATAGCTTTTAGAGCCCGGCAAAACATGGTACAAAGGCTTTTTCTCGATCGGATCAACATGCGTGGCAACCACGAGATCAGCAACCAGCGTATAGAGGGTGCCCTCCCGATTCCGACGAACGCCGCAAATGCCAGTCTGCCCCGAACGCAAACGACAGAGATGGGCACAGAGATCACAACGCACCCGATTTTCCGGTAATCTGGTATAAAGTTCCGCTTCACGCATCATTTACCTCCTGTTAAAAACAACTTTTAAATACACTACTAAATTGATTTCGCATAGACCCAAATTTTTATCCCTTATGGAAGTTGACACTAAAAGGGCAGAACCTTAATGGTTCTGCCCTAAGAGACCCGACTTTACAAAAAGGTATCATTTTCAACAAACAGACAACTAAATCTAACCTGTAATCAAATTTTCATTGCATTTTTGGCGTTGGTTGGGTATTTCATCTTTTTCGCTTTTTTTTCACGAATCCTCAACTGCATCTTAAGGAAAATTTATGGCTACTATCAAACAAGCTCTGATCAGCGTCTCCGACAAAGCCGGCATCGTCGAATTCTCACAGCAATTGATCGCTTTAGGGGTGCGTATTCTTTCGACCGGCGGCACGGCTAAACTTTTGCGCGAAAACGGCCTGAAAGTCGTTGAAGTTTCTGACTACACCGGTTTTCCCGAGATGCTGGACGGGCGCGTCAAAACCCTGCATCCCAAAATTCATGGCGGTCTCTTAGGACGCCGTGACCTGCCCGAGCATGTCGCAAAAATGGCTGAGCACAACATCGAAGCGATCGACCTGGTGGTCGTCAACCTCTACCCCTTTGCTGAGACCATCGCCAAACCTGATTGTGAGTTTGCCGACGCCATTGAGAATATTGATATCGGGGGGCCGACGATGCTGCGCTCCGCCGCAAAAAACTATGGCGCGGTTACGGTAATCATTGAGCCTGGTGACTACGCCCCGATCATCGCTGAAATGCAAGCTCACAATGGTGCCGTCGGCCCGGAAACCAATTTCACTCTGGCTAAAAAAGTTTTCCAGTCAACGGCGGCCTACGATGCTGCTATTGCCAACTACCTGGGCCGTTTTCCGCGCCCAGATGCCCACCAATTAGAGCAATATTTTCTACCTGAGACCTTCACCTGGCAGGGAACCAAGGCGCAGGATCTGCGCTACGGCGAAAACCCTAACCAGCGCGCGGCTTTCTATAAAGATCCAGAGATCAATGAACCCTGTATCAGTAATGCTGTCCAACTCCAGGGCAAAGAGCTCTCCTTTAATAATATTTTAGACAGCAATGCCGCCTTTGAATTGGTCAAAGAGTTTACGGAACCGGCGGCCGTCTTCATCAAGCACACCAACCCTTGCGGGGCTGCCACCTCAACCTCGAAAACTATGGCAGAAATCATAAAAAGGGCCCGGGCCTGCGACCCAATTTCCGCTTTTGGCGGCATCGTCGCCTTAAACCAGGAGGTCGACAAGGAGAGTGCCGAGATTCTGAGCGAAACTTTCCTGGAAGCGATCATTGCTCCGGGATTCTCGGCGGAAGCCCGTGATACTCTGGCCGGTAAAACTGCATTACGTCTGCTCGAAGCCCCCCTTCTGGATGATTTTCAGGCAAGTGGCCTTGAGCTTAAAAAAGTTGTCGGTGGTTTCCTCCTGCAAGAACGCGATCTCAAGGAGGCCTCAAGCGACAGCTGGCTAACTGTCAGCGAGCGTGAACCTACAGAAAAAGAGTTTGCAACCCTGCAGTTCGCCTGGAAAATCTGTAAACATGTCAAATCCAACGCCATTGTTCTGGCTGACGATAACCGTCTGGTCGGGGTTGGAGCCGGCCAGATGAGCCGCATTGATTCAGTCAATATTTCGGTCATGAAAGCACAGGTACCAACCGCTGGTTCAGTCCTGGCGTCCGATGCCTTCTTCCCCTTTCGTGACGGCATCGATGCGGCTGCCAAAGCTGGCGTGACCGCAATCATTCAACCCGGCGGCTCCAATCGCGATGACGAAGCCATCGCCGCCGCCAACGAACATAATATGGTTATGATATTCACCGGCAACCGCCATTTCAAGCATTAAACATTTAAGAAATATTTCCACTCCTCCGCAATGCGGGGACAGATCTTTAGCTCTGTCCCCCACGCGAAGCAGGGCGAAGCAAAGCAACAAATTGCCATCATTGGCTTAGGAGAGAGTAAATGAAAATTTTAGTGGTCGGCGGCGGTGGCCGTGAACATGCTTTGATCTGGAAACTTTCGCAAAGCAACAAAATTGAACAGATCTTCTGCGCCCCGGGTAATGCCGGGATTGCCTCTTTAGCAACCTGTGTACCGATCGAGTCCAATGACATTGAACGTCTGGTCGAGTTTGCTCGCAATGAAAACATTGAGCTGACAATTGTCGGTCCTGAAGATCCTCTGGTCGCCGGAATCGTCGATGCTTTTGAAGCCGCCGAATTAAGAATTTTCGGGCCCAACCGGGCGGCAGCCGAGATCGAAGGCAGCAAGACCTTCTGCAAAAATCTCCTGAAAAAATACGAGATCCCAACTGGAAACTCAGCTTCGTTTGACAACCTTGATGATGCCATTGAATACGTCTACAAAAAAGGTGCACCGATTGTTGTTAAAGCTGATGGTTTGGCCGCTGGAAAAGGGGTTGTGGTCGCCCAGACCGTCGAAGAAGCCGAAGATGCGATCAACAAAATCATGCGGCGAAGAGCCTTCGGTGATGCCGGCAAAGAGGTTATTATCGAGGAATTTCTCGAAGGAGAAGAGGCCTCTTTCCTGGTCTTTACGGATGGCGATATTGTCGTTCCGATGGTCACCTCGCAAGATCATAAACCAGTTTTTGACGACGATAAGGGCCCCAACACCGGCGGCATGGGAGCCTACTCGCCAGCCCCGGTGATCTCGGAAGGACTGTTCCGCCGGATCATGAATGACATCATGATCCCCACCGTCAAAGCGATGGCTGCTGAAGGCTGCAAATATCGCGGCATTCTCTACGCCGGACTGATGATCAAAGATGGTATTCCCAAGGTCCTTGAATTTAACGCCCGCTTTGGTGACCCGGAAACGCAACCCATTCTCATGCGTTTAAAAAGTGATCTCCTGCCTATCCTTGAAGCCTGCATCTCCGGCCATCTCGCCAAAACGATTGTCGAATGGGATGAACGACCGACTGTCTGCGTAGCTATGGCCTCTGGAGGGTACCCTGGAAAATATGAAAATGGCCAATTGATCTCCGGCCTCAATCTTGCCGGCCGCCTTAAAGAGGTAATGGTCTTTCATGCCGGTACGGCCAAAAATGAGAACGACAAAATCGTTACCAACGGCGGCCGGGTTTTAGGAGTTACGGCAATCGGTGACGACATTCCTCACGCTATTGAAAAAGCCTACCACGCAGTCTCAAAAATAGACTGGGAAGGGGCCCATTTCCGCAAGGATATCGGCCGCAAAGCTTTAAAAAGGATCTAATTGCCAGAGAGCAGTCCAGAACTTTGCTTCGCCCTCTGTAACCAGGACCAGAACTAATGGTCTGGCCCCACATCGAGACAATTCGAACACGGGAGTTTTACAAAATGCCGAAACAAATCGACATCCTCATTCTCATGGGCAGTGACTCCGACTGGAAGGTTATGAGCGAAACTGCAACGGTTCTTGAATTTTTTGGAGTTCCCCATGAAGCTCGGGTGTCTTCGGCCCACCGAACTCCAGAGCGCACCTTGCAGATCGTTAGAGAAGCTGAAAAAAAAGGCTGCAAAGTGATTGTCGCCGGAGCTGGTGCCGCCGCCCATCTGGCTGGTGTCGTTGCCGGCCATACCCTGCTCCCGGTCATCGGCATTCCCTTAAGTTCAACCGCCCTGCAGGGTATTGATGCTCTGCTGGCCACAGTCCAGATGCCGGCCGGAATTCCGGTTGCAAGCATGGCTATCGGCAAGGCCGGAGCCACCAATGCAGCCCTTTTTGCCCTGCAGATATTAGCTTCAGGAAACCCCAGGATAGCAAAACAGCTCTCCGATTACCGCCGGGATATGACCCAAAAAGTCGAAGATAAAGATAAACGCCTTCAGGAACGTCGCCAGCAGAAAAGATGATCACCCTCAACTACCCTTTCCCCGGGGATCGGCAGGCTGAAACGCTTAAACAGATTGACTCTATAGTTCAATCTGGAGGGATAGTTGTCTACCCAACCGAAACTTTTTATGCGATCGGCGGCAACGCTCTCGATAATGAGCTGGGACAGCGCCTTTCCGAGATAAAAAAACGCCCTTTGGATAAACCTTTTCCATGCCTTGCTGGCAGTCTTCAAGTTCTGGACAAACTGGTCTCTAACTGGCCTGAACCCGCCTTGCAACTCGCCGACAAATACTGGCCGGGAGCCCTGACTATGGTTTTAGAGGGTTTTAAGACGCTCCCTAAAACCATTCTCGGCGAAGATGACAGCGTTGCCGTGCGCTGGTCTCCCCACCCGCTAATCCGTGATTTAGCAAAGCTCGCACAGCTTCCTCTGATCTCCACCAGTGCCAATTTAAGCGGCCAGACGCCAACCCCTAAAGCCGACCAGCTTGACCCGCAACTTCTGGCCTTAAGCGACCTCCTAATAATCGCCAACAACCAGAATCCAGCCCCTCAACCTTCGACAATCATTGACGTAAGAGTTGATCCCCCAATACTTTTACGAAGCGGAGAGCTTGTAATACCAGGGCTTTTGCCTGAAGCATAACTGACGGAGCCGAAACTAAACAGGTTTTCTATGTATATTAACCACGAAGGCATGAAGGTCACGAAGTTGAAAAGCCTTTCTTCGTGACCTTCGTGCCTTCGTGGTGAAAACGATTTTGACCTTTTCGACTTAAAAGTAACTATTCATAGACAAGAGACTATAAATTGCCAGACAATCCCCTAATGATCCCCAATATCACTGAAAAACCCCAGGTTGTCGCCCTTTTTTCCCAAGGTTTGGACAGTATTCTAGCAATCAAAATTATCCAGCAACAGGGCCTCAAGGTTAAGGCGATAAAATTTATCAGCCCTTTCTTTGGTTATGAAATCAAAGACAATGAGGTTGAATTCTGCGAGCAAGTCAAGACCTCTTATGACATTGATCTTAGCATCATCGATTTAACTGACGAATACCTGCAGATGCTGGCCGCGCCCCTTTATGGTTACGGTAAAAACTTCAATCCCTGCCTTGACTGTAAAATTATGATGCTCAACCAGGCCCGGATCGTGGCCGAAGCCTGGCAGGCAGATTGTATTGTCACCGGTGAAGTCGTAGGCCAACGCCCCTTTTCGCAACGCCGCGACACCATGCGACGCATTGAGAAACTGAGCCTGACTGAAGGCCTCCTCCTGCGACCTTTAAGCGCTAAACTGCTAACCCCGAGCCAAGCCGAAGAATCGGGCCTGATTAATCGTGACTTGCTCTTCGATTTCAGCGGTCGCGGCCGCAAACCCCAGATGGCCCTGGCTGAGAAACTCGGTATCAGCAATTACCCGACTCCCGCAGGTGGCTGCCTGCTGACCGATCCGGGTTTTGCCAAACGAGTTAAAACGCTTTATCAGAAGGTTACGGCTCCCCCATCTGCTGCCGATATCAACCTTTTAAAATTCGGGCGTTTCTATCCTTTAAACGAGAGCTCTGATTTTGTTATTGTCGGCCGCCATCGTGACGACAACCAGCAACTTTTAAAAACGGCCGATAAGAGCCACTTCATTCTCCAATTGACCGAGATGGCCGGTCCCGTGGCAATTCTTAAAGGGGATAAAGCTGATCTCCCTTACGCTGCCGAAAAGCTCCGCCTCCACAGTAAAGCCAAAGAGCTGGCTTCAGTCAAAGTAAATTGGCGACGGGGAAGTGAATCAGGGGAGTTAATTGTCAAATGACAACTGACAACCAGCTACCAAAGATCAAAAAACTGACCCCGATGCTGCGGCAATATATGTCGGTCAAGGAGAAGCATGCCGACAAGCTGCTCCTTTTTAGGATGGGCGATTTCTATGAGATCTTTTTTGACGATGCCGCAACTGCGGCCCGAACTTTAAAAATCACCCTGACCAGCCGCAACAAAAAGGATGAAGATGCGATCCCGATGTGCGGCTTTCCGCACCATGCCGCAACCGGTTATATCACGACCCTGGTCAATGCCGGCTATAAGGTTGTCGTCTGTGATCAGGTTGAAGATCCAAAACAGGCCAAAGGCCTTGTCCGCCGGGAGGTTACTAAAATTATCACGCCCGGGGTTAACCTGGAGAGTGACTGTTTAAACCCTGATCAGGACAACTTTCTGGCCGCAATCTCTTATCGGCAACAAAAACCGGAACTCTATGGCCTGGCCCTGCTTGATGCCAGTACCGGCAAATTCAGGGTCACGGAACTTGCTGACTTGGAGATGCTACTGGACGAACTGGGACGCTGTGAGCCGACTGAGATCCTGCTCCCGCCAGCCCGCTCCGACCATGACCGTAATTGGCAGAATGAGATTCGCAACCAGTTTGCTCGAGCCCATTTTACCCTGCGTCCTGAAAACGAATCATTTTCTCCCGAAGCGGGCCGTAAACTCCTATGCCAACACTTTGGAACCCTCAATCTCGACGGTTTTGGGGGCCAGCATCTGGGCCCTGGTTGCGGTGCTGCCGGGGCCGCTTTAGCCTACGCTAAAGAGACCCAGACCAATGCCGCTCTCAACCATATCCAGGGAATAACTATATTTCAACCATGCAGCTTCATGCAGATTGACCGCAATGTCATCTACAACCTGGAGCTCTTAAGCACGATTCAAGAAAACCGCAAGCAGGGCAGTCTCTTAGGGGTTCTCGACCATTGTCAAACAAGTATGGGCAGTCGTCAGCTAAAAGAGTGGCTCCTCTTCCCACTCCTCGACAAAGAACTTATTGAAGAGCGTTTAGATGCCGTCCAGATTCTGCTCGAAGAGAAGCGCTGCCGCCGCCAACTTAGAGAGCGGCTTAAAAAGCTCTACGATCTTGACCGCCTCTGCGGCCGTCTGGCAGCGGCCAAAGCCACGGGCCGTGATCTCTTGAGTCTTAAAGACTCCTTGTCATTAATTCCTGAGATTAAACTTCTGCTCAGTGACCTGCCAATCCAACCAACCCTGATCAACCAAGCCTTACAAGGCCTGCATGAACTTAAGGAGTTGACCGCAAAGATAGAGCAATTTCTCTTACCCGAACAGCCAATCTCCATCAACGAAGGCAAACTGATTTGTGCTGGCATCGATAAGCAACTTGACGAGTTACGGCAGATCAGCAAAAACGGCAAACAGTGGCTGATCGAGTATGAACAAGAGGAGAAGGAGAGGAGTGGTATCAACGGCCTTAAGGTCCGTTTCAACCGCGTTTTCGGCTATTACATAGAGGTCACCAAAAGAAACCTCGAACAGGTTCCCGAAGATTATCAGAGGCGCCAAACCTTAACTAATGCCGACCGCTTTATAACCCCTCAGCTAAAAGAGTATGAAGAGAAGATATTAGGTGCGGAAGAGAAGATAAACAGTTTAGAGCATGAAATTTTTCTCTCCCTCCGCCAGGAAGCCGCGCTGGAAATCGGACGGATTCGCGAGTCGGCTTTGCGCCTGACCCTTTTTGATGTCTTAAGCAGTCTCGCCGAGGTTGCCGACGGACACCACTATTGCCGACCTGAAATCACGAACGAGCAGCAGCTATTGGAGATCGAAGATGGCCGTCACCCGGTCATTGAAACATTAAGCGAAAACTTTGTTCCCAACGACACCTCTCTAAACAGTAAAAAAGAGCAGCTCTGGATTATCACCGGCCCCAATATGGCCGGAAAATCTACCTTCTTAAGACAGAACGGCCTCTTAGTCCTGATGGCGCAAATGGGCAGTTTTGTGCCGGCCAAAACCGTCAAATCGAGCATCTTTGACCATATCTTCACACGCGTCGGGGCCTCCGATAACTTAAGTCGAGGACTTTCGACATTTATGGTTGAGATGACTGAAACCGCCAGGATTCTGCATCAGGCAACCCCCAAAAGTCTGATTATTCTGGATGAGATCGGCCGCGGCACCAGCACCTTTGATGGTTTGAGTCTGGCTTGGGCGATCGCCGAAGATATCCATGAAAGGATTGGCGGCCTCACCCTCTTTGCGACCCACTACCATGAACTCGCCGAACTTGAATTAACCCAACCCAGAATCAAAAATTACAATGTCGCGGTTCAGCAACGAGCCGACGGCATTACCTTTTTGCGACGCATCATTAAAGGAGCAACCAACCACAGTTATGGAATTGAGGTTGCCAAACTGGCTGGGATTCCCCAGTCGGTGCTGGAAAAAGCGCAAAAAATTCTGACCAATCTGGAAGCCGCCGAGATTGCGGCCGGGGGCAATCTGAGAATGACCGGTAAAAGCATTCTCAGCGACCGACCAGCGGCACAGCAAAGCGGTTACCTGCCCTTTTTAGAGCCGCCGCCAGCCCCTCAGGCTCATAACCCATCCGAGATTAAAGTTATTGAACTCATAAAAAAACAGGACCTTAACCGGACAACTCCGATCAAGGCCCTGACGACACTTGAAAAACTACAAAAAATATTGAGCGGGGGTTTTTCTTAAAAATTATTTGAGACTATCTCGATGCGCCTTCTCTTGGGCTGCGAAATAGGCAAAATTTGTTTTATCGAGACTCGTAATAAAATCATTCTGAACCTTGTCCAACTCTTTGCGCACCGAACAAAATTCCATCCGATTACAAACATTGTAGCCGTCCAAACAGATATTAAGCTTGATATCGCCCTCGACCGCTTCGACCACATCACGAAGGGTCACCTCTTCCGGTTTTCGAGCCATCGAATAACCGCCTTTTTTGCCACGATGCGATATCACAATTCCGGCCCGACTCAAACTCTGAAAAATACGGGCCAGAAAACCAACCGGCACATCCATCTCCCGAGCGACTTCAGGAATTACCACAATTGAACCCTGGGACTGCATCGACATATAGACAATTCCACGAATCGCATAATCTGATGCTCTCGTCAACTTCATAATAAATAACCATCCTAAGCTTAGAATTTAAAGTTGACAATTATTATCGCCTTAAACCGACATTGTCAAGCTATTTATTCGGACTATTAAGATTATAAAGGTACTTTAACCCATGCAGAGTAAGAAATTCATCCACATAATCGATAATCATGGTCTCTCGATCAACGGTTTTAGCAAGACCTCCAGTGGCAACCACCAGAAGATCCAGCTTTAATTCATCCTTGATCCTCTGAACCAGACCTTCAACTAGAGCCAGGTAACCATAAACAATGCCCGACTGCATGGCGTGAACCGTATTCTTGCCGACCACCTCCGGGGGCCTGATTAATTCAACCCGCGGCAATTTTGAGGCCCTCTGACAAAGCGCCTCCATCGAGATATGCATGCCAGGAGCGATCACCCCACCCAGATACTCACCCTTTAGCGAAACACAATCGAAGGTGGTAGCCGTGCCAAAATCTATAATCACCATCGCCTGTTTGTGTTTTTGATAGGCCGCGACCGCATTAACAATACGATCGGCCCCAACTTCACGTGGATTATCAAGCAGAATCGGCAGCCCCGTCTTAATTCCAGGACCAACTACCAACGGTCGAAAATGAAAGTATTTACTGGCCAGACCAAGAAGTTCATTGAGAACCGGGGGTACGACACAGGAAATCATCATGCCGGAGACCTCTTGGCGATCTGCGTCCAAAGAACGCAAAAAACCCTGCAGCAGGATTATATACTCATCCCGGGTCCGGTGGGTAGAGGTTGAAATGCGCCAATTATCGAGAAGATTATCACCCTGGTAGATCCCCAAAACTGTATGTGTATTGCCAACATCAATTACTACTATCATCTCATGAAATCCTAATTTACTCTCTTCTCAAGCCAGGCTTCACCAGCTGAAAATGCCGCTGTCTTGCCATCTCTAGTGGTTGCCACCAGGCGACCAAAAGCATCTATAGATTGAGCTCGACAGGCCATTTTATGATCCCCGGAGTGGATACTTATATCCTTCCCGGCAAGAAAAAAATTGCGGTTGATCAGATCCGCTATCGACCCCTGTAAACCCTCCCGGCAAAATTCATCCACAAATAAAGCCATCTCGTGCAAAATTCTACCCAGCAGTTCGGAAAGATCAAAGCACCGGCCACTCTCACAATTTAAAGAGGTAACCTGGTTCTGTAATTCAAGAGGGAAATCATTAAGTGAAGCGTTAACGTTGAGACCAACCCCGACAATAACAAACTCGGCCTGATCCTGACCAGGCTTCATCTCAGACAAAATCCCTGCCATTTTTCGGCCCTGACAGTAGAGATCATTGGGCCATTTAATTGTTAATCCAGGACAATCTTCGGCAAGGGCCTGCCAGAGAGCCGCAGCCGTCACCAAAGAGAGTTGCGGGGCCTGATCGATTTTCAGATGAGGACGTAAGAGCACCGAAAAATAAAGGTTTAAACCTGTCGGCGAATGCCATTGCCGACCCCGCCGTCCCCGTCCTGAAAGCTGTTGTTCGGCAACCACGACGGTTCCCTGCGGCGCCCCATCCAGAGCTTGCTGCCAGAGATAAGCACTAGTTGAATCCAGAGTTGCAAAGCTTAAAACGTCACTCCCCCAGGGAGTGCGAAAAGACTTTATCACGAAACCAGATCGAGAGAGATATCGATGGCCGGGGCCGAGTGCGTCAAAGCTCCAACTGAGATAAAATCAACCCCGCAGGCCGCCACTTGCGCCACATTCTCAAGCACGATCCCGCCAGAAGCCTCCAGCTTAATGGCCGGATACTGCTCCCGCACAAAAGCCACTGACTCACGCAAAAGAGCCTCATCCATATTGTCCAGCAGAATAATATCAGCCCCCGAGCGAGCCGCCTCTTTAACTTCATTGAGATCAGCAGCCTCAACTTCGATTTTCAATCCGTGCGGGGCCAGGCGTTGGGCATGGGCAATCGCATCGGTAATCGTCCCGGCCGCTCGAATATGGTTATCTTTAATAAGAATTCCATCAAAAAGACCATGCCGATGATTGCGGGCACCACCAACTTGCACCGCATATTTCTCGAGTGAGCGCCAACCTGGCGTCGTCTTGCGAGTATCGACAATCTCGGCTCGAGAACCTTGGATCTCCGCCACAAACTGAGAGGTCAAAGTCGCGATCCCACAAAGACGCTGGACAAAATTCAGAGCAACCCTCTCTGCCATCAGAATCGAAATGACATTTCCGGTCACCGCCATAATCGGATCACCAACTTTCAGAAAATCTCCATCGGCAACCTGAGTCTCAATTTCAAGGGAAGAGTCAAGAGTACGAAAGACCAATTCTAAAACTTGAAGACCGGCAACGACACACTCCTGCTTGGTTTTGATCAAAGCCCGCGCTTGTGTACCCGGCTGCACGGTCGAAAGAGTTGTCACATCGCCAGATCCTAGATCTTCTTCCAAGGCCATCTTGATCAACTTTTCAGTCGCAAACATAATCAGCACTCCTGCTCCGGCATTAATGATAAATCTGAAACCCGCGCCTATAGCACAAAATTGCAGATTAAAGCAATCGTCTAAATCATAATTCAGCTCGACATAGAGACTTGATTTTTAAACTAAACTATATTAGGTTTTAAGTCTAACTGGTATCCCACAAGTTACAATAAAAATAGAGTTTAGATAGTAGCTGTGACTGCCGGGTGCTTTTTTCGACGATCGAAACAGCCAAAGTATCATCAGGGGTCATAGTTTCAATACCTTCATGGCAATATTGATAGTTTAAATGGAACATGTTTTTAAATAGCTGATCTAAAACACCAATCAAGCTTTTCTCAAGCAAGAGGGGGTAGAAATGAGCTCTGCACTGAACTCTCGGTTACGATTCGGCAAACAAATTTTCACAGTTATAGTCATCTTTTTTTTGCTAACCTCTCTTGCCCCGGCCGCCGAGATTGTCGGTCAATGGGGTACCGGTAAATACAAAGGCATTCATGTGGCTGGCGAGATTGCCTGCTGTGCCGCCAGCGGGGCCGGAATCGATATTTTCAATATTGCCGACCCCGACAATCCAATCCTCTTGGCCAATTTTGATACTACGGGTGACAGTGTTGGAGTTTTTATTGCTGACAACCTGGTCTATATTGCCGATAGCGGAAACGGTCTGCAAATTATTGACATTAGAGAACCTGCCAACCCGGTGCTGTTAGGTAATTTAGAGACTCCAGATACCGCATTAAAGGTGCAAGTTGTTAATGACAAGGCTTATATCGCCGATTTTCAGAGTGGATTGCAGATTATTGATGTCAGCAATCCTGAAGCCCCTTTTCTGCTCGGCACCTACAATACCCCTGGATATGCCGTTGATGTATTTGTTGACGGCACGATTGCCTACGTGGCCGATGGCGAATTCGGCCTGCAGATCATCAACGTCCTAAATCCCGCAAGTCCGCAATTGCTGGGCAATTACGACAGCCCGGGATCGGCATCCGGAATCTGGGTTACGGGAGCTGTTGCCAGTCTCGCCGATGCCTCCAAAGGTCTGCAGCTTATTGATGTCAAAGACCCGAGCCAGCCTCAACTTTTGGGCAGTGCAGACACTTACATCACAAACATACAAGTGGTCGGCAATACCGCCTACGTGACAAACGGCTCTAAAGGCTTGCAGGTTTTTGATATTTCTGATCCTGACGTGCCAACCTTGCTGACTAACTACGCCCTGGATTTGCAGGCTACAGATAAGACACTAGGTTATCTTGAAGATGTTTTCGTTGCCGGCACAATAGCTTATATGGCTTATGGCTCTGCCGGCTTGCGATTGGCCGATATCCTGAACCCGGCCACCCCGGCCGCCCGTGGTTATTATAATAGTTATTCAGGCTTAGCCGCCGATGTCTGGGTTGATGGTTCGATCGCTTACCTGGCTGCTGAGGAAGCCGGCTTACAAATTATTGATGTCAGCAATGCAGCCGAACCAATCCGTCTGGGGAAGTTTAATGAATACGCCAAAGCTGTTCAGGTGATTGGCACATTGGCTTACATCGGCGGCGGCGGTAAGTTTTACATCGTAGATATCAGCAACCCCGCCATCCCGGTTGAGGTAGGCCGTTGTACAACCTCAGGATATGCCCGTGATGTGCACGTCGTTAACTACCTGGCCTTCATCGCTGAAGGTCCTCATGATTTACAGATTATCAGTGTCTCCGACCCCACCACACCTGAAATCATAGCCACCTATGAACTGCCTGGATACACCTCCGAAGGAGTCGATACGGTTAGCTCTCTGGTTTATGTTGCTGACAGCGATAATGGACTTCAAATCATTGATATCCAGAGACTGCGTCCCGACATCCCGCAGATTATCGGCAACTACAATACGTCTGGCAATGCTAAAGATGTCATGGTGCTTGGCACCACAGCTTATATTGCCGACAGCTATGATGGTTTACAGATTGTTAATGTCGCAACCCCGAGCGCACCGAGCCTAATCAGCAATTACCAGACCCAAGGCTGGAATTTAGGGATACAAGTATCCGGTAACCAGGCCTATCTGATGAACAAAATGAATGCTATGGGTACTCTGCAGGTGCTCGATATCAGTGATCCGAGCCAGCCTGAACATCTTCAGGCTTGCGATACTACGGCTGTGCCGCAGGGATTTCATGTCGTTGGTAATCGGGCCTATATTGCCGATGGCAAATCCGGCCGCCTGCTGATCATGGATCTTGAAGCTGGCAATGCCAATGTCTATTTTCCCCACGCTTCCTGCACTGACGGCTGGAAAACTGAAGTCGCGTTAATTAATTCCGGCTCAGTCAAAGCCTGGGGCCGCCTGATGGCTTACGATGATCTGGGGCAGCCGGTTGCAGATCCGGTATCTTTATACCTTAACCCCCGAGAGAGAGCTGAACTGACTGTCAATAGCTCTTTTGCTAATGCCGATGAAATCAGTTACCTGGTTTTTGAAACCGGCAGTCACAAGATTGTCGGCTACACTAAGTTTTATCATCAAACGGCCGGTTATCGGGTCGCTTTGCCAGCCACAACCAAAACCGACGACAATACCCTTTATATATCCCATATCGCTTCAGATGATGACTGGTGGACCGGTATCGCCCTTTTAAACACAACTTCAGCCACCTTGAATCCAACTATCACCTTCTCTGACGGCAGCCAGAAAGTGATATCTCTGGATACCGGTGGGCATCGATCTTTCTCTTTAAGAGATCTGTTCAACGACGCCCCGCAACCTCAAATTTCTTCTGCCGTCATCACTGGTTGCAACGGCATCATTGGCCTTGAACTTTTTGGCAGTATCGGTAGTGGACACCAGCTCAGCGGCATTTCACTTTCTGGCAAACTAACAAATACCATCTATTATCCCCATATTGCTTCAGACAACAACTGGTGGACCGGATTCGTAGCCTACGATCCCCAGGCTGCAAATCAGAGCTTTTCGATTACACCATACTCTGAAACCGGAATCTCTTTTACACCTGTAAGCATTAACCTTGCAACTGGACAAAATAAATATTTTAACAGCGCGGCCGGTCTCAATCTGCCGGCCAATACGGCCTGGCTAAAGGTTGACGCCAGCCATGGAATCACTGGTTTTGAACTTTTTGGCAGCAATGATGGCAACCTGCTGGGCGGCTATACCGGAGTCGGAATCAAATCATCCAATGGTATTCTGGCCAAGCTTGACCAGGCAGGCTGGTCCGGCATTGCCTTGGTTAACTGTGAAGCCAAAGCTGTAGACGTGACCCTTAAAGCACGAAATGACCAAGGCGAACTGGTGGCGAAAAGAACTTTCTTGCTGGAAGCGTTTGCCAAACTTATGGGAGCACCGGAGCATCTATTCCCGGCCGCTGATGTCAGATCGGCAACCTACATCAGCTACCAGAGTAACAATGAGCTTGTCGGATTCCAGCTCAATGGGGAAAATCTTTTCCTCGATGCCCTACCGGCTTTGAATCGTTAGGCAAATATCGGAACTGAACGCAGGGGTAGAGCTTCACTGAAAAATGTGATAAAGTCGAAAAAGGCATGAGGGATATTGCCGTATCCCGGATTGTCATTCATAGCGGCCACCTATCAGGGTTGAGGTTTTTCCTTGATAGAGGACCGCGCAAAACTCTAGTTATTATATAAAGATATTAGAGGTGATTAATTTGCAGGACGGAAATTTTTCCCATAAAGCAGCAGGTTTGAAATCATTTATGGCGATGGATATTCTTGAACGGGCCCAGGAACTTGAACGCAAAGGGCGTTCAATTATCCATCTGGCGGTCGGCGAACCAGACTTTCCAACCCCGCAAGCTATTAAAGATACAGCTATAAAAGCTCTTAAAGCTGACAAAACCCACTACACTCACAGCCTCGGGACCTTTGAGTTGCGCCAGACCATTGCTGATTACTATCTGAAACGCTATAAAGTCAAGATCCAAGCAGAGCAAATCCTTGTCACCTCCGGCACCTCTCCGGCATTGATGCTGGCCTGTGCCGCGCTACTTAATCCCGGCGACAAGGTCATCGTCAGCGACCCCGGTTACGCCTGTTACAGCAACTTTGTCACCTACTGTGACGGCACCCCGCAACTCGTTAACGTCTACGAAGATAACGGTTTCCAATTCGACCCGCAAACCTTGAAAAAAAGAATCTCGCCGCAAACCAAGGCGATCTTGATTAATTCACCGGCCAACCCGACCGGCAACCTGCTGGAAGCTGACCGCATGCGAGAACTGGCCGCTCTTGATCTGCCGATTCTCTCGGATGAGATCTACCACGGCCTGGTCTATGAAGGCGAGGAGCACTCAATCCTTGAGTACACCGATAACGCTTTTGTTTTTAATGGTTTTTCAAAACTCTACGCCATGACCGGCTGGCGCTTAGGTTACCTGATCGCCCCACCCCGTTACATGCGCACACTCCAAACCCTGCAGCAGAACTTCATGATCTCAGCCAGCCATTTTGGCCAGGAAGCTGCAATTACCGCTCTGACCTCTCCAGAGGTTCCCAAAGATCTGGAGAAGATGCTGAAAATTTACGATGAACGGCGCCGCTTTATGCTGAAACGGGTGCGCGAAATTGGTTTACAGGTGGAGGTGGAGCCGACAGGGGCATTTTACATTTTTGCCAATGCCAAAAAGTTTACCTCAGACTCCTACAATTTCGCTTTTGAGATTCTTGAAAAAGCCGGCGTCGGGGTCACTCCAGGCATCGATTTCGGCAAAAACGGCGAAGGTTTCCTGCGTTTTTCTTATGCCAACTCACTGGAAAATATCGCTGAAGGGATGAATCGCCTGGAAGACTTCTTTGACCTTAAGTGAAAACCAGGTTTACCCTTTTCTTAAAATCCCAAAAAGTAGTGGTGAACTTTGCTTCGCCCTCATAAACGGGGTCAAAGCTGGGGTGCTAACGCACCTTTTACCAGCAATGACCCCAATCCCGGCAGTTCGAAGAAAGCCAAAGCTTAATATTCACAACCACAGAGAGTTAAATAAGGCTTGCTTTTCTCTGTGAACTCTGTGCCCTCTGTGGTGATATCTAATCCTATCTTATCTTTTTCCAGGTAACGGAAAAGCCAGCAAAAAGGTATTACCGGAAAGCTGCAAAAGATCATCGCCGCGCTTGACCATGGCGCAGACCAGCTCATCTTTAACAATCTGCATGCCCTGCACCGGCCCGCCAATGACTCCGGTCAACTTCTGGACGACAAAACCAGTGTTGCTCTTTTTGATCATTTTAACATGACCCTTATTAAGAAAACCATATTCACCTAAAGCGGTCGACATACCGGATTCATTGTCGATTAAAATAATCTCTTTTACCCCGTCACCATCAAAATCATAAACTCTCAAAGGGGAACTGATCTCCCTCTTTTCTACATAGCTGACTTTCGGTGTACCAACCTCATACTGAACATCATGCAGAGAACCAGCAAGACGCTCATCACTGACCCAAAGACGTTTACTGCCCTGATAGATTTCCAGAAAGTTCTGTTTATTGATAAAACAGAGCTCTTTGATTTGGTCATTATTGATATCCTCATAGACGGCACCCGGCAAGGCAAAACCCATAGGCACAGAAAATTGTCCTACTGAAGAAACCTTACTGCCCTTAAATTTTAAAATAAAAACTGAACTATCGAAAAGTACTTCTTCAGCGAATCCCTGCCCGACGAAATAGACCCCCTTATCGGCCACAGATCTACCCCCTAAAAGGCTCATAACAAAAGGAATGTTATCGGCTACAATTCGATACTTACCTTTTTCTTTAGCGATCACAAAAGATGAGAAACCATCTTCGGTCTCTTTGAAGGTATTAACCATGATCTCATCTTTGCGATCACCAGTGATATCGCCAACCTGAATATTAACTATATCACCCCATTTATCAAAATGATAACGGTAGCTGTATTTCAATCCCCGCTCAGTAATCTCATAAACATAAATTTTTTCGCCATCAGTAAAGACCATCTCGGCAATCCCGTCATTATCAAGGTCACCGACATCCATACCCTTAACCACCAGACTGACTTCAGCCATCTGACGGTATCTGGTCAAAATCGCCTTACCTGCTTCACTCGTCGAAAGGCCATACTTACCCTTAGCGCTGCTACCTTTAAAAGTCCCGGTAAAAGCGCCAGAAACTTCATTTTGACCTGAAAATTGCGCCGCCGGCCAAGCTGCAACCAACTCCTGGTCACCATTATAGAAAGCCAGATTAGGGCCTTCATTAACGACATAGAGATCATAGCCCAAAGCTCCGGGGCCTCCCGGCCGACGCAGAGCCTGGCGGTGTTGCAAACCAACCCCATAGTCAGCCCAGTTAAGCTGCGGCAGAGACTCACGGATGCGCGAAAAGATTTCTATGCCATTGCCATTAAGATCAATAAACAATGCCGCCATTGAGGCAAAACGTTTAACCAAAGCCCCTCTATTTAGTGGAACCCTAAGATAGCGGTTAAGAGGCCGACAAATGGCATAATCAGCTTCAACTCGCATCACCCTAAGAGTTGCGACAAGCCTCTCCTGGGCCCCCAGGGAACGCCCCGTGACCGGGTGAATCATAGGCACTCCCGGTTGCAGAACTGCAAAAAGGTCACCAACCCCAACCCCCTTCTTGCGGCCGCAATCAACTACAACTCCCTGGGGCCCAACTTGCACCAAGTAACCGGATAAAGCCTGAAAACGAGTCATTGGATCAGCGGCAGAAACTGGCAATGAGGCCGCCAGAAAGGCTACAGACAAAAAGCCGAGGATAACCCGAACTCTCAATTTATATGAATAATATTTGCTCTTCAACACATCCCCCACAACTCTAACCCCAAACCCGGACAAGCCGAAACTGGATTTGTGTTAATTTGTGTCCATTTGTGGTTAAAAATGCGTAAACCACAAATGGACACAAATTAACACAGATAAAAAACCAAAACATCGCTAATTGCACGGTTACCATATAGCCTTTTTACTATAAGACCTCAAGCAAAAAGCACGAAAAAGGGGAAGCGGTAAACCGCTTCCCCCTTAGAATTCATTTAGAAAGTAAATCCTTTAGAATTTGTAACGAACCCGCATGGTGCTGATGAAAACGTCTTCGTCGCTACTGCCATCACGTTCAACTTCGAATGCGTCCAAAGCATCACCCGAAAAAAGGTAACCGGCATTAACGGCAAATTCGACGTTATCGTAAAGTTTGTATTTCAGATAAGCATCAACTTCAAAACCAACTTCATCTTCTTTTTCAAGAGTCCCATCAAGAGCATAGTACTCAACATCTTCGGCAGTCATCATGTACATAACTGAAGAACCCAAAGACAGCTTCTTACTAGCCTTATAGTCGACAGCCAATTTATTCATGATAAACCCTTTATCGAGAATATAGGGTTTTTCTGTAAAGTAGTTATCGTCGGTAAAACCACCCTCGAAAATACAGATATTGTCGGCCCGATCCAGATCAACCGCCATAAAACCATCAAAATCACTATCGTAAGGATCATCATCACCAGATGAATACCAGAAAGTATAGGTAAATTTCAGGGCATCAAGTTTCATACCAATATCGAAATGAGCAAAGTATGCACTTAAATCAAAATCATCATTAAGCGCTCCGGCAGGATCAGACAGATCCTGAAACTGAGAGCCAAGTTTAGAATCGAATTTATAGACCTGTACAAACTGAGCTTCATCAATACTACCAGTCTGATACATCAAATCCCAGTTGACAAAGAAATTGCCAAAATTAGCTTTACCATCAGTACCAAATGTAACAATTGAGGTGTCAAATTTATTTTCCAATTTCTTCAATTCATAATGCTGTGAAGTGATCGTACCACCAGCACCATTATCCAAATCTGAATCTCCAGTATGCCAGACACCAAAGATACCAGCCTTAATTCCATCTGCAGGCTTGAAGTTCACACGTGCATAAAAGGCATCCATATCGGATTCATCTTCATCTTCACCATAAGAAGCATCTTCCCAAGGACGTAACCAACCGACTTTAATATCAACAGGCCCGGCAGCAAAGTCAGCCGTCACACCCATAACAGTTTCCTGCCAATAATATCCGTTTACTGTAAACGGCTGTAAACCCATACGGACGCGGGCTTTATTACAGGCCCAAGGCAGCTGAAAGTCAGTATAGAGCCAACGAGTTTCGAACACCATTCCATCGCCAGAGTAACCACCGGCACCTTTACTTTCATCACCATAATGGAGTGCGCCAACTTCAAAAGCCCAAAGACCTTTAACCTTACCGTCGTTGGTTGTCGCATCGAACCAGAGACGATACTTGGCTTCCCCCCAAGTCTCATTCACATCACCATCATCTAGACCTGCGTCTTCCATTGCAAGCCAGTCATTATGATTCGTGTAAACCATAAAACGATTGTTAAAATCACCTTTGATTTTGACGTCAGCAGCCAGTGCCGGAAGAGCGATCGCCAGCATCATCAAAACTGCCAGAACTAATCCTAGTCTTCTAACCATTTTTTCCTCCTTTTAAAAATTAACCTTCAGAAAGTTAAAAATAAACCAATTAAAACAAATTAACAAATCAATATTAAGAGAAAATAAAGCTCCCTTAATTGTCAACTGTAAAGTTGTAAAACCACGCCTAGTAATACATATATTAAGCTATTAACAAATTCTAATTTAGATTGCAAGAAAAAACTTTATACCTATAAAAAGATATGGATTAAACTATTCTCAGTATCCCCTCATATAGATAGTCACGCGTATTATTGTAGACATCACGGGGGTCAAGTTTGCGCCGCGCCAACTTTTGTGTCATCGCCGCAGCCGCCACGGCGGCCGCAACCTGTGGCGGCACCCGCAGGTCCATGGCTGCCGGAATGATCGTACCTTGGGCCAGATCTTCAGGACTGACCAGAGAGGCGATCGCATTGGCGGCCGCAATCTTCATGGCATCGTCGATCTGACGGCTGCGGACATCGAGCGCCCCCCTGAAAATGCCGGGAAAAGCCAGGGAGTTATTAACCTGGTTGGGAAAATCAGAACGACCGGTAGCTATCACCTTAGCTCCCGCCGCAGACGCCGCTTCCGGCATAATTTCCGGTATCGGATTTGAGAGTGCAAAAACTATCGGATCTCTGCCCATACTCTTGACCATCTCTTCAGAGATGGTTTTGGGTTGTGACAACCCAACTACGGCATCGGCCCCACTTAAGACCGAGGCCAGATCTCCTTTTAATTTTTCCGGATTAGTCAGCTGCGCCATCTCCTCCTTATAACGATTCATCCGTTTTTTGCGGCCGCCATAAATAGCACCGACCGTATCACACATAATGATATTTTTAATTCCGCCACTGAGCAGAAGTTTGGTCACAGCAGTAGCTGCAGCTCCAGCGCCATTAACAACAACCTTAACCTCTTCAAGTTTCTTATCTACTATCTTGAGAGCATTGAGCATCCCAGCCAGCACAATCACCGCTGTACCATGCTGATCATCATGGAAAACCGGAATATCTAGTTTTTCGCGTAGAATACGCTCTATCTCAAAGCAGCGAGGGGCGGAGATATCCTCAAGATTAATGCCGCCGAAAACCGGGGAGATGGCCTCAACCACGCGAACAATCTCGTCAACATCTTGAGTATCGATACAGATCGGCAGAGCCTCAACCCCGCCAAAAGTTTTAAAGAGAATTGCTTTACCTTCCATTACCGGAAGGGCTGCCCGAGGACCAATATTACCATAACCAAGCACCGCAGAACCATCAGAGACAACCGCCACTAGATTACTTTTCACGGTCAGATCGTAAAGCTTATCGGGGTCAGCCATAATCAACTTAGTTGATTCCGAAACCCCGGCCGCCGAGTAGAGGATCGAGGCCAGATGCTTATCCTTAACCGGGATCTTGGCTTCGATCTCAATAACGCCCATATAACGCTTATGAAGTTCCAAGGATTGTTCATCAAGGCTGACGGCGGTCTCTTTCCGACTCCCCTTACGCTCTAAAGGCGGCAAAATCGCGAGCTCTCCCTCATAAACATAACGCAATAATTTTGCCTTGATCTTCTCAGGATCAACCGCTTTCCGGTTTACCCCGTCAGCAACGGCGGCCGCCGCCACCTGGCGGGCAATCTCCGGGGCCAGACTGAAATCAAAGAGCCGGGGTACAATATTTACTTCACTCAACAAATCTTCCGGAACATTCTCCTGCAAGGCCTTAACCGCCGCCATCTCCATCCCCCAGGTCACCTTCCAGGCGGCGGCATCAAGAGCCCCTCTGAAAAAACCAGGAAAAACCAAAGAAGAAGTAAGGTAATTAGGATAATCGATACTGCCGGTTGCAACAATAAAAGCCCCCGCCTTGCGGGCACTCAGGTAATCAATTTCTGGTTGCGGCAGGGCCAAAGCAAAAACGATCGGTTTAACAGCCATGGTTTTAATTATTTCCGGCTTTAATTGGCCACCACCTGAAAGACCGATGAAAACGTCGGCCCCAGGCAAAACTTCTTCGAGCGAGCCCTTAAGGCAATCGCAATTTGTAATAAATGAGAGCTCTGCTTTAGCCCAGTTCATATTGGAAGTCCGATGCCGGTAGATAGCCCCGGCCCGATCGCAAACCACGACCTCACCAGTTCCGAGACGGGCCAGACTACGGGCCAAGGCAATACCGGCGGCCCCGGCGCCGTTAATAACAACTTTAGAGGATGCAAGTTTTTTTCCAGCCACTTTGAGAGCGTTATTCAAGGCGGCTAAAATGACGATTGCCGAACCATGTTGATCGTTATGAAAAACCGGCAGGCGCACCGCTCGCCGCAGACGTTCGACAATCGCAAAACAATCAGGGGAGGCGATATCCTCAAGACAAATGCCACCCATGGTCGGCGCCATGACGCGAACGATCTCAACAAACTCATCTGAAGTCTGGGCATCGATCGCCAACGGCAAGGCATCGATACCGGCAAAGCTTTTAAAAAAGACCGAGACCCCTTCTAGCATGGGGATCGATGCCGCAGCCCCCACCTTTCCAAGACCAAAAACTGCGGAGCCGTTGGAAAAGAGACCAACCGTGTTGGCTCGCATTGTATAGAGAAATGAGTCGGAAGGATTATCAGCAATCGCCTGACAACTACTGCCAACCCCTGGGGTATAGACCAGACTTAAAATCGAGGTATCCTTAATCGGGACCTTACTGCACACCCCGATCAAACCACGATATTTCTTTCTTAAAGCGAGAGATTTTTCTGCTACAGCCATTTTTTTCAACCTGATTTAAAAATAAAGATAAAAATAGACAAAACCAAGCCGCATCATAACAAAAAGATACGGCCTGGTTCCACCGGAAGTGGTGAAAATTATCAAACTTAGTAATTACTTAACAACTAATCGATTATTTTATACTGATTATTTTATACTAATAACCCTTGAGGTGATCAATATACTCCGGCAAAAAGAGTGAAATCTGTGGAAAATAAGTTATTAATATCAGGAATATGACGAGAATCGAAAGCCACGGTAGAGCTGCCTTTAAGACCCATGCAAGATTATGACCAGTGATGCCGGACATAACAAAGAGATTGAGACCTACCGGTGGCGTCACCATCCCGATCTCCATATTAACCACCATAATTACCCCCAAATGGATTGGATCAATCCCCAGTTTACGAGCAATCGGAAGAAGAATCGGGGCCATAATCAGGATAATTGCCGAAGGCTCCATAAAGTCTCCGGCAAGGATCAGGAAAACATTGACAACAATCAAAAATCCCCAAGCCGGAAGACCCCAGCCAACTATCATCTCGGCAAACATGTGGGGGATACGCTCCGTCGTCAAGACATGGGCAAAGAGCATTGCGTTGCCGATAATAAAGAGCAGCATAATGGAGACCTTGGAGGAGTCCAGCAGCACCTTGCGCACATCGGGATGCGTAATAGAGCGCGGCATCGCCGCAACTGTAAGACGGAGATTACGAGTTATCGCATTGCCCAACGACTCGTCCTTTTCGACCCAGACCACACCCTTCAAGGGCCCCATATCACGATAGACAAAAATCGCGATAAAAAAAGCATAAACAGCCGAAACCGCAGCCGCTTCGGTGGGGCTGGCAATACCACCATAGATCGAACCTAAGACGATGACAATCAGCATCAAACCCCAACCAGCGCTGAATCCGGAACGTAAAAGGTTTCCGAACCCCACCCAGGGCTGAGCTGGAAGCTTCTTGAACCGAGCCACAACATAGATTACCACCATCAGGATTGAACCCATCATGAGACCTGGCAGAAAACCGGCCATAAAAAGGCGGGCCGCTGACTCTTCGGTGGCAGCCGCATAAACCAGCATCACAATCGAAGGCGGAATCAAAATACCCAGGGTCCCGGCATTGGTAATGACGCCGGCCGCCATCGTCTCCGGGTAACCGGCCTTGACCATCCCGATAATAACAATCGAACCGATCGCCGCAACCGTAGCCGGTGAAGAGCCCGAAACTGCGGCAAAAATCATACAGGCAAGGACTGATGCCATAGCCAATCCGCCGCGAATCCAACCAACGCAATCGATGGCAAAATTAATGATACGGGTGGCAACCCCGCCGGTCGAGAGAAAGGTTGAAGAAAGAATAAAGAAGGGGATCGCCAGCAAAGTATAGTGTTCCGACTGGGACTCAAAAAACTTCAAGGCAATTGATGCCAGTGAATCACTGGAAAAAAAGAGAATCGTCGTGATACTGGAGAGACCGAGTGCAAAAGCGATCGGCATTCCGGCAAACAAACAGAGAAAAAGAATAAAGAAAAGGGCTGCAGTGGTCATACCGTATCACCCCCTTTAACAACAGTCTGGCCCGATATCTCCTGAGCTAGATGCAGACTCTCTTTAGCCTCATCTGCAAGTCTAAAACCGTCTACCTTACCCGTATAAACTTCCCACAAAAGCTGTAACAAACGCCAAGCCAGCATGACCATCCCGAGCAATAGAATACTGTGCGCCAGCCATTTCGGAACCGGCAGGTCCTCCATTTCGATACCAATCATATGGATCTTTTCAAGATAGACCCAAGAACCTTTGATAAAAAGACCACAGTAGACCAGACAACTAATTACCGCACAAAGGCTGACCAGGCGATGCAACTTGTCGGGCAGCATCTTGACAAAGGTATCGACCCCAATATGGGAACCAACCTTGATTCCGTAGGAAGCCCCAAAGAGGACCATCCAGGCAGAAAGATGCAAAGTCAGCTCCTCAATCCACATGAACCCAATGCCGAAACCAAAACGCAAAACCACCTCAACAAAAACAAGGAGGGTCGCGGCTGCCAAGAGCAAACAGATTACCGTCTCTTCCAGGCTGCTGACAATACGGCTAAACATAGAAAACCCCAACTCCGGCAAAACCCGGCTTAAAAAACAAAAAAATCACGGGCCCCAATTTAGAAGCCCGTGAAATCAATCAAAGCAATCTATCTATCTACTTGTTAGCAGCTATCGCAGCATCAATATAATCTTTACCAATCTGACCTTCAAATTTCTTCCAGACCGGTTTCATCTTCTCAACCCACATCTGGCGCTCAGCGTCAGTAAGCTCGATAACTTCGGAACGTTTGGAATCAATAATTTTTTGACGATCTTCAATAGATTTCTTAGCTGCAACCGTATTACCGAAAGCGATCGCTTCATCCAAAGAACTTTTGATCCCTTTCCGCAGCTCATCCGACAGACCCATCCAAAACTCAACCGGAGTAATAACCATATAATCAAGCAGACCATGGTTTGATTCCGTAATATAGGGCTGAACTTCAAAAAATTTCTTGGAGTAGATATTGGACCAAGTGTTCTCCTGCCCATCAATGGCTTTGGTCTGTAAAAGGGTAAAAACTTCGGAAAAAGGCTTTTTCAACGGCATCGCATCGACTGCTTTAAACTGGGCCGCCAGAACATCAGAACTCATGATCCGGAATTTTTTCTTACTCGCATCAGCCGGAACCCTAAGTGGTGAACTGGCTGACAACTGCTTAAGACCATTATGCAGATAACCAAGACCAATGAGTCCTTTACTTTTCAAAGACATCAACATCTTCTGTCCGTAAGGGCCATCCTGGAAGGTACTAACCGCAGCCATATCTTTAAAGAGAAAAGGCAGGTCGTAGAGTTGCAGGACCTTGGTATATTTTTTAAATTTTGAGAGCGCCGGACACGCCAATTGAACATCTCCCAAGAGCATTGCTTCAAGAACTTTGTTGTCACCAAAAAGTTGAGAATTAGGGAAAACCTCAACTTCAACTTTGCCAGGCAGACGTTTTTCAACAAGCTCTTTAAACTTGTTTGCCATCTGACCCTTCGGAGTGTTTTCGGCAACCACGTGCGAAAATTTAATGACAACAGGATCCGCGACCGAGACTGTCGCGAATGCCATCAAAGCCACGGCCACCACCAGACTGAACACTAAAAGTCTACTTTTTTTCATCTTTCTGCTCCCATCAACTTAAAGAAGGTTTACTTCACAATGCCGCCACCATAAACGAGCATCAATAAAACCTAGTTTCATTAAGTCAGTCTAATAACAAATATCAACCCTGCTAAACAAGTCGACAATTTCTGAAAGTCTTGTAAGAATTTTTTTTACAAAAAGGGTGAGTTCAGGGTTCGATAAGGTGATTTTGCATGGCAAAACGAGATAGTTCGGCGTTATTGCGCAGATTCAGTTTTTTCAACAGACGAGAACGGTAGGTGTCGACGGTTTTAACGCTGATATGGTAGGCATCGGCAATTTCATGATTGGTCTGTCCCAGAGCCAGCTGCCGAAGAACCTGCAACTCCCGGGTTGACAGTGAATCGAGGGGAGATCTTCCACTGACTCCTTTAGCCAGCCTTAAAGCCAGCATCTCCACCGCTTCTTCTGTCAAATAACGAGCCCCACCATAGACTTTACGAATCGCCGAAACCAGCTGTTCCGGGGCTGAACGCTTCGTCACATAACCCATAACCCCGACCTCGACGGCCCGAATTACATACTGCTCCTCTTCATGCATGGTCAGGATAATAATCGGCAATGCCGGATAAGTTGCCAACAATTGCGCCGCCACCTCAAGCCCATCGAGACCCGGCATCGAGATATCGATAACTGCCACATCTGGCGGCGACTTTAAAGCCAGACGCACAGCTTCGCGCCCATCACAGGCCTCGGCCACGACCTCGATATCACCGCTTTCTTCAACAATCCGGGCCAAACCGGCCCGGACAATCGCATGATCATCAGCCAGGAGTACTTTTATCATGAGTTATCATCCCAATTTAAAGGAGTAGTAAAGACAACCTTGGATCCCTGACCAGACTCTGAAAAAACCTCAAGGGAACCACCGACCAGAGCAGCCCTTTCGCGCATCCCCGCGACTCCAAGCCCGGCTGTTTCCGGCAATTGTTCCAGGGTAAAACCGCAGCCATCGTCCTCGATAACAACGCTGAGTAAAGATTTTTCGACTGCCAGAGAGATGGTCACCTGATCAGCCTTTGCATGGCGGGCAATATTGGTCAAGGCTTCCTGCGCTATACGATATGCCGCAGTCGCCAGAACCTCACTTAAATGAGGTATCGCGCCATCTGATTTGAAGGCACAAGTAATCCCGAGCCGCCGTTCAAAATCGGCCGCATACCACTCTAAGGCTTCAACCAGACCCAGATCATCAAGAATACCGGGCCGCAAGCGCAGAGCAATACTCCTGACCTCGTCAATCGTATCGTCAATCAAAAAACCCATCATCGAGGCCCGATCAGCGGCTTTTGCATCATGCGGACGTAATCTTTCCGCCAACCAGACCGTCTCTATCCGCAAAGCGGTGAGAACCTGACCGAGCTCATCATGCAGCCCTCGGGCGATGGCAGCCCGCTCCTTCTCTTGGCCCGCCATAATGCTGCCTGAAAGACGCTGTAATTCAGCCGTTCTTTTTTGCACCTGACACTCCAGATCTCGGGTATAAAGACTAAGTTTTTCCTGGGCCTGTTTAAGAGCCTCCTCAGCTTTTTTATGGTCACTTATATCGATCGAAACCGCTAACGAACGAACAATCACCCCATCTTGATCGCGATCACCAATCGCCGAAAGCAGAACATCCATCAAAGTCCCATCTTTACAAAGATATTGATAAGCGATATCTTTACAGAATCCAATACGAAAAAACTCCGGTAAAACCTCTTCCTGAGCATAACGTCCTGAGTCAGGTGTCAGAAAATCGAGCAACGGCTTACCAACCACCTCATCCCGCCCATACCCCAAGACCTCAAGCCAGTGATCACTGACGCTAACCAGACATCCAGAGAGGTTGATTGAGTGGAGCATGGCCGGCGTATTATGATAGATCGAACGGTAGCGCTCTTCACTCTCCCGCAAAGCCTGTTCGATATTCTTGCGCTGAAAAATCTCAACACTGGCTTTACGATAGAGGAAAAAGACGGCAAAAGCAACAAGGATGCAAAGGGTTATCACCGTCGGTACGGTAACTCGAACCAGAGGGTCAATAACGACCTTGTAAATCGCCTTAAGACTGCGCAGATGAACGACATGCCAACCCGGAAAACCATCGATCTCTAAACGGTTAACAAAATATCTATTACCATCTTTATCGATCGCATAGTGTTCACCATCCTGCTGCAAACCAGTCCAGGTCCAGGGCCCGCGACCAAACTGACGGGATTCGACGAGCCCACGCTGTTCCCGCTCAGAACATTGCCAGAGCAGTTGAAAGAGCCAGGCTTTACGATTAGCAATAAAAATCAAACCGTGAGGATCGGTGACCACGACGATCTCATCCCGACTCTGACCCAGTTTTTTCTCAATCTGCTCAAGTGATGCCTTGATAACCGCAACGCCCGACGGCAACTCCCCCGAGTTCGTAAACACCGGATAACTGCAATAGACCCCCCGTTTACCAGAAGTCGTGCCCAGCGCTAGGTAGGATGCCGCAACCCCATCTACAGCCCCCTGAAAATAGGGACGGAAAGCAAAATTTTTACCTACAAAACTATCACTTTCATGACGATTACTGGAAGCAATCGTAACCCCGTCATAATTCATCAGATAGCAGACATCAGCCCTTAAAGTACTCTTGAAATGATCCAGCAAAGTATTGGTTTGAAACTCTGCCTCAGCTCCACCATCATGCAAAAATTCAACTAACTGCGGCATACCGGCCAGGGTCCGAACCGGTTTGATATTTTCCGAAAGAAAAGTGGAAAGATTTTTCTGGGTAATTTCAACCCGGGTAACGGCTTGGTGCTCAGCTTCTTTAAAAGCCGCTTTTTTCAAAGAGGTGTAATAAAGATAGCCTCCGGTTGCCGCCGACAGGAAAGCGAGCAGAGATAAAACAAGAAAGATTAGACGCAGTTTCATTTAAGAGAAGATCTCAGATGACAATTGATTTTTTCTATAAACTAGACTAGAAAGCTGTGCCGACAAGAAGTAACATGGGCAAACATGCCTGTCAACTACAACACTGTGAAACATATCTTATGAAAAAAGTTCCTCTCTTAGGTTTTATCGGGCACAGCAACAGCGGAAAAACAACCATACTGACAGCTCTGATTGCTGCCCTGAACGCTCAGGGCCTGAAGGTCGGCGCTGTCAAACACCATCACCGTTCATTTAACATTGATCACGAGGGCAAGGACAGTCACCGCTTCACCTTGGCCGGAGCCCAAAAAACCATTATCACCGGACCTCAACAAACTGCTCTGGTTGAGAAAACCCGTGAGCAATCATCCCTTGATGAGTTGGCCGTAAACTACCTTCAGGATCTTGACCTGATCCTGGTTGAAGGCTTTAAAAAAAGCTCGATCCCCAAAATCGAAGTCCAGCGCCAGGCCCTCGACCTGCCCCTGCTGAGCCGGGGAGAGCATCACGATTCTAATCTGATTGCGGTAATCAGCGACGACCCGCAATCCCTCGATGTCCCACTCTTTGAACCTCAGGATATTGCCGCTATAAACATTTTTATCTGCAAATATTTTACCCTGAGCCCAACCCCGCAACCATGACCCGAGAACTGTCAGCCAAATTTCCTTTAAGTGGTGCGATACTGGCGGGAGGCCGGGCCCAGCGCTTTGGTGGAGAAGATAAAACCCAGCTCAAACTGGGCCGGGAAAGCCTTTTCCAACGAACTCTTAACATTCTTAACTCTTTTTGCTCTGAAACCCTGATCAGCAGCAACACCCTCGCCCAACATCCCGAAGGCCGCATCGTTCCCGACCAAAAAGATGGACAAGGACCTCTGGGAGCAATCTACAGTTGTCTTCTGGCAGCCCGCAACCCCTATCTGATGATCGTTGCCGGTGACATGCCTTTTATTACCCTTTCAGCTCTGACTAAACTATGGCTTGAAAGAGAGGACTTCGATGTCATTATTCCAAGATCACCGGACGGCATGCAACCTTTAGCGGCCATCTACAAACAGAGCTGCATTCCTTTCATCGCGGCACAATTAAACAAGAACAACTTTAAAATCAGAGGTTTTTTTGAAAATGTCCAAGTCAAAATTATAACCTGCTCAGCTTTTCCTGACATTTACCCGGATAATACCTTTCTCAATATCAATTCACCCGACGACCTGCAAAGAGCCCGCGCCCTCTACCAGAAAACAAATTAAAAGTTTGAATTTTCTACCGTTATCTGCTATGAGACGCGCGCCGTAAGGCCTTAATCGGGCGTTGCCCGATTAAGGCAGTTCCCAGTCGCCAGTCATCAGTATTTTTGTTACAAACGACTGACCACTGGCGACTGTGAAAATAATTTCATAACCTTCTCTAAATTTGACTTTTAACCTCTCTTTATTAAAATCAAACAACAGCTAAACAAAAGGACAACCAAACACGTGCAACAAGTCTTCAGCGACACCCAATTTACCCAACTTGACATTCCGAAAGAGGTTCTTGCAGGAATCACCGCTGCCGGTTACAAATTCTGTACCCCGGTCCAGGAGGAGGTCCTCCCGCAAACCTTAAAAGGTGACAATATTGCCGCCCAATCGCAAACCGGTACCGGCAAAACGGCAACGTTCCTCATCACCCTTCTAACCCGCCTGCTTCGAAGCCAGACAAACGGCAACAAAAACCGGTCCAATGAAAACACCTCGCGACCGCGCGCCCTGATCCTGGCACCTACCCGTGAGCTGGCAGTCCAGATCGGCGTCGAAGCTGAAACCCTGGCTCAAGCTTCCGGAATCAATTTTCAGACAATCTACGGCGGAGTTGACTATGAAAAACAACGCCTGGCCTTGCAATACGATCAAATTGATGTTGTGGTCGCAACCCCGGGCCGCCTGATCGACTACATGAAGCAGAAAGTTATCTTCTTAGATGACATCGAAGTATTGGTTATTGACGAGGCCGACCGGATGTTTGACATGGGTTTCATCCCTGATGTCCGCTGGTTGCTGAAACGCTGTCCGACGACCGAAAAGCGCCAGTCCCTGCTTTTTTCCGCGACCCTCTCCGAAAAGGTCATGGAACTTGCCTATGAACATCTCAATATCAGCGAAGCCACCAATATCAATCCGGGACAGGTTACAGTTGATAAGATCGAACAGAGCCTCTACCACGTTGGTAAACATGAAAAGATGGCTCTACTCTTTGGCCTTATGCAAGTGCAAAAACCTGAGCGCAGCCTGATTTTCACCAACACCAAAAGAATGGCTGAGATCCTTGAAGATTACCTTAAAGCTAACGGCTATGCTGCAGCCTGTTTGACCGGTGACGTTCCGCAAAAAAAACGCCAGGCCACCCTGGAACGTTTTAAAAATAAGAAGCTCAACATCCTGATTGCCACCGATGTCGCCTCCAGAGGGCTGCATATCGAAGCCGTCTCCCATGTTTTCAACTATGACATGCCCCAAGATGCCGAAGACTATGTCCATCGTATCGGACGCACAGCGCGCATCGGAGCCACTGGTATTGCTATCGCATTAGCCGGCGAAGAGGATGCCTTCTATATTGAAGCGATCGAAAAACTAGCCGGTAAAATCCCGGTCATCTGGGCCGAAGATGAAGATTTTGTCCGTGATTTTAAACGCCCAAGCCGACGCTCTCCCAGTTCTTCAAACCCCCGTTCGCGCACACCTGAACGGGGCAAGCCAGGAGATTCAAGAAGGCGTAGCAGCAGCTCAAGTTCACCGCAAAGAAAACCAGCCCGCTCGAATGACCCCAAAAAAGAGAGCAAGAGTGAAACAACGAGCCGAGGCCCTGGTTCAGATACACGTCCAGACAAAAGCCGTCCCCAGACGACTCGACGAAGCGGTAGTGCGACCAGCAAGAAAGAATCTTCAAAGTCACCAGAAAACCGATCCAGCCGGCGGCCGCCGCGTCCGACATCGGCCCCTGAGAAAAGCAGCCGCCCTGCGGACAGCAAGCACACAGAGCCGAAAAAAGCGACCTCAGGTGAGCAAAAAGTTAATCCACCTAAACCACCAGTAAAAAGCCAAACACCCCAAAAACAACCAGAAAATAAGAAAGGGCTTTTAGGTAAAATTGTCGGTCTCTTTCAGGGAAATAAAAAATAGATTATGAGCTCGGCCAAAAAACCCATCTATCGAGTCCATTTCAAGACCGAAGATCGAAGTTACTCACTCTTAGCCCACTCGGTCAAAGAGTCTCATTTTTTTGGTTTTATTGAAGTTTCTGAAATCATCTTTGAAGATGTTAATCGCTTGATTATATCTCCAGAAGATGAGGCCCTGCGCAAGGAGTTTGCCAAAACTGAGAGCATCTCGATCCCCCACCAGTACCTGCGGCGCATCGACCGGCTCTCTGACAGTGAAGATATCGGGGTCTCATATCTCAAAATCGCTGAAAGTAAAAAGAAAACTGCATAACCTGACCGAACTGATTTTAAATTAACTCAATTTTCTGACTTGAGTTAACGCCTTCATATTTAAAACAAAAGAAACTGGAAGAATGTTTGAATTGCGGTTTTTCTCTGCGTCTTTGCGTCTCTGCGGGAAAATGCTTTTTATCTCCCGCAGAGACGCAAAGACGCAGAGAAAGGCAAAATAAAATCAAACCCCTAAGTGATACAATTAAAACTGTAAATCAAACTGTTACAACAAATCAGAAAATTGTGAAATTAATAAAGAGTGCCTCAAATTCAATCTAAATTTTGACAATTTTTCACAAAAGTTAATTGGTAATAACCTACATAATTAGGGAGAAAAACATGCATGAACATCACGATCACGGCCCTTGCGAAAGTAATGACCAATGCCAAGGCTGCGGCAACCATCAAGAAAAGATGAGTTTTGAAGAGAAGTTAGGAATGCTTTTAAACCATTGGATCGACCATAACGATAGCCATCAAGTCGATTATAAAAAATGGGCTGCCCAAGCCAAAAAAGAGGGCCATGAAGAAGTTGTCGCCAAGATCCTTGAAGCGATGCAGCTTTTCCAGGAAGGCAACCAGCGCCTGCGTCAGGCCCAGCAGATCATGGTTATGGATCAGGAGTAGAGTTTAAAGATGAGTTGCCAGGTTTACCAAGAGCTTGAAGAGCGAGGTCTGATCTATCAGAGTACTGACGCTGCAAGCTTACAAGAACTACTGCAAAAGTCTTCACAGGCTTTTTATATCGGCTTCGACCCGACGGCGGACAGTCTTCATGTCGGTTCTCTGATTCCGATTATCGTCATGATGCACCTGCAGAGAGCCGGCCATCGCCCGATCGCAATCTTAGGCGGCGGTACCGCTATGGTGGGTGATCCCAGCGGCAAAACTGAACTGCGGCAGATGCTGACGCCCGAGAAAATCGTCGAGAACGGTCAGGGAATCGCAGCCCAGCTGGCTCGCTTTCTCGATTTTAACGATAATCGCTGCCAGCTGATTAATAATGCTGACTGGCTCTCATCGCTTAAATATGTTGATTTTTTGCGGGATATCGGACGCCATTTCAGTGTCAACCGAATGTTGACAGCGGAATCCTATAAACAACGCCTTGAGACCGGGCTCTCGTTCATCGAATTCAACTACATGATTCTGCAAGCCTACGATTTTCATGTTTTATGTAAAGAGCAGGAGTGCCGCATCCAAATGGGTGGCCAGGATCAGTGGGGCAATATCGTCGCCGGGATCGACCTTATTCGCCGCACACAAGGGGTAGAGGCGTACGGTGTCACTTTCCCGCTGCTGACCACCAGCAACGGCGAAAAATTTGGTAAAACTGCGGCCGGAGCGGTTTGGCTTTCAACTGAGAGAACTTCAGTTCTCGATTTTTATCAGTTCTGGCGTAATTGCGAAGACTCTGAACTTGAGCGCCTCCTGAATTTCTTCACATTTTTGCCGGTCACCGAAATAAGGTTTTTAAGCGCCCTTAGAGATCAGTGGATCAACCGCGCCAAAGAGATTCTCGCATACGAAGTTACAGCCCTGGTCCACGGCCACAAAGCCGCAGTCACAGCCTACCAGACTGCAGTCAGTCGTTTTAGTTGCGCTGACCCTGAGCTTAAGATTGCGACGTCATCTGACATCCGTAATATCACTCTCACAAAAAAGGAAGAGGAGCTGCCCACTCTCGAACTCAACCACGATCAATTAAGCGCTGGCATGACTCTGGTTGATCTCTTTATCATGGCCGGTCTGAGTAAATCAAAAGGCCAAACCCGGCGTCTGATTGAACAGGGCGGGGCTTATTTAAATGAGCAAAGGATCAAGGAAGACCGCCCCTTAATAGAAGCTGATTTCAGTCAGAAGAAAATTATTATCCGGGCCGGTAAAAAGAGATTTCACCAGATTTTATTAAAATAGAACTTTGCCTATCATTAATAGCCCTAACGCGGTAAAGCAAAACCAAAAAAAGCATCATCCCGGTAACCGGAGTGATGCTTTTTAGTTTATTAAACTCGGGCAGATCCTGCCAGGACAAATCTAACTATTCGAGAGCTAACCCGCCATAGTTGCAACCGGGGCCTGAGCTTTCTGCATAAAAGCGGTAATCCGAGAAATTTTGCGGGATGCGGTTCTCTTAGGAAGAACCCCTTTGCTTGAGGCGCGGCCGATCGCAGAGACTGTTTCACGATGCATTTCAACCAGATCTGCACCCTCAACCTTCTCTTCAACTGCACTATAGAATGATTTAAGTACCGTCTTCAACTGCGAATTTACCTGACGATTACGTAAGCGTCGTTTTTCACTCTGTTTGATTCTCTTGAGGGCTGATTTATGATTAGCCAAGGTCTATCCTCCAATATTAATGACTTGCTATGTACAAACCTGCGTAGCCGAGCAGATATGCTAATACATTGCCATTCAATTTATAATTTATAATAAAAACTCAACAAGCTGCTAATTTAATTATCTCTCTAAAAGGCTCTCTATTTAGTCGCTTTAAAAGTGAGGAGTGCAGGTAACAGAAAAGCTTATTACTGTCAAGTTCTTTATCTGCAAAAAACCTAAAAGGTCCAGATCTATTCGATGAATTTACTCAAAGGAAACTCAACAATACTCTGGGCTCCAAGCTCTTTAAGAGCCGGAATAATCTCACGAACTACCGACTTCCGCAAGACCACAAAAACGTCAGCCCAATCGCTATCCATCAGGTTAGAGACGGTAGGAACTTTGGCCGGGGGTAAGATTTTGATGGCTTGATCAAGTTTATCCCGTTTAATATTGAACATCACCCCGACCCGGTTACGGGATTCAAGGGCGCTCTGTAAAAGCATGATAAGACGCTCAACCTTCTCGATCTTCCAGCTATCGGCCTGCATCTTTTTATTGGCAACCAAAACGGTTGTAGTTTCAAGAACCGTGTCGAGAATTTCAAGATTATTGGCCCGCAAAGATGAGCCCGTCTCAGTAATTTCAATTATGGCATCGGCAAGATGGGGAACCTTAACCTCAGTGGCCCCATAGGAGTATTCAACTTTGGCGGAGACCCCATGCTCGGCGAGATATTTTTTCGAGAGATTCACGACCTCGGTGGCAATCGTTTTGCCCTCGAGATCTTGCACTGATTTAATCGGCCCACCCTCTTTGGCAGCCAAAACCCAGCGCACCTTATTAAAGGTCGCCTTGGCATATTGGAGCTCTGCCATCTCAACAACATCAGCTCCATTTTCGACAACCCAATCATGGCCGGTAATCCCGATATCGAGAATACCGCTCTCAACATAACGCGCCATCTCTTGCGCGCGAATCAACATACATTCAATTTCCGGGTCATCAATCGTCGGGAAATATGAGCGCGAACTTGTGGTTATTTTATAACCCGCATTTTTAAAGAGATCGATGGTTGCATCCTGCAACGACCCCTTGGGAATTCCAATTCTTAATTTCATTATTTTGCTATCCTCTATTAATTAACACCTGATGGCTAAGGAAAAATTTCGATATGCAAGGAGTCATTATTTTTCAGGCGCGAGACCATACAAGCAGTATGTCGAGTATCTGAAAAATAATGACGACGCCCCTAAGGAAGTGCCCTTGGGGTGCGCTGAAGATCGGACTTTTTACAACGCCATCTCTATTTTTTTCCGTAGACCTTCTCTGGGTCGAAAACTTTTTCCGCTTTAATTATTTTTTCACTACCGTCGGACTCAATCTTAGTATAGAAGCAACTGTTATAACCAACATGACAGGCAGCCCCACCAATCTGGTCAACTTTAATGACCACGGCATCACGATCGCAGTCGATAAAGATCTCTTTAACAATCTGGACGTTACCTGACTCTTCACCTTTACGCCAAAGCCTTTGGCGACTGCGACTGAAATAACAGACCTGACCAGTTTTAACAGTCTCTTCCCAGGCTTCGGGATTCATAAAAGCGAGCATTAAGACCTCGTTAGTCTGATAGTCTTGGGCGACAGCCGTTATCAAGCCGTCTAATTTTGTAAAGTCTAAAGGGTTCATTTAATGACCTCATTTATTGTTTCTTCTTTAGGGTGCAGATAGGCATCTACTTTTTTTATGGCACAGAATTCACCACACATTGTACAGACTTCTTCATCGGCCGGTTTACTCTCTTCGCGCCGAGCCCGGGCTCGGATCGGATCAATAGCAAGATCAATCTGGCCCTGCCAATCAAGGGTTTTACGTTTTTCCGCCATCTGTCGATCCCAATCCAAGGCCCCGGGAAGCCCGCGCGCAATATCACCGGCATGAGCCGCTATCCGGGTGGCAATAACGCCCTCTTTAACATCGTCGATGGTAGGCAGACAGAGATGCTCAGACGGGGTTACATAACAGAGAAAATCTGCTCCGGCAGCAGCGGCCACAGCCCCGCCAATGGCCGCCGTAATATGATCATAGCCCGGTGCAATATCGGTTACCAGGGGACCTAGAACATAAAAAGGAGCACCTTTACAGAGAGTTTTCTGAAGCTGCATATTGGTTGCAACTTGATTGATTGGCACATGACCAGGCCCTTCGATCATCACCTGCACTCCGGCCTTCCAGGCCCGGTCAGTCAACTCACCCAGATAGATAAGTTCCTGGAGCTGCGGGCGGTCGGTGGCGTCGGCCAGACAACCAGGCCGTAAACCATCACCCAGGCTCATGGTAACATCATATTTTAGAGCGATCTCTAAAAGGCGGTCGTAATGCTCAAAGAAAGGATTTTCCTGTTCATTATAAACCATCCATTCAACCATAAAAGCGCCACCCCGGCTCACTACATCGGTAACCCGGCCGCACTCTCTAAGACTCTCAAGGGTACGTAAATTCACACCACAATGAATCGTCATAAAATCAACCCCGAGCTGGGCCTGACGTTCAATTACCGAAAACATTTCATCCACTGTCACATCGCCAAAAAAGCCATGTTTGGCGACACCTTCCTGAGCCACACGATAGACTGGCACCGTGCCCAAAGGTACTGAACATTGGGCAAATATGGTTCTCATAACCATATCAAGATCACCACCGGTACTTAAATCCATCACGGCGTGAGCTCCATAAGCGATCGCCGCCTTTAACTTGAGCAGCTCATTATCGAGATTGGAAGCATCAGATGAAGTACCAATATTGGCATTAACCTTAACTTTTAGACCCTTGCCGATACCGTAGGCGGTCAGGTTTTTATGGTTGCAGTTGGCAGGTATAGCAATAGTTCCATTCGCGACACCTGCCAGGAGTTCAGACGTAGAAATTGTTTCAGTTGCAAGAACCTGCTCCATGACAGGAGTAACCTCACCTCGACGAGCCGCTAGCATCTGAGTCATAGATCTAATTTCCTCTATTTAAAAACTGTCAAATTGCGCATCTGACTGACGGTTTCAGCCGGGCGTTCAGACTGGAGAAGCGCTCTAATTACGGCAACGGCTGCAACTTTAGTTTGGGCAACCTCGCTAAGATTGTGTTCATCAAGACCACCGATAGCAACAACCGGTATAGAGATCTGAGTTAACATTTCAACCAGACCAGTAATCCCGACTTCGGGGTCGGGCTTGACCTTACTCGGGGTCTTAAAAATCGGGCCAAAACCAAGATAATCAGCCCCCTCGGACACTGCCGCCAGGGCCTGTTTTAAAGAGTGGGTCGAGCGGCCTATCGGTATCTGCGGGCCGACTAAACGACGAGCTTCAGCAATCGGCAGATCATCCTGGCCCAAATGTAAAGCGTCAGCGTCAACCAAAAGTGCAATATCTGGCCGGTCATTAACCACAAAAGGGGTTTTAAATTCACGGCAAAGCGCCCTGACCTCATATGCTCTTTCGAGAAAAGAGCTGTCACTGCCCCGCTTTTGACGCCATTGCAGAAGATCAATACCAGCGCCCAGAACACGCTTAAGGTCGGCAATCAGATCAGAACCGGTGTAGAAATTTTCATCGACCACCAGATAGAGAGCTGCCGCCTTTTTATGGGACAAGCCAAACCACTCTCTAACCTTATTAAATCTTGAGCCGACAACACACTTTTCTAAATCGTAGAGTTCAAAACGTAACTCTTTAATACCTTGAGAGAGTTCCGGGTGATCTATAAGTTTCGCACACTCCTCTATAACCCGGGCCGCCTCTTGCGCCCTTTTTATATTGGCTTGAATAATTGCCTGCCAATCGCTGCGAGCCGCTTCACTGACAGTAAACGTCTGACGTCCAATATCTGTTGCGACTTGCCGCTCACGCAGACCATTCAGTATCAATCTGTCATCCTGCAACTTACGCAAACGATGCCGTAAATCCTTGATCCGCAGGGCCTGTTCATCATCACAAACCAGACGACAATAATCTTCAACCACGCGCAAACCTTCACGTAAGCGGTTAAAATTCACATCCAGAACGCGATATACTCGATTATCTTCGATCACAAACCCTGCTTAAATTCTTCTAAGAGAAGCATTAAGTAAGCTATTTTACAACTCCGCGTTGACATCGGCGGCGCTCATTTGGGCCCCTTCATTAAGCAAGAGGGCGGCGGCAGAAGCCTCTTCATTTTCGGCATCTGCGGCTACAGCTTCCTTGATAAGGAGCTGATCCTCTTCACTCATTCCGACCTTCAGATCACGATAACAGCGCTGTCCCGAACCGGCCGGGATCAAGCGGCCCATAATCACATTCTCTTTGAGCCCGACAAGATTATCAACCTTGCCCGCGACACTGGCCTGGGTCAATACTTTGGTGGTTTCCTGGAATGATGCTGCCGAAATAAAACTATCGGTACTCAAGGATGCCTTGGTAATCCCCAAAAAGAGCGGCTCTCCAACAGCCGGTTGCAGACCTTCGGCCATAGCTTTGCGGTTGCCCGCTTCAAAAGCATGTTTTTCGACCGTCTCATCAACCACAAATACGGTTTCACCGGCGTCTACAACCTTGATACGCCGCAGCATCTGACGCACTATAACCTCGATATGCTTATCATTGATACCGACCCCCTGGAGTCGATAGACCTCCTGGACTTCGTTGACAATATATTTTGCCAGCTCTTTAACACCTAAAACCCGCAAGATATCATGCGGATCAATCGAACCATCGACCAGAGGTTCACCAGTGGCCACCATATCACCTTCATGAACGATCAGATATTTACCTTTAGGTATCAGATGTTCAATCGGATCGCCAATTTCCGGCGTCACAATAACCCTCTGCTTACCTTTAACCATCTTACCTAAGGAAACAATCCCTTCGATCTCGGCAATAACCGCAATCTCTTTCGGCTTACGGGCCTCAAAGAGCTCGGCAACTCGCGGCAAACCACCAGTAATATCCTTGGTTTTGGTTGTATCTCGAGGTTTGGTTGCGACAATATCACCAGCCAAAACCTCTTCGCCATCGGCCACCATAATGTGAATACCGGGGGAGAAGTTATAGCGAGCCTCACCCCGGCCGTCAATTTTAATGGTGCGATTTTTTTCATCTTTAATTGAAAGCCGCGGCCTGAGGTCGGCATTTCGAGATTCGGTTACAACCCGTCTCGACATCCGGGTCTGAGCATCAACCTGCTCGGTGAAGGTTAAACCTTCGATCAGGTCCCCATATTTAACTTTACCGCTAACCCCTGTCAGGGTCGGAATGGAGAAAGGATCCCACTCAGTAAGCAGTTGTCCGGGCTTGATCTCCTCGCCCTCTTCAACATGCAGGATGGCTCCGAATACAACTTTATTACGCTCTTTAATCTTGCCGTCAGAATCGACCACGGCGATCTCACCATTACGGTTCATCGCGACTAATTTTCCATTACGATTACGCACCGTATCCAACTTGATAAACTTGATAAGGCCGCTCAGTTTCGAAGACAATGACGACTGTTCAACCGCACTGCTGGCAGTACCACCGATATGAAAGGTCCGCATGGTCAACTGGGTGCCCGGCTCACCAATCGACTGCGCCGCAATAACCCCAACCGACTCACCAATATTGACCAGACGACCCCGGGCCAGATCACGACCATAACAATATGCGCAAGTCCCCTGCTTAGACTGGCAGGTCAGGACCGAACGAATCCGAACCCGGTCAAGACCGGAACTATCTATCTGTTCAGCTAACTCCTCTGTAATCTCCTGATCAGCTTCGACAATTATCTCGCCGGTAATGGGCGAAAAAATATCATCCTGGGCCACCCGGCCCAGTACCCGATCAGATACTTTTTCTATAATTTCGCCGCCTTCTGTAAGCGGGGTCACGTAGATTCCATCAAGGGTTCCACAATCGATTTCGGAAACCACTGCATCTTGAGCGACATCAACCAAACGCCTGGTCAGATAACCTGAGTTTGCGGTTTTCAAGGCGGTATCGGCCAAACCTTTACGAGCCCCATGCGTCGAAACAAAGTATTGGAGTACATTGAGGCCTTCCCGGAAATTAGCGATAATCGGATTTTCAATAATCTCGCCGGATGGTTTCGCCATCAAACCCCGCATACCGGCCAGCTGCCGAATCTGCTGCTGACTACCACGAGCTCCGGAATCGGCCATCATATAGACCGAATTAAATGATTTCACCTCATGCGATTGCCCAGAATTATCTTCAACAACCTCTTTACTGATCGTCGCCATCATCTCATTGGCAACCAGATCAGTTGTTTTGGACCAGATATCAACCAACTTATTGTAGCGTTCACCAGAGGTGATCAAACCATTATTAATCTGGCGCTCAATCTCGAGGACCTTTTCATTGGCATCCTCGATTAAGCCAGTTTTAGACTTCGGTATCTCAAGATCATCAATACCGATAGAGATCCCGGACTGAGTCGCAAACTTATAGCCTAAATCTTTTATCTGGTCGGCGAAAATTACCGATTTTTTGTCGCCGGCTTTCAAATATATTTTCTCGAAAAGCTTCGAAATACTCTTTTTCGTCAAAGTTTCATTGTATGATTTAAATGGCATTTCAGGCGGCACAATCTCACTTAAAATAACTCGGCCAACAGTAGTTTCGGACAACTCTCCTTCAATCATCACTTTGATAACCGCCTGCAGATGCACCGAACCGGCATCATAGGCCATCCGCACCTCTTGGGGCGTGCTGTAGATGGTCCCTGTACCCAAGGCAAAAGGTCGATCCCGGGTCATCCAATAGATACCGAGGACAATATCCTGAGTCGGAATAATCACGGGCCGGCCATTGGCTGGTGAAAGGATATTATTAGTCGACATCATCAAGACCCGGGCTTCGGTCTGGGCCTCAATCGTTAGCGGCACATGAACCGCCATCTGATCACCGTCAAAATCAGCATTATACGCGCTGCAAACCAAGGGATGCAGACGGATCGCTTTACCTTCGGTCAAGACCGGCTCAAAAGCCTGAATCCCTAAGCGATGCAGAGTCGGAGCCCGGTTAAGGAGTACCGGATGTTCGGTAATAACCTCTTCCAAAAGATCCCAGACCTCTGATTTCTCCTGTTCAACCATCTTTTTGGCGCTTTTGATAGTTGTAACATGACCCCGCTCAAGCAACTTATTGTAGATAAACGGTTTAAAAAGTTCGAGTGCCATTTTTTTGGGCAAGCCGCACTGATGCAGACGCAACTCCGGCCCCACAACAATAACTGAACGACCTGAATAGTCGACCCGTTTCCCGAGCAAGTTCTGACGAAAACGACCCTGCTTGCCTTTTAACATATCACTTAAAGACTTTAAGGGACGTTTGTTGGCACCGCTGATCGCGCGCCCCCGACGTCCATTATCAAAGAGAGCATCAACTGATTCCTGCAACATCCTCTTCTCATTACATATAATAATCCAAGGGGCTTTAAGCTCAATCAGTCGCTTAAGACGATTATTTCGGTTAATAACTCGTCGATAGAGATCATTAAGATCGGATGTCGCAAAACGACCACCGTCAAGAGGGACCAGAGGGCGCAGATCGGGCGGTAGAATCGGAATAACATCCATGATCATCCACTCCGGCAAATTTCCGGATTTACGAAAATCATCGATAATTTTGAGACGCTTGGCGATCTTCTTCTTTTTGGCTTCAGATCCGGTCTCCGCCATATTCTGGCGCAATGTCACCCGCTCACTCTCAAGGTCGATCTTCTGCAACATCTCCTTGACCGCTTCGGCACCAATACCGCAACGGATTGTATCTCCATACTTCTCTTCAAGGAGCAGGTACTCATCCTCAGAGGTCAGTTGCCCCAAGACTATTTCATCGGCCTCACCGGGATCAAGAACAACATAGTTCTCAAAGTAGAGAATGCGCTCTACATCTTTTAAGGTTTTATCCAGCAACAGGGCAATGCGGCTCGGCAAACTTTTCAAAAACCAGATATGGGCTACCGGTGAGGCCAGTTCAATATGCCCCATACGCACCCGTCTGACTTTCGACTGAATTACCTCAACCCCACATTTTTCACAGACAATCCCCCTGTGCTTCATGCGTTTATACTTACCACAGTTGCACTCAAAATCTTTTACCGGGCCAAATATTTTAGCACAGAAGAGACCATCCCGTTCCGGTTTGAAGGTTCGGTAATTAACCGTCTCCGGTTTTTTAACCTCACCAAAAGACCAACTGCGAATTTTCTCCGGCGAAGCCAGTTTAATCTGCAGCGAACTGAACTTTAAGGCATCTTTGGGTTTCTGAAAAAAACTTAAGACATCTCTCATGATTTCTCCTCAGCTAACTCGACATCCAGACAGAGACTCTGGAGTTCCTTGATCAAGACATTAAAGGACTCAGGCAAGCCCGATTCCATGGTCTGCTTTCCTTTAACGATTGCTTCATACATTCTGGTCCGGCCGGCGACATCATCAGATTTAACCGTCAGAAACTCCTGCAAGGTATAAGCAGCCCCGTAAGCTTCAAGGGCCCAAACCTCCATCTCCCCGAGCCGCTGGCCCCCAAACTGAGCTTTACCACCCAGAGGTTGCTGGGTTACTAAAGAGTAAGGTCCAATGGAACGGGCATGCATTTTATCGTCAACCAGGTGATGCAGTTTAAGAATATACATATAACCGACGGTCACCGGGCGTTCGAAAGGCTCCCCAGTACGACCATCATGCAGAATAACCTGGCCGCTCCGCGGCAGGCCGGCACTTTCAAGACATTCTTTGATACGCTCTTCGCCAACCCCATCAAAAACTGGGGTCGCCATCGGCACATAAGATGATAGTTTGCCCGCCTGTTCGCGAACTTCATCATCAGTTGCGGCCGCTAACCAATCCAGAGAGCTTTGGTCATGCGTAAAAACCTGGTTAAGTTTATCCCGTAAAACTTGAGGCCCATACTCTTTTTCGATCATCTCTTCAATCTGTCGGCCTAAGCTCTGGGCGGCCCAACCAAGATGGGTCTCCAGCACCTGCCCCACATTCATGCGCGAGGGAACCCCCAACGGATTAAGCACGATATCGACGGTCGAGCCATCCGCAAGATAGGGCATATCCTCTTCCGGAACAATGCGCGAAAGCACCCCTTTGTTACCATGGCGACCTGACATCTTATCGCCAACTGATAATTTGCGTTTGATCGCGATATAGATTTTCACCATCTGATTAACGCCGGGTTGCAACTCATCACCACGGCGCAGGGTTTCAATCTTTTCATCAATTGAGGCTTCAACCCGCAGAACTTCACGTTCCATATAGGCAACCAAAGCGCCAATCTGCTCCTCAATCTCAGCAGCGTCCTTTAAAACCAGGTTACTGCACATCTTCAAGGTTATTTTAGCAACATCATCAGCCGTCAACGGATTTCCCGATTCGAGAGCAACTAACCCTTTGCCACCCTTTAAATCAGTCTCTAAAATCTGGCCAAACAACAACTCGCGAGCCTTGGCGTTGACACTGCGTCTAATAAAATAGAGCTCTTCTTCGGCATCACGTTTAACCTGTTTAATATCCTGTTCCCGTTCATCGGCGCCGCCTTCTCCACCATAGCCTTTGCGGGCAAAAGTTTTGGTGTTGATAACAACCCCTTTAACTCCAGGAGAGACCCTGAGGGAAGTATCTCTAACTTCACCCGCTTTTTCGCCAAAAATGGCGCGCAAAAGTTTCTCTTCCGGAGAAAGCTGGGTCTCACCTTTGGGGGTGATTTTACCAACCAGAATATCTCCAGGGCTGACATGAGCCCCAATATGAACGATACCATTCTGATCAAGGTGAGCCAGGCCCTCATCCCCAACGTTGGGAATATCGCGGGTAATCTCTTCCGGCCCTAATTTAGTATCCCGGGCAACCACATCACATACTTCAATGTGGATAGAGGTAAACTTGTCATTTTTAATCAGTCGTTCATTAATCAAGATCGAATCTTCGAAATTATAACCACCCCAAGGCATAAAGGCGATTTTGACATTGTGCCCTAAGGCGAGTTCCCCATGATCCATCGAGGGACCATCAGCCAGAATCTCTCCAGCTTCAACAAAAGTCCCACTTTTAATCAATGGAATATGATTAAAACAGGTATTCTGATTAGAACGCATGAATTTAGCCAGCGGATAACTGTCAATCCCAAATTCATCATCATCATTTTCCGCTTCATGGCGAATAATAATCTTACCCGAATCAACATATTCGACATAACCGCTTCTTTTAGCAACCACAGCGATACCTGAATCGAGTGCCACCCGCCGTTCCATACCGGTTCCGACCATCGGTGCTTCAGTCCGCAACAAAGGCACAGCCTGACGCTGCATATTCGAACCCATCAAAGCACGGTTAGCATCATCATGCTCAAGAAAGGGAATCAGCGAGGCCGCAACACTAACCAACTGCCGCGGCGAGACATCCATATACTCAATAATATCACGTCGTTCAATACTGAATTCACCTGCTTTACGACAGGTAACCATTTCGTTGGTGAAACTCCCGTCGGGATTGAGCGGCGCGCTGGCCTGAGCGATAATCTTATCATCCTCATCCATAGCGTAAAGATAGCGCACCTCATCACTAACCACACCCTCGCTAACAATCCGATATGGGGTTTCGATGAAACCAAATTCATTGACCTTGGCATAACTGGCCAGCGAAGCAATCAAGCCGATGTTAGGTCCTTCCGGGGTTTCGATCGGACAGAGACGACCATAATGGGTCAAGTGAACATCTCGAACCTCAAAACCGGCTCTCTCACGAGTCAAACCTCCTGGTCCCAGCGCACTCAAGCGTCGTTTATGAGTGATCTCAGAAAGCGGATTGGTTTGATCCATAAATTGGGAGAGCTGACTACTCCCAAAAAACTCCTTGATCGCGGCACTAACCGGTTTAGAGTTGATCAGATCATGCGGCATCGCCGTGTCAATTTCCTGCAAGCTCATGCGCTCACGAATCGATTTCTCCATCCGCACCAAACCGATGCGATACTGGTTTTCAATAAGTTCGCCCACGGTCCGTACCCGACGATTACCGAGATGATCGATATCATCAATCACGCCCTTGTCGGTTCTTAATGCGATCAGATAGCGAACAATCGCCAGGATATCTTCAGCCGTCAAAGTTTTACAATCCAACGGTTGATCCGTTCCGAGTTTGTGATTTATCTTGAGGCGACCAACCCGCGAGAGATCGTAACGTTCCGGATTAAAGAAGATATTCTGAAAAAGAGCATCTGCAATCTCAATCGTTGGAGGTTCTCCAGGACGCAGGCGCCGATAGATCTCAAGTTTAGCTTTATCAACCTCCAGTTCTTTTTCAGTTCTCTCTCCCTGAGCCACGATCTCGCGTTCTTCATCGCTCAAAACAATCTTGTCGACAAGCAGTGTATCACGCAGATAAGAGCCGACATTGACATTATCGATGAAGAGAATTTCAAACTTTTCGACACCGCTCGCCTGTAAAGCTTCGAGCTTATCGGCAGTGATCTCTTCATTACATTCGAGTAAAACTTCACCGGTTTGGGGGTCGACCACATCATGAGAAACATATGAGTTGACTAACTCATCGTCAATAAGCGGCAAGATTTCAAGTCCGGCAGCCTTCATGCGGCGCAGGGCTGTCTTAGTTATCTTCCGACCCTTGACCAGCAGAACTTCACCGCTTGCAGGATCAATAATATCTTCTCGCGCTTTAAAGCTGGCTACCAAATCAGTATTCTCATAATCGATCACACGAGAAAATTTGCCATCGGCAAGCGAGTTAACCGTTACACTATCGTAAAAGAGGTTTAACAACTCTTCTGTCGAATAGCCAAGTGCCCGCAACAAAACCGTTGCCGGCAATTTCCGGCGCCGATCAATACGAACATGGATGAGATCTTTATTGTCGAATTCGAAATCGATCCAGGAACCCCGGTAAGGTATCACCCGAGCACTGTAAAGTGACATCCCGCTGACCGTACTTTTCGATTTCTCCTGAGCAAAAAAGACTCCAGGAGAACGATGCAGCTGACTGACAATGACCCTTTCAGTGCCATTAATAATGAAAGTACCCCTTTCACTCATCAATGGTATTTCACCGAAATAGACCTCCTGCTCCTTAATATCGCGAATTGAACGCTGCTCACTGCCCTCTTCGATATCCCAGATAATCAGACGAATGCGTACACGTATAGGCACCGAATAAGTAATACCTTTCAACATGCACTCACGATCGTCATATCGGGGGGTGCCAAAATTATAACTTACATATTCGATTGAAGAGGTTCCGTAGAAATCTTTAATCGGAAAGACACTTTTAAAAACCCCATGCAGTCCGATATCTTCACGATCTTCATGGAGGATATCTTCTTGCAAAAAACGCTTAAAAGAGTCTAGTTGCAGGTCCAGGAGAAAAGGAACGTCTACGACCTCTTTGATAGTCGCAAAATTACAGCGCAGACGAGGCAGGTTACGGTTATTCCGGGCTACCATAGAACTTTATCCTCAATTTTTCAGAGTTAGCTTATGATGAACAAATAGCAAGAGGGGGGATAGGTTGGCGAATTCACATTGTTAATGGTGCCGATTCTCTCCAAAAAGATGAGAGAAAGGAAAAACAACGTAAGGGATAGGGTCTTATCAACCCTATCCCTTACGTTTAAAACGGCAGTCACAAACAATTAACAACTGTCATTATGCGTTTACTTAATCTCGGCAGTAGCTCCGACTTCTTCAAGTTTTTTGACCAGCACTTCAGCTTCGTCCTTACTCAAACCTTCCTTGATAGCTTTAGGCGCGGCTTCAACTTCAGCCTTAGCTTCTTTCAAGCCAAGTCCGGTAATTTCGCGAACGGCTTTAATAACCTGGATTTTCTTTTCGCCAAAAGAGACCAGAACAACATCAAATTCAGTCTGTTCGGCGACGGCTTCAGCTTCACCGCCGGCGGCAGGCATGGCAGCCATCGCCATAGGGGCGGCAGCGGATACGCCAAATTTTTCTTCAAGTTCTTTGACCATCTCAGAAAGTTCCAAGACTGACATATTTTCAATAAACTGGATTACATCTTCTTTAGTAATTGACATTTTTAAAGCTCCTTACGATATGATTCAGACTTTTACAATCTAATCGATTATTAGTTTTCTGCCGATAAACAGTTAAGCTCTATTAAGCTTCCGGCTCCTGAACTTGTTCTTTCTGTTCTTTTATCGCGTTTAAAACCTGGACTGCAGAACGGACTACACCGCTCAAGACATTTACAAAACCACCAGGGACAGCATTCATTGTCCCGAGCAGGGTTGCTTGCATAACCTCTTTGCTGGGCAATTTTGCCAACCGGCCAAGAGCTTCGCTATCAAGATATGCACCACCAAGAACTCCACCCATAACTTCAAGGGCATCTTCAGTCTTGGCGAAATCGACCAGCGCTTTAGCTGCGGCCGCAGGATCTCCATAGACCAAAGCCAAGGCACTAGGTCCTATTAGATGGTCAACGAGAGCCTCATTACCAGTTGCTTTCGCTGCAATACGAGCCAGAGTATTCTTAACAACTTTGAACTCAGTATTATTTTCTCGTAAACGATTTCTTAAAGCGGTAATCTTTTCGACATCCAATCCGCGATAATCGGTCAGAAAAGCAGCTTCTGCGTCATTGAATTTCGCTGTCAATCCATCGATCTGGATCTGCTTCTCTGCTCTATTCACCTTCGGTCACCTCCTTGTTATAATGTTGATCAAAAGGCAAATGAGCTCAATCTGATAGCCTCGGTGGGATGTTACGTCTAAAACTTAATTTAAACGACCCACGGTCTACAGCTCATATATCCTAATGAATGACAGCTTCGTAAAAAACAGAAAATAGATAATTGCAATAATTATAAACTAAAATCAGTCAATTAACAGTTAACTATTTTTCTAATCTGTCAAAATTATATAAAACTACTAAGTACATCTTTCAGCAATTAAATGCTATTAAGATCAACTCTAATCCCAGGCCCCATTGTTGAGGAGATCGAAAATCCTCGCATATAGTTACCTTTACTCGAAGCTGGTTTCAACCGGTTCAAAGTTTCAATCAGACTAGTGATATTCTCAAGCAGATTTTCAGCCGAAAAAGAGATTCGGCCTACTGGAGCATGTACGATCCCTGCCTTCTCAACCCTGAAATCGACCTTTCCCGCTTTAATATCTTTAACCGCACGGGCGAGATCGAAGGTTACAGTTCCGACTTTAGGATTAGGCATCAAACCTCGGGGACCAAGAACGCGCCCGAGTTTGCCGACGACACCCATCATGTCGGGGGTGGCTACCGCCTTGTCAAAATCGAGCCAACCATCCGTAATTTTCTTGGCAAGATCATCCCCACCAACAAAATCAGCTCCTGCATCACGCGCTTCAATCTCTTTTTCACCCTTGGCGAAAACGACTACACGAGCACTTTTACCGGTACCATGAGGTAGAACAACCGCGCCACGAACCATCTGATCAGCATGTCGAGGATCAACTCCAAGACGGATAGAAACATCAACACCTTCATCAAACTTCTTCGTAGTTAACGATTTAAGTAACTCAACAGCTTCAACCAACGGGTATTTCTTGTCTTGATCAACTTTGGCCCGATTGGCAAGATAATTTTTTCCACTTTTAGACATTCTATCCTCACATTTACCTATTCGACATCGATGCCCATACTCCGGGCTGTCCCGGAAATAATCAGACAGGCGGCATCAATATCATTAGCATTTAAGTCTACCATTTTGAGCTCAGCGATCTCTTTTACCTGGGCTGGAGTAACCGTTCCAACTTTAGTTTTATTTGGTACTCCTGAGCCTTTTGCAATATTAGCCGCCTTCTTCAACAAAACCGATGCGGGCGGCGTTTTAGTAATAAAACTAAAACTGCGATCAGCATAAACGGTAATTACAACCGGTGTAATCATGCCATCCAGAGCGTCAGTCTTGGCATTAAAGGCTTTGCAAAACTCCATAATATTAACGCCGTGCTGCCCCAATGCAGGACCTACGGGAGGAGAAGGATTGGCTTTCCCCGCCGGGATCTGAAGTTTGATCTGACCTACAATTTTCTTCGCCATGCTTAATTCTCCTGCAATCTATTTAAAATCTTAACTTATTTTTTCTATTTGCCCTAAATCTATTTCGATGGGGGTGGGGCGGCCAAAGATGCTTACCAAAACCCTTACCTTACCCTTTTCAAGATTGATTTCATCAACCGTTCCGCTAAAGTTGGCAAAAGGACCTTCCAGAACTGTAACATTCTCCCCAAGATCAAAAAGGACTTTGGGTTGAGGTCGCATTTCACCTTCGGCAATACGATCAAGAAGACTATTAGCTTCGCTCTCCGATATCGACCTGGTTGCGGCAACGCGTTCGCCACCGCCGACAAAACCGGTGACCTTGGCAGTACCTTTAACCAGATGCCAGGTCTCTTCGGTCATCTCCATTTTGACTAAGACATAACCGGGAAAAAACTTTCTTTGCGAAGTCCGGCGTTTGCCCTTGACCATCTCAACTACCTGTTCGGTGGGAACCACAACCTCCTCGAACATATCTTCGAGGCCGTATTGTCTGATTCTCTCCTCCAAGGTGAGTTTTACTCTATTCTCATAACCGGAGTAAGCATGTATCACATACCATTTCTTCGCCATAACTTACCCTGTCAACCCTATCACTTATGTTTTATTTCTAATAAAGCGGAAACACTTAACAGCATGCCCCTCACATCTAGACTGCCAGGATAAGCTTCATAAGCTTGGCCAGCCCAAGATCAACTATGCCCAGATATAGGGCAATAACAAAAACCGTGAGAAGCACTACCCAAGTAAGTCCAATGGTTGCTTTACGACTAGGCCAAGTGACCTTTTTCATTTCGCCCTTGGAATCTTTCAGATATTGAGTCAGTTCGGCGATATTCTCTTTTATAGCTGCCAAAATTCAGGCTCCCACTTTAAATTTGTTAACAGTAACCATTATACATAACTGGCAGGCCAGGAGGGATTCGAACCCCCAACACCCGGATTTGGAGTCCGGTGCTCTAGCCATTAGAGCTACTGGCCTGCAATGCGGCCCAGCTTAAAAATCAAACTGGAATATCTAATAAAAGTTACTTGGTCTCTTTATGAACTGTATGGGTCTGACAAAAGCGACAATACTTCTTAAACTCTAACTTATCAGGGGTATTTCTTTTATTCTTCTTGGTCGTGTAATTTCTTCTTTTACATTGCCCGCAAGCAAGTATTACTTTATCTCGCATAGCTTACAACCTACCTTTTCTACGCCTAGAGAATTATCTTTTAAACAGACCGAAGCCAGAGCAGGATTCTTCTTAACCCCTCCCTGGCTTCGTCTATATAGAGTTTATCCCTAAAAAGCGTATCGCTTATTCAATAATTTCGCTGACGACGCCGGCACCTACGGTGCGGCCGCCTTCACGAATCGCAAAACGTAACTCTTTTTCCATCGCGATCGGGGTAATCAATTCACCGACAATCGTAATATTATCTCCCGGCATTACCATCTCGACGCCTTCGGGAAGCTCGACGGTTC
>Ga0307990_1000244_pt1 | contig 52030 bp, 29 predicted proteins | sample EllFjometagen129_FD_203168 | JGI IMG/M metagenome (GOLD analysis project Ga0307990, IMG submission 203168) | Marine microbial communities from Ellis Fjord, Antarctic Ocean - #129 | ecosystem: Environmental > Aquatic > Marine > Unclassified | place: Southern Ocean | collected 2014-10-08
TTCCATGGCGCAGAAAATAGGTTTGCGTGTAGGTGCTTTCGTACCATTCCTTATCATTGACCAGTTGCTGGCGCGTGCGAACAAAATGCTCTCCCCGGGCAACGAGGGCCGCAAGTGGGTCGTTGCACGGGTCGGTTGATGCGGTATCAGAAAACGAGTTCAGAAGAGCAGCAACCTGCTGTTCGTTAATACCTCCGAAGAGGTAGTTTATCGGTGTGGGACAGTTTCTTTCCGGATCCATTGCGGCACAGATCCAAATCCATCCATCGGCTTCGATCAGTTTTGAAAGTCCATCGAGGAGAATCTGGCGTTTGCCGTCCAGCGAGCCCTGTTGCAGCGTGACATCACCCATAAAGTGGCACACCTCTTGCAAGTCGCGTTCATGAATCGCCTCTGATGTGTAGTCTGCGTTGCCCATAACAAAAATTTACAGGAGAGAAGCCTTTGCGTCAATACCCCCCTTAAGTGGGGGTTTCTCGAACGATTCATTCCTGATATAATTTTTCTATTGAGATGGTTTACCCGTACGGTTTTGACGCGACAGATAAAAAAGAGGCCATGATGAAAAAACTAAAAATGAGCCCGTTTTTTTCAAAACGTTACCTGTTCTGCTCAGGTTCACAGAGTTCGTGTTGCTTTTCAGCTCCGGCGTTTATGCCAAAACCGTCTGTATTGAATCTTTACAAGGCGGCGGCGCTTCCTCCGGTTCAAATGTCAGTGTCTCCAAAAATTACTTGCTAACAGAGTGGGTGAAGGGCTGTTTCGTTTATTAAACTTATTTTTTTTAGAAAAAAAAGCGGACGGGGGGGATTATCTTTTCCCGCGTGCCGTATTGTATCTGTCTATTTTCTGTGTAATGTCAAAGCCAACGGGGGCTACGGTTAGGGGAAAAGTCATGAAAATATTTTTTAAGCAATCCATGCTGTTTCTTTTTGGCTTTGGAGGCCTGTTTCTTTCGATCGGAAACGCGTTTTCTTCGACGCTTTATTCCTCCGATTTTGAATCGGGTATCGGAACGGAGTGGTCGGCAACAAACCTGAATAGCGAGGTGTTGGATCCCTTTACGGTATTCAGCGGACGGTTTGGCAATAACACGCAGACGCTAATGACGAGCAACCTAGTGGTGGGAGCCAACTACAGTATTTTTTTCGACCTGTATATCATCGATTCGTGGGACGGGGGTGCCGACCGGTTCAATGTGGACGTAGCGGCCTCCAACTATTTCAGCCATTCCTTCCACTATAACGCCAGTAGCCAAACCTATCCCGACCCGCCGGATCTCGGGCCGGCCAATTACGGTTTTTGGAGCTACAACGATTCGATCTACCGCAATGTGGAGGTGGGCTTCCATGCGGTTTCGAATACCGCAGAGATTGCGTTCTATGGGTCGGGGTTGGGTTTGCTCTCCGACGAGTCGTGGGGTATCGACAATGTCTCGATCCAGGACTACGAGGCCACGGTGATTGAGGCCACTTCGTTACCCTCGGGATCTTTGGCCTCTGCGGTTGCCTGGTTCACCATTATGGCCGATCGCCATTTGACTGAAGCAACGGCCAATGATGCGGCCAACTTTGATTTGCGGGCGGCCGGGGTGGATGGATTATTCGATACGGGCGATGATTCACTCTACACGCTGACCCCCACCTTTGATGGGCGCAGTACGGTCACTTTTTCGTTCGGGGCAACCATTCCTTTGCAATATGGAAGCTATCGCTTCCAGAGTTTAACGAATCTGGTGGATTCCAGCGGTGCGCCTGTGGATGCGTTTACCCACACCTTTACCCTGCAGGAGTCGACCACGGGGCGGCTGGAGGATTTGAGCAATGATTCGCGGGTCGAAGCCGATAGTTTGATGCCGTTGACGGAGTCGCCGGATCCCAGCGGGTTCCTGACCGCGCATGGGTCGGGTAGTTTTTCATCGGCTGCGGATAACGACTATTGGAAGTTTGAGGCGGAAGCGGGCGATGTGATCACCGCCTGGTTGGATGTGGAGCGGTCGGATGTCAAACCCTCTCTCTACCTGTACAACGCGTCGGGAGGCCAGTTGATCTACGTAAACAACTGGACATGGTATTCGCGCATCCAGAACTACACGATCACCACACCGGGAACCTATTATCTTTTGGCGGATCCCTACTATGACCAGAACCCCAAACCGTCCTATACGCTACGGTTGGATGTCGGGCGTGACCGCGCGCTGGAGAGCGAGGCTAACGATACTCCGGCGCAGGCCAATGTGCTGGAGTGGGTATTGGATGGAAGTTCGCTGAAAGTGAAGACCGCCGGAGCGCTCGTGCGCACGGACGACTTGTTCAACCTCGGCTTCCTGAACGCTGGCAACGCGATGTCGATTAGTGTGCGGTTCCCGGCGGAAAGCACGCTGGATGCGGCCAACATTTCCGCCAGTATCGAGCTGGCTGACGGCTCGGTTCTTTATTCTACCAACATGGCGGTGTTCGCCTATAACTTCACCACTAATGCCATGCACTACCTGCGACTGCATTCGGATGACGCAATGGATGTCCTGGGGCAATATGTGCTGGATCTGACGTTGCTGGACACGGGCGCGCCTTTTGTGGAAAGTTCGACGCTTCCAATGGCCGGAACCACAAACTCGGCGATTATCGATCGCTTTACGGTGCACTTTTCCGAATTCATGAATCGGGACACGGTAACCAATCCGGCATCCTTCCGGCTGAGTTCGTCTGGAGCGGACGGGGTTTGGGGGAACGGGGATGACGAGCTCTATCTGCTTACGCCGATGTATAGCGAAAATTCGCTGACTGCGGATTTCGGGATCGAGCAGGGGCCGTTGCAACCGGAGAGGGACTACCGGTTCGAGGCCAACACCAACTTGACCGATCGGCTTGGGAATGCGCAGGGTTCGGACTATCTGCAGGCGTTTCGTATGGAAAGTCTTCCAGATTATTTTTCGGAAAACCGTAGCAATGGAAGTGCGGCCCTGGCCACGCCACTGGGCACGGTTACTAATGTAGTTATCGGATCTTTTGCCTTTTTAGAATCCATGGTGTCCGGGGATAACCCGGTGGATTTGGAAGCGGTCGACCTGACTGGCGATGGCGTGCTTGATTTGGTAGTGGCCAATTTTAATTCCGACCAGATCCAGATCCTGGAAGGACTAGGGGATGGTACCTTCACGGTGCTGACGAATCTAGTGGTCGGCGATGCGCCGCGTCAGACAACGGTTGGCTATTTTAATGCGGATGCCTATCCGGATATTGCCGTGGCCAACGAATATTCCGATACGATCTCGATCCTTTTGGGGCAGGGCGGCGGCCTGTTTGCGCCGAAGGTGGATGTGGTGGCGGGCGATGCCCCCTTCGATATTGCGGCGGGGGATCTGAATGGCGATGGCCATGTGGATCTTGCGGTGGCCCTCAATAATGCGGCGCAGGTTCGCGTGTTGTTCGGGGACGGTACCGGTGCTTTCAATAGCTATACGAATTATGCGGTAGGTTCGAATCCGCAGGAGATCGAGATTGCGGATTTAAACGGGGATTTCGAGCCGGACGTTACGGTGGCGAACTATAGCTCCGACACGGTGGGTGTGTTGCTGAACAATGGGTCGGGGGCTTTGGCCAGTGCGGTCAGCTATGCCTGTGGCGATACGCCGCGTTGCTTGAGCGTGGGCGATATGAACAACGACGGATTCCCGGATTTGGTGGTCGGAAATATTACTCCGGACACCATCAGCATCCTGTTGGGTGACGGGGATGGAACGTTCAACGCGCCTTCCGCTTATACGGGGCCGAACGGCCCGGCGGATCTTTCGCTAAAGGATATCAACGGGGATGGATTCCTCGATGTGCTGGTGGCCGCCCATGCAGGGCATCGGCTGACGACCCTGCTGAATGCCGGGGACGGAACGCTTGGGGTTGCGAACTATCAATATCCCATTAACTATTATCCGCATAGCCTGGTGGTTGCTGATTTCGACGGCGACGGTCTGGAAGATGTGGTTATAACGGAAACGAGCTACGACCATCTTTATATCTACAAGGGAATCGGGCAGGTCGAGCTTCCTGAGGATCCGGTGGATAGCGGCATGCGCTTCGGGGCGGGACGCGGGAATATGCGCGACACCGGGGATTACGACTATTGGAGTTTTAGTGCGGATGCGGGCGATCAGGTGGTGCTGGCGATGCAGACCCCCGGGAATCCGACCGCTTCCCAGTTGAAATACTATTTGTTGGATCCTGCGGGAACACAGGTCGGGGCGGTATGTTATTCTGATTACTATGGCAGTCATGGGCAGTCGCTTCCGCTGACCATTCCTTCCGAGGGAACCTACACGGCGGTTGTGCGCTATCACTACCAATACTGGGGCGAATATCGCTTGCGCGTGACGAAGGTTCCCGAGAGTCAGCAACTCGAGACCGAAAATAACAACACGACTGGCGAAGCCAAACTACTGGGTTTTGCCGTGAATGGTAATCTGCTTGAAAACACGATCGGCGGATATGTCGGTGTTGCCGATCCGAAAGGGGACTATTTTAGCCTGGGGAACCTGACCGCGGGCACCGTGATCCGGGTGGATCGGGACCAGCCGTCGAACAGTGGACTCGAGCCGCTCGTTGAAATCCTGTTTGAAGATGGAAATCCCGTCGCACTGGGTTCCAATCAGGTTTTGCAGCTGGATGGAAATGCTACCGACTATGCGATGGTTAATCCGGTTGCGGATTTCCCCGCCACGGCGTTGACCTACGAGCTTTGGATGCGCACGGCCGATACCACCAAGCAGGGTTCTCCGGTTTCCTACGCCCTTTCAGCGGAGGATAATGAGGTGCTTCTATTTGATTACCGGAACTTTGCCCCGCATATTAATGGTTCTTCCTACACGACGGGCATCTCCGCCAACGATGGCCGTTGGCATCATATTGCGTGGACGTGGGACGGGGTCACGGGAACGAGCCTCCTCTACAAGGATGGGGAACTCGTCCATTCTAACGGAAATTTCCGGACGGGCTATTCGCTGGTGGACGGGGGTATTCTAGTGCTGGGTCAAGATCAGGATAGTCTCGGCGGTGGATTTAGTGCGAGCCAAGCCTTCATGGGTATCATGGACGAAGTGCGGGTTTGGAACACGGTGCGCAGCCCGGCCGAAATCCAATCCAATCTATACAACAGTTTGGCGGGTAATGAAGCGGGATTGGTTTCTTATTGGAATTTTGACGATTTGACCGCAGACGACCAGACAGCCAACACAAACGATCTGACGCTGGCGGGCGGTGCCCGGTTGCTGGAGTCGGATTTGCAGGGTGATTCCGCCTCGCAACCGACATACCTTGAGTTTACGACCACCACGAACGGCATCTACTATGTGCGCATGGTGGATTACGCAGGAACCGGGGATTTGCTGAACCAATACCAGTTGGATATTTCCCTGGAAGACCAGATTCCTCCGTTTGTGAGCGGAACCAGCCTTCCACTGGCTGGAAGTCTGTCCGATGCGATTATCGACCATTTCACCCTTTCGTTTTCGGAAGAGATGACACCCGCGTCGGTGAGCGATAGCGCCAACTACGATCTGCGCTCCGCAGGGGTGGATGGACTGCTCGATACGGGTGACGATGAAGTTTACAGTCTGCTCCCAAGCTATGTCTCGGGGCTGGTGGCTTCCTTTGTAGTTTCCGACGGCCCCTTGCAACCGGGCGCGGTTCGGCTGTCGGTTTCCACCGGGTTGCGGGATCGCATGGGCTGGGCAATGGCGTCGGCCTATGTGCAGGTGTTCACCAACGAGCTCCTGAGCGGGTTTGTGGCGGAGAATCGGGATAATGGTTCGATGGGGCTGGCGACTTCACTGGGTCAAACGACTTCCTCCAATCCGGATGGGTTTTTTGCGTTCAGCGCTCAACATGCTGTCGGCGACGCGCCCAACGGGGTGGCGCTGGCCGATCTGGACGGCGACTCCATTTTAGATGCCGCCGTGGCAAACTATAACTCGGACACGCTTTCCATTTTGCTCGGCTCGGGCGATGGCACTTTCCTTTTGGCAACGAATATCGTGGTGGGCGACGCGCCCGCCGAGGTCGCCGCCGGCCTGCTGAACGACGATGGGTTTATGGATTTGGTGACGGTGAATCTGAATAGCGACAATGCAACTGTGCTCTTCGGCGACGGAACCGGGGAATTTACCAATTCGATAACCTGCTACGTGGGGAATGCCCCCCGGGATGTTGTGTTGGCCGATTTGAACGGGGATGGGGAATTGGATCTCATCGCCGCAAACGACTATTCCGATTCGGTTGGCGTCTTGCTGGGCCAGGGTGACGGAACTTTCGCAGCAGCAGTCCAAATCCCGTGCGGCGACGCCCCGTATAGCGTTGCGGCGGGCGATATCGACGGTGATGGATTTGTCGATGTGGCGGTGGCCAATTTTACTGGTGACTCGCTGGGCATCCTGCTGGGCAACGGGGATGGAACCCTGCAACCGGTGGTTCAATATGCGGCAGGGAACGGCGCGCGCAGCGTGGTGATCGCCGATCTGAATGTGGATGGGCGCATGGATGTGGCGGTTGCTAATTACTATGCGGATAATATCTCGATCTTCCAAGGGTTGGAAAACGGAACCTTGACCAATAGTTCGACTTGGGCGGCGGGCGATGGTCCAGTGGGGAGCTTGATTTGTGCCGACATGGATCTGGACGGTGATTTGGATCTGGCCGTAGCCACTTACTATGCGCATCGGACGTCCGTGTTGATGCAGGGAGAGGATGGTTCGTTCGACCAACGGATCGCCTATTACGATGGCATCGGTTCGCCATGCCCGATCGATATCGCCTATGGCGATCTCGACCAGGATGGAATCGGCGATTTTGTGGTCGCGAACAGCAGCCGGGATTCGATGAGCGTCTTCTTGGCCACCCACCCGGAACTCATGGCCGAGTCCCCGGCAGGGTCGGGGCTTTTCAGCGCCTTTGGCTATGGCAACATTCACGATGCGTTGGATTCTGATTATTGGAGCTTCAGCGCGCAGGCGGGGGATGTGGTCACGGTGGCCTGCGAGATGCCTGGACATATCGGAGCAAGTGGATTGTTTTACGAGCTGTATGATCGGGAAGGAACGCGCCTGACCTACTTTTACGGTGACTACTATAACGGCGGTTATGGCCAGTCGGTACCCATTGTGCTTCCGGCGGACGGTCGCTATGCGGTGCGGGTGGCCCAGTATCGCCCCTACAGGGGGGAATATAATGTGGCGGTGCAGCTGGCCCGGCCGCCGTTGCAGCCCGAGTCCGAGGCCAACAACGATATTGCGAATGCGGATGCGCCCCTGTTTGCGTTGAATGCCGGGCGGTCAGAAGCGCAGGTTTGCGGTTTTGTGAACTGGGGCGGCGTCATGGACGACTACTACAGTTTGGGAAGCCTTCCCTCAGGAACTGTGGTTCAGGTTTTCATGGAATTTCCGGAAATGAGCGAACTGGCTCCCTATCTCCAGATGGTGGATGCGACCGGATCCATTCTTCCGACCACTACCAATCAGATGCTTTCGCTGGATGGTTCCTCCGATTATATGCGCCATGCCACGACGGGCATCGACCCGCGCAGCGGCACCGTCGAGGGGTGGATCTATCCAAAGGAAAGCACCGATTGGGGCTTCTGGCAAACTCACGATTCCACTGGTGAAAACTGGGCGGACTGGATTGCCATGTTTGCCTACTACGGTAATCCTAGCACGTTCTACTTCCGCATGGGTAACGGTTTGTCCGGATCGGCGCAGGATCTGACTTTTGGCACCACCAATTATATCCCCGCCTATGCGTGGTCGCATTTGGCCTTTACGTGGGGTGACACCAATTTGAATGTCTATGTGAACGGCACGCTGATTGTTTCGCGCAATGATGCCGTCTTGCAGGACGGCATGGATCCCTATGCCCGCATGGGTTTGGGGCATGGCCGCTGGCTCAACGGCTGGATGGACGAATTCCGGATTTGGGATCGACCGCTGAGTCAGGCCGAAGTCAATACCTACAAGGACCAAACGCTGACGGGGTCGGAGAGTGGACTGGTTTCCTACTGGAATTTTGATGGAAACACGCTTGATGCCACCGCCAACGGCAACGATGGGGAGCTCTTCAATCAGGCGCAGTTGGTGGATGAGGATCACCCGGAAGATCCTTCGAGCTATCCAACCGACTTTACCTTCACCACGCCGGATAGCGGGGCGTACTATATACGGGTCGGCGCGGCGGTTAATTCGGCCAAGTTGACGAGCCAGTATATTCTGAACCTCTCGACTTATGACTCGACGATTCCATACGTGGCTTCGGAAACCCTTCCAATGGCTGGAACCACGAACGAATTGTTGTTCAATACCTTCTCGGTTACTTTCTCGGAAGAGATGGATGTGGCTAGCGTCACCAACCCGGCCAATATTTTACTGGTTGGAACCTCCAACAGCACGGCTTATGCACTGGCGGTGGATTATGCCAGCGGCCTGACGGCCAACCTCTCGGTCCTCGACGGTCCGTTGCAACCCGACGGCTACCGCTTTACGGTGTCGACCAACGTGACCGACCGCAGCGGAACCTCCGTCATTACCTACACGAATGAGTTTGTCATGACGGGTGCGGACGGCTACTTGCTCGAAAGTCGCCAAAACGGCGATGCGGATCCATACATCACGCTAAATGGTGCGGGGACCAACCTGCTCGACGGCACCTTCTCGCCGACGGATTCGCTGTTGACCGGTGACGGCCCGCTTGAGCTGGCCTCCGGCCTGTTTGACAGCGATGGCTTCCTAGATTTGGCTGTGGCAAACCGAAACTCCCATACGGTTTCGATTCTGACCGGAACGGGGACGAATACTTTTACTATCTCAACCAATATTTCCGTAGGTTTCTATCCGCGTTCGGTGGCTGTGGGGTTGATCGACGGCGATGCCCATCTGGATCTGGCCGTGGCAAACGAAGGACCCGACACCGTAACGGTTCTGCTTGGGAATGGCTCGGGTAACTTTACGAACGCGGGGGCCTATGCGGTCGGCTCCAATCCATACGATGTGGTGCTGGCCGATTTTGACGGCGATGGCGCGTTGGATCTTGTCACGGCGAATCCGGGCAATAACACGATGAGTGTTTTGCTGGGCATCGGGGACGGAACCTTTGGCCTGAAGACCGACTATTCCATCGGAAACAGTCCTGAACGTCTTGCGGTGATCGACCTGAACCAGGATGGGACCAACGATCTGGTGGTAGCGAGCCGTACGGATGGAACCTTGCATTTCTACCAGGGGCAGGGAGATGGAACCTTTGTGAACACGACCAACCGGTTGGTGGGAACCACTGCCGGAACTGTAAGGGCCGCCGACCTTAATCTGGACGGAATTACGGATCTGGTCTGCGTCGATTCCGCCAACGACCGTGTGGCGGTTTTGATCGCCGATGGATTGGGCGGTTTCCAATCCTTGGAAACCTATTGGACAGGCGATCTTCCGATCGACTTGGACATTCGCGATCTGGACGGCGACTCCGTTCCCGACTTGGTGGTAGTGAACCAGAACTCCGATTCGCTGGCCGTTCTGTACGGCAATGGATATGGACAGTTCTCCGCGCCGGGGGTCACTTCGACCGCCGCTGACCCCGCTGCGCTCTGCCTGGGTGATTTTGATCTGGATGGAAATCTCGAGGTTGCCGTGGCACACTATAACAATGACACCGTGCGCATCTATTCGCCGAATACCATGGCGCTGCTGCCGGTGGATGCCGCCGATGGATCCGTGCGTCAGCAACATGGATATGGGACCATGGATTCTGCATCTGATGTGGATAACTGGACCTTCTTTGCCTCAGCTGGCGATCAGTTGGTGCTAGGTACGGACGTCCTGGGTCATTCGACCTACTATTCCCGTTTCCGCTACGAAATCTACGCTCCGGACGGGGTGCGAATCTTAAATTTAACTTCCGATGTCTATGGCTACGGCGAATCGCTGCCGAGTTCGCTGACGATGAGCGGTAATTATCGACTGCGAATTATACCTGTTGATAACTACTTCAGCGAATACCGTTTCCGGGTCACGACCGTTTCTCCGCCAATGATCTACGAGACGGAAAACAACGATTCGATCGGTAATGCCGACGTTCCAGAATTCACCGCGTCCGTCGACAGCCTGTTGGCGAGGATGGCCGGTTCGATTGAGGGGAACGATGCAAATGGCGATTATTTCAAGCTGGGGAATCTGGGCGTTGGAACCGAAATCGATTTGCAGGTGGAATTCCCGCAGGTGAGCATACTGCTTCCGGCCCTTGGAATATTCGATCCCGCAGGAACGCTGGTGGCCACGGGAAGTCCTGCCTCTAACTTAACCTTTACCACCACCGGGAACGGCGACTTTACGGTTCGCATTAGCGATGCGGCCTCGACGCGCGGCCTTGACGCGCTCTACCGATTGCAACTAACGCTATCCGATTCAACCGCCCCGGTCATTGAAAGCATTTCGCTGCCGGCGGAAAGTGCGCAGGTAGACGATATCATCTATGCGTTCAACGTGGTCTTTTCGGAAGGCATGGATGCGGCCAGCGTGGCTGACCCGGCCAGCTATGAATTGGTTAACGCCGGAGCCGACGATGTGTTCGGCACGGGCGACGACGAGGTTTATGATGTGGAAGTGGTCAACTTCGATGGTGGAGCTGTGCTTATGCTGAACGTGGTGCAATCGCCGCTCCAGCCAGGTCTGTTCCGCTTTAGTGTGGATCGCACGGTAAGCGACCGGATGGGTAATCCCATGGTGCTGGATGTCGTTCGTACCTTCGAAATCACCACTCCGGCTAACAGGGTCTATGAGGGTCGCAACAACGATACGCCGCTCGCAGCCACGGCTATGGTTTTGATCGACGATCCCGATGGGTTGCGCGCCGGGGGGGCGCGCGGGTCGCTTAAGGATACTGCCGATCTGGACTACTTCAGCTTCGTTGCCTCCTCTAACGAGACCCTCGTGCTGGGCATCGACCAGATCGAGTATGCCAATGCACGCAGTCTACGCTACCGCGTGGTGGATTCCAACGAGGTTCAAGTGATGCCGGAACTGATTTCTGACTATTACACGCAGCGTGGACAGACCGCCCCGTTCTCGGTTCCAACCAATGGAACCTACTATGTGCGCGTTAGCTCTTATCACGACTATCGAGGCGAATACCAGGTTCGCATCCTGGCCGCCACGCCGCCACGCATATTGGAGACCGAGAGCAATTCGGATATCGCTTCGGCGAACCTGCTGATGATTCAAACGACGGGCTCCACCCACTCCGCCAGCGCGGCGGGGTATATTTCCCACTCGGCAGACAATGACTATTTCGAGATCGGCCCGGTGACCAACGATATGACCATTCTCGTCGGCGTGAGCAAATCGACCAACTCGGTGCTGGTTCCGGCCGTGAGCGTCTATAATGCGTCCGGCAGCTACATGCCGGAAGAGGGCGTCGTGGGCGACGGTTCGGCTGAAGTGCGGATTACCGCAAATAATAGCTACTTTGTAGCGGTTCGCGGTGCGGACAGCACGGGTGGTTTTGGGCAGGACTATGTGCTCGATACCGAAATACTGCCGACCGGCGAAGTGATTATTCCAAACCTGCGCGTGACGCAGGTGACGGTGCCTTCGGTCAGTGGAATCGTGAGTGGCGCTTCCGTATCGTTTTCGTATGTCGTCAAAAACGAGGGGTCGGCCGCCACCGAGGGCGGGACCTGGCTCGACCGCGTGGTGCTTTCCCAAAATAAAATTATGGGTGATTTCGATGACTATCCGCTGGGATCGTATGTCCGTGCTGGAGATTTGGACGCCGGGGCGGCCTACACGAACCTCGTGTCGGTCGATCTGCCGGATGGTATCGAGGGGCCGTTCTACATCGTGGTCTACACCGACTTTGGCGACCAAGTGGACGAACGCCTGTTCGAGGGCGACAATACCGCCGTATCGGCGACAACCTTTGCGATTGCTTTGGCCGACTATCCAGACCTGCGGGTCGAGGGCCTGTCGGTTTCCGGCAGTAACGAAGTGGGACAGGTGCTTTCCATCGATTGGAACACGGTTAATCGCGGCACGGCGGTATCCGGCGCAATCTACGAGCGCGTGCGGATTGTTCGCACCGATACAGGTGCGGATCTGTTGAATCAGACCTTCCCGGTTTCCGGTCCAATCGCTGTGAATGTGGCCATTCCGCATTCGCTCTCCTTCACGACAACGGTTGGTGTGGCGCATCAGGTGGTGGTCACCACCGATTCAGCGAATGAAGAATTTGAATATTCCGGCAGTCACGCGGACGCCGAACTGAATACGGCGTCGGAAATTAAGCCGGTCGTCAACTACTACGACGTGGTCGTTTCGGCTTCGTCGGAAGCCGGTGGAAGCGCCGTCGGAGGCGGGCATTGGCCGGCGGGAAGCATTGTCACCGTCAATGCGCTTGTGAACACCCATGTGCTTCCGTACACCTTTGTCAATTGGACCACCTCCTGGGGCGGGTTCCAGAGTTCTGCCTCCAACTATGTCTTCCTGCTGACGCAGAACCGGACACTGCGGGCCAACTTTATTCTGCCGCAATTCGTTCTGAGCGCATCGCGCCAGCCCGAGTCGGGCGGATCGGTTTACGGTGCGGGGAGCTACGACTATGCCTCCACCAACGTGTTGCGTGCCTATCCCCGCCCGGGTTACCGTTTCGGCCACTGGTCGGAGGGTGCCGTGGATCTGGGAGCCGCAACTTCGGTAACGAATGTGATGTTAACCGACCATGCGCTGACGGCCTGGTTCGAAGAACTCAACCCCTTCCACGATGTAGTTACGGCCACCGAACCGGCAGACGTGGCCACCGTCACGGGCGAGGGTCACTACATCAACGGCACAACGGCGGTCTTCTCCGCTCCGCAAATGCCGACCAACACCACGAGCCGATTCCTTTTCCAAAGGTTGGAACTGAATGGCGGCTATCTCACTACGTCCGCCTCGTACACGAACACCTTCACCACCCTGCAACCCTCGAACATGACCGTGGTGGCCCGCTATACGTCGCAGCCAATTGAGCCGCAGGTGCGGATGGTTTCGCGGAACCTGCAGGATCCGGTTCCGGCAACGACTAACTTTGCGGTGGGCATCGTCTTCGACCGTTCGATGAATCCGATGGTCGAGCCGCTGGTGCTCTTCTCGAATACGGTAGATCAGTCGAGCTTCACGGCGTCGAGCAACGGCGTCTGGGGAATCACCACGACGTCGAACGATACCTTCAGCCTCGCTCCAATCACGTGGGGTAGCGGCATGGACGGTGACTACCTTGTTCAAGTTTCGCTGGGTACGGATCTGTACGGCGAAGCGATGGGCGTCACGAATGCGGCGACGATCGAAGTCAACTCCACGCCGCCGGACAACCCGCTGTTCAATGTGGTCAGTTCCAATGCCACTTCGGTTACACTGGCGTGGTTGGGCTATGTGGCGCCGTCCGATCTGTACGGCTTCCGCCTCTATCGCGAAACCAACGCGTTTTCCAAGGTCGGAAACTTTGCGCCGGCGGGCTTCGTTTCCGCTGCGGCGCTTTCTGCAGATCTCATCGGGGTCGAACTCGACACCGATTACTATGTTGCCGCAGCCGCCATGGATGTGGCGGGCAATATGGACACGGCGGTAAAGGGGCTCTTCGTGCGCGTTGACAGCGTGGTTCCGCCCGCGGTGGATCTGCTGGCCACCGGCCAAGGTGCGGACGATGTGCTGCTCTCATGGAACGGCTACGATACCACCAGCCTGTTTGGGCTGGAAGGTTTCGAGGTTTATTCCGAGACCACCGACTTTGCTGATGTCGCGGGATTAACGCCGATTTCCTCCGTGGATGTTTCGGCGAAATCGCTGCTGCTTCAGAATCTGGACCGCCAGTTCGACCACTATTTTGCCGTGGTGGGCTTCAATGGTTTGGGGCAGAGAGTGACTGCTGTCACGACCGCCTCCTGGTCGGATCCCTATGCCGGATTGATCACCGAAAATCTGGCGATTGATGGCAACTACGAGATCTATCGCGACCTGACCGTGGCAAGCAACGCCATTCTAACCTTGGAGCCGGGAACCACGCTTCGCTTTGCTCAGGGAGCCGGTCTGTGGATCGACGGTGCGCTGGTGGCCGAAGGCACGGTCTTCGAGCCGATCACTCTCACCTCCGCCAGTGCTTCGCCGGATCGCGGCGATTGGAACGGACTGGTGCTTGGCCCGAATGCGTCGGCCTCTTCGTTGCGCCATCTGTGGGTCATGTATGGCCATGGCATCCAGTTGGATGGATGCGCGCCGGTTGCCACGGCGCTCTCCGCGCTATTCAACGCATCGAGCGGATTGGCGTTGGTGAACAATGCAGCCCTTTCCACGGAAGATTTGTTGGCGCAGTACAATGCCGTCGGCTTGATGCAATCGGACACGTCGATACTTAGTGTGAGTAATTCGATTGGGGTCAACAATGACACCAATGCCTTTGCGGCCGGGGTTTCGCCGTTATTGGCGAGCGATGTCTGGTGGGGTTCGACGAACGCTGCCGAGGTAGCCGCCGGGTTGGAAGGTTCTGTAGTTGCATCGCCTTATCTGGTGACCGAGCCGTTGCTGACACCCGCCGCCGAACCGTTGGATGGCCTGCACGATGTGGGCACGCGCACCGTGGCTATGAACTATGCCTGTCGGATCGCGGAATCGTTCCGTGTGAGCGAGGACTTTTCCTTTGCTGGCGTTTTCTTCTACGACTTTGTCGCGACCAATTTGGTGCTGCTTTCCGAAGGCGGCGGTAGTAAGACGCTCTATATCCAGTATCGGAATGTGAACGGCGAAACCAACGCGCCGATCGTGCTTCCACTTAATTATGTGACCGATGGCCCGACCCTCCAAAGTTTTAACTTTTCCGAGGGGCAATCTTTGGATCGTCCCTATGTGGTTGATGCGTCGGCAACCTCGCCTCTCGGCGTGGCCGTTTCGGAGTTCTATGTTGACGATGTGCTGGTGGCCTCCACCAACGGCGGATCGCTGAAGGTGCTGTGGGATATCCGCGAGGAGGCCGATGGCTTGCACCGCGTCAAGTTCCTGGCGCGCGACCCGCAGGATGCATTCTCCACCCAGGCCTGCAATGTCTGGATCTCGCATGTTCCCCCGCCGGTTCCGGTTTGGACGCTTCCAAGTACGGGAACTGTGACGGCGGCTTCGACGATCGCGGTGGCCGGAACGGCTGAGCCGCTCGTCACGTTGCGCATCACCCGCAATGCGGCTGTGGTGGCGAATACCCTGGCGGATATCGACGGCAACTTTGCAGCATCAGGAATTCCGATGGTTGAGGGCGCGAACGATCTGGTCGTTGTGGCCTATGACGATTTGGGCACCGCTTCTTCGAGCGCGTTGCGCGTGATCCGCGATACAGGCGATCCGGAAGCGGTGAACCTCGACACGGTTCAGTTCAGCTCCGTTGGCGGGATCTATTTGGAGTGGAGCCAGGCTCCGGTCGGCGAAGCGCCTACGAGCTTCCGGGTCTTCTGGGACACCAACAGTTTTGCAAGTGCCGCCGGTGCGGCGAATACTGGGAACGTGGTTTCGGTGATGAGCGCCAACGTGGCGGGACTTGCCGACGGACACTATTATTTCGGGGTGATTGGTTTTGATGGCGCGGGCAACAAAAGCGTCCTTTCGAACCTGATGGAAGCAGACGTCGACACTACGCCCCCAACCTTCGCGGTGGGCTACGACCGCTCTTCGCCCGTCGGACCGGGCATCTTGCATGTTGTTCTGAGTGCTAACGAAACCCTTTCGGGTACGCCGGATATTATCTTCCTTCCTTTCGGGGCAACGGGGCCGACCATGCTGGCGCTGACGAATACGGCACCCAATACCTTTGAGGGCGATTTTATGATTACCTCGCTGACGCCTTCGGGGCTCGTGCAGGTCCGGGTTTCGGCTAGCGACCAATACGGAAACATTTTCAATGCCGCACCTGTAGGAATGGATCTGGAGATCGACACGACGCCGCCAAGCGCTACGCTTGAAACGGTTCCCGCCACCCTGGTGCAAGTGCAGAGCAATACCACGATGCTAGTGAATCTGGTGCTCTCGGAAGTTCCAAAGACTGGAACTTCGCCGCAGATTGGCTTTAATCCGCCTGCGGGCGCCACGCTCAATGTTCCCATGTCTGGAAGCGGCTTGAACTGGAGCGGTTCGGTGCCGCTAAATCCGTTGATGGGATCAGGGTATTGCACCTTTACTCTCTCGGTCAGCGATGCGCTGGATAATTTGGGAACCGAGATCACCGCTGGAGTCAGTGTGGAAATCTACAACACGGCTTTGCCAACGGCACCCGGCGTGCCTAACCTGCTCGACCCGGTTGCGCAGAAAGGCGGAAACATCCATCTGGTTTGGTATCCGTCGGCGACGGCGGAATCGTACAACCTCTACCGCGTTCCGGGTTCCAACGGGATTCCGGCCACGGTGGCGGTCGGCAATATCATGACGAATATTTTCGACGATGTTCCGCCCGCGGATGGTGCCTATCGCTATGCGGTGAGCGCGGTTCGGCGCGGATCGGAAAGCGGGTTGAGTACGGTCTATACGGAGTTTTCCGACCGCACGCCTCCGGGTGCCCCGACAAACATGGGGGTGCAGCTCAAGGCCTCCGGTGTCGAAGTGAACTGGGATGCGCCGACCTCCGGTGAATACCCGATTCGTTACAACATCTACCGTAACGACACGAAGATCCGGTCGGTCAACTCGCCGATCCCTGTGACCGATTACCCGCCGCGCGGAACCTCGGACTATGTCGTTGCTTCGGCCGACTGGCTGGGCAATGAGGCCTTTAGCACAACCAACGAGTTTGTGATGCTCGTTCCCGCGGTCCGGTCTTTCGAGGTGCTGGTAAACGAAGACCAGCCGCCGAGTCTGACCTGGGAGCGTGGCGACTCTTCCATCGTGGGCGTCAATCTTTACCGCAATGGCCAGAAGCTCAACAGCTCGCCGCTCACGACCACGAGCAGGGTGGACGATAACTATTCTGGAAGTTCGATCGTGGAATATTCGATCAAGAGCGTGGATAGCCAGGGGCAGGAAGGGCCGGCGCGTGTGGCGAAGGTTTATCGGGTTGGGTTTGGCCTGGATGTGAACGCCGCCGTCAGCGAGTTGCCGTTGCTGGGCTATTTCGACCAGTATGGCATTTCTACGATCAACCAGACGGTGGAGGGTGCTTTTCCGCTGGATTCTATTGAATTGCGGCGCACCTACTCCGGCGGCCCCGTAGTGACGGTGACTCAGTCTGTCACGAATTTAGTTCCGCCGTCTGGACGTTTGGATACGGCGGTGCCGATGGCCGCGATGGACAATGCGGTGGCGCAGAGTGTTCGGGTTCGCTTGCTGCAGACGCAGGATGCCTCGGGGGCACAGGTGGTCTACCAGCGTCTCTTCAGTTTCACCGATGCGGTAATCGATAGCCAAATGGTCGGCGTGAGCGGGACGAACACGCCGGTGGCCGGTGCGCTGGCTAACTTCAAGGTTCGCATCTTTAACCGCGGGCTGGTGGAGATGGACGTGGTGCTTTCGACGCAGAACGGCTCGTTGCCGGGCGCGGTTTATGTCTCGCTTAAAAACGGTCGCGGCGAAGAGGTTTCGCTCGGTCAGTTTCGCGGCTCGCTGCCGGGCATGTTGCTTTCTGACGATGGCCGGGGATATGTGACGGTGGTGCCGGGAGCCTCTGTGGAGGTATGGGTCAATGACCTGCTGGTGCCGGAAGCGCTTTCCGAAAGTGGATCGGTGACGGTCGAGGCTGGGGTTTCCACCCTCTACTACAAGTTGGGAACGGTCGATGAACAGGTTTCCGGGCCGATTACGGGTACGGAGGAGATGAGCCTGAATGAAACGCCGTACTATGGAACGGCCTCCGCCGATAAGGCCAATTATGCCAATGACGAGCAGATCTTGATTGCCGGGCAGGCCTTGCGCCGCTCGGATAATACCCCGCTGCCGAACACGCCGCTGAACATCGGATTCGCCATGGACGGCTATCGCTGGCACACCAACGTGGTGACGGATGCGGCGGGCGACTATGCGTTGAACTATCCTGTGCAGGAGGGCATTAGTGGGCAGTTGACGATCTGGGCCGCTCATCCTGATATGGCGGATCGCCTCGACCAAGTGACGGTCGGGATCTACCGAATGTATGTTCTTCCGCCGTTGGGGGATGTCCGAATGTCGAAAAATGATACGTTCGATATCTCGCTTAGGCTCTATAACCCGGGCGAAGAACCGTTGGGGGATATTCAAATGTCGGTTCGAGCTTATCGAATGGATGGCACCAACGAGGTGGATGTAACATCGATTGATGCCCTGCCATTGTGGAGCTCTGGTTTAGTGATTCCTCCGAATGAAACGGAGATTGTTCCTCTGCGTTTCATGACCGTTATTGATGCGCCATCTAATGCCGTTGTTGAATTACGTTTTGTTTCGGATAAAGGTGCGTCCGATACCTTCCTCGGCAACATGACGTTACTTGAGGCCGTTCCCGTAATCGATGTCGTCGAACCAGCCGCAGGGTATGTGGATGTGACGGTGAATCGCGGTAAGATTCAAACGCGGACGGTGACGTTGGTGAACCATGGCGTACGAGATCTTAAAGGGGTTACCATGACCCTGCCAACCACCGTGGATTGGATTACACCCATGTTGCAACCCGAAGCCGATGGCCTGATTCACCTGCCGGATCTTGCGGTGGGGGCTTCGAATACCTTCGATGTGGTCTTTATGCCGCCGGAGGGAATTGAAATGGGTCGTTTCAGTGATCAGTTGGTTGTGAGTGGAACCAACCATCCCTCCAGCTTCAATGTGAGGCTCTTTGCGATGGTGAGTTCGGCGGACAAGGGCCAGGTTCAGTTTTATGTTCAGAACACCTTGAGCCTGCCGGTGCCTAACGCCACGATCCGTCTGCGGAATCGCTTGCTAGGTACGGAACTGGATCCAGTTTATACCGGAACCAATGGGTTAGTGGTTGTTGAAAACCTTCAGGAAGGTTTGTGGTACTGGCAAATCGCCGCGCCGGGGCACGGGACCACGGCGGGTTCAGTTGAGGTGGTTCCGGATCAAACCGTCGCAGTGGAGTCTCGACTGACGAAGCAGTTGGTTACCGTTACGTTCTCTGTCGTTCCGGTGCCGTTTACGGATCGCTACGAGATTGTCATCGAGCAAACCTTCGAAACGCATGTTCCAATGCCGGTGCTGGTGGTTACACCTACCTTCAAAGAGTTCCAGGGAATTGATCCCGGATTCTCTACGCGCTTCACGGCGACGGTTAAGAATAAAGGTCTGATTGCTTTGAATGATGTCCACCTAGTGGGAGAGGCAAAAAACTGGGGCGAAATGACGCCGCTGATCACCTATATGCCGAAATTGAATCCGATGCAGGAGGTAGAGGTTCCCATTCAATTTAACTATTACGGAACGTCCGAAGGTGATGGGCAGAGTGCGCAGGGGCTTTCGCGACAAAGCGCTTATACGAGTTGTATGCGAGATATGGTGGGAGCGATTCTAGGGTTCTCCGATAATCTCAATGCCATTATTGACGGAGCCGCCTTTTGTCCTGGATCCCGGAGTAAAAGTGAAACAAAGAAAGCGATCAAGGTGTTGACCCACAGTAAAGTTCTGGAACATACCTCACAGGGGGTATTGGTTTACGCGGCCGCCTTCGGTTGCCTTTTTGCCGATGGGGGGAGTAGTGGAGGTAATGATGATGGAGGTAGCAGTGGAGAAGGCGGAGCGTTCGAAGGTGGCGGCTGTTTTGCTCCGGGAACCCTCGCGCTCTTAGAGGATGGCCGACAAGTGGCCATCGAAAACCTAGTTCTGGGTGATCGAGTTCGCTGTGGAGTGGAATCTCATGAACTCGCCGAGGTGTCGGAAGTGATAACTGGTACAGCCTCTCGTTGGGTTGAGATGAAGCTTTCCGGCACGTTGGTTTCTTCATTAAGCGTAACGGATGAACATCTGCTTTGGGTCGATGGGAAAGGGTGGACTGCGGCGCAGGCATTGGTCGTGGGCGACCCTTTATTCAATGCGGAGGGAGAGCAGGTCAACGTGCTCTCAGCACGAGCGGTTGAAGAGGATCGTCCATTCGTTACGGTGCGGTTGAAGGGCGACTTTGCCTTCTATGCCAACGGGGTTCTCGTTCGCGACCAGTGCGGGTGGTGGATTCCACCCGATGAACCCTCTGCTTCGAGCGAGGAGGTGGCACCATGAAAATGCAACTTGAACAATTTGGTGTGGAAATGCGAAAAGGAAATTTGAGCATGAAAAAACGCTGGATCGGACTATTATTACTTGGGGTTTCCCCGCTCACCATGGCTCAGCAGCAGTTTACGGGGGTTTGCGCTCCCGTAAAGATTGAGATTCTCCAGGAGCTTTCTTTGGAGCGGATTGGTTTCTTGGCCACCTTGGAGGTTACGAACAACGATGGGGTCGATCCCATTACGGACTTCAGTGCTCAGCTAACCTTTACCAACCCTCGTGATCCGATGGGGGATGAGGAAAATAATGCCGCCGATTGGTTTTTCATCCGTGCTCCGGAAATGGAAGGCATCAACAACGTGGGTGGATCCGGTATTATTGCTCCGACCCAAAAGGCGGTTGTTCGTTGGTTTATCATCCCGAAACCGGGGGCGGGCGGGAGCGATCCCGCCGGAATGCGCTATCGGGTAGGTTGCAACCTTTCCGCCAGGATCAAGGGCGTTGAATTCCCAAAAGATGTGTTGTTTGCTGTGCCCGATATGATTGTCGTACAACCGCAACCGCTTTTAGACATCACCTATTTCCAACCGCGCGATGTGCAGGGCGACGATCCTTTCACGGAGTCGGTCGAGGCTCCGGTGCCCTTTATTCTAGGCGTACTCGTGCGCAATGTGGGCTATGGGTACGCCCGTAGCGTGATGATCCGTTCCGAACAGCCACGGATTGTGGAAAATGTTCAGCACTTGCTGATGGTTCCGCGTCTACTGGGGGTTCGCGTGATGGATTCGCCACTGGATCGCAGTAGCTTGACAGTGAATATTGGTGATTTGGAGCCGGGCACGGCTCGCAAGGCGGCGTGGGATATGATCACCACGCTTTCAGGTGAGTTTGTCGAGTTTAAGGCCTCCTACACCCACGCCCCGGAATTCGGTGGCGAGGAGACCTCGCTCATCACCAATCTGGTGGCGCACTTTATTGCGAACGAGGTACTGAACGACCAGGCCGGGCGCGACGAAATCCTTGATTTCCTGGCCGATACCGATCGGGACGATAATCGAATCCCCGATGCGCTTTATGAAAGTGAAGGCCAGATTTTGCCGGTCAACTATCTTCCGCAAGCCAAGCTGGGTACGCCGCCGGGACCGGGGCAGGCTCTCGTGAACGTGGTGTCGGACCGATCCGATTGGTGCTACATGCGCCTCGACGATCCGCAGCAGGCCAAGCTGCCTATTGTATCCGTGGTGCGTGACGACGGGCGGGTCATCAATACCAATAACTATTGGACGAATATTCGCTATCAAAAATCGAACAACGCCAAGTTGACCTATCTGAATATTTTTGACCTCTGCAACCTGGGTTCCAACACCTACAGCGTAATTTACGGGGGGGTGTTGTCGGACACCAACGCACCTGTCACCACCATTGAGTTCGCGGGGAAGATGGTCAACTCATCCACCAACTATTTCATTACGGACGAGACGCAGATCTTCTTCCTTTCGACCGACGAAAGTCCGGTGAGCATGTTCTACTCCATCGCGAATGAACCGTTCCAACCGGCCTATCCTTTCTGGCTCAGGGATTCGGGTGACTATACGGTTTCCTACTATGCCACGGATGCTTCGGGGAATACGGAGTCTACCAATGTGGTTCGAGTGGTCGTGAATGGTGACGCCCCTTCGGTGCAACAGTTTGCAAAGGACGAGGCCAGCGTGCTGTTGACGGGAGATGCCCTTTCGATCCGTCCAGGAGCAACGCGCATTTCGTTTGCGGCGGCGGCCAACTCCGTGGAAACGGATGCCCGCATCGATATCTTCAGGGGGATCGTTCCCTTTGTAACGGTCAGCAACGCCCCGGCTTCGCCGGTGGATTCCTCCTCTGCAACGCTGTATGTCGGCGGCGAATATGTGGACTTTTACAAATATCGTCTTGATGGCGGAAGCTGGGCGGCGGAGCAGGATGTGCTTCAGCCCATTGGTCTTTCAGGATTAATGAATGGTTCACGGCGGGTAGATGTGTTGGGGCGGCCGCGCTATGGTTCGTACCCCTCCGAAAGCCAGGCGGTTTCCGTCGAGTGGACGGTTGATCCGTCCGGCGCCTCGACACGTATTGCCGGTGTTCCGGCTACGCCGACCCGACAGGCGACCGCGCAGTTGATGGTTTCGGGAACAGGAGTTACGGACTATCAATGGATAGTTGATTCGAACTATCTGCATGCGGAAGAGCCGGTGGCAACGCCATTCCAGCTGGAAAAACTTTCGGATGGAATCCACACGGTGAGTGTGATCGGAAAAATCGGCGAAACATGGGAAAGCACGAACGATCTACATTCGCTCTCCTGGACCGTAGATTCCTTATATGGATATGGCTATTCTGCCGGAAACCTCGTTCGTTCGACGAACTTTGCAAACATTGGAAGTTCGGCGCAGAGCTGGGTTTGGGATGGCAAAAACGATAGTGGTTCGGATGTACTGCCGGGCTGGTATACGGTTCGGCTGTCGTTAGTGGACGAGCTTTCGCAAACCAACTTTGCCACGACGCTGGTGCAGGTGGAGGATCTCTTCGCGGACAACGCGGTGCTGGCCGATCCTGATCGCGGGCCGGACAATCCGTATTCGCGTGGCCGATGGGTGGTTTGGCAGGACCAAAGCGATGGATCATTGGAGGTCTATGCTCGCAATACCGTGGCTGATCCCGCGACGACCCGACAGCTTACGACCGGTGATTTTTCGCAGAAAAATCCCAAGACCGATGGTCACTATGTGGTTTGGCAGGGACGCAGCAGCGATGGAAGCTGGGATCTGTTCATGGCGGATCTCGACAATGTGGGCGCGGGGGTTCAGGTGACCGCCACGCTGGGCGAGGATGAGATTAATCCGTGCATCGAGTGGCCTTGGGTGGTCTATCAAAAACGCGCAGCCAGCCGCCCGGGTGATCCGTGGCAACTCAAGGCCATTAATCTGGCGACCGCCGTCACGACCGATGTGCTGCCCGGCCCCGCAGACCAGCTTGATCCCGACATCGAAGGGGGCAGGGTGGTTTGGCAGGATTGGCGCGATGTGGGTCCCGGGGAAATCTATTTCTATGATTTGGAAACCGGGGAACAGCGCCGCATCACGATCAGCACGCTGGGACAATACCATCCGGTCATCTCCGGACATTGGATCGTTTGGCAGGATAACCGCGATTCACAAGTGGATATCTATGGCTACGACCTCCTGCGCAATCGGGAGGTTCGGATTACCAATACGCCCGAAAACGAGTCCAACCCCTTTATCGATGGGGATTGGATCTGTTGTCTGGAGGATTCGCAAGGAACTGGTCTTTCTAATATCAGGATGGTTCATCTGGCCTCGCTGGCCACGATGCCGCTAACCCGCGACGCCGGAGTGAAAAGTCACGCTTCGGTCAATGGCCGCCAGTTGGTTTGGATGGAGCAGAACGGCACCTCTAACTCGGTGGTGTTCGCCGAACTGCCCGCCTTGCAGGCGATTTTCAAAACTATGAACGCGGTTCCGATCACTCCCGCCATGGTGGATCGTGCGGGGGATGCCTTTACGTTGCTGGATCGCTGGAATGAGGCCGTCGGGGTGCAGGCGATCAGCCGCTACTCCGCCGTGGTTCCAGCCGTTGAGAAACAGACTGCCTCCTGGGATGGCGGTGAGGCGACCGGCGATAACTTTGCGCTGGTGGCGGGCGACTTTGTCTGGCTGAGATTCGATGCGCCGCATGTGGCGGATATGGGTGGTGGCGGGGCAGGAAAAATATCGCTTTCCGCCGGGGTCAGTGTTTTTGGCTATGCCGGCTTCCCGCAGCCCTACAGCGCGCACCAGATGATGCGCCAATTGGGGTTCGATAAGATTCGCGCCATCCGCATGCTCGATACGGCATCCGGCCTGTGGGGGTCGGCGGAGGTTCGCGACGGAACCTTGATCGGTCGCGATTTTAAGATCCCTGCCTCGGCCGTGATCTGGGTGGATATGCAACAGGCTGTTAATGATTGGAGACCGCTATGAAAACAGGAGGAGAAATATTTTTCGCTGTCGCTTTGACAGGGCTCTTGACCATTCCGGCGATGGCTTTGACGTCCACCGAACTGACGGCTTTGCTCGATGAAAAAGCACCGGTTACTTTGATCGATGTTCGCGATGCCTCGCTCTTCCAGTGCGGGCACATTCCCAACGCCATCAATGTTCCCGCCCGGGTGATACCTCTGAAAAAGTTGCCTCCGCTGGGGCGTGTGGTGGTCTATGGACGCGGGTTGGGGCAGGAGGACATGGTGGCAGCGCTCTATTTCCTGAACGAAAAGCCGGGCATTGATGCCGAGCTGCTCGTGGGCGGTTATGCCGCATGGAAGATGAGTCAGGGCACAACCACCCAGTCGGCCGGCCTGCACGAAGGCGATAATTCGAACATCATCTCCTACCAGGGCTTGCTGGGTCTCCATGCCGAGGACGGGGATGTGGTGCTGGTTGATTTGCGGACGCCGCCGCCCCTGTCGCGCCAAGGCGTTGATACAGAAAATAAACTGGTTTCCCTTCCAGAAAAGTTTCCCGGAAAACCTGTGGTGAAATCGCCCTTCGATGTGGCGGGGGTTCCAGGATCTGAAAAACTTGCGCGGCAATCGGACAAGCCGCTTCCGCTGATGGTGCTGATCGACGATGGGGACGGCAAGGCGCAGGAAATGGCGCGGATTCTGAGGGCCAACGGTGTTCAGCGCGTGGTGGTGCTGGCGGGGGGCGAACGAATACTTGAGCGCGATGGCGCACCGGGACTGCAACGGATGGGCATGGGTGCAACAGAGGTGGAGAAGAACGATGCAAACAAATAGATACATGGTTGGAATGGGAATCGCGGTTGCGCTCTGTGCGACAACGGCCCGGGCCTTGACGATTGATTCGGGCATGGCCGTGAATGCAACCCCGACGCAGTTTGATGTTTTCATCCGAACCTCGGAACCCGCTGATAGTTGGCTGGAGGTCTATGCCGACGACGGCGGAACAACCAATCTGGTTGGAGTCGTGGGGCTGGAGGCCAACCCGATCCATACCGGCGATCCGCTCCAGACGACCAACTACTATCGTCGCGGATATATCCGCAACATACAAAGTGCGGTAGCAGGTAAGTCGGTTGCCCTTCACCGAGTTTCCGGATGTGCTCCCGAAACGACCTATTACGTGCAGGTTCTCGCCACAAACGATGCGGGCTCGACGCAATGGCCCGAAAGCGGACTCTTGGCGGTGACGACCGAAATGGAAAATAGTTTTCTGATGGAGTCGCGCCAGTTGCTGGTGGATCTGCATCCATCGGTTTCTCCGCCCGACCCCATGGGCGCGGTGGGTGTGCTGGAGGTGGCGGGTGCGGATTATCCAGTTGCCTCCATCGTGGGTGATGGTGCGCTCAGCAACCAGGTCTACTTTGATCTGGGACAGCTCTTTTCCTCTTCCGACCATCGGAACCTTGCTTTTTCCAATGCGCTGCTGTGTACGGTCACGATCTATGGCCAGCCGGAAATGCCGGACTTGAGTGCCGAATTCTCGATTCCGTTCTCCGATTTGACGGAAGTCGCCCGGGCCGGATATGGCGAAATGATCCGCAGTTTCGTGCTCGATATCCAGTCGATCCATGGACAGGCAGATCCAGGCGTCGGGCTCTACACGAACGTGTGGGGAACCGAGGTTTCTTGCTCGATCACCAACGCGACGCTGGTGGACGGAACCACCCAGCAGGTCGTCAGCGGATGGGCACTTACCGGGGAGCAGGGGAATACCAACGGGCTTGATACTGCCCTGGTCTTTACCCAGACCAACAATGCTGTGCTGACCTGGAACTGGAAAACGCAGTATTGGCTCGAGACCGGCGCAGGTGCTTTTGGTCAAGTGGATAAGCCCAGTCAGTGGGTGGATGCCGGCGATGTGATTGCCGTGACCGCCCAGCCAGATGTCTACTACCACGTCGATTCCTGGATGGGCGATACCGACGGAGCTTCGCTTAATGGCGACACATATACGATTCCCATGACGCGCGCCCGAGCCATCTTCGCCTTGTTTGCCGAGAATATTTCCTCGAACGGGGTTCCCCATCAATGGTTCGACGAACAGGGGCTGACAGGCGATTGGGAAACAATCGGTTTACTGGATCAAGATGAGGATGGAATGCTTTCGTGGGAGGAGTGGGTGGCCGGAACATCGCCGACCAACGCGGCGGATGTGCTTAAAATGGACATGGAGGTTCATGCCGTCGGGAACAGCTCGATGCTGATCTGGAAGAGTGTGCCCGGTCGCGTCTACAAGGTTTGGCGTTCGACGGACCTCACGGAAGGCTTCCGTCAGGTTTCTGGCAACCTTCAGGCCACGTCGCCGGTGAATACCTTCAACGAGCCGCAAATGCCGATAGGTCAACCGATTTACTATCGCATTTCGGTGGAGAAAAAATAGTGAAACCTCCGATGGCTTTTTTGATGGCTGCAGTGTTGGTGGGGATTTTTCCCGCCGGAGCCGTGCCGTTGAGGCTGTCGGAATTGGCCAATCCAAGTCTTGCCGGAAAGACAGCTTCCATACCCGATTTCCTGGCGAATAAACGAAACAGGAAAAGGGCATCTTCTGCGCCGGTGGTGGAGTTGCTTGTAAAGTTCCAATCTTTGGAACGCGTTCGTGTGCTGGAGGTGGATGCTGCGGATGAAGTCGCGGCAATGGTTTTGTTAAGACAACGCCGCGATATCAAGTTCGTCGAAAAAAATCGGCGGCTCAAACGACAGTTTTTGCCGTCGGATCCCTTACTCGGCGACCAGTGGCAGCACGACAAGATCCAAAGCCGCAAGGCGTGGGATCTCGGTACGGGGTCCCATGTCGTGACCGTCGCTATCGTGGATATTGCTTTTAATCTCGACCATCCGGATCTTGCCGCAAATGCGATGAATGGTTGGGATGTGGTAAACGATATTCAGATCACATCCGGGGATGATTGGCATTCCTCTATGTCGGCCGGAATGGCGTCGGGTGTATTGGATAATGGAGTTGGCATTGCCGGTGCCGGAAATTGCCTACTCATGCCTGTTAACAACGCCTATGCGGACGAGTCGACCTCCTATGCGATGATTGATTCCGCTGTTCGGTGGGCAACCGATAATGGTGCTCGTGTGGTCAATGTAAGCTGGGAAGGGGCTGACAGCGAAACGGTTAACGTGGCGGGACACTATCTGCGGGAGAAAAACGACGGCATTTTAGTGATGGCCGGGGTGAATGGTTCCGGATTCCTCGATTACACCAACCAACCCTATGTCGTTGCGGTTTCAATGACCGGTTCGGCGGATACGCTACGTTCCAAGCAGGGCGATCACATCGATTTCTCCGCGCCGGGTTGGCTGGTTAAATCCACGACGACCTCCGGCTATGGCGTGGATAGCGGAACCAGTTTTTCTGCGCCGCTGGTGAGCGGAATCTTGGCTTCACTTTTTTCGATCGACCCGACGTTGACCGCCGAGCAGGCGCTTTCCGTTCTGCAGCAGACCGCAGTGGATCTGGGCGATCCCGGGTGGGATCAAAAGTTTGGCTGGGGGCGGGTCGATTTTTACCATGCGGCCTGGTTGACTGCGGCGCACAGTGAAAACCCGCCGGTGCTGAGAAGCTCGGTTGAGTGGGTCGAGGGGGACTTAACCGTCTCGGTGGAATTCCATCCCGGCTTGGTTTATTCCTTGTGGGGCAAGGGGGAACTGGAGAGCACCCACTGGATTGCGGTCGATGCCGTGGTGCAGACGAATGGGCAAATGCTGGAATATCGTGTGAATATGGAGAGCGCTACACAGGCGTTCTATCAGGTGACGGGCAAATTTGATTTATAGGGCCATCGGAACGCGAGGGGCAAAATGAAAAAACATTGGATGCAGATGGGTTTATTCGTGGTGTTGGGTTTTGCGGCCCAGGCCGCTGTTCGGGTTGAAAATGTGGGGGTTGTTCAGCTGGAGGGCACAAAGCAGGTGGAGATTCTCTACGATGTGTCGAGCAGTCTCACGAATACCGTGGAGATTTCGGTGTTGCTGTACGATGGCGAAACCCAGATTGCCCTTGCAAGCCTGTCCGGTGATGTGGGATCGGGGATTGCAACCGGTGCGGGGAAAACCATTTTGTGGGATGCCGATGCGGACTGGAACGGCCAGGTTCGTTCCGGTCTCCAGGTGTGGATTGTGGCCGATGATGGAACCGAGACGAGTCCAGCTCCAATCCCAGGCAGCAAGCTGGTTTTGGCGGGCAGCAATAGCGGAACCGATCCGGATTTTGGAAGCTATGTGCTCACGCTGGATAGTGAGCTTTTGGTAGATCAGGCCGAAGTGAATTCAAATCTGTGGGTCGAGGTCTACGACTGGGCGCTGGCAAATGGATACGATTTTGACAACTCGGGAAGTGCCGTTTCGAATAACCATCCGGTGGTGGCCATCAATTGGTACGACAGCGTGAAATGGTGCAACGCCCGCAGCGAAAAAGAGGGGCTTACTCCGGTTTATCAGGTGGGTGATTCGGTCTATCGGACGGGTGATTCGATTCCTGTTCCGCTGGCAACCGATGGGTATCGTCTGCCGACGGTTGACGAGTGGCAATACATGGCGCGTGGATGCCGTTCGGGATCGCGCTATCCTTGGGGCGACACGATCACCCACTCCAATGCCAACTATTTTAGCGTGGCCTCTTCCTATGACGTCAGCTCTACGCGTGGTTACCATCCCGACTATTCAACCGATTGGCCGGGCACCAGCCCCGGCGGCGCCTTTGCCGCCAATGGACTGGGGCTCTACGACATGGCCGCCAATGTTTGGGAATGGTGCTGGGACGTCGCGCCCGAAGGCCGTACCTTGGCCGGCGGCAGTTGGCAGGATTCGGCCGATTCGGCACGTTGCGGTGCCACGCTGGGCGACGCGCCGGGCAACTCGCGCTTCAACGCCGGTTTCCGCACCGTGCGTTCGGCGGCGGCTTCGTTTTCCGGCGTGGTCAACGCCGCCGTGGATACGCGCGACTACGCCCTTTCGATTTTTCCAGACCTTGGAAGCCCTTTACCCGCCGCCGGGTTCCACACCTATGCATGGCACTCAACGGTAATCTGCTCAGTGGATGCCGCCGTTTTGGATGGTCGAACCAACTTCGTGCTCCTCGGTTGGACGGGGACCGGTTCGATTCCCGCATCGGGCAGTACAAATTCGACGGGCACGATCGTGTTGGATGATCTGTCATCTTCCGTTGTTTGGAACTGGGAAGCCAATTTGTTGGATGGCGATTCCGACGGTGATACCCTTCCCGATGCATGGGAGTTGGCCTATTCCGGGTCGATCACCGGCATGCTGGCCTCTGCCGATTCAGATGGCGACCACCAGTCGAATATCGCCGAGTATATTGCCGGAACTAATCCGACCAATGCCGCATCCCTCTTCCAGGTGACCATTTGCGAGACTAATGGAATGAAGTTCGTGGTCGAATGGACGGCTGTGACGGGGCGCGTCTACAGCGTCTTCTGGACGCCCGCGCTCAGTCAGGATTTCCAACCGCTTGAGATCGGTATCCACTACCCGCAGGATAGCTACACAGATACCGTGCACTCCGCCGAGTCGGCGGGCTACTACCGCGTGGTCGTTATGCTCGAATCCTACGATGCCGATGGCAACGGGTTGCCCAACGACTGGGAGAGTCAATATGCCGTGGCTGAGGCCTATGCCGATGCGGACAACGATGGGTTCGATAACCTTTCGGAGTTCATTGCCGGAACCAATCCAACCAATGATGCCTCCTATTTCGTCACAGCAGGTAGTGTGATTGAAACGAATGGAGTCAACTATTTTGTGGTGGAATGGAATTCGATCCCGGATCGAATCTATAGAGTGCTGTGGAGTCCCGATTTGATGGTGGACTTCCGGCCCTTGGCCGATGGAATTGAGTATCCCCAGAATAGCTATACGAACAGGTTCCTTATGGATACAGGTTTCTACAAGGTCGATGTGCGCCTGAAATAGAGCCAAGCGGAGGGGTATAAAAACGCGCTGTTTCCAGCGCGTTTTTTATTGTTCCGCCGCGAGGGTTATGGGGATGAACCCTTTTGCGTCGAGTTGAAGAACAATGCGGGTTTCCCGCTTGAGTTGCTGGAGAAACTCCCCGGAAAAGGTGAGTTGCACTGTGCTTTGTCCAACCCTTCCTGGAAGCGGGGTTTCGTTGGCGTCAACTCCCGGAGTTTTGCAGATAAGCGGTGCCGGATCGGGGTGAGTTCCGGAGGGACCGTTTCGTCGCAGGGTGAAGGATGCGCCTTTGGCGGTAGCCTTTAGTATTTGGAGCGATGGGTGCAGGGTTCCTCCGCTGTATCCGTTGACGTTGATGATTGTCGGGGGCGGGGCGGGGGATTCGCTGAATGAGAGGATGATCCTGTTTTCCCAATAAAAAGGTTCTGCTTGTGGCGGTATGCGGAGGTGCAGGATGATTGGAGGGCGAGGCTCCATTTGAGCCTCTTTGCTCTGTGTTTTTTCCAATTCCCCGTGGAGGTTGGGGTTTCCCTCTATCCGGAGAATTGGGGTTTCGGTCAGATCCGCGCGGACTCTCAGCAGGAGGTTGGTTTCCCATGGTTGGCCGATGGCGGTTCGCCCGGCAAAAATAAACTGGGGCGCGTCAGGAATGGCGCGGCGTGCCGTTCCCCTTATTTTAAGCACGGCGTTGGTCGGATTTTTTCCACCGATCCGGATCAGGATTTCTTTTTTAAACGGACCAGATAGAAGGCTGCCGTTTATCAACACATCAAGCGGCACGCTTTCTTTGGGCTGGATCAGTTTTTCATACGCGATCGGTTCAAGGCAGTCGCAACCGGATATAACTTCCACGATAGGCAGCGTTTTCGATCCTTGATTGAACAGCTCGAAGCGCGCTGTCGGAGCGGCTTCCGCTGGGAATTCCCCCAAGTCCAGACTTGGAGCGGGGTGGATTTTTAACTGAGCCGAAGTGGCGAGCCCCCCGCCCAGCAGGCCTATGGCGATTAGGAGTTTTGGCGATTTCATCTATCCACTTTGGCAGACTAGGCGGGTTCGGGCGATGGCAATTTTTGAAAATGCTGGGAGGCCGGATTACCTATTGCGCCGCAACGTCTTTTTGCGGTTCGTACAGCTTAACCAGAATAATTTTTACAGCGTTAGTGCCCCCGAGAACGATATAAGTCCATTGATCAGATTTTAGCTGGAACTTGTCGTTTTTAATGGTGGGGCTATATCCTGGCAGTTGGAGTTCAAAGGATGTAAATGCGTTTTGGATGGTATTCGGAGTTGTAAAGTCGGTGTCCCGCCAGGTTGTTCCTTTGAGCGACCCGTCTGCTGAGGAGAACTTTTCTCCCAGATTAACCGGTGCTGAAAAAAGTTCGGTGTATGTCGTGTCCGCTTTTTTCAATGCCAGCGGAAGAACAGACTCAAGTGAAGGAGTTGGTGTTCCCTTAAAGGGCTCTGATGAGGACGATAAACAATCGTTAGAAGCCCGCCCTTTGTCTGTTCCGTTTAACGTTTTGAAAAAATTATCGCCTGAATCAAAAAGTTTTCCCGTGCCGGATGCTAAAACAAATCAAAGGGTCGGGTTTTCAGGATGAAGGTTGGTTGTTTCGAGTCTCGTTGCGGGTGCGACCGGTCCATCAGGGGCAGGAGGTTCAATCGTCATGTCTTTTGGAGGGAGGATGCGGGTCCAGGTACTGATACTGGTTGTGGTTTTTTCACCTTCTTTAGCTTTTCCCGAGGAGAAGTCTTCTGCTTTCTCGCGAATCACTCCTCCCATCGGGAGCCATGACCCTAAAGCCAGATTGATTTTGGTTCGCAGTTCATTTTTGCGAAATATTGGCAGGGACGCTGTTACTGTCGCCTGCGTTTCAGTTGCCGGGGCCACGTTGTATGTCTGCATTCCCTGAAGTGTTTGTTCATAAGACCACAGATCGCAGGTTGCTGTGCCGTTTTCTACTTTTTGAAGGGTCATCTCTACGTATTGTCCGACCTTTGCGGTGTCATCACTGTAAACAACGCTGACCACTCCGTTCGCATTCGTTTTCGGTTCGTAACTTTTCGGTGCGGAAATGGTTTCGGTTTGATCGTTTATGGCTGTTTCCCCGATTCCTGCATAAACGATGGGGAATTCTGTGATGTCGGATTCCGGGTTTTGCAACATCGCGTCGATGTCTTGTCGTGTGGTGAGAGATTGAATCGATAAGTCTTGTATTGGAATTTCGATCCGGAGAACTTGAAGCGCATATTGATCTGGCTGTGGTTCCGGTGTGGAGGGGCCCTGTTGGGTCGTGGCGCATCCGGTGGCGAGAAGCAGGACGGTTAATATGGCCAAGAGAGCTAAATTTTTCATGAACGATACCTTTCTGAAGTTTTTTTAGCTGAAATGGTGAGAGGGCGCAAAGCTTTTCTAGTGCTTTGAAAAACCAATTGGATGGATTCGTCAGATCTGACAGATCACATTCCCGATTGTCCGAAGTGCGGGGTTTATCGGATTCCCGGGATACTGGCAAATTACAATTGTGTTACTCGTTTGTAACGCATGATGGGTTTAGGGAGTGCTTTTGGAAATAATTAGTACGATGGCAACAAGAAGAATCATCGCGCCCGCCAGCCGCCGCAACAGGACGGTGCGTCCGGCGGTATGTTCGATGTTCCCGATGTGCCGCCCGAAAAACCAGACGATGCCGATGCTGAAAATGGCGCGGGTGCTGTAGATCACGTTTACTTCCGGGGCATGGCCGTAGCGGCCCATAGCCAGTCCCATACACAGAGCGGGCAGGGCGCAACAGGTGCAACCTGACAGTGCGTGGGTTTTTACCAGTCGAGGGAGCCGCTTCCACGGGGTGCTGAAGAAAGGAATCAGTGCGAGAGCGGCAATGGATGAGGTTGTGAAAGTGAGGGTCGCGAAGCGCAAAACACCCCAGCCCTTTGCCCACTGCTGAAAGCAGGTGTCGCACAGTGCAAAGCTGAAGACGGCGAGCAGGACGATGACCGTCGTTCGCAGGAACGAGTGTGAGGTCGTTGAGTTGGGTGTGCGCAGGACGAGTAGCGCGATGGCGGTCAGTCCGCAGGCGATCCATGTGCTGATCGGGACGGTTACGCCGAGCAGCGCGGCAACCAGCAGGGCATTGAGGATTGGTTTGATGCCGGAGACTGGGGCCACGATGCTTAGGTCTCCCGTGCGCAGAGCTACAATAAAAAAGGTTGAGCCGAAGCTGAAGCAGACCGCCGCAATCAGGGGCTGAAACCAAAGGTGCAGAGGGAGCGGATCGCTGTATAGAAACGCAAAGGGAAAAAGAAGCAGAGCGGCGGCCCAGATGCTGAAGGCCGTCACTCGGCAGGGTCCGCACCCGCCGGCCATCGCCTGTTTAGTGAACAGGGCTCCGACGCTGTAGGCGACGGCGGACACGAGAGCCAGAAAAAAGTAGGGTGGAATCATCAAAGAGCTTTCAGCGGTGCGGCATCCGTTTTGGAGAGATGAACGTCAACTCTTTTTCCGGTCTCGGTCAGAATCAGGCGGCGCAGAATTTTTAAATAGCCGCGCTCGCTTTCGGTATGACCGCATAGGATTACAGACGTTCCGTTTTCAACCGCGCCGAGAATATCGTGGTGTTTCATTTCGCCGGTGAGGTAGCAGTCGGCTTTGATTCCGCGCAGCGCCTCAATTCCCGCTCCCGCACAAACGGCGATGGTTTTGATTGCACGGTCGTTCGCTTTGGCCGTTTTTAAGGCGTGGAGGCTCAGCTTCTCTTTGATTCGTTTTCCAAGGGTTGGAAGTTCTACTGGAGTGGCGAGTTCGATAATGCGCGCGCCGCCGGTTTCTGCGCAAGTCAGGTCGCCATCGCCAGGCGCGTCGGCCAGCCAGTCGTTGACGCCGCCGGGGGCGGCATCGAGCGCGGTGTGCGGGGAGTAGACGGCGATGTCGTTTTGAATCAGCCGCATGGCCGTCCGCGATTGCGGGTTCGTTTTTTCTAATGCGTGGAATCCGCCGAAGAAAAGCGGGTGGTAGGTGACGATGATGTCGTCTTTCAGTTTCACTGCTTCGCGCGCGACCGCCTCGGTGAGGTCGACGGTCAATAGCACCTTGCTGATGTCACAGCTTTTGAGTGGCTCGATCAGCAGGCCGGGATTATCCCATTTTTCCGCCAGTTCGAGAGGGGCGATTTCTTCCAGACATTGGATAAAAGTTTTAAGCTTCATGACTTGGATTGTAGGCAAAGCCAAGTAATATAACAAGCAGAGCTTGACGAAGGGAAAGATAAAGGTTAGTATCTAAGTCATATTTAAAACAAACGGAGGAGATACGGATGAAAAAATGGAAATGTGCAGCCTGTGGATATATTCATGACGGAGATGAAGCGCCGGGAACATGTCCGAAATGCGGAGCGCCGAAAGAACAGTTTGTAGCACTTGACGATGCGGCAGCATCTTTGGTTGAGCGGTCACGCCACACCAACACGCTGCATGCGGAAGTCATCTCAATGGCACGCGAGCTGGAAGCAATCTGTGAGGATGGAATCGAAGACGCGCTCGATCCGGGATGTGTGGATGTATTCACTAAATCCCGCGCGATGGCCTGGCAGATCATGAAGCTCTCCATGACTGAACAGCAGGGCCACATGGGCAAAGGCAAGTGGGGTTGATGCCGAAAGGCTGAAATCTGAAACTTGAAGAGCGCCCCGAAGTTGCGGGGCGCTTTTCTTTTGAGATACTAATTAGCTTATGCGCATATGCGCATAAGCTGATATTGAGATGTTTTCAAAATTGGAAGAATGCCCGGCGTCTTGCGGCGCGATCTGTTTGGCCGAAGCTGAAGCGTAGGAGGACGTGCTGTGCGGCAACGCAGTTGCTGGAAAAACCTTGCTTTAGAACGTTAAATATCCTTTTATCCGAAAAAACGGATAAAGGACTATGGACAATCTTCTGGATGTATTTAAGGCGTTGGGCGACGAGGCTCGTTTGCGGATTCTGCGCGCGGTGGAAATCACGGAGCTTTCAGTGGCCGAAATCGTGACGGCTCTGAAAATGCCGCAGTCGTCGGTGAGTCGGCATCTGAAGCCGTTGCGCGACAGCGGCTTGCTTGAAACCCGTCGCGAGGGAACTTCTGTTTATTATCGCCGTGGTCCCGTTTTTCAGGATGCGTCCTTTGCTCAGTTGCTCAGTGAAAAACTGGCCGAGTTGCGCGGGGCCAGCCGTGATCGCGCTGCGGTCGATAAAGTGCTCGAGCTGCGCCGCAAGGAGAGTACGAAGTTTTTTGACGCGATTGCCGGGCGGTACGGTTCGCTCACCGAGCCGGGAGGTGGCTGGCGAGGAATGGCTGCGGCGCTAGCCGCCGGGTTTAGCGGCAAGTTGGTTTCGGACATCGGCTGCGGGGAGGGTGATCTCACGCTGTTGCTAGCGCGTTTTGCCAAGCGGGTGACTGCGGTTGACTTGTCCGCGCAGATGCTGCGTGTGGTGCAGGAGCGCTCAGTCGAGGCCGGTGTGGCCGGACGCGTGGTGGTGGAGAAGGGCGATTTGGAGAAACTTCCGCTCAAGGCGAACAGCGAGGATGCGGTGTTTGTGAGCCAGGTGCTGCACCATGTCACCCGTCCCGGTAAGGCGCTTCAGGAAGCGGCGCGGATTCTGAAGCCCGGTGGGCAGATGGTGCTGCTCGATCTGTCGCGGCACGACCAGGAGTGGGTGCGCGCCGAGTGGGCCGATCAATGGCTGGGCTTTGATGAAAAAGAACTGCGTGGCTGGCTGAAAGATGCCGGCCTTGAAATTAAAATTTTTCAAACATTGGAAGGGCCGGAACCGGCCTTTTCGGTTTTGATGATTGTTGCTGAAAAAAACTGACGAAAAAATGGAGCAAATCGATATGGCGACCCCGAAGAAGAGAACAAAGAAAATAAAGAAAGCAGATTACATCATTAAGGATATTGCCCTTGCGCCGTTTGGCCGCAAAGAGATGGATCTGGCAGAACACGAGATGCCGGGGCTGATGGCTCTGCGTGAAAAATACGGCGAAGAAAAACCGCTGAAGGGCACACGGATTGCCGGGTCGTTGCATATGACGATTCAGACCGCGATGCTGATTGAAACCCTCCAGATCCTCGGCGCAAAAGTCCGCTGGGCAAGTTGTAACATTTATTCAACGCAGGATCACGCCGCCGCCGCAGTTGCTAAAAAAGGCACACAGGTTTTTGCCGTCAAAGGCGAGTCGCTCGAAGAGTATTGGGGATACACCGATAGGATTTTCGATTGGGGCGACGGCAAGGGTCCGAACATGATTCTTGATGATGGCGGCGATGCCACCATGTTTGTGCAGGTGGGTGTAAAGGCGGAAAAAGATCCGTCGATTCTTGACCGCAAGCCCGGCAGTCCGGAGGAGGCGGTTTTTTATGCGCAGCTTAAAAAAGCGCTGAAAAAAGATCCGACTCGTTTTTCGCGTATTTCCAAAGAAATTCGCGGTGTGACCGAGGAGACGACCACCGGCGTGCATCGCCTGTACCAGTTGGCCGCAAAGGGCGAGTTGCTTTTTCCTGCGATTAATGTGAACGATTCGGTGACCAAATCGAAGTTCGATAACGTGTACGGCTGCCGTCATTCACTGGTCGACGCCATTATGCGTGCGACCGATGTGATGCTTTCCGGAAAAGTCGCGGTTGTCGCCGGCTACGGCGATGTCGGCAAAGGATCCGCGCAATCGCTACAGGGGCAGAATGCCCGCATCATCGTCACCGAGATTGATCCGATCTGCGCGTTGCAAGCCACCATGGCCGGCTTTGAAGTGATGCCGATGGATGAGGCCTGTAAGTTAGGGGATGTGTTTGTGACGACCACCGGTTGTTGCGATGTGATTACTGAGCGTCATATGAAGCAGATGAAAAATCAGGCGATTGTCTGCAATATTGGTCACTTCGATTCCGAAATTCAGGTGGAGAAGATTCGCAAGTACAAGTGGATGAACATTAAGCCGCAGGTCGATAAAGTCACGTTTCCTAAAGGGAACAGCATCCTTTTGCTGGCGGAGGGACGATTGGTCAACCTCGGTTGCGCGACAGGACACCCGAGCTTTGTGATGTCGAACAGTTTTACCAATCAGGTATTGGCACAGATGGAAATCTGGCAGAAGTATGGCACGAAAGATCAGTATCCGATTGGTGTGTATGTGTTGCCGAAGCATCTCGACGAAGAGGTTGCCACGCTCCACCTCGGCCGTCTCGGGGCAAAACTAGATGCGTTGACCCGCAATCAGGCAAAGTATTTGGGTATCCCTCAAAAAGGACCATTTAAGCCAGAACATTACCGTTATTAAACAAGGACTCTAATTGCTTGTTTGCTTAGAGGGGCTTGTCTGTTCTCTTAGAAAATATTCCCTGTTTTTTCTTGTCAGTGCAAAAAAAGGCAGGTATAAAAAGCTCGGTTCAGGGGATTAATGGATAGAAAGTGTTGAAACATTAGTTGTTGACTAAAGCGCTCATGCTTTTATACTTTCTTCCATCTTAAAAAAGGAGACTGATTATGGCAACAAATCCAATTGGAAAAGGTACCAAGACGATTGGTATCAATATGACGAAGAAGATGGCAGACGAACTCGAGAAACGTGCAAGTTCTATGCACATTTCAAAAAGCAAATATTGCAAAATCATCCTGCAGCAGTGGATTGATTCTGGAAAGAGACTGACCCTGTCTGAAGGTAAATAAACAAATTCATTAAATTTGTTTAGAAGCGCTCTGTTTTACGATAGAGCGTTTTTTATGTCTTCAAGAATGGCCTCTGTGGCGGCGGCAGGATTATTCGCTTGAACAATGGGGCGGCCCACTACTAGATGAGTGGCGCCTTGCTCCACAGCGAAAGCCGGTGTGGCAACTCGTTTCTGGTCGCCGACATCCCCGTCCGACATGCGGATTCCCGGCGTGACTAGCAGGGCTTCCGGAAACTGTTTGCGCAGAGCACCTGCTTCATGTGCGCTGGTGACCAGCCCGTCAATACCAGAGCTGATCGCCAGTTCGCCTAGAGCTAGCGCCTGTTCAGAAACAGTTCGGTTAATACCTAAATCGTTGAAGTCATCCTGACTGAGGCTGGTCAGCGTGGTGACCGCAACCAGTTTCGGCGGGTTGTCGCATTCGCGCGCGGCTTCCACAGCGGCTTCAAGCATGGCGCGCCCGCCGATGGCGTGAACCGTCATTAGATTCACCCCGTGGCTCGCGGCAGTTTTTACGGCGTTGGCAACGGTTCGCGGAATGTCGTGTAGTTTGAGGTCGAGGAAGATCTTTTTGTTCCGCGCTTTCAGCGGAGCGAGGATTTCCGGGCCTTCGGCGCAGAAAATCTCCAGACCGACCTTGTACCATTCAATGCTGTCCGGCAGCCGGTTGAGGGTTTCTTCCATCTCTTTAAGGGTGGGCACATCCAGCGCGACAATTAGAGCGGGGTTCATATTCATCCTTTCAATTAAAATTGGTTGCGTTAAAAATCCCTGAACATTTAACTGAAAGCAAGGCAATGAAGATAGAAATCGAGCGCAAGTTTCTAGTGGCGGGTGATCGCTGGCGCATTTCGGCGGATTCCGGTCTTTTGTGTGAACAAGGCTATATTTCCTCTGGACCGGATCAAATTACAGTTCGCGTCCGACGGATCGGGGACCAGGGGTTTTTGACACTCAAAGGTCCGACTGAAGGAATTTCACGGCCGGAAATGGAGTATGAGATTCCTGTCGATGAGGCGGCTTTTATGCTGAAGAACTTTTGCGGAGGTCGGATTGTCTCCAAAACGAGATATCTCGCTCAGATCGATGGGTTCACATGGGAAATTGATGAGTTTTCAGGAGAAAACAGAGGACTTTTCCTAGCTGAAATCGAGCTGGAATCTGAAGAGCAGCCTTTTGGGAAGCCCGATTGGCTTGGCGAAGAAGTCTCTCATGACTCGCGCTATTTTAATGCTGCACTCGCAAGCTTCCCGTTCATAAGCTGGAAGAATTAACTTGGATCTAATAAAAAAAAGTCCTTAATAACAGACGTTTGGTGGAGCAGTTTAAATAAAGATAGTTAATTGAATTTTCTTAAGGAGATGAAATGAGACGATTGCTTATTACATTACTGGTCTTGTGCGTGGTTTTTTCTGTGAGTTCTGATGTGTTTACCTTTGATCTGATCGACAAGGACAGTGAGCCTTGGGATGGTCAATCGACAGGGGTCTATGCCAATGATAATGATGGCGCCACCTTTTCACTAGAGGCTACTATGTATGCCTATCTTGATGGCGGTTATAGTGCTGGAAGTTATTTGAACTCCACATCATCTGACTTCGGGATTAATGCAGATGGGACTACTGATGCCTCATCCCTTTTTGACACAAATGAGGGGGCCGAAGCTCTGTGGGTTAAATTTAATTATGCTGTAACAATCAAATCAATCGTCGTTAGTGATTTTTCTAGCGGAGTGGAAACGGGTGCATATCAAGTTGCGGACGGCTCCGTATCACAATTCACCGACTCGGGGGAATATGTGATTAATACAACGCTTATAAAGGATGACTTTTTCAAGGTCATTGCGGTTGACGAAGGTACAGGGAATGGATGGAGGATGAATTCCTTCACAGTAGAGGCCGTTCCCGAACCGGCGACGATGTCGATGATTGGGATCGCCGGGGCGCTGGCCCTGTTGGTTCGCCGTAGGTTATGCGTATAAATCAAATCTTCTGATTGTAGATGGCGCCCGTTCATTTCGGGCGCATTTTTTTTTCTAATGGTAGGAACTTATTGCATGAGGGCGTATTTTTCTTTTCCAATGGTTGGAAAATTCTGTCGTCACGCTACACTCCAATTATGAATATTTTCGAAAAAATCGTGAATCGTGAAATTTCCGCCACCATTGTCTACGAAGATGAGGACACGCTGGCCTTTATGGATATCGGCCCGATTGTTAAGGGGCATACTTTGGTGATCCCGAAAACCTGCTACGACCCCGTTACCGAAACTCCCGATGAGGTGCTGACAAAGCTGATTCTATTGGCTAAACGGATTGCCGCCGCTCAAATGAAGGGGCTGGGTGCGGACGGCGTAAACATCATCCAAAACAATGGGGCCGCAGCCGGTCAGGAAGTGCCGCACCTCCATATTCATGTGATTCCCCGCTTTGAGGGTGATGGGCACCACTGGAACTGGAACGCCAAATCTTATGACTCCACCGATGAAATGGAGCAGCTGGCCGAACGAATCCGCGGAGGCTTAACGGAATGAAAAACCCGGGACCAACGGATCCGTTGCAGGAGGTTTTGTTGCGTGACCCTCGCTATGTTGCAGAGGCCTACGCATTTGTGCGTGCCGGGCTTGACTTCACTGTTCGGAGGCTAAAAAAGACGCGCCATGTGAGCGGAGGGGAGCTGCTCGACGGAATACGGGAGTTCGCGCTTGGAGAATTCGGCCCGATGACCAAAACGATTCTCGCGGAGTGGGGAATCACCTCCACCGAGGATGTCGGGGAAATTGTCTTCAATATGGTTGAGTCCGGTCTGCTTGGAAAAACCGATAAAGACAGCCGGGCCGATTTTGCTGCCGGCTATGATTTCGATCAGGCTTTTCGCAAGCCGTTTCAACCATCGGGTGCGCCGCACGCGCGCTCTTGATTAGTTCAATGTGTTGAAAATACGATCCCCGGCATCACCCAGTCCGGGTACAATGTAGGCGGCTTCATTTAGTCCTCTGTCGATCCCGCAAACAAAAATTGAAACATCCGGGTGTTGCTCGCGAACGTAGGCGATCCCCTCAGGGGCGGCGATGATGGAGAGCATCCGGATTTCTTTTGCACCCCATTTTTTAACGATGTCGATTCCGGCAGAGGCTGAACCGCCGGTGGCTAGCATGGGGTCCAGCACAAAGACCAGATCCGGCGGATTGCTGGAAAATTTCTGGTAATATTCAACGGGTTGAAGGGTTTTTTCGTCACGGTAAAATCCGATGTGCCACACTTCCGCGGTGGGAAGCAGATCGAGTATCGCATCGGTCATACCGAGTCCGGCTCGAAGAATCGGTACCAGACCGATTCGCCCGGCGAGCACCGCGCCCTCCGTTTTCTCCAGCGGCGTTTCAATTGTTTTTTCTTTGAGCGGCAGGTCTCGAGTCACTTCTGCGGCGAGCAGAATCGCCAGTCGGCGAACTTGAGCGCGAAAGACATGCGGGGGTGTTTCCCGGTTCCGGAGATGGGAGAGGTGATGCTGAACCAGCGGATGATCGAGTTCGAACACCTTTTCCATAATCTTCTCCTTATTTGGCGTATTCGATGGCGCGTGTTTCTCGGATAACCGTCACTTTGACTTGTCCGGGATACCTTACTTCGCCCTGAATGCGGTTGGCAATTTCGCGGGCGAGAACCAGCGCGCGGTTGTCATCCACCTGTTTGCCTTCAACGATCACTCGCAGTTCGCGGCCCGCCTGAATAGCATAACTTTTATCCACCCCTTTGAAGGAGCTGGCGATTTTTTCCAGTTTTCCAAGGCGTTCGAGATAGATATCAGTGGTGTCCATGCGGGCACCGGGGCGGGCGGCAGTCATTGCGTCGGCGGCGGAGGCGAGTACCGCATAGACGCTGCTTTTTTCCACATCATCGTGATGGGCAGCGACCGCATTGTAGACGATGGGTTCCTCGCCGTATTTCCGCAGCAGATTGCCGCCGATTATGGCGTGGGAGCCTTCCACCTCGTGGTCAAGGGCCTTGCCCAAGTCGTGGAAGAGACCGATCCGTTTGGCGAGGGTCACATCCAGATCCAGATCGGCCGCCATCATCGCCATTAGCGAAGCCATTTCAATCGAGTGGTCGAGTACGTTCTGTTTGTAGCTGGTGCGAAACTTTAGTCGACCGAGAATTTTGACCAGTTCCGGAGCAACACCGGAAATCCCGAGATTGTATAGAGCATCTTCGCCGGCTTGACGGATAATCTCGTCAATCTCCGTACGCACTTTATGGAGAGTATCCTCAATGCTGGCGGGATGGATGCGGCCGTCTTCGAGTAGACGTTCGAGCGCAACGCGGGCCACCTCTCGGCGGACGGGGTCAAAGCTGGATAGCAGAACCACACCCGGGGTTTCATCAATAATCAGATTCACGCCGGACTCGGTTTCGAAGGACCGGATATTGCGACCTTCTTTTCCGATAATGCGACCCTTCATGTCGTCGGAAGTCAGTTTAACTTGTGTGGACGTCACGTTGGCAACATGTCCTCCGGCATAGCGCTCGATTGCGGAGCAGACAATATCACGTGCCTGAGCTCGAGCTTGTTCATGAGCAGTTTTCTGCTGCTGGCGGATCAATCCGCTAATTTCCCCTTCCAGTTCGGTTTCCATCCGCGTCATAATGATCTTGCGGGCATCTTTTTCGGAAAGATCGGCGATTTCCTGAATCCGTCGTGTTCCCTCATCGATACGTTCGGTTAGTGTCTTTTGCTGTGTGTGGAGTTTCTGATTCTGTGTGTCTACCTCGTCTAGTTTTTCGGTCAAAGTACGGTCCTTGATCTCAAGCAGTTCGAGTTTGCGCGAAATATCTTTTTCGCGCGCAACCACACGATCCTCCAGTTCAATGATGCTTTGACGCTTTTTGTCTAGGCTGTGCTCCGCCTTCTCACGGGCTTTCAGCACTTCTTCGCGCGCCTCCACATCGGCTTCGTGTTTAATAGCTTCGGCCTGTTTTTTCGCTTCGTCGAGAATAACGGAGCCGCGGTTGTTGGCCGCCATCGCATTGCTGCGTGTTAGGTAGGCATGAAAGAAAAAGCCGAGTACGACAAAGCCGACACCGACCATGAATGTCTGTACATCGCTCCACCAGACTTGAATATTATCCATTTGAGATCCTTCGTTTCAGAGTTTTATTTTTCGTACGTGTAGAGTAACTCTGACCGGGCCCCTTGTCTAACTGTTCATCGCAAATTTAAGAATTTTTGACTCCGCAACTAGCAAATCCATCACGCAATCGTGCGATTCGACCGGAATTTCCTTTAATAGCTGAAAATTGAAGCAGATTCCGGCGCGAATTGCGCTGTATTGTGGCAACAGTTGGTCATAAAACCCGCCGCCACGACCCAGTCGGTTGCCGGAGGAGTCAAATGCAACACCTGGCACCAGAATCAGATCCAGCTCATTCGTCCCGGCCCATACAGGATGTTCCGGCTCTGGAATGCCGAATAACCCTTTTTTGAGCTCCGATGTGTACTTTGCCATTCGGTATGAACCAAGGCTTTCGTCAAATGCCGGGATGTAGAAATTCTGTGCCCCAACGCAGTGGGTTTCCAAACATTGGAAAAGGGGGGTGACGTCAACTTCGTCGGGTAGGGGCATGTATGTTCCGACCGTCTTCGCCGACTGAAAAAGTTTAAATGTTTGGAACTTCTTCAGCACCGCCTCGCTCATTTTTTCCAAAGTTTTGAAACTCGGGCGCCGCGCCGCGATATCTTTGCGTATGTCGGTTTTTGTCATGTCTTGTTTTATCGTAGACGAGGCTTCCTGCCTCGTTCGTATAGGTGCACCTTTTCTGGGCCAATGAGGCGGAAAGCCTCGTCTATGATTTCTTTTTCCTCAGCGACTTCCAGAAGGCCAGACGTTTGCCGATGGTTCCTTCGTAACCCTGATCGGTCGGCGTGTAATAAACCTTTTCAGTCGGCACATATTCCTGATCAACAAAATGGCCGGCCCCGTTATGGGCATATTGATATTTCTGTATTCCCTTGTCAGGCTTCGGTCCGCTTTGCAGATGTTTCGGAACGGGCAGCGTGCGGCCGTTTTCCACATCGTCGAGCGCGGCATCGACCGCCAGATAGCTCGCGTTGCTTTTTGGCGCGCTGGCCAGATAGGTTGTCGCCTGCGCTAGAATGATGCGTCCCTCCGGCATGCCGACAAACTCCACCGCCTGCATGGCCGAAACCGCCAGCGTCAGCCCGCGCGGATCGGCGTTGCCGATATCTTCCGAGGCGAGAATCACCAGCCGTCGTGCGATAAAGCGCGGGTCTTCGCCCGCATAAATCATTTTGGCCAGCCAATAAACCGCAGCGTCGGGGTCCGAACCGCGCACACTTTTAATAAAAGCCGAAATCGTGTCGTAGTGTCCGTCCTCGTCGTGATCATAGGCCACCGCTTTTTTTTGAACCGACTCTTCAATCTCATGCTTGGTTAGATGCACAATGCCGCCCTCGCCAGGCGGGGTGGTCAGTGCAGCGATCTCCAGCGCATTGAGCGAGCGTCGCGCATCGCCGTCGCATACCGCCGCTAGATGATCCAGTGCTTCTTCGTCCGCAGTCACCAACTCGTTGAGGCCCGCAGGATGTTCCATCGCGCGCTTGAGAACCGATTTGATCGCCTTTTCACTCAGCGGATTAAGCTGAAAAATCTGCGAACGCGAATTGAGCGGTGTGTTGATGAAAAAGAAGGGATTATGCGTGGTCGCGCCAATCAGAATGATGTCGCCGTTTTCGACGTAGGGCAGTAGCACGTCCTGTTGCGCTTTATTGAAGCGATGGATCTCATCAATAAATAAAATCGTATCCTGTTTGTGGATTTTCTTCCACGTCTCCGCCGCTTGTAGAATTTTGCGCAGAATCGCCACATTGGCTAGCACGCCGCTGATGCGCTCGAAACGACGATCGGTCGTCCGTGCGATCACCTCGGCTAGTGAGGTTTTGCCGCAACCGGGCGAGCCGTAGAGGATGATGCTTGAAATGCGGTCGGCCTCTATTGCGCGGCGCAGCAGTTTGCCGTTGCCCAGAATGTGATCCTGTCCGAAAATCTCATCGATAGTGCGCGGACGCATCCGCGCCGCCAGCGGCGCGGTGCCCGCGCCCGCCTTCGGGGTCGTCGCATCTGGTTTTTCCTCAAACAATTCCATGTTGGGCAGTGTAGGGGGAATTGCGGTTGACGAACACAAAAAAAGTCGCCCCGAAACTTCGGGGCGGTGTGGAAAAGGGCCCGACCCGGGAGAAGTGTATTTCTAAACCCTGCGTTGCAAGGTGGGTGCCCTATTGAACGATCAAACCATTGATCGGACCGTCCTAAGCTCCCTTTAATTATATGCTTATCGGATTAGAAATATGCCTTCTCGATTCCGGGCGGGCTTTTTTTTAAAGATCATCTGAAAGAGTACTTTCGTTTTTTCCTCCCTCTCATAGGTGATGCTACATTACAGCTCCCTTTGGGTCAAGGAAGCAGGCTGTTTTGATCAACTTTTTTCGGGATTATCCTTCGCGAATGATCGCACCGGTAGCTTTGCAGACGCGTGCCCCGGCCGCTTCGTGGAATTTGTTAACCTTGTCATCGGTCAGCGTTCCCTTGGGCGAGCGGTAGAGGAAGCTGTACGCCATGCTCTTCTTGCCTTTCTCCAGCGATTTGCCGCGGAAAATATCGAATAGCTCGATTTTTTCGAGCTCGGCGGGCGCTCCGCCGTTGATCGCTTTAATGATTGTTTCGTGGCGAACCGACTCATCAACGACAAAAGCGAAGTCGCGCTCAGTCGCCGGATAGAGTGGGATGTCTTTGACAGTTCCGATTTTCCAAACATTGGAAATCAGCGGCTCGAGGTCGAGCTCGGCGGCGGCCACTGGGTCATTGAGTCGCCACTCTTTACGAGCTTTGGAGTTAATGAGGCCAATTACCCCGAGTTGAATTTTGCCGGACATCACTTTGAGTGCGCGGCCTTCTTCGAACGCACCGTATTCTTTCTCATCGATTCCTTTGTCGCTCAGGGCAGGCAAGGGCCGGAACTTCACCTTGGCGACGTTCTGCGCAGCGAGCAGATTGCAGACAACCCCTTTGAGCCACAGAAAAATTTCTTCTTCATTAAGGCTGCGCTGCGTGTCGAGCACGGCGCGGCCGGGCGTACCCATCACCCCGAGGCAGACTTTTTCGGTCTGTATAGGAGTCCCCTCCTCGGGAGGGGTGCCCGCAGGGCGGGTTGGGTTCTTCGTGAAGGTGCGGCCGATTTCAAAAAAGACAGCGTCGTTGATCTGGCGCGATTTGTTGCGGCCTAGGCTTTCAACCATCTGCGGGATGAGCGAGGTGCGCAATACCGACTGCTCCGCGCTGATCGGGTGGGGCAGTTCTTCGCGGTCGTCACTTTTGCCGAACAGGTCGAGTAGCGGATGGTTGACCAGCGTGTAGTTTAGAATCTCGCGAGCACCGAGCCCGGCCAGATTTTTGCGGCAGGCGTTAACGGCGCGGACGCGATCGTCCTGCGTTCCGGCCACGACTTGCGCGATCGGCAGTTTCTCGGGGATTTTATCGACGCCGTGTATGCGGGCGACTTCTTCAATCATGTCCACTTCGCGGGTTAGGTCGCCGCGGAAGGTTGGAATTTCGAGCGTCGCGCCTTCGTCATCGCTGGCGAGAATAGAAATTTCCAATGTCTGGAAAATCTGTTTCATCTCGTCTGCCGGGATTTCGAGACCGATCAGTTTGCAGATGTTGGCCCATTTGACAGAGATCTGATTTTTGGCCGCCGGGGCGGGGTAGGCGTCTATCACGCCCGCGCAGATTTCCGCGCCGGCCAGTTCGGCCATCAGTGCAGCTGCGCGACGGGAGGCCCACTCGACGGTGTCGGCGTTGACGCCGCGCTGAAAACGGTAGGAGCTGTCGGTGGAATGTCCGAGCGCTTTCGCGGTGTGGCGGATACCGGATGGTTCGAAGGTTGCGCTTTCGATTAGAACCGTCGAGGTGTCGTTTTTGATTTCGGTGTTGGCACCGCCCATTACGCCGGCTAGTGCGACCGCTTTTTCTGGGTCGGCAATGACGAGCATTTTATTGGTCAGTTCGCGCTCCGTTTCGTCGAGCGTGGTGAACTTTTCACCTGCCGCGGCGCGGCGGATGATGATCTTCCCGTCGTTGATCAGGTGATAGTCGAACGCGTGTAGCGGGTGGCCGGTTTCGAGCATCACATAGTTGGTGATGTCGACCAAGTTGTTGATCGAGCGGATGCCGCAGGCTTCGAGGCGGGAGGTCATCCAGTCGGGTGATGGAGCGATCTTGGCGTTTTTCAGCACGCGTGCGGTGTAGCGCGGACAGCGTTCAGCATCTTGAATGTCGACGGAAAGCAGTAAGTCAACCGCTTCCGCGCTTTCTGTGATTTTAATGGACGGCATTTTGAGCTCGGTGCCGTAGATGGCGGCTACTTCGCGGGCGATGCCGATGATGCTCAGGCAGTCCGGACGGTTGGGGGTGATTTCGAGTTCGAAAACGGATTCGGGTGGCGGCATCAGCTCGGCGAACGGAGTGCCGGGCTTCAGATCTTCATCGAGAACCAGCAAGCCCGAGTGATCTTCGCCGAGGCCCAGTTCGTCTTTGGCGCAAAGCATGCCCATAGAGACTTCGCCGCGGATTTTTGCGCGTTTGAGTGTGAAGCCGCCGGGCAGGGTGGTGCCGACCGGTGCAAAGGGGTATTTGCCGCCGGTTTCAACATTCGGTGCGCCGCAGACGACACGCATCGTTTCGTTCGCGCCGTATTCAACGGTGCACAATCGTAGCTTGTCGGCGTTTGGGTGCGGCTCGATAGTCAGAATTTCGCCAACGACAACACCGTCAAAAGTGCCTCCGATGGTTTCAATCTGTTCGACCTCCAAGCCGGCAAATGTCAGTTTGTCGGAGAGTCCCTCAAGGGTGTCGTCAAAATCTACAAGTTCTTTCAGCCAGCTGAGCGGGAATTTCATATTTGCAAAGCTCCATTGTTCCTTCTATCTTGTCCGTTTGGGTCAAACGAAGTTGTATACCTGAGCCGACCCATCCGGTACAAGCAAAAGGGCGGGCTTTATGGTTGAGACAAAGGCAGTTATTAAAAATTCGGCAGGGATTCACTGCCGTCCCACCGCTGTGATTACACAGGAGGCTGCGGAGGTCGATTCGGTCATTACTGTCATTTCGCTCGGCGGTACTTGTCAGTTGGGTTCCGCGCTGGAGTTGCTGATGTTAGGTCTTGAGTCGGGCACACGGATCACATTGCAAATTGAGGGGCCGGACGAAGAGGCCGTAGCCATTCAGTTTAAAGAACTTTTCGAGCGGGAGTTCGATTTTCCCAACGCCGGGCAATGATTACTGATTAATCAACCATAATAAATATCCGCAAACTGTTTGTTTTCATTAACTTGTAACTATCCAGTCCTCATACCTTTAAAGGTATCTTTTAAATACGCAACTGTAACGGGTTTTCAAAGGCGGCCAGATTTGCTAAAAGAGACAGGTGTTCTATCCGTTGCCAGAGATTGATGAGACGTTTTTTGCGGGGGCATCGGCCTATCGCAGGTTGATCTTTCCCGATGCCGTGCATGAAAACACTGGCCGCTATTTCCCTTATACAGAACGCCATGTGCAGGCACTTTGGTTCGACGATTCACTGCGCCCGAAAAACCTGAAAACCTCGCGCGGCGAACCGGTTCTCGTAGAAAATCCCGGGCGCTGGAACCTGGAGGCCGGGCCTGACTTTCCCAATGCTGTATTATTGATTGGTCGCGAAAAGCGGCGTGTGGCCGGGGATGCGGAGATCCATATTTTTTCCAATGATTGGAAAAATCACGGACACCATACCGACCCTCGTTACGAAAACGTCCACTTTCACATTACTTGGTTTCCTGAACCAGCCGATCCAATTCTTTTCCCTCCCGGAACGATACATATATCGCTAAGTGAACGATGCGCTATCGATCTGGAAAGCATCGATGTGACGGCTTATCCGTATAATGAACCGCGGGCATCCAGATCGTTTCCAATGTCTGGAAAAAACAGTGGGTGCAGGCTCAGCCAGCTTCCAATGTTTGGGAAAACGGCAGCCCTTGCGACGCGAAGCGCTGAATGGCAGCGCAGTTGCTTGGAAAACGCGGGGCAGGAGCGTCTGCGGCAAAAGACGCAGCGTATGGCGTGGCTGATAAAGAAGCGCGGCGAGGCGCAGGCGTTTTATGAGGAAACCGCAGCGGCTCTTGGTTACAAAAACAACAAAGCACCATTTCGACGGCTGGCGCAGGCTCTTCCGCTGTCGGTACTTACGCAGTACGGGTCCGATTGGAAAACCATCTATGCCGTATTGCTAGGCATTTCCGGTCTTCTGCCTAAGCAACCGGGTGCGAAGTGGAGCGTGGAGTCGAAGGCATACTTTCGGTCGCTGTGGGACTGCTGGTGGCACGAGGAGCACAAGTGGGAAGAGGTCGAAGTGCTCACCAAAGCCGACTGGAACTTTTCCGGTCTGCGCCCGCTCAATCATCCGGTTCGCCGGCTTTGTGCATTGGCTCAATATGTTGCTTCCGGGTTTTTTGAAGGTAAAGGCGGTTCTCCGAACCGTCCGTGGACGGCTGGGACAGCCATCCCTGCCCCAAGTTGTTTCTGGACGGAATACGTTGGTTGGAAGGGAACAGCGAAAAAGGCCGAGCTGGTAGGGGCCGGACGGATGAAGGCGATTGAATTGAATGTATTCGCGCCGTTCCGGTTGGCAAAAGGGGATTCTTCGGTTATGGAAAATCTGTCTGTCGAACCGATGAACAGTGTGATTAGAGAAACGGCCTACACGCTGTTCGGGCCGGATCATTCGCCGAAGCTCTACTGCAGCGCGCTGGCTCGTCAGGGGTTGATCCAGATATTTAACGACTTTATTTTGACGGGACGGGTGGCGGAGCTGTCGGGAGAATAGGCGCTATTTTTTAAGCCAAAGCTGGGCATCTTCCAGATCGAATAAAACCTTAAAGCGTGCGCCTCGATCTGTGACGGAGGTTTCTACAAACTTCAGCACTTCCCGCGCTTCCTCGCTCATATGTTTCTCGAAGAGAGCGATTTTGCAACCCAGTCGCTGGGAGATGGCGGGCATTTTTTCGATGAGGTCAAAGCAGTGTTCCATTGAAATGCGTCCGCAGGCGGCGTCACATTCAATCAGGATCCGTTGGGCCTTGTATTCGAGCGCAACAGTTTGCACATGATCCCATATGTGTGTGTTTTCGCCGTTATTCATCGCTTCAGAGGCGACGAAGTGAAGCGTGCCATTTTGATTCGAATGGGTGACCGGAGGTGACATCGTGGTATGTAAAGCTCTTTTCTTACTAAAGGAATGCATGCTTTCAGATCACGTCGCGCTGTAAAAGCGAAAAATAAAATATATTCAGCCTTTTTATCTCAAACAGTTGTGTGAATACGAACAAATTTCCAGACCGGATCTCCGGGGATGTGATGTTGTGAAATTGCAACTACTGCACCGGTATCAGTTGATGTATGAGCAGCAGTAGTCGGCGACAGCTGAAACCTTCAGTTTGAAAGAACTATTGGTGGGCACCTCAAATGAATCGTTTTCGCGGTAGGTCTTCCATTCGGTACCCCCGGCGATGAGGACGTCCATTTCGCCGCCGAGCATTTCCATGATCTCGGCTGCATCGGTGTTGAATTCATAATCGCCGGCCAGCATCACGCCGAGGGTTTTCTTTGTGCCGTCTTCGAACAACACGGTACGGCTGGACACTTTGCCGTGAAAGTAAATGGTTGCTTTTTTCACTATAGTTACGTTTTTAAATTCAGACATGATCGGCTCCCTATAAGTTTAAAATCGAGAAAGGTTACTGTTCCCGCCGGATTGTTAAAATAATTTCCTTCGGGGTCGGAACCGGTAGACTGTAAATTAAAATGCCCAGTTTGGGAATCGGGTGCCCCATGCCAGAATGAACCTTTCTTCAATTCACCACAAACGAGGATAGGAGCATCGGCATGGAGCAACAGAACGCTAACACCCCTACACGTAAGGGCAAGCATTTGAACTTTAATGAGCGCATTTTGATAGAAGGCTTTCGAAAGGTGGGCATGAGCGACTCGAATATCGCCAATGAACTCGGCCGCGACCGGCGCACCGTAAACCGGGAGGTCAAGCTCGGTACGGTCGTGCACCTCCGGAGCGATCTGTCCACCACTGCAGTATACAGTGCGGACAGGGCGCAGGATGTTCGCGATTTGAACGCCAGCGCAAAAGGGCCTGCGGTAAAGCTTAAAGCTCGTAGCGTAGCCGTGGAATTCATTCGTTACTATATCGCCGTGAAGAAGTGGTCGCCCGAGGCGGTCGCAGCCCGGATGAAGCGTAAGGGCATGGGAGATGCAGTCTGCGCCAAAACCATCTACAACCATATCGATAAGGGGGAAATTCCTGGCGTTAGTAACGAGACGCTTTGGGAAAAGCGCTTGCGCGGGAAAAAGCATAAGTCGTTACACCGCCGGCCGAAGCGCGGCGTCCCGCCGGGTCGAAGCATCGAGGATCGGCCGGCAGAAATCGCTGATCGGCAGCAGGCCGGGCACTGGGAGATTGATCTGGTAGTCGGCGGGATAGGCAAGGGAACGGCCGCCTTACTGACTTTGATTGAACGTAAGAGCCGGAAGTTGATCGTTCGCAAAATCAAAGACAAGACCCAGGCTGCGGTGGTTCGGGCCGTCAATGGTATTGAACGTTCCATGGGCAAGGAGGCGTTCAAGGCGACATTCAAATCCATCACATCGGACAACGGTAGCGAATTCCTCGATTTCGTCGCACTGGAGGCCTCAGTGTTCGGTAATTCGGCCCGAAGCCATATCTATTACGCACATCCCTATTCGTCATGGGAAAGAGGAAGTAACGAGAACACCAACCGGATGATTCGGCGATTCATCCCTAAAGGTAGCGACATCACGAAGTGGACGAAGATCGCCATTCAAAAGATCGAAAAGTGGATCAATCAGTATCCCCGCAAGATCCTGAATTTTAAAACCGCAGAAGAGATGTTCATTCAAGAGGTGGCGGCATGAAGTACTCTGCTCCCAAAAAATTTGGGCATTTTAATTTACAGTCTACCTCATGAGTGATATATATGGCAGATGCTTAACAGCCAG
>Ga0307990_1000245_pt1 | contig 51763 bp, 43 predicted proteins | sample EllFjometagen129_FD_203168 | JGI IMG/M metagenome (GOLD analysis project Ga0307990, IMG submission 203168) | Marine microbial communities from Ellis Fjord, Antarctic Ocean - #129 | ecosystem: Environmental > Aquatic > Marine > Unclassified | place: Southern Ocean | collected 2014-10-08
GCGGATGCTCACCGCTTATGCCTTTTAACTGTTCGATAATATGATCAACCTTTATACCGGACCTAAGGGCAAGAGAAACCAATCTGCCAATGGCCTCTGTCTTTGCAGCAGTAGATTTTCCAGATTTTCCGATTAAGGCAAAAACCTCGAAAGGTCTACCATCGAATTCAGTGACAGTAAGGTAAAGGTTGCCTAACCCTGTTTTTATCTTTGTAGTAAATCCTTCCACTGTTTCAGGTCTATCCTTCATGGCCTTGGAAAAACTATCTTTGTCATCCTTTTTATCAAAGGATAATACCTGTTTATTTTTGCTTCCGTCCCTATAAATCGTTACGCCCTTGCACCCAAGCTCATATGCAAGGTTGTAAACATTTAGAACATCATTAGGTGTGGCGTCATGAGGTAAGTTAACGGTTTTTGACACAGCATTTTCAGTATATTTTTGGAAGGCCGCTTGCATCTTTACATGCCACTCAGGGCTTATATCGTGTGCTGTTACAAAGACCTTTTTAACATCAGCGGGTATCTCATCTATGCCTTTCAATGTCCCCTTTTTGGCTATATTATGCATAAGCTCTTTGGTAAGAAACCCTCTTTCTTGTGCAATTTTTTCAAAGTGAGGATTTACCTCCAATAATTTATCACCATCCATAACATTTCTTACAAAGCTTAAACCAAATAAGGGTTCAATACCACTGGAACATCCGGCAATAATGCTAAGGGTGCCTGTTGGTGCTATGGTAGTTGTAGTGGCATTTCTGCAGGGGCTGCTATCTTTGAAGATACTTTTATCAAAGTTTTTAAATACACCCCTTTCTTCTGCCAACTCAGCGCTAACCTTTCTTGATTGTGCCTGAATAAAAGACATCACATCCTCAGCAATTGAAAGGGCCTTCTTGCTGTTATAGGGTATATCCATCTGATAAAGCATATCAGCAAATCCCATCACCCCTAAGCCTATCTTCCTATTTCCCTTTGCCAGCTCATCAATCTTATCTAATGGATAATTAGACATATCTATGGCGTTATCCAGAAACCTTATAGATAGGGCGACGGTTTCTCCCAGTGCTTTTTTGTTAATTTTTATTTTACCTCCATCATTGATTATAAACTTGGAAAGGTCTATTGAGCCAAGATTGCATGCCTCAAAGGGTAGAAGAGGTTGCTCTCCACATGGATTGGTGCTTTCTATTTCACCTATCTCCGGTGTAGGGTTATCTTTATTTATCCTGTCAAGAAAAATAATTCCAGGGTCTCCATTTTTCCACGCCTGTTTTACTATTGAATCATAAACTTCCCTGGAGTTTAATTCCGCCATCTTTTTATTACTCATAGGGTCTATAAGGGAATAGGTTTTGCCATGATTTAACGCATCTATGAATTCTTTGGTTAATGCAACGGATATATTAAAATTATTGAGTTCCCTGTCATCATCTTTGCAGTGGATAAACTCCATTATATCTGGGTGGTCAACCCTTAATATCGCCATATTGGCCCCTCTTCTGGTCCCTCCCTGTTTTACTTGCTCTGTGGCAGTGTTAAATATTCTCATAAAGGAAACCGGACCTGAGGCTACTCCTCCTGTTGTGCCAACTCTACTGTCTTTTGCTCGTATTCGAGAAAAGGCAAAGCCCGTTCCTCCGCCGGATTTATGTATAAGAGCGGCATGTTTTAGGGAATCAAAAATACCATCCATGCTATCTTCCACCGGCAGGACAAAACAGGCGGCTAACTGGCCTAATCCAGTGCCTGCATTCATTAAGGTTGGGGAGTTTGGCAGAAATCTTAATTCAGTCATCATTTCGTAGAATTTTTTTTCAATTTTTTCTATTTCATATTTACCTTTATAATTTTTTTCAGCCATTGCTATATGGTGAGCTACTCTCCTGAACATCTGTTCCGGCGTTTCAATGGCGTTACCATCATTGTCTTTTTTAAGGTACCTTTTTTTAAGAACCATAATCGCGTTTTCAGATAGACTGAGACCATTTTTCTTCGTGAATAATTGTTGGTTTAGATGGATTGGACTTGCATTTTTAAAACCATACTCCAACATCTTGCCATTTATTATTTGCTCTAACAGGGGAAGCCTGATTTCGTTAAGACCCATCTTTTCCAGGCTTTCTCTCAAAGATCTGGTTATTGTTTTCGCCTGGTCTCCGTTGATTTGGTTCATAGTGCTTAAAATATCGCTTATTTCGCGATCGTCCCACTTCAGTGAGTTTGGTATTAAATTTCCATTTCTCAAGACTAAAATCATTTCCCCCTTCATGTCACCCTCCAAAGCTTAAATTCAATATCATCTTAATATTAGAATATATTGTGATTTTCTTATTATAAATATCTATATATTGTGTGTCAAGAAAAATATATTATTTTATTTTAAAATAATCGGAATATGGGAAAGGGTTTTGGGTATAAAGGTAGATAGGCTGTAGATATTTAGTCTGTAGTATTTCTTTGAATACAAATCAGAAACCGGCATATAAATAACACGTTGAATGTTTAACCAACTGTGCGTTTGTTTTTCAAGCTATCTACTTTAGACGATAGGAGTTGACTTATAGTGAACGAATATCTGCGGTATGGTTAACAGGATATCACGGCATAGGAAAAAACTGATTTCCAATAATTGTCAACAAGATTGGAGTTCTTTTCGCCCTTCTTTTATTATCAAACACCATTTGACCGGTAACACTATCAAAAGTACTGCTCTCAGTTAGTGCTGACCGTAAATCTTCTCTCGTTCTTAAATTAGTCCTGTTTTCCTTTAAGATTTCTTTAATTATTCTTATGGTATCGTAGCCTATGGCAGCAAGAAACCCTGGATTTTCTCCAAAGAAAGACCTGTATTGTTCAACAAAAGATTTTACATTTTGATCTTTACTTTGTGCAAAAAAACCAGATGGAAATATTGACCTTCGGACATATTTACCGCCCATCTCTATAAGTTTTGGAGAGTTCCAAAGACTTGTCCCTAAGAGATTTACCCCTTTAACATCGTGATATGCAAGCTGAGAGGCTAAAAGGGCAACCCTTTCATAGCTGTCAGGTATAAACACGGCATCAAAATCAATAATAGGCTCTAATTCCTCCTCGGATTCAGCAGTCTCCTTGGGCGGAACTATTAGGTCTTCAGTTTCCATATCTAATTCAGGTCTTGGATAAAAAAGACCGACTATCTTTTTTATCTCAATTGCAAAATCCGTCTCTTCAGTATTATAAGACTCAACAGCAGTAATTTCTCCACCTGAGGATTCAACCTCATCCCAGAATTTATTCATAAAATATCGGCCATAGGCATTTGCAGGATATAATATGGCAAATCTTCTCAGTCCCATTTCCAACATAACTTTATCAGATAGGCTTTTTATCTGATCATCCGGCGTAAGGCAGTTCTGAAAAACCATATTTCCTGTTTCTGTGATGTCCTCTTGCTGGCTCAAGGTGATATTAGGAACTCCAAGTTCTTGGGCCTTTTCAGCAACATTTTTGGCTACCTTGCTGATTAGAGGTCCTATATTAATAATTACCTTCTTATCCTCTGCTAATTCCCTCAAGTTTTTTATGGCTATTTCAGGGTTGCCTTGTGTGTCCCTTATTGCCAGTTCTAATAAGGAAAGTCGCTCGTCAGTTTCCTGAAATACATCAAGTCCGAGCTCAAGGCCATTTAAAACTTCCTGCCCATATATACTAAAAGGGCCACTCAAAGGTAAAAGGCAGCCTATAACATTAGGGTCAGCTTCAAGCCTTTCATCAATCTTTTTTAGCACTTCCCTGGCTTTAAATGCCCATTCCCCATCCGGTGCTGATCTAACTACCTTTATTGCAGCTTCACGGGCCTCATCCAGTCTCTCTGAAAAAAGATAGTCCATTGAAAGACGATAGTAAATAGGATTGATAAAATCACTCTCTTTTGCGTAGACAGTCATCTCTTTTAGCTCACTTTCTTTGGCCTGAAATATGATATCTAAAAGCCTATGACTTATATCTTCCCTCTTTTCCGGTGAAATAAGTGACGAATCAATTGATTTTAGCCACCAGTAAAAAGCCCTTGCATTTTCATTTAATTCAATTAAATTCCGGCCTAAGAGATAATACAAATCCTCTTTTCCCGGATAATATTTATAAAGTTCAAGCCACCTTAACGCCGATAGCCTCGATTCCGGATATCTTTTCAGATGAAAGTATGTTTTAGCTAATAAAAAATGAATTTCAGCCCTTCTTTCTGTAGGGTATTGATCTATAACCTCCAGGAAGAGAGGCAAGGCCTTGTCAAATATACCTTTCTTATAATATATATTAGCTTTTCCGGTTTTTGCTTCCTTTGCCCTGTCTCCTTGTGGAAATTTTATCAGGTACCTGTCATAAGCCATTAAGGCCTTATCGTAATTTTTTTCATTCAAATAATGCTCGGCCATGGCGAAGTGATCTACTACCAGCTTCTCCGGGGTTGTTTTCTTGAGAGGAGGTTCTTCTATGACTATCCTCCTTTCACAGGAAAAAACAAAAAAGGCCATCACCGCAATTAATGCGGCAATGGCCTTTTTAAAGCAAGGGATGCTATTTGGTGTCATTTTTTACTTCCTCAAAATCAGCATCTACAACCTCCTCATCCTTTGCAGCAGATTCTTGTCCGCCTGCGCCTGTGTCTGCTCCTGGCTGTCCTTGAGATCCGGCGGCCTGAGCATATAAGATCTCAGCTATTTTATGGGAAGCCTTGGTAAGTTCCTCTGAAAGTCTCTTAATCTCTTCTGTATCTTCTCCCTCCATTGCATTTTTTAGCGTGGAGGTGGCACTCTCAACCTCTCCCTTGGTTCCGGCATCAATTTTGTCGCCTGCCTCCTTGAGTGACTTCTCTGTGGAATAGATTAAAGAGTCAGCGGAATTTCTGGCATCAACAAGTTCCCTCTTCTTTTTATCTTCCTCTGCATTAAGCTCAGCATCCTTGGTAAGTTTATCGATTTCTTCCTCGGTGAGCCCACTTGAGGCAGTTATCTTAATAGACTGCTCTTTTCCAGTTCCTAAATCCTTGGCAGACACATTAACAATGCCGTTTGCGTCAATATCAAACGTTACCTCTATCTGAGGCATACCCCTTGGAGCCGGCGGAATGCCAACCAATTCAAAACGGCCAAGGGTTTTATTGTATGTTGCCATTTCTCTTTCGCCCTGAAGAACGTGGATAGACACTGCAGGCTGATTATCCGCTGCCGTAGAGAATGTTTGACTTTTCTTCGTAGGTATAGTTGTATTTTTTTCGATAAGTCTTGTGAAGACTCCACCAAGCGTCTCGATTCCCAGGGAAAGAGGTGTAACGTCAAGCAATAAAACATCCTTTACATCGCCCTTTAATACACCACCCTGTATGGCGGCACCGGTGGCGACAACCTCGTCAGGGTTTACGCCCTTATTGGGTTCTTTTCCAAAAATTTCCTTTACCTTTTCTTGAACCTTCGGCATTCTTGTCATCCCGCCAACCAGGATAACCTCATTTATCTCGCTGGTCTTTAAGTTAGAATCACGTAGCGCAAGTTTACAGGGTTCTACGGTTTCATTAATCAGGTCCCCTACAAGGGCCTCCAGTTTTGCCCTGGTTAGCTTTATATTCATATGTTTTGGCCCGCTTGCATCAGCCGTAATAAATGGCAGGTTAATGTCTGTCTCCATTGAAGTGGAAAGCTCCATCTTCGCCTTTTCAGCTGCCTCTTTTAAGCGTTGCAAGGCCATCTTATCGTTTTTCAGATCAATTCCCTGGTCTTTTTTAAATTCATTGGCCAGATATTCTATAATTTTTTGATCAAAATCCTCTCCGCCTAAATGTGTATTACCATTTGTTGCCTTAACCTCAAAGACCCCATCACCAATCTCTAATATAGAAATATCAAAGGTGCCTCCTCCGAGATCAAACACCGCTATTTTCTCATCCTTTTTTTTATCCAAGCCATATGCAAGGGCGGCCGCTGTAGGTTCGTTGATGATTCTCTGAACATTCAGTCCTGCTACTTTTCCGGCATCCTTTGTTGCCTGTCTTTGACTATCATTGAAATAGGCAGGAACGGTAATTACGGCGTCATTCACCTTTTCACCAAGATACTCTTCAGCGGTTTGTCTCATCTTTTGTAAGGTCATTGATGATATCTCTGCCGGGCTGTAATCCTTACCTCTGGCATTTACATGGGCGTCACCATTTTTAGCCTTTACTATCTTAAAGGCTGTTGTCTCAATATCACTCTTAACCTCGGGTGAATCAAATTTTCTCCCTATCAATCTCTTAACCGCATAAATTGTATTGTCAGGGTTAGTAATCGCTTGTCTTCTTGCAGTTTGTCCTACAAGTCTTTCACCACTGTCAGTGAAAGCTACAACAGATGGTGTAGTTCTGTTTCCTTCCACATTTGCAATTACTTTTGGATCTCCTCCCTCCATAAGTGCTACACAGGAATTAGTAGTTCCCAAGTCTATTCCAATTATTTTACCCATTTCTTCCTCCTTAAAAAACGTATTTTAGAATATATTTTCTTGTTAAACCAAATTTTCTTTCTTTTCTTTATTCCCTTGAGCAACAATAACCATTGACGGCCTAATAAGGCGTCCGTTTAAGAGATACCCCTTTTGAAATTCCTTGATAATATGGCCTGGTTTAGTCTCGTTATCTTCTTGCTGCAAAATTGCTTCATGGAAGTTAGGATCAAATAGTTTACCTTCTGCCACGATTTCTTTAATACCCGTTTTTTTTAATGTTTTCTTCATTAAATCCAGAGTAAGCTCAACCCCTTCAAGTAGGCCAGAGGAAGTACTCCCTTCTTTTGCGTGAGATATTGCCTTTTCAAGATTATCTATCACTGGAAGAATGTCTTTAATGAGAGATTCGTTGGCATACTTAGCTAAATCTTCTCTCTCTTTTTTTCCACTCTTTTTTATATTTTCCATCTCTGCATATGTACGCGTGTAAAGATTATAATTTTTTTCGGACTCTTCCTCAATTTCCTTGATTTTCTTCAGCAATTCTTGTCTGGTTTTATCCTTTAGTTTTTTAGTCTTATCGTCTTTATCCTTGCCCGTTAGTACTCTATCGTTCTTCTTTAAGTTTTCACCTTTTTCCATATCTACTTTTTGATGGCCTTCTTTTCGATCATCTTTATTATTTATTTTGATATCAATGCCATTCATAACTCAGTACCCCTTCTTTACCGTGGGTTTTGATGGTTTGACAAAAAATAAAAAGTAAACAAATAAGTTTTATGTAGTTTAAGTACATATGTGCGCATGACACATATGAGCATTTTACGATTTACAGATTTGTCAAATTTTACAATGAAAAAATAAGCATCTGCATAGCTATTGTCAAGAGCTATGGCAGATAGATAATAACCCCAGCTTATTGCATTATTCAGGGAGACCATCGTTCTCAGGCGAAAATTTAGTTTGGCAGTCTTATTGGGGATAAGACACAAATCAGCAAAGGCAAATAGCCACAAAATATCTGATTTTAATAACTTTTAATCCTTGACATTCATTTAGTGTCTTCACTTTTTTAGATTAATTTGATATATTTAATAGTTTAAGCAATGTAATGATTTAGACAAATAGCTATTTTCACAAATTTAAAAAAGCTGAACCCTTCTCTTGCATTTTGCAATACTATTTATTAATTGCATGAAAGGTTTGCCGATGGGAATGATTTTTCTACATAACAGTATAAATATTTCGTAGGCGTTCACAGGTTCAAAGGTTCAAAGGTTCAGAGGTTCAAGGTTCCATTTTTGTCCCAGGACTGGATTTGGAATGCGTATTTACGAGAAAAGCGTTATCTTTTTCAGGCATAATCCAAAATTTGGAGTAACATTGGCAATTACCTGGGAAAATGGGCATCTTAACTAAGACTTTGGGCATTAAATGCCTTTTTTGTCCTCAACCCTGAATCCCGCTTTCAGCGGGAAACCCTGAACATGTGAACGATTACAAATATTTCAACAGTGGTTTGATGGAGTATGCATAGTAACGAAAACACATTATTGCCCGACTTTAACATGGTAGAGTTTCACAGAAATGGCCTGGCATTAGTATCTGATCCTTTGGATCAAATGCCCGGGGTAGCCTTTTTTATAAAGGGTGAAAACAGTCATAAAGATCAAAGATTCTGTACATGCTCAACATCCAAAAAAAAGACGTGTCATCATATACTTAAACTCACTGAACTTCATAAGTCCATACAGAAACAACTTAATGGGAAAACATTAGAGGAAGACTTTAAGGCGAGTATCTGGCACAAATTGGCCACACTTCTTGCTGATGGTCCAAGTGAAACGTTGAAATCCGTCAGTATACATTTTACAAGCAGTAAGGATGAAAAAATTCTGAAAGTACTTTCTTCTGAAGGTAAAGATATGCTTCATTATATATCTGACGGGCCTGATTTGCCCCGATTTATTGAACGGATAGACCGGGTTGAAAAAACTTCTGTCCCGAACAGGAGTGTATTGCTGGATAAACTATCTGCATTTACTGCCTCAAAAAACGAGAGCGTTATGGAGAAAATGGGTTTTAAAACCCGCAGACAGGTCCTTGAAGAAAGTTTTTGGTTCAGGCTTGCCTATCATGGGTACAGGGAAATTGGTACTGATAACTGCATATTTTACCCAACAATTGACGAGAGCTCCGGTACATTTACAATAACATGCAAAGGTTTAAAGGGAGAAAGAATTTTCACGATTCTTGTGCCGCGGAAGAGAGTAGAAAATATCATATTAGCCTTTAAAGATTATTTGCCCAATCAACATGGAATGAATATCCACCCCATACCCCTCAAATCCCTTCTTAAGGTGTCTATGAATACAAAGCTTGATCTGGAGGTACGGCCAATAATTCAGCTTCTTCAAAAAAATGGAGAGGCCCTGTTTTTTGAGAGAAAGGATCTGGAGAAGTTTCAGTATGATAATCTTATATATATAAAGGAGTTGAAAATCATAGCCGAGCTGGAGCAACCTGGGGATAAAAAAAGGAAATTTGTTTCTCCAGTAAACATGGTTCTTAAAAAGTCTCAAATCCCCAATTTCCTGCAGGAATTTGGTGAAGAACTTTTCAAGGGTGGGCATATAATAGAGTCTTCAGTTAAAAATCTGAAGATTTTTAAAAAGTTCGATAAAATAGAAATAATACCTGGGGCTATTGATAGAGACTGGTTATGGCTTTCCATGGAGTATGGGTTTGGAAATATCTCCATTTCATTAGAAAAAATTCTGCAGGCAAAAAAAATAGGGCAACGTTATATATCTACACCGGACGGATGGGTTGATTGCCAATCAACTTATTTTAACCCCCTTAACAAAATCGTGAAAAATTTCAATGAAAAGGGCGCTCCCGGAACTGTAGGCAAGGGGATAAAGCTTTCCCTCCTGGATTTTCTTCACTTTCAAAACACTAATACCGTTCCCCTGAATATTTCCGGTGAAGAGAAAAAGGCTCATACGTTAAGAAAGATACTGCATGGAAAGCCTTCCCACAGACTGCCATCCTTGAAAGGAATGAAATCATCTTTACGCCCATATCAAATGATAGGATTGGATTGGCTTTATTTCCTGTGCGAGAATAGGCTGGGCGGGTTGCTTTGTGACGATATGGGCCTTGGTAAAACCCATCAAATCATGGCCCTCATGCTTGCCTTGAGGGAAAATAACAATGTTGAAAGCCCCTTTCTTGTTGTTTGTCCTACCACGGTTTTGAGTCACTGGCTGGAAAAACTTAGAGATCATGCACCTGGATTAAAAGTCAGTGTCTTTCATGGAGACCAGCGAAATCTTGAAAAAAGTATTGATGAGGGAAATGTTGTTTTGACCTCTTATGGAATTCTCAGAAATGATATTCAAAAGCTTAAATGTCTTTCATTTTCATTTGTCGTTTTTGATGAAATACAGTACCTTAAAAATCCGGCAACCCATGCTTATAATGCTGCAAAAAAACTAAATTCTTCTATAAAAATTGGACTTACAGGAACGCCCATTGAAAATACTCTATGGGAACTGAAGTCCCTTTTAGATCTTACAGTACCAGGGTATCTTGGAAGTAATGATGATTTTTCGAGTCGCTATGTGCAGCCTTTAGAATCAACACCATCAGGTCCGGAACAGAAGGCCCTGAGCAAGCTCATCTCGCCGTTTACGTTGCGTCGCTTAAAAAAAACAGTTTTAGATGAGCTTCCTGATAAAATTGAAGACATCAGGACCTGCCATCTAAGTGACGATCAAGTAAAACTATATAGAGATGCCGTTTCCTCCAGGGGGTATGGATTAATCGATTCCCTAAAAAATAATAAAAAACCAGTGCCTTATATGCATATATTCGCCTTGCTTAATCTCCTAAAGCAAATATGTAATCATCCTGCACAGGTAAAGGGTGTTGACGATTTCGAGCAATTTAAGTCGGGAAAATGGGAACTTTTCAAGGAGCTGATTTTTGAATCCTTAGATAGTGACCTAAAAATTGTTGTATATAGTCAGTATCTTAAGATGATAAAGATTATAGAAAAATATTTGCAAGGCATTAATGTAGATTTTGCAACTTTAACGGGTTCCAGCCGGAATAGGGGAGAAATTATTAACCGATTTAAAGAGGACACTAACTGCAAGATTTTTTTAGGGAGCCTTAAGGCAGGCGGGATAGGTATAGACCTCGTATCTGCATCAGTTGTAATACATTACGATCGATGGTGGAATGCAGCAAAGGAAGACCAGGCCACTGACAGGGTCCACAGGATTGGGCAGGTGCGCGGTGTTCAGGTCTTTAAACTTGTAACATTAGGGACCTTAGAGGAAAAGATATCTGCCATAATAGAAAAAAAGCGTAATTTAATGGACAGCGTTGTATTGGAAAACAAACAAAATTTATTGAAATTTTTTTCCAGGGAGGAACTTATTGAAATGTTAAACCTGCCTTCATCTCAAGGTTTTTAGGGATCGTTCTACAGCAACATGCAATGTTAAGGTATCCCACCTTTATCTATTAAAAATCTTGTTGGGCCGTTTTATAAGCTATGCCTTTTAAATGACAGGTGTCGTTCATTTTGGCCAGGATAAAAATTTTATGGGTATATTCTATTAAATTTATGCAGCCTGTATCCTGCCTTATCCTCCAGAAGTTGGAATTACCAATACCTAAAATTGCACATAAAAGGATCTTGTTTATTACCCTGTGGGGGATAATTAGAATTGATTTATCGGTGTTGTTTTTTATAATATTTTTAAAGCCTTTGAATGATCTCTTCCTTGCCTCTTCAAGGGTTTCGCCGCCAGGAAATTTTACCTTTTCAGGCTTATTTTCCCATAATGCATACTGATCCCTGTATTTATTTTGCACCTCACTGAATGTTAGCCCCTCCCATTCGCCATAGTCTATGTCAATAAATTCCTGAATCGGCACACTTTTGATGCCAAAAATATTTGCAGTTGGCTCCCCGGTTTGAATGGAGCGTTTTAGAGGACTTGTGTAAATTGCATCAATATTTTTATTTTCCAAGGCATGAGCAATAGCCTCTGCTTCCCTGTTCCCTGTTTCGTTCAGAGGAATGTCCTTTCTTCCTCTGAACATAAGATCCTTGTTCCACTCGGTCTGCCCATGTCTTGCTAAATATATTTTGGTCATGAATTTACCTTAAAGTCTAAATTTAATCAGGCAATTGCGTTGCTTATATCTTAATTCAAGGCCTTATTTATCTTGACAAAATGTCCTGTTCTTTTTACGCTTTAATAAAATAATGGTATCTATTCCACCAAGACATGAAGTCACGAAAAAAAACTAATATTAATAAAACAATACATAGGTGGACATGTTTTCTCAACAATATCAATACGCCAAATATCAAGCAGGCCAATCAATGCAATAATTCCATAATCTTGGTGGCTTAGTGTCCCTGGCCCAGGCCTGGCTTTGCAAAGTAGTTATTTGATATAAAATCCTTATTAAATCAATAACCAATATAAAATATCCCAATAATGTCGCACCAGGGCAGGCTTTGTGGCAATATACTACATATATTGATGTTTACTTCTAAACAGTATACTATTTGTTGTATGATTGAAAGTAGAATTTTGCATCTTTGCTCAGACTCTTAGGGGTTCAAGCATAAAACCGTTTAAACACAGGAGGAAATAATATGAAAAAAATATCTACGGCTATAATCAGTGTCACCGATAAAAGTAATATAGTGGATCTTGCCGGATCTTTAGAGGAATTAGGCATAGAAATACTATCAACTGGGGGTACTGCAAAGGCCCTAAGGGATGGTGGGGTAAAAGTATTGGATGTATCTGAATATACCGGATTTCCGGAAATGATGGATGGTCGGGTTAAGACTCTTCACCCAAAGGTACATGGTGGGCTGTTAGGCCGGAGGGACAACGAGCAGGATATTAATATGATGGAAATACACGGCATAAAAAGTATAGACCTGGTAATCATTAACCTTTACCAATTTGAGAAAACGGTGGCAAAAGAGGACTGCACACTGGATGAGGCTGTAGAGAATATTGATATAGGTGGCCCAGCCATGCTTAGGTCATCAGCGAAAAATTTTAAGTATGTAACTGTTGTAATTGATCCAGCAGATTATTCAAAAGTATTAGAGGAAATCAGGCAAGATGGTACCACAACCTTGGAAACCCGCTTTAAATTAGCCAAAAAAGTTTTTAAACTTACCTGGCAATATGACGGTGCAATCAGTAATTATTTGGAAAAGGTTAAACTGACGTAAATGTTAACCTGTGAACGTATAAAACAGACAAATACTCGTAATTAATTGGCTAACATAATATCTCTTTATGATAAATGTTGTTTTTAAACGGAGGGATCCTTGGCAGCTAAAGAAGAACAATCAGAATATATAGAATACCCTGTTATTGTAGGAGAGAGTAAAGGTGTTCAGTTAGTCAGGCAAAAGATAGAAAAAGTTGCAGATAAAAATGTAACTGTTCTGATACGGGGTGAAAGCGGCACCGGCAAGGACTTGGTTGCCAGATTTATTCACCTTCGATCTAAGAGAAGAGGAAGCAGTTTTATCAATGTTAATTGCGCTGCTATTCCAGGCGAATTATTAGAAAGCGAGCTTTTTGGCCATGCAAAAGGGGCATTTACTGGTGCTGCACGGGATAATAAAGGGAAGTTTGAAAGGGCTAATAGGGGCACCATATTTCTCGATGAAATAGGAACCCTCAGTCTTTACTTACAGGCTAAGATACTTCAGGTGCTGGAAGATAACAAACTGACAAAACTTGGAAGCATAAAGGAGATACCTGTAGATGTTCGGATTATAGCGGCTACAAATTCAAATTTGGAAAAAAAGATTACAGAAAATGAATTTAGGAGCGATTTGTATTACCGCTTAAATGTAATTTCTATAGTAGTTCCTCCTCTACGTGAAAGAAAAGAGGATATTTTTCTCTTAACAAATTATTTTATGGATAAATACTGCAATGAATTAAACAAAGACCGTGTCCATCTTGATGATTCCATTAAAGAGCGCTTTAAGAAATACAATTGGCCGGGAAACGTTAGAGAACTGGAGAATATAATTAAAGGGATAATAACTCTAAAAAAAACAGATATGGTGCATTCTGATTTGAAACTTGAGAAGGGTTTGGGAGGAAGCAAAGAAATCCCTAACATTATGGAAAATCAGCTTTGGGATGATAGGCAGATAAAACAGCTCCTTGAAGACAGGGGCGATGCCTGCCTAAAGATAATTCGCAAGCTTTATATTGATGAGGTTGAAAGGAAGGCTATTGCCAGGGCATTGGATTTAACGCACTGGAACAGGAAGAATGCAGCAGGGTTGTTAAAGGTTAGCTACAAGACTCTCTTGAATAGGATCGAAGAATTTAAATTACAGACCTTGTAATTTATAGCGTATAATGGTGTAATATTTTGGACATAAACCTCTGTTTCCAACCCAGGAGTTGGGTTAAAAGGTTCACTCCGCCACAAGAACGGCGGATAAAGGTTCAGAGGTTCAGAGGTTGAGCTCTCGTGGTATTAGCCCAATGAAATCAATGGCTAAGGGAAACAGTGCGAAGCGGTTAACCCTGAACTTTGAATCCCGCCTTCAGCGGGAAACCCTGAACCCAGACCGAACTGATGTCAAGTTAATTTGCAATCCCGTGGGATATATAGGCTTACAGTCATTCGTATAATGTGAATGACGAGGTCTGAATTAATATAGAAAAGACAGGCCTTTTTCCCTCAGTTTATTCGTGAAACTCAAAGTCTTAAATTTTCAAAGTTTACAGAAAACTGCTTTGAAATCCTTCACAATTTTTAAATGAGAACAACGAAGATGGATAACAGAATTATATGCAGATGGTATGATGAAACATCCGGAATGAAAAGGGCCTATTACAAAGGTTTGTTGGATGAAAAATGGATAGAAGAATACTGTCGGAATAGCGGCAAGGACTGTGTCCGAAAGAAAAGATTCGAAGAAGAAGGGCATGTGTCTCCTGATTAAGTAAGTTAAGGGTCAAACTTACACCTATTACATTTGGCTAAAGATAGTTACAACCAAATCCCTCAGGTTTTTATCTGAATGTAGCTGCCTAAAGGCGTTACTCACAAGGTGTGGACTAACTCCACCTAACTTTTGCCCAATCTCTGATAAGGTCATGGGGGTATACTGCCGTGCTAAATACATAAGTACCTTCCTTGATTTCTGAATATATGGCTGTTTTCTTCTGGTCTTTAAAATATCATCAGGTTCGACATCAAGATATCTGCAGACACTATCTTTGATGCCATCATAAGATGCATCCGAATTTTGCTTCTCCTCTACACCTTTTTTGGTGACCCTATACCTAATTTTATCAATAAATTCTTTGCTATCCAGATAAAGACCCTGGGTCACCGAAGGACTAAACTGCCTGCCAATACCGTCGTAAACAAACTTTAAATAAACCCTACCATCTCCGCCAAAAGGGCTCAAAATATCCTTTAAGAATAAAAAGTTATCAGATTGGCCCTTAAGTTAATACTTAAAACTTTACCATCTGTAATCCTCTGGTCTTTTCACGATGTTAGCCCTGACTGGATTTAGGTGAATATATCGGTTTAGCTCGATAAGATAGGTATCCTTCTCAACCAATATGCTTTTAAATCTTCCTTGGGACAGATGTCCAACTTGATTGTGCTTTTTATTAAAATAAAGGGTATATGCACTTAGGAGTCTCTGCGTGATTTTAGAGAGATTTGCCATTTGTCTCAAGAAGGAGATATGCGTTTGAATAAAGATACAATTATTGTTACATACTATAATGCCCCTAATGTAAAATTGCTGCGCAAATATTACACGTGATTGCTAGAAAAGTTAGAGCAAGAAGGTGTTGATCCGAGAGTCCTATGGCTCTAAAACTATAAACTTGATTTTCTTTTTAAATAATAATTGACCTCCAAAAAATAAAGTGTAAAAGTCCAATAAATTAGGCTTGAAAAAAGGCTGCCTGAGGCGGGAATATGACTGGACTTTCACCAGATGGATTGCAGATTTGTCGGCCTCTCCGACATCCCCTTTTTCACGAGCAAAGAAACACATTTCTGTCGACGCCCTTATAAGTCACAACAGACCCAGCCAAGTGTAGATTGCTACGAGTGAGATGTCTCAATTAATTTGAATACATTTATGACAAAGTCCGTTGACTCGGTAAGGTCTGTGCGTAACCATCGGCAGACCTCTTCAGGGTTACGTTTTTTCATCGCCTCAAACATTCTCTCGTGATAATTTATTCCGGTCAGAGGGTCGTTTAATTCTGTTTGCCTAAACATGATGTGATAGTAAGGGCTTACTTGGTTCCAAAGATTTTCGATCATAGTTAACAGAATTGGCATTTGAGATTCACGGTAGATTGTGAAATGGAATTCCTTGTTAACACGTAGCAATTCGTCGGCGTCATTGTTCCGGCGAGCCGATAAGTACTGCTTATTGAGGAGTTCCAACGAGAGTAGAGTGTCTTCACTGCGACATATGGCTGCCTTATTCGCGGCCGGTAGCTCGACCATTAATCTGACTTCGAGTATTTCCCGTAGTTTCTCTATTGATAACTGGTTGACGACGATACCTTTCTTCGGCTTGATAGTAATAAAATTTCGAGCCTCAAGCCTGCCGAGGGCCTCACGGACAGGTATTCGGCTGACACCCATCTGCCTGGCCAATTCCTCTGCAATCAATTGTTCCCCCGGTCTTATATGTCCTAAAACAATGACTTGCTCCAACTTTTTATAGACCAATTCTTGAACAGTTGGCGCTTTAATTGTGTCGAGACGGTACGTTGAATTTTTTTCTGATAGTATTTTTTGCTCCTGCTCCCTGTTTTTAAGAGACGATGTTCCATCTTGGTCTGCCCAAGTCTTTCGTAAGCTCAAAAAGCCGCTCATATCGCTTATGCCAGCCCTATTGAACCACCCCCGAACCATCCGCGAGGCGCTTGATCTCGAAAGCTGGCCGGAGCCCTTTCTTAACTTAAATAAATAGTCGTCTAATGCTGGTCTTACCTCCGACAGATACCTCCCAAACGTCTGAAATAGTCTGTGACTCATCCTGACAGAACTAAGTGGGTCCGATTTTCTTCGTGGGAAGGGAAGTTTTTCTCCGACTTCTAACCCGTGCAGATCTTTTATCTTAAGCCCGAGCAGTTGTTTCGCTGGCATGCCTGTCTCTATGGCCAAATCGAAAAGGAGCAAGTCTCTTGGCCTGGAATTTAAGAGCGATCTTAATCGTTCGATGTCCCGGGGGTCGCTGATTGATTTAACAGAATGAGCTTTCTTTAAGGGGGAGTTCCTATTTCGCATTATTACACCTCTTGATAATATAGAATAACATTACATAAAATTTCATTGAAAGTCAATTAAATGTGATTGAATAAATAAATGATGACATAATAATAAGCGTTATTAAACAACTCATCCCATTATCAGGATTAAAGGCATACACTAAAGGTGGGGCAGGTAATGAGTTTGAAACATCTCAAATAATTGAAATATAATGATATATTATGACAGAATTCAGAAAATAAACCGGATAAAAAAATTTTTGTATGTCACCTTTTTTCCTTGACATTATATTGTATAAAGTATAATGTATTGAATATTGAAAATAATTTTAGGAGTTATCTAAAATGAATGGTGCACAAGCAGTAGTTCAGATGATGGAAGCCTACTCGATTGAGTATATTTTTGGCGTTCCAGGCGATACGTCGCTACCTTTTTATCAGGCACTCTACGAACGCCGCCATAAAATTAGACACGTGCTGGCACGAGACGAGCGTTCAGCAGGGTTCATGGCTGACGCATACGCAAGGCTATCCCACAGACCGGGCATCTGTGAATGCCCCTCGGGCGCGGGGCCTCTTTACGCAATCCCTGGGATTGCTGAAGCAAACGCATCTTCCATTCCTGTGATTTTAATCACCTCAGATATCCCATTGTCCGGTGAAGGCAAGCAGACCATCACCGAGCTCAATTGTGAAAAGCTTTTCGAGTCTGTCACGAAATGGTCCTATATAGTAAAACAAGCCGGGAAAATACCAGAGACACTGCGCCGGGCCTTCCGGATTGCGACAACCGGTCGACCGGGGGCCGTCCACTTGATCTTCCCTGAAGAGGTAATGACAGCCCAGATAAACAACGGAAAGGCTTACATTTATGCCGAAGATGAATGCCGCCGCTATCCTGCCTACCGTACTCGCGGTAATGTGGAGAATATTCAGCTCCTGGCCGATTTGCTGGTCAGGGCGAAAAGACCGGTAATCGTGACCGGCGGTGGAGCGGTCCACTCTCAAGCCGGGGATATAGTAAGAAGTGTAGCTGAGCTGTTGTCCATCCCTGTGGCCACCACTATTTCGGGCCAGGGGATTATGCCCGATGACCACCCCCTCGCATTAGGGGTGATCGGAGATAACGGCTATCACCCACATGCGCATAAAGCTATCGATGAAGGTGACACTATACTTTACGTGGGGTGTAAAATGGGATCTGTCTCAACTATAAAATGGACAAAGCCATCCTTAAGGCCGGATGTAAAAATTTTGCAGATCGATATCGACCCAACCATGCTGGGGAACAATTACGAAAACCAGTTGAGCGTGGCCGGTGACGCCAGACTTGTTTTGGAGGATCTGTATGCGCTTCTCAGGCAAAGAGATGATCAACGTCCGGAATCCGAATGGTTGCAGGAACTGAATCGATTCCGGGACGCATTTTGGAGCAGCTCTTTGACCCAACTTGAATCCAATGCGGTTCCGATCAAGCCCCAGCGGGTAATCCATGCTGTCAATAGCAGGCTGCCTGAATTGGCAGTAGTTATTGCTGATGCAGGAACTCCTACCCCTTATATCAGCAGGTTCCTCAGGCTAAAAGGCGGAGGATCACGGTTCATTATCCCGCGGGCATATGGTGGCTTGGGATACGCCATACCGGCTGTTTTGGGTGCCTTTCTGGCTATGCCGGATGCCAGAGTGGTGGCTTTGTTCGGTGATGGATCTTTGGGAATGTCTGCCGGTGAACTGGAGACCCTGGTCCGGCTGAACGTCCCGGCAGTGTTGATACACTTTAACAACAGGAGTTTCGGTTGGATTAAGGCTCTTCAAGCCATTCACTCGGACGGCCATTTTATGTCCGTGGATTTTACGCCTGGGGACAGGTCGGCGGTGGCAAAAGCTTTTGGGATAGAGAGCTATCGCGTCACCACGCCTGATGAACTGGAGAACGCACTGGACAAAGCATTCAGCCATAACGGGCCTGTATTTCTGGATGTGGTATCAGAATCCGAGGTGACGGAGCTGCCGCCGGTCTATTCCTGGCAACAGGCGACGAAGACGCTATCTCCAGCGGACAGGAAACTGGCAAAACACCAATAGCGCTATTTCGGCTCGTAGAAGTCATTAGGTTCCCTGCTCTGTAGAGTGGGGTATATTACATAAACCATATAAAATTAAGGAGGATAAAAATGAAGATAGGAACGAAGCTTGGACTAATACTGACATTGGCGACTGCATCCTTGCTGCTCTTTTCCTTTTCGGTTTCAGCAGTAACTGAAGAGGAACTCAAAATAGCAACCTGGGAGGATATAAGCACCTTCGATCCAGGATGGCTGACCAGCGGTGAAAGGGAACTCACGATTATGAGTTGTCTTTACAATGGATTGGTAAAGTACAAAGAGGGGAGCTGGGAGATCGTGCCTGATCTGGCTGAATCGTGGGAAGTTGCCCCTGACGGAAAATCGGTTGTTTTTCATCTTCGCAAGAATGTTCAGTTCCACAAAGGCTTTGGTGAAATGACGGCCGAAGATGTCAAGTTCTCCTTTGAGCGAATCATCGATCCTGCGGTCAAATCTCCGGAGAAAGGCACCTGGAAGCTGTTGGAGAAGGTAGAAGCGATCGATAAATATACTGCTAAATTGATTTTCAAAAATAAAATGGCCAACTTGTTCACATCGGCGCTATCCATGAATTCGGGCATGATTGTTTCTAAAAAAGCGGTCGAAAAAATGGGGCGGGAGAAATTTGGTAAAGATCCGATTGGTACCGGTGCCTATCAACTGGCCTCCTGGAAGCCTAAAACACATGTCAAACTGGCTGCATTCGATGGCTACTGGGGAGAAAGCCCAAAAATCAAAAAAGTAACCTTTCTTCCTATCGTGGAAGACAGTACTTGTGAGATAGCTCTCAGAACAGGTGAAATCAACATCGGCCGGTCTGCCATGATCAATGTTAAATCTTTTAAAAAGAATTCCAAATTCAATGTCTACTCCAAGCCGGCCTTGAAAACGTACTGGCTCGGCATGACCGTTAATAAACCGCCCTTTGATAAACTTGAACTTCGTCAGGCGTTTCGATATGCCGTGAACGTTGACAATATTGTTGAGGCAGCTTTTTATGGTACGGCCAAACGGGCCAACACGATATTGCCGCCCGGTCTTCCTGACTACTGGTCCGATGCACCGGTTTACAAACAGGACATTGAAAAGGCGAAAAGCCTGATGAAAAAAGCCGGTAAATCCGGTGGATTCAAAGTCAAACTCTTTATTCCCAGCAACGACGCTGAGCGAATCATGGCCGAAGTGATAAAGGCCGATGCCGCCAAAGCGGGCATCGATGTTGTCATTGAAGTTAAAGAGATCGGCGCGTTTAATGAGGCTGCCAACAAAGGCGAGACCGATGCCTATATTCAGTTTTATACTTCTACCATCGATCCGTATTATATTATGCAATGGTTTGCCGGTGAATCCTGGAATCCGAGTCAGTGGCGCAACGCCGAGTTTACCGAACTGATCAAAAAGGGTGCCAGTGAGATCGATCCTCAAAAGCGTCATCAGATTTATCTGGACGCCCAGAAAGTGACGGATAAGGATTGCTGGGCTATCTGGTTGACCCACGGAACAAAGGTCTGGATCGCTCAAAACAACGTGAATATCGGTGCAATTTATCCCAACGGCCGAATGACACCCTGGACCATGAGTTTCAAATAAGTGTATTTGGCAGACACCGCAGCCGGTTCCGGCTGGGTGTCTGCCTGGTCCGGCAATCGCCATGAAGGGAAAAGAGATAAAAAATGTTGAAATACATCATCAAAAGAGCGCTCTGGGTAATTCCGACTTTGCTCGGTGTATTGATTATTCTATTTAGTTTGACCTATATGATGCCCGGTGATCCGGCGTCGGCCATGTTAGGTCCCCGGGCAACACCTGAGTTGGTGGCAGAGCTTAACCAGAGGCTGCATCTCGACAGAGCGATGCCTGTGAGGTTGGGCTATTACCTGATAGGGGTCGTCAAGGGTGATTTGGGGACTTCCGTTTGGTCGGGCCATAAAGTCAGCTCGCTGCTTGCAGAGGCACTGCCTCACACCGCTTTACTTGCCTTGACCAGTCTGGGCGTTGCAGCTCTTATCGGCATCCTCCTGGGTGCATTTGCCTCGGTCCGGAGGGACAGCCCCATCGGAGGTGTTGTAACCATTGCTTCACTTATAGGTGTGGCCGTGCCCGATTTTGTGGCCGCATTGCTTTTAATGCTTCTGTTTTGTGTGCAAATTCCGATTTTACCGGCTCTGGGGGCCGGTGTTGCCGGTAACCCCATCGATATTGCCGTGCATTTGATTTTGCCGGCCACGGCCCTGGGTATTGGCTGGGTCGGCTATCTGGCCCGGCTTACGCGTGAATCGATGTTGGATGTTCTGGATGCGGACTACATCCGGACCGCCCGGGCATTTGCCATCCCCAGACGGGCCATTGCTTATCGGTATGCTTTGAAAAATGCTGTGATTCCTTCCATCACCGTTATAGGACTTGGGGTGGGTAAGCTTTTGGGGGGCGCGGTTTTTGTGGAGATTATCTTCAGTAGGCCGGGTCTGGGAAAATTGATCGTTGATGCGGTTTATGCCCGCGATTTCCCGGTGGTTCAGGGCGGTATCTTGGTGGCCACCATTTTGTTTGTCCTGGCCAATTTAGTTGCCGACATATCATATGCTTTCGTGGACCCGCGGATTCAGTACGACTAACAGAGGAAACGTCCTGTGAAAACAGAAACAATAAATAAAACCGAAGTTGGAATGAGCCCTGCCCAATTCATGCTTAAACGAAAATGGACTGACACGCTACGCGTGACATTGCGCGCCGTCGTTAAGGTCAAAGGCGGTTTGTGGGGTGGGATTTTTATCTCCATCATGCTCCTGTGCGCTATCGGTGCACAATGGATATCCCACGACCCTAATGCCCAGGACATCATGCACCGGTTTGCGGGCCCCAGCCTCGATCATTTTTTTGGTACCGATTACCTGGGACGCGATATTTTTGCCCGCATCATTTACGGCAGTCGTATCGCTGTGATGGTGGCATTCGGTGCGGTAACGCTTTCGTCCATTGTCGGTGTATTTCTGGGGGTGATATCCGGATATAACGAGGGTAAAAAGATCGATTACCTTATTATCTGGGTATTTGATGTCGTACGTTCTTTTCCCCAGATCATTTTGGCGCTGGCAATTGTGGCCGTGATGGGACCCTCGCTGTTCAACGTGGTCATTGCACTTGCTTTCACCGCTTTTCCTTTTTATGGACGGGTGGCCCGGGCGCAAACACTATCCGTAAAGGAAGCCGACTATGTTAAGGCGGCCGAGGCCATGGGGCTGACACGAATGAAAATTATATTGCGGCACATTACCCCCAACATTATGGCTCCGGTGATTGTTTGCCTGGGCATGGATATGGCCACCATGATCGTCTGGGAATCGGGTCTCTCTTTCCTCGGGTTAGGGGTCAGACCCCCCACTGCCTCATGGGGTATCATGCTGCGCAACGGTTATAAATATATCCAGACTTCGCTGTGGATGATACTTTGGCCGGCTATGGCCATTGCTCTGGCGATGATTGCCTTCTCCCTTTTTAGCGAGGGGTTGCGGGTTGCTCTGGATCCTAAGGAGCGGGAAAGATAATGTCTGAACATTTACTTGAAGTCAATAATTTGACCCTGGATTACAACTTGGGCAGTCGTAAAATGCAGGCCCTGGGCCAGGTCAGTTTCAGTCTTGACAAAGGCCAGGTGCTGGGCGTTGCCGGGGAAAGCGGTTGCGGAAAATCCACCTTGGGGCTGGCAATTCTCAGACTGCTGCCCAGAGTCGCAGAGATCAGGCGCGGTGAGGTTCTTTTTAATGGGACTGATTTACTGAAGCTCTCAGAAGAGCAAATGGAACGGGAGATCCGGGGCCAGAAAATTACCATGATCTTTCAAAATCCGCAGAACGCACTCAATCCGGTGTTTAAGATTGAGAACCAAATGATAGATATCCTGCGCGTTCAAGAAAAATATCAGAATCCCGGGAGTCGAAAACGCAGGCGGGATTTCAAACAGCAGGCCATAGAGCGTCTGGAAAGCACGGGGATTGCTGATCCGGAAGCGCGTGTTTCTAATTACCCATTTGAATTTTCCGGCGGCATGAAACAGCGGGTAATGATCGGGATGGCGTTGTCATCCGGCACATCTTTACTTCTGGCCGACGAGGCCACCACGGCTTTAGACGTTACTATCGAAGCCCAGATTAACCGGCTGATCACCGAGCTTGCCGATAAGTACGGAACCTCGATTTTGTACATCACCCATAATCTGGGGGTACTGTCGGAAATGGCGGACCGCATCATGATCATGTACGCCGGCAGAATATTCGAGATGGGGAACACCGAGGCAGTGTTTGGTTCTCCCCGGCACCCGTATTCAGCCGCCTTGCTGGAATCGTTGCCGAGCCGTCAAACCAAGGGCAAACGGCTGCTTACCATTCCCGGTATTGTACCGGCATTGGACCGATTGCCCTCAGGGTGCTCTTTTCATCCACGTTGCGCTTTTGCAGAGGAAGTGTGCCGCCAGGAGGTGCCGCCCCTGATTGAAGTCGATAAAGGACATTGGTCCGCTTGTTTATTAGATCAAAAAAGGGGAAGAAAAAAATGGCACTGGACATGATCCAAATACGAAATTTAAAGACCTATTTTTTCCAGGGCAAGGGCCTGTTGTCCAAACTGTTTGGACAGGGGTTGAAGATCGTTCATGCCGTGGATGGCGTCAGCCTGACCATCAAAAAGGGACGCACTTTCGGCCTTGTCGGAGAAAGCGGATGCGGTAAATCCACCTTGGGGAACACCATTTTTCGTCTGGTGGAACCACTGGAAGGGGAAATTCTTTTCCAGGGTCGCGATGTTGTGAAAATGGATCAAAAGGAATTAAGGGAGTTTCGGCAACAGGCCCAGATTATCTTTCAGGACCAGTTCGCCTGTATGAATCCGCGTATGACTGCGGGGCAGATCATTGCCGAACCGCTCATGATGCGTCAGGGCGAGCAGGAAAGACAAAAAAACATTGAGCAGGAAGTGATCGAGCTCCTCAACGCGGTTAACCTTGATCCTGACGCGGCCGTAAAGTTTCCCAATGAGTTTTCCGGCGGGCAGGCACGTCGCATCGGGGTTGCCAGGGCCATTGCCCTGAATCCGTTGTTTATCATGGCCGATGAGCCGACCTCTGGTCTTGATATTTCGACAGCTGCGACAATCCTGAATTTGATGCAGGACTTGCAGGAAGAAATGGACATCACCTATCTGTGGGTATCACATAACCTGAACCAGGTAAAATACATGGCAGATGACATGGCGGTTATGTACCTCGGCAAGGTGGTGGAGGTGGGCCAAACAAGAGAAGTGTTCGACCATATGGCCCATCCCTATACACAGGCCCTTATTTCCGCAGTCCCCCAGGTGGACTCGAGTGAACATAAAGAGACAATCTTTTTGGAAGGAGAGGTACCCAGTCCAATCGATCCGCCTTCAGGCTGCTATTTCCGTACCCGATGCCCTCATGCGTTTGAAAGGTGTGAGCAAGAGGAACCTCCTTTAATCGACCTGGGAGGAGGACACTTTTGTGCATGCCATCTGCATAACAATAATTAAAAAAACTTTTAGAAAATTCCAGGAGGGTATTGACATATGCAGCATCCATGGTTTTCCGATAAAAAAACCGGATTAATCAAGATTGGCCGGCCGTTTGTCAAGATGCATGGTCTGCGCAATGATTTCGTCATTGTGGATGGGCGCGAGAAGCCCTATACGCCTTGTGTGGAGGGGATCGTCCGCATCTGTGACCGGCGCGAGGGCGTAGGCGGTGATCAATTGCTGGTGGTCGAACCGCCCCAATCTGACGGACCTCACGCATTTGTGCGGATCATCAATACGGATGGCCGCGAGGTTGAAGCATGCGGCAACGCCACCCGCTGTATTGGCTGGCTTCTGATGAGAGAAAGCAACCGCGAAGAAGTTGTCATAGAGACCAAGGGCGGCGTGCTTGCCTGTCGCCTTGTTGGAGAAAAACAGGTTTCCGTTGAAATGGGCAGGGTGCGGACAGACTGGCATGAGATTCCCCTATCACATGAGATGGATACACTGCATCTGAGAATAGGGGCCGGACCGCTTCAAGACCCGGTGGGAATGAACATCGGCAACCCCCACGCGGTCTTTTTCGTGGATGACCTGGGTGCTGTTGATCTCACCCAGTATGGCCTGAAATTGCAAAAAAATCCTCTTTTTCCTGAAGAGGCCAACATCGGTGCGGTCCAGCTTATCGACCCGAAGACGCTCAAACTTTCCGTCTGGGAGCGGCCTGGAGTTTTGACCACGGCCTGCGGCACCGGGGCCTGCGTGGCCGTAGCTGCGGCCCACAGACGCGGACTAACCACAGAACGACTGATGACCGTCATCATGCCGGCCGGGTCGGTGGAGATCGAGCTGAAAGAGGCCGGCACAGTTGTAATGACCGGCCCGGTTGAAACGTGCTACGCAGGGTTTCTTCCGGTGACCGGATGACTCCCTAAAAATTAAATTAATAGCAAGGAGAAATAAATAATGAATGCTACTGAGAGAATGGATGCGGCCATCAACCTAAGGCCAGTGGATCGGGTACCTAATGCCCCGTTCTATGAAGCCCCGATTTGCAACTATTTTAGTTCTAATTTAAGATCAGGCCTGCTTGAAGAGAAGGCCATGGTAGATGCCCACATGGCTGCTTTAGACAAATATAAGTTCGACTGGATCATAATGGGGATGGGATTAATCGGAGGGATTATCCCTGAGGCCTTGGGCTGTAAGGTAAGCTTTCCGGAAAATGCTTTCCCTGTGATTGAAGAGACTACAATTAAATCTATGGAGGACATAGACAGGATAGCCAATGCAGATATGTATACGAAGCGTATGGAGCAGTTCTTAAAAGGCGTGTCCAATCTGAAAAAAGAGGTGAAAGGGGAGGTGCCCATTGCTTGCGAATATATATCCCCCTTTACCATTGCAGCTCGGCTTAGGGGGACCAACGAAATTATGGCTGACATTTACGATAATCCGGAACTTGTCCATGCACTTCAAGATATCTTAGTGCCCTTAGATATAGAAATTGGCAAGGCCCTTATAGATGTAGGCGTAGACTATATCTTTTATGGCGCCGATATGGAATGTCCGTTACTGCTATCCCCCAATCATTACAGGGAATTTGTTGATAAACCCACGAGCAGGGTGGTTAACGAACTGGCCCGTATGGGAACGCGGGTTTTGGACCATATGTGCGGCGCTATTGTCAAGACAGGCATTGTGGATATGCTGCTGGAGATGGATATTCACGGCATCATGCCTGGGAACCTCACCCAGGAGACGGTGTTGGATATACGGGAGCTGAAGGAAAAGGTCGGGGAACGGATTTGCATTTTTGACAACATTAACCCCAACGGCCCCCTGTTGATCGGAAAACCGGAAGAGGTAACGAAGGAAACTCTTACTCATCTGGAAAAAGCCAGGGGTATGTCCGGCTACATTTTCTCTACGTCCGGAACTACCTCCCCCTCCATACCGAGAGAGAATTTTGAGGCCATGAATCGTGAAGTGTTGAATTTTCAATGGGCATGACCGGAGTTCTGCACTTTGCAGACAGATGGATCAATGTGTCTCGCACATGTTTTAAGGAGTCTTAAAAATGTTTGAAGTGAAAGTATCTAAGCGGTTGGCCAGTCTTCCGCCCTATTTGTTCGCGGACCTGGACCGGAAAAAGGCGGAGGTTGCCGGCAGCGGCGTTGACTTGATCGATCTGGGAGTGGGCGATCCGGATATGCCGACACCGGATCACATTATCCAAGCCCTTAAAGAGGCAGTTCATGACTCGATGAACCACAAGTACCCGGCTTACACCGGAAGCATGGAGTTTATCTGTGCTGCAGCGGACTGGGCTAAACGGCGATTCGGTGTGACCCTGGATCCGGAAACCGAAGTTTTGCCTCTGATCGGGTCAAAGGAGGGAATCGCACATTTGCCGTTGACGCTGATGAATCCGGGCGATGTGGGGATAGCCCCCAGTCCGGGATACCCGGTGTATAATATCGGCATTCGACTGGCAGGGGGAGAAACCTGGTTCATGGACCTTAAAATTGAAAACAATTTTCTGCCAGACCTGGAGTCCATTCCTGATGAAATAGCCGGTCGGGCAAAACTCATGTTCCTCAACTATCCCAATAACCCCACGTCCGCTGTTGCGGATACGAATTTTTTTCGCAGTGTAGTTGATTTCGCACAGCAGCACCAGATCATCATCTGTCATGATGCCGCCTATTCGGAACTGGCCTTTGACGGATACAAACCCATCAGTTTTCTGGAGATCCCAGGGGCCAAGGAGGTGGGTATTGAGATGCATTCCCTCTCTAAAACCTATAACATGACTGGATGGCGTATCGGATTTGCCGCAGGCAGGGCTGACCTCATCCGTGAACTGGGCCGGATGAAAAGCAACCTGGACTCAGGTGTCTTTAGGGCTGTCCAACTGGCAGGCAAATCCGCATTTGAGGAGTCGGATGCTTTTCTGGAGGGGTTGAACGGGGAATACAAAAAGCGGCGTGATATTATGGCCGCCGGGTTGAAGAAGATGGGTTTTTCCTTTATTGAACCAAAAGCCACTTTCTACATGTGGATTGAAACGCCGCATGGATATGACTCGGTCGGTTTTTGTGAGCACCTGCTGAAAAGACAGGGGGTGGTGGTCACACCGGGCAGTGGATTCGGAGATGCCGGAGAGGGGTATTTCAGGATCGCCCTGACCTTGGGCTGTGACAGGCTGAAGGAGGCCCTTAGAAGAATAGAGGAAGCTGGTCTTTAGGCGTATTTTATATTGTGTTGAAACATATATGGGCTGCCCTGCTTTGTATGATTAAAAAATGGAAAAGCCGGGCTTCTCATAACAAGGACAAAAGGAGATTTGACGATGGCATTAAAGGATATATATGAGGCGGTGTTGGCTTTCAATAAGGATGCGGCTGCAGATGGAGTCAGATACGAGTTGGAGGCTGGAAACGAGATTGATAAAATTTTAAATGAAGGGTTGATTGGGGCTATGGACGAGGTAGGGAAGAGATATTCCTCGGGAGAGTTTTTTGTGCCCGAGATGCTCCAGGCGGCCCAGGCCATGAAGGCCGGTCTGGAAGTGTTAAAACCACATCTGTCCAGTGAGCACACAACTTCCAAGGGGGTCATCGTCATTGGCACTGTCAAGGGTGACCTCCATGACATCGGCAAGAATCTTGTTGCCATGATGATGGAGGGGGCGGGGTTCAAAGTGGTGGACCTTGGGGCAGATATTGATACGGAAAAGTTTGTAAAAGCGGCCGTTGAGCACAGTGCAAGTGTGGTTGCCCTTTCCGCCCTGCTTACAACCACCATGCCAGCCATGGAAGCCACTATTGTCGCAGTTAAAGAAGCCGGAATTGCTGCAAAGACCATCATCGGCGGTGCACCCGTGACCAGGGCCTACGCTGATAAGATCGGCGCAGACGGCTACAGCGATGATGCACCGGGAGCTGTGGAACTGGCCCGGAAAATGATGACAACTTAAAAGCGAAAGTGTTAAGGGGTTAACAAAATGAACAAAGCAATCCTAAACTTTAAGCAAAAAAACCTGGATACTATTCACAAGTATTCACTGCAACTGTTGCACGATACAGGCATCAAGTTTCCCAGCGAAAAGGCTCTGGAAATATTCAAAAAACATGGCTTTCACATAGATGGAGAAATTGTTTTTTTCGAGGAAAAGGATATTCAGAAAACCATAGAGGCAGTTCCATCTGCCTTTTCAGTAAAGGCAAGAAATCCGGAAAAGAGCATCCGAATCGAAGAGGACAATTACGTGATGGCCCCCGGATACGGCCCACCGTTCATCATAGAGCCTTCCGGAGAAAAGCGGGATGCAACAATGGCAGATGTTAACAAGTTTTGCAAGCTGGTGCAGACTTCGAAGTATCTGGACTTTAATAGTTCCATTGTGGTGCAGCCCACAGAAGTGCCGCAGGAGACGGCACACCTGGATATACTGCTGGCAACCCTGCTCATGACCGACAAACCCATTATGGGGAGTTCTGTTTCTGAAATGGCTGCCAGAGATTCCCTGAAGTTGGCGGAGGTGATATGGGGTAATACGGATGAACCAATAATGATCTCCCTTGTGGATTCACTTTCGCCGCTGCAGTATGCCGCTGAGATGGTAGACTCCATCATGGTTTATGCTGAAGCCGGGCAGCCGCTGATCGTTCACTCTTCCTGCTCTCTGGGATCCACCGGCCCCATCACTATTGCCGGGTCCCTGGTAATCTCCAATGCAACTACGCTTGCCGGCATCTGTCTGGCACAGCTGATTAATCCCGGTACGCCCATTGTATACGGCCTGGGCGGCAGTCCCACGGATATGAAAACAGGTGGTTACATTAACGCATCTCCCGAAGATGCCAAACATGTTGCCATTGTAACGGCCATGGGAAGGTATTACAATATGCCATGCAGGAGCCAGGGGGCGCTGACGGAGTCGTTTAGCCTGGACTATCAGGCTGGCATGGAATCTGCAATTTTGATGACTACTGCGGCCTTGAGCGGCGTAAACGTGAGCCTTCACGCCTGCGGCACATACGGTTCTATGCTTGCCATGAGCTATGAGAAATTCATCGCCGACGAAGATCTTTGCGGTGCAATAAAAAAGCTTATACAGCCAGTGGAGTTCACCGAAGACGCTTTTTCAATGGATATGATCAAAGAGCTTGGAACATCCGGTAATTACCTCATGCAGACGCATACCATGAAGCGCTGCCGGAGTGAGTTTTTTATACCGGACCTGAACATAAGGACAATTCACAGCAAATGGCTTAAAATGGAACCGAGAGACATTACCCTAAGAGCTGCCGAGATTCTTGAGAAGCGGCTGAACGAATATAAAAAACCGGAAATTGATCAAGATGTTGAAAAGCGGCTGGTTAAATATGTGAAAGAGAGGAAAGGGGCATAGAGCGCCCCTGGTTAGGAGAAAAATAATGATAATTATTGGCGAACTTATAAACGCCAGCCGCAAGGCGATCGGTGCGGCAATCGAGGGCGGAGATACGGAGGCCATTCAGAAGGTGGCATCAGATCAGTTTGAGCAAGGTGCTGATTATATTGACGTGAACGCAGGTATTTTTGTTGACAGGGAACCGGAATATTTGAGATGGCTGGTGAACAAGGTGCAGGAGGAGATTGAAATTCCCTGCTGCATTGATAGCCCTGATCCAAAGGCCATTGAGGAGGCCCTATCAGTACATAAGGGTACGGCCATGATCAATTCGATCTCTTTAGAAAAGGAGCGCTACAATGCCCTTCTCCCAATCGTAGCAGGAACAGACCTTAAGGTGATAGCCCTTTGCATGAGTGACGAAGGTATGCCTGAGTCGGTCGAAGATAGGATGTCGATAGCCGATAAATTAGTTAATGGGCTTCTCCAGAAAAATGTACCTCTCGAAAACATCTATGTTGACCCTCTTGTGCAGCCGATTGCCACAAACAGCAATTTTGGTATCGACTTTCTGAATACAGTGGGAAAAATTATGACCCAATTCAAAGACGTTCACACGGTTTGCGGGCTATCCAACATATCTTACGGTTTACCTGCGCGTAAGTTCATGAACCAGACCTTTATGGCCATGGCCATTGCCAAAGGTCTTGACGCAGCTATCGTCAACCCGTTGGATAAACAAATGATGGCCAACATCATTGCCGCCGAATCACTCAGGGGCAGAGATGATTTTTGCGTGAACTATATCAAGGCTTACAGGGCGAAAAAATTTGATTTGTAAAATTCCGACTCTGCTGGAATTTTGTACGGCCTGGCAACCCCACTTAATAAAAGAGAATTCCTGAAAAGTAAATCCCTATGAAAACAGAAAAAAATAAATATTTGTCCGAAAATCCCCAGGTAATCTTCGAGCCGACTGGCTTATCTGTCACGGCAAAGCCTGACTCAACAATCATGGAGCTTGCCGCTGCTCTGGATATTCCTATTCGATCAGATTGCGGGGGCAAGGGATTGTGTGGTAAATGTCTGGTTATTGTGGAACCAGCCGCAAGTTTATCCCCTCTTACCGAGGGCGAAATGGATCTTCTTACCCAAGGTCAAAGGGATAGTTCTTGCAGATTGGCCTGTCAGGCAAGGATCTGGGGGCCTACCAAGGTTACTATCCCCGAGCAACTGACAGAAAGCAAAGAGGCAAGAGGCAAGACCGGCATTGGAGGAACCTATAAAAGGAATCCTGCGGTTAAACGTCTTGTTTTTTCCTATAAAAGTCCTCCGCCTCAGGATACTGGCGTGTCAAGCGATATGGTGGCATGGATAAAAGAGCAGACAAAGGAGTCGACCAATCACGATATTTGTTTTAATAACCACGATGCCCTGCGACAGCTAAGCCTTCCAATAAGCTGTAAGGAAATCACCCTGGTTAATCATGCTCAAAGAGGAGTTACCGCGGTGTTATCAGGCAGCAAAGAGCAGAGTTTAGGCCTGGCCGTGGATATGGGCACCACAACGCTGGCCGCATACTTGTGCAACTTACAGACTGGCACGGTACTTACCACTGCTGCATCGGTTAATCCACAGAGACGCTTTGGTGAAGATGTAATAAGCCGTATAGCCATGGCAGATGAACAGGAATCAGGTCTGATGACCTTGCAGGGTTTGATTGTTGAGGGAATAAACTATCTGATCAACCGATGTGTGGAGCAGGTTGGTGCATCCCGGGAAGATATTGACGAGGTTACCATGGTTGGCAACACTACCATGGAACAGATTGTTGCATATCTTCATCCCCATGGTCTGGGGGTATGGCCATATTTGCCAATAACGCGAACCCCACCGGATTTGAAGGCCAATGATCTGGGACTGAATATAAATCCCGGAACCAATGTGCATATTTTTCCCGTAATTTCCGGATTTGTCGGGGGAGACACCCTATCTGCTGTTGTCGCCGACAAAGCACATAAACGTAGCGAGATTACCCTGGGAGTGGATATAGGCACCAACGGCGAGGTTTTCTTGGGCAACAAGGAAGGATTATGGGCAACGAGTTGTGCAACAGGCCCTGCATTTGAGGGCGCACAGATTTCCTGTGGTATGAGGGCTGTTTCCGGCGCCATTCACAGGGTAGACATTAATCCCAAAACCTTACAATTTAAGTATCAGGTATTGGGTAATGAGAGCAACACTAAGCCAATAGGGATATGTGGCTCCGGTATTATTGATACGGTAGCGTCATTGCGGAAGGTTGGCCTGCTTTTACCAAATGGGAGGTTCAAAGAAGGAATGCCCGGTGTAATTTGTGATGAAAAGGGGATCGGACGCAGTGTGGTCATTGTTCCTGCTGAAAAAAGTGGTACAGGCAACGAAATCGGAATTACACTTCATGATATCAGGCAGATCCAACTTGCAAAAGCAGCCCTTCAGGTGGGGATTGAATTCCTGATGCGAAAGATGGGAATTACTCATGTTGATCGGACTGTCTTGACCGGTGCCTTTGGAGCCAACTTTGACTGGCGCAGTGCAATCAATATTGGTATGCTGCCCCGGAAAAAAATTTGCGGTGAAATTATTCCCCAGGAAAACCTGGCTGGTGTTGGTGCGATTATGGGGCTGTTGGATAAAAAGCTTCGGATTGAGGCAGCCGAAGTTTCCAGAGATATAAAATTTTTAGAATTAGCAAAGGAACCTGATTTTGCAATGAAATTTGCCAATGCAACTAATTTTCCCAAAAGTTTAGAATATTAAGAATAAAAGCAGACATGTCCATTCTCACAGACATCAGGATAGAGCTTGAAGCTGAGGAGATAATTCTTCGACTTCAGAAGGGAAGGGAGCCATCTCAAGCGTTGATTAGTGAGACAGAAAAGTCCATTATCGAGGCAAGGAATCTTATTCGGCCGGCAATGGTTTACGACTGGTTTAAGATACTGGGAATAGTGGAAAATCAAGTGATTCTATCAACTGATAATCTAGATCAAGAAATAAATCTAAATATTGGGCAACATATTAACCTGATAGAAAAAGCTGAACTTGCCTTGCTCAGTGTTGTTACTATTGGTTCAGACCTGGATGAACGGGTCAGGGCCTTGAACCGTTCAGGGGAGAATCTTTCAGGCTATCTCCTCGATAGTGTCGGAGTTTCGGCCCTTGCTAAGATTAGAGAAAAAGCCATTGAACTGGTTGAAAGGGAGGCATATAGACGGAACTGGGGTATAGGTCCGTTATTGGGCCCTGGCTCGCTGGCAGGTTGGCCCATTAGTGGCCAAGCTGATATTTGTAAACTATTGCCCATAGAGCAAATAGGGGTTTACCTTAATGAGACGGGTATGTTAGTTCCTTTAAAATCGGCCTCAGGGATCAAATGCATTGGCCCTGAATATGGGTCCAGGGATATTGTGTCTGTATGCCAACTATGTACGCACAGGGATACCTGCTGGAGAAGGCATGATTGATGTATGAACGGTTTAATATGAAACACACCGAGAAAGTTATCCTTAAATGTTGCTCGAAAATCTCACCATCGCCCTTTAACTTTTTGAAATAGTATGGTTTTTTCAATCAGGCAGCCAACAATAACCGCTGCCTTAATTCCTCTTTATAACGCTGCGGCCCCTTGAACTGTGTTAACAGCTGGATAACCCTAAACGTCTCCTTGGTAGAAATTATCTCCTCGACCTTTCTTTGCTTCTCTGCCGGCGACGTGCATTGATCTGGAATCCCGGGAGGAGAATTGTTTAACAATATGTAAGCGCAATAAACCCAATGGACATGGGATACTACGGATTAAAAGTATTTTGTTGCCACATCTTCGAACCCCATGAACATTTTCACCTGCTTATGAAAAATTTCTATTGCCCAGCGGATTTGGCACCCAATGAGAATTTGCCTGGCTTTTGCCTTCAAATCATTACAGGCTAAGTACTTTCGACGGCCATCCGGCCTCTTTTTAAATTCCGAGCAAATCAGATGAACCTTTCCGACATAACGAAGGTAACCAACGATTTGTCTTATGCGAAACTCCATTCACTTTTTTCCCGCACTATTCGTTGGCACACGAATAGTTTGCCATTTAGTCCAGCGATGAGTTTTGAAGAATCAGCCATCAAGACACGAAGACACGAAAAAAGATTAATATCAATAAAACAATACATATGTGGCCAGATTTTCTCAATAATACCAATACGCTACATATCAATCAGGCCCATCAATGAAATAAATTATCCTAATTCATGTCCATTTTCTTCTCCAACTCCTCGATCTCATGAAGTATCTGTGCCCTCTCCTCTTCACTCAGATTTTCTTCTTTTAATCTTCTTTTTAGGCCCAGAAGTTTCATCTCAGACCGATAATCTACACATGTATATTTCATAGCTGTAAATTTTTTGATCAAGATTTTTTACTTAAATAATTTACCATCTGTATAACTATTTTAATGTAATTCAATTTCAAGGTGCCTAAACTATACTGGACACGAAATAGTATCATAAAGATAGTGATTTTGCCGAAATTCCCTTGAATTCTACAATCAAGTCGAACAATTTGCAATCTTCTGCGGAAAATTCGGGATGGAAGCGGACTTTGCGGCCAATACCTCCCGATAGATCGGCCTGTACAGGCCATGCAAATAGCACTTCCCTCATGCCCTTTCCTTCTACAATAAGCTCAAAATTAAGCCAAATCCCTTCGCGGCCAAAGCACTTTATCGTTCTTGATATCCACCACACCCTGGTAATTTATCCTCACATCAGGGAGAAAATCATTGGGTAAAAAAATGAATGTATACAGTGGGTCATGATAAGGGTATCCTCTTTTGGAGAGGAATTCCCTGAGCTCCCTATCTTTCTGCGCCAGCTGTGTCATGGACAAATCTGACATCAGGCCTCCTAAGGGTAGAGAGAATTCATGGACAACCCTCCCACCTTCAATTACTACGATCCCCCCTTTTATATCAAGGACCCTGTTTACTGCAGCACTCATTGCCTTCGGGTTACGTCCTATGGCAAGTATTTCAGCGGCGGTGTTGAATGTGCAAGCAAGACCTTCAACGTTCCCAAAACCCTGAATGACTCCATTTGTAACCCATTTTCCATCCCTGTTAATGAGGGAAAGAAAACAAAACCCTTCCTTGTCATCCAAATCCAGAAGGCCGTCCTTTATAATGAAGTCAACCCACTCTATTCGAGTAATAACGGGATTGATAAGTCTAATGGTTGGAAACGTTATGCTTTTCTCACGACTTGCGATATGAAAATGATGGTCTTTGGCCGACCAGCTGTGTCCGGAAAATGAGCCTGATGGAAAAAAAGCCTCCCAGCCTTCCCATGGAAAAGATTCAATGAGATTGCTGTCTTCTGCTATGATTCGCCCCTTGGAGACAACTAATTCCGGTGTAGGATGGGCAAGATCTTTCAGGACAAGTATGTCTGCGTATCTGCCGGGCGCAATACCTCCGATTTCATGGTCCATGCCGAAATACACAGCAGGATTGATCGTTACCATGCGATAGGCGGTTATAGGGTCTATACCCTCATTCATTGCTATTTTGAGGAGGTAATTAGTAGCCCCGTATTCTTCATAAAATAAGGGAGACGAGGCGTCGGTCGTCAACATTATTCGATCCGTAGATACCCTGTTCTTTGTAACGATTTTCAAGAGATCGGACAAATCCCGTCGCAGTGAACTCTCTCTTAATAATACATAGAATCCAAGTCTAAGTCTCTCGAGGGCCTCTTTCGCATTGATGCTCTCATGACAGGACTCCACTCCGGCCCTGGAAAGAATGCCCAATTGGTCATATTTGGCGCCTGCAGTGTGGCCGTCAACTCTCTTTTTAAGCCTTTTTGTAAGGCGTATTATTTCTAAAATTTTCGGATTATCCCTCACTATCTCAGGCCACCTTGTAATCTCGCCTAAAGACTGCACGAGAGGATTTTTGAGAAGCCTCTCTAAGTTTTCAACTGAAAATAGTTCATCTTCTGTTTTCATGGGTGTTTGAGGCACTGCCCTGCAGAACCAGAAGAATTTAATTGGCATTCCTGAAAGTGCATCTATAAAATCTTCAAAAAGCCTTACACCCATTAACATGTAGAAAATCAAATTGTCACAGAAGATGGTGGTGGTCCCGAGGCAGCACGCTTTTTCCCCAAATGATATGGGATTATAAGTGAACCATGGGTGAAAATGAGGATCAATGTAGCCCGGCACCAGCACTTTGTTTCCGACATCTAAAACTTTTGTATCCCTACTTACACCATCTGAAGATGGACCGACATACCAGATCCTTTCCCCTTTTATCGCTATGTTCATTTTCAGCAGTTCACCCGAGTAGACATTGAGGATTGTCCCGCCCTTTAGCAAAATACTTTCTTTGTTTCTTGACGATCCGGCAAACCGGCCTTTAGATTCTTTATTTTCTGAGGTCATGACCCGTTACATCCTTTTTCAGTTTTCGAAGCAAAAAGAGATTTGACAAGAACTCGCTTTTTATGGGGAAAGTATAGGAAGGTGTAGGCTTGTATGTCAAGAAAAAAGACGTCACAGTATATGGTTGCTGGGTTATTCTGTTACATGTGAGCTTGTGGATGATGTTAGGGTTGGTGAGTCAGGCCTTTTGACCAATTAATAGTGTTTAAAGTTACGCCTCCTTAGGCTGAATAAGGCTAAACCACTCCCTTTTACCCCATGGATAACTTTTAAATCAAGATGCATAATTCTGAATCGGATAATCAGGATCTTTGTGGAGGTAATTCTCAGAAGATGGAATCTGAGAATCCATGTCCCAGGCCGATCACCAGTGCTATATACGCAAAAAGTCAGGTTTGCAATAGTGCATGGTCTCAACCTTCGATAGGTTAACAAGTCACACCAGGGCGGGCTGAATAATCTCAGTAAGACTCAAAATGCTGAGGAGCTGCCTTGGCCTTAAATCAAGGTTTTTTCTGCTTTTTTCTTCTGCCTGAAATTGTCTATTTCAAGATAAATTATTGCACGGGAAGAGAAGGGAAAGTTGTTTGATTGCGGTTGAAGTATTATCTTTGAAGGGTAAACATAAGAAAGGGGAGTTGATGCTGGAATTTATTGACCTTGTCCTTTGCATGTTTCAATCGCCATTCGATAAAATTAGCGAGATACAAGAATACCAGGTTCAGTCAGATATAAATAGATTGATTAGAGCTTTCCGGGATTTAAAAGCCACCCTTTTTCCTTCCTTTTTTCTATCTATCCCATCGTTTCTAGATCACCTTTACTGGCAATCCAAAAACTCAAACCCAAAAAAGATTTCATTTTACAATAACACGACACATTACCTAAACTAAATGCAATCATTATAGAGTAATTCATAGTTATTAAAACAACCTAATTTCCAATGCTTGGAGCAGGTTATGAAAGTCAGCTACCAGAAAGTACCCATGATAAGGCCTTCAAAGGCACGTTCTATCCCCTTGGAGGCCTTTCTATTTTAATTATCGGTAAATCAATAACGCTAGAAGGGGGATGAAAGGCCAAAATCTGAGATTTTTCTCTCCACCTCATCTAAACTATATCTTTATTTAACAAAAAAAGATAAAGCCCTATATCCTTATCCAATACCTTTCCCTTATCCCCAAAATTCCCCACCCCTTCTACCTGAAAGGACTAAAGAGGTACTCCCATGACAGAAGATGATTTTAAACGAAAACTTACTGCTATCTTCAGTGCCGATGTTGTTGGCTACAGCCGCCTGATGGGAGAAGACGATGCTGCGACGGTTAAGACCATTACCGCATACCGGGAAATCATGGCCGCACTGATTAAGCAACACAGGGGCCGAATGGTGGATTCCCCAGGGGATAATGTACTGGCTGAGTTTGCCAGTGTGGTTGATGCTGCCCAGTGTGCGGTGGCAGTACAGAAGGAGTTTCAGGCCCGTAACGCTGATTTACCTGAAAACCGAAGGATGCAGTTTCGCATCGGGGTCAACCTTGGGGATATCATAGAGGAGGGCGAAAGGATTTACGGTGATGGGGTCAACATAGCGGCAAGACTGGAGGCGTTAGCAGATCCCGGGGGCATCTGCATCTCCAAGACAGCCTTTGAACACATCGAAAGCAAGTTGCCTTTGGGCTATGAGTATATTGGCAAACAGACAGTCAAGAATATTACCAAACCGGTTGGGGCCTGGTATTTTTATCTTCGATCATTTCCTTCCGCCGTAGAGCCTGCCTCTAAGGAAAGAATGGCCTTTCCGCTCCCGGAGAAGCCTTCTATCGCTGTTCTTCCCTTTGTAAATTTGAGTGACGATCCAAATCAAGCTTTTTTGGTCTAATGCTAATAGGGGTGGCTAATGTAATGTGGGTCTGACCAAGCTAACCAAGAGAATAAAAAAACTCAATTCTGATACCCCGTTGCTTGCGACGGGTAGGTTCATTCAGCATTAATTTTTTTATTTTCAGATTGAATATCTTCTCTATTCTTGCCTAACTGGCAACTGTCTCTAAGTCATGTGGATATACCAAGCTTTGGCAAAATGTATACCTGCACAAAAACCCATAAAGCAAAAAATAAAAGAAGGCCTAAAATACTCATTTATATCTCTCCTTTTTTCTGTCCATATGAGAGGGTCTAATTTTTTGGCGCATAAGGATTTTTATATACAGCTCACGTCTGTAAATATTATGCTCATGAGAACCCACCAGAAGGTGATGAGCAGGAAGATAGGCCGGTTAGTCCACCTGCTCCATTAGATGACCCAGATGAAAAAGAGGACATAAGTCTTGATGTTTCTTCTGAGTTACAGGATGGGCAGTCAAATCTGGCATCCTTCTCAGAGAAAAAAACAAGTTGTTCAAATGTATTTCCACAATTCTTACATTTATATTCATAAAGTGGCATCTACTTCTCCGTTTGTTAACTTAACAATATTCTTTTTATCAACAGCAATTATTAACTGCAGACCTCGTTAATTAGTCAAATAGCTGAGTGGTTCAATTTACAGGCATAATTATTTTTGGCAAAATAATTGGATATATACTATTTTGGTAGCCATAACTAATTGGAATGACTACAATAATTATCCATCTCAACAGCTTAACCACTAAACCGTTTGACGAGGCCTGAACTATGATAATATTTTCATATTTTTATGGCTTGATCAATAAATAATTCCTATTAAAAAATATTCAAGTGATAAATTGATATTTCTTGCGATTTTTTACCTGTGCGGTTAGCCATTAGCATTAAAAAGGGGTGAAAATGAGAGATTTTATAGAACTTAATAAACAGATCAATGAGGTAAAGAGGATATTGAACAGTTTTATCCAAAAGCTAATCCCTCCTCAGATAGGCGGGACTGAAAACTAACCGCAGAGGTCGAGTTATTTTAACTCACTGCTTTATTATAGTTGTCACAAGAGATTATGCTGAAAAAATAACCTGTGAACGCTTACAATAAAAAGGAGTTAACATAAAAATGTCCGGTAAATTTGAGGAACAGGGTATTGCGATTTTTGGGGAGCCTGCAAAGCCCGTTAATGGGCTTGAGAAATTCATTGGTCCAGGAGCAACCAGACCAGAGATTATCCTGCAGTTTGGCGCAGCCCTTGTGGCATCTGTTGCGGCGATTGTTTATCCCTTGTTATATAGGGGCCATCATGTTTTATCTTTATGCAATCACGCCGGTTGAGGGGATAGAATGGTTTGTGCCGGCGTTTTTCTTGAAACTACTGGTAAGTCACCTTCCCTATGAAATATGTTTTCGTCCAACTCGATAGGGTAGCGTATGTTCCAAAATACGGTGAATTTTTATAATTTTTTCGTTACTATTTAGGCGTTTCTTTTTTGACAGGATTAACAGGATAAACAGGAATTTATGTTAAGGCACAAACAAGACATTATTGTAATAATCCTGTAAATCAAAAGAAATATCCTGGCAAAATACCTTACAGATAGACCTCTGATAAGGAATTAATATAATCTCTTTGAGTCTCTCTTAAATGTGAAACGAATATTTAAATTAACTCCCGATCAATTGGGAGAGCAGGTTAAACCAAATTACAATAGAAGGGTTTAAGCTGATCACTTACCCTTAGAGCAAGGAAAGGGCTATCAGGATAAACAGAGGATTTACAGGAATTAAAAAATCAAGTTAATACATCCCTGCCCAGCGGAAAGCGGGGTTATCCTGTCTAATGTATATGTGGGGAGTTACATTTTTCTAAAGCCATATTGAAAGGTTATTTATGAAAAAGAACGAAGATTCAGAGATAAAAGTTTTTATCAGTTTACGAGATTCAACTTGTTCGGAATGTGGAGAAAACCTTGGTCGTAAAGCATGGATAACCCTTGATAAAGAAAAAGGCGCTCTTTGTCTTTCCTGTGCAGATTTAGATCATTTAATTTTCTTACCTTCCGGTGATGCCGCTCTAACAAGACGGTCTACAAAATATTCTACTTTATCCGCGGTTGTCTTAAAGTGGAGTAAGGCTCGCAGGCAATATGAAAGACAAGGATTATTAGTTGAAGAAAAAGGCCTGGAATTAGCAGAAAAAGAATGTTTCTCTGATAGTGAGTACAGAGAAAAACGGAGAGAACGTGCGTCAATTCGGCGAGAAGCATTAGATAAGAAATATGTGCAGAGATTTGCCGATAAGATCCGTGAACTATTTCCAGGTTGTCCTAAGGGGCGGGAAAAGAAAATTGCTGAGCATGCATACCTGAAATATAGTGGCAGGGTAGGTCGTTCGTCATTTGCAAAGGAATTGTCCAAAGAGGCCATCAACCTTGCTGTCCTTGCCCATATCCGTCATATCGAGACACATTATGATATATTAATGGCAAAAGGTTATGATAGGCATTATGCCCGTTCACTTGTTGAAGATAAAGTCTTAGATACAATGTCCAAATGGCAGAGGTAAATGCATATTAGCCAGCTGTAATTGGCCGGCAAGGCCTTAGTCTTCTTGTTTATTTTTATGTGCCGCTCATCAAGAAGGGTATTAAAAGAATAATTCTGTAATCTTAGTGCCTTGGTGCATTAGTGGCTGAGTTACTTATTTTTCAGATAAAAAAATTTCTTATCAAACTCCTTTTTCCCATCGTATTTATTTTCAATTGATTTTTGAAGTTTTTTGTAGGCCGGCATATCAACTGGTATCCCACATTTTTCAAGGGCATTTACAGTGTCTTCAAATGTGGGAGGGCATCCTTTTACAAAAATAGCCTCTTTTATTTTTTTATTTTTTCTGTTTGCCTTAATCATGCAGTTTCCGAATAATATTGTTTTGCCTGCCTCTCCTGTAGGCTCCATTGACTTTCCCGTTAATATTTCAATGTTGTCAAATGGCTTTCCCTTAAAGGAAGACATAATCATAAGAAGTATGGGGCTATAAAGAAATGAACAGCCTGTGCAGAGGGTGTTATCGTATTTAGAAAGATGTATACCCTTGATACCGAGATTATCCCAGGCCTTTGGGCCGCTATTATCCTCTCTCCATAGATTATCCCACTTTAAATTATACGCAAGTTCATTTATCTTTGAACCTTTAATATCAATATTGTTTAATGATAATGATCTGTTATTTCTCAATGCGTATTCCTTCAGGTGCGGGATATCGTCTGGGTTATATCCTGCTAACTCAGCCCCCACGATATCAAGTCCTAATGGATCGCAAGAAGCAGCTATTACATTCATCCTTACAGCGTTGCTTCCGGCATAGGGACCCTTTTCCAGGCCATAGATACCATCAAGCACAGTTAAAGATGGATTGATTTTTTCTACGAACAAGGATAAGTAATGATCCAATCTATTATCAGGGCTATGTGAAAGTTTTCTTGACCTGGTTGATATACATCCCTTTAAGTTTTTTAACCCTAAGGAAAGAATACTCTGGTTGTGTGTTTTTAATACCGGCATATTGATGAAAAAATCTGCTTCCATGGCAGGTTTAGAAATATGCATTTTTACGTCTCCAAACCGTGCCTCATTAAAGGGCTTTTTATGAATGTCAATTAGCTTAACGCCATAGCGTTTGGCCAGGATAGGATAGCCTAACATATCAAATACTTTATGGGTGCTGTATGAATGCCTATTGCCTTTTACATGTACAGATCCTTCACCAACAATTATCTTTTTTATCCCATAATCTTTAAGCGCTATAATCATGTCTTCTACGAGCCTGGTAGTGGTAAAGATTCCGTAGAGCTGCATTGGGAAGCTGTCATCGTATCCCACTAAATTCGGCTTGATAAAGACTTGATCGTCTAATTTAAGATCATTAAGGCCTTTGCATAGAGAAATAATCTCTATTAGAGAATCTGGAGACTTTTTGTATTGTGAAATTGAGACAACCGGTTTATTCATGTTTATCCTCTTATGTTATTATAGCTGAGTTTTTATGGAGCAAGAAAAACCTTATCTCCGAAGTGTTTAAGCAGTGCTCTTGAAAGGGCCTCAGCCGTATTTTGGTCTTCAAACTCCACTAAAAGTTCGCCCTTTTCGCCTACTGCAAGTCGTCCATGCTGTTCAACAACTTCTGCAACTTTTGAAGGCTCTGTAGTCCACCAGTTCCTTGCCCTGAGCAGCAATTCTTTCCCTTTTAACCGCCTGGGAGTCACAAGGTCTATGCTTCTAAACCAGGCATCCCATCCAATCTGTGCCGGCGCTTTAAGCACAGGACTCACCGGGTCATGATAGATTCTGCATCTGCCGAATAACCTCATCCGAATCATGATAAAATCTCCTTGAAAATACTCCTGAGTCGCTTATCGTTTGGGAAACATTCTTCAGGGACCTCAATGCCGGAATTCTTCAGGGCCCATGCAAGACAGTGTGTATAGATTTCTGCTGCCCCATTATCATCTTTTAGTTTTAAGTCCCGTATGTCAGCGTGATACCAAATTTTCTCGAAAAGATTTTTTGCATTTTCCCTAACTTCTCTTAGTCTAATATCATGGTAAGATATCCTCAATTGTTCTATGAGCTTTTTCTGGGCCAGTTCCATGCCCGAAAAAATCCTGCGCATATCCCGAATAGAGGGATCGCTTCCCCAATCATCCGCATTATTCACTATAAACCCCTGTTTGTTTTAGTGTAGTTTGTTATCCTTTTAGAAAGGCAGCTTTAACCCGCCCTTTGAGGTGGTTCCTTTTAAATTTCCAAGAAGGCCATTCCCCAGATTAAGTCGTTTAGAAATCTCTTTGCCGACAAGATCAAGCCCACCGATGCCGCTGTCGGCTTTGCGGAACGGGTCATCCATTTTGGCCGTTACAGCCATTTTAAGATTTTTCTCAAGCGTTAAGGCCTGTTTTTCTACTGCCCTGTTAGCGGATTTCATAAAGGCACGATCCAGATCAGATGTAAGATCAATATTATAATTTGATAAAGTGCCTGAGACTTTTGCATTTACGGTAAACCGGGAAATGCTTGAAAGAGAGGACATCAGGGCCGTCTTTATTGTACTTGCCTTCTCCGAAGGCCAGGCATGAAAACTCACTGAGTGAAATTCAGATATCAAGTTGGATTTTATTTTTTCATCCTTTAAGGTAGCGTCTATTTCCAGGTCTGCAAGTGCATGATTTAGGGCCAGGGGGAAAGCGTCAGCGCCTGACAGGGTTATATTTTTTATCTCATATCCCTTTACCGTTAGTGTGGCAGTGTCTTTTGACTGCGCCTTTAAGACATGGTTAAGGATGCCATGGAGATCAATGGATTCCAGTCCTTTGAGTTTATCACCTTTAAATCTGAATTTTAAAGGGAGGCCAAGAATGCCCTGGTCTGGCGTAATGTCCTGGATCAGGCCTGTGATTTCCCCTGCATTGAGGTTTACCCGGGCCTTGGCCTTTCGGATAAGAAAATCCGGGAGCGGCTTATATTCCTTAAACCTCACGTTTACTCCCTTACTGCGAGGTGGTTTTATACCTTCGTGGTCCTTCTCTTTTTTATAGGATTTTTCGATCACAGGTTTCAGTTTTTCGTACCAGATTCCAGCCTTCTGAACAATCTCGCAGAGTCTGGAACCAAAAATGCTTTTGCTAAGGTGTTTCAGGCCCCTGGGCGACAATGTGTATTTCTGTTTGAGGCGCATAACATCATGTAGCTGGGCCTCCTTTGCCTCCCCTATCCGACTCTTTAGTGAGGCAACTTCATCCTTGAGGTTACTATGTGCGTTTTTTATTTTATTGATGTCGCGCATGATATTTTTTTTAAGGGTAGACAGTTCGGATGCAGATCCCAAAATGCTACTGATCCCCTTTTTTTTGCCTGATTTTAGCTTGTTAATACGGTCTCTGTAGTCTTCGAACTGTTTTTCGTCTGGAAGGTTTTTTAAAGATGCCTCCCACTTTGTTTTTTTCTCCTGGATATCCTTTTGAAGAGAATTGATAATGCCCATGGATTGCAGCTGTTCTGTGTGCAAAATTTTCTTTACATCCGGAATTTTAAAAGAGGGGAGAGACATTATACCGCAGGGGCTTTTGACGGCGGTTGGGATCTTGTCTTTTTCTCTTACCTTTTTTGCTTTTTTAAGCTTCTTTTTTCCCTTTATGGCCCCGGAAGTTTGTCTCTGTGTGCCAAAACGGATGCCGTCCAAGGTCATTTCGTTTATAATTACTTTTCGGCGAAGGAAATTCAAAGGTTCTAAAGTGAAAGAAACATGGTTTACCTCAAAGGCATTTATCATTGTAGAATCAGGATTTGTAACCTGGAGTTGTTCAAGGTCCAGTCCTGCAGGAAACAGGGTAAGGTCTAAAGCTCCAAGTTCTACTTTTGCGCCTATGGCATTAGTTCCGTATTTTTCTATAAGGCGCTTGACTATTCCGTCGGCTAAAAAGAACCAAAATCCACCAAAGACTGCCGCAACAATTACGAATGCCGTTAATCCCTGCCAGCGAATGAATTTTTTCATGATGTACCTCCAAGTGTTGATATTCCCTGGTATACACGATAAAGTTTACTGGTCTTCAGCACTTTCATAACATGGGTTTTCTCCACCCAGGTTAACACATGGTCGCGATACCGGCGAATACCCATGTTAAATAAGAAATAGACGGGAAGAAACAGAATGATGCTAAAAAACAAGCTACCTATGACAATAGAGTTATAAAATTTCTCCATTCGGAAGAGTGTGATGTTATAAAGAGATGTCCATAATCCGTTGAGAGCATTGGAGTTCAGCAGGTATAATCCGATGCCGTGAAATAAAGGGTCCAGGAGATAGGCTAAACCTGAAAAAAAAGCCCACCCAAGGATAAAGGCAGATAGGCTTACACGGAGGATAAGCACAAGGAAAAGCACAAGGATATTGTGAAGACTGTAAAAGGGTGTAATTCCGAGGATCATGGCAAGACAGAAAGCAAGGGTGATCTGTCCCGGGTCACTCTCAGAATTCAATACCTTTAATAGCTTGGCAATAAGTCGAAGCATAATAAACCTCCCTATTTAAATGCAACAGGAAAACAACTGTTTTTTTAAGGATTGAGTTTACAATGAGTCAATAACTGTATGCACGACGCATAACTGTTTAGGTATTTAGGCTACTTATCTGGGAAGGCACCTGCCTGTGGACACGCATATGCAGGCGGCAGACCGGTAGAAATTTGTCATGTAATGACGCTCTGAGTAAGAATCAAAAATTGTTAAGAAAGTAAAAGTTTCAGGTGTTTTATTACGGTTACTGCACAAAAACTAACAGCCTTTAGCCAATCATCTAAACAACTTGCGTAATTAAATACAAAGTATAATACTTTTATGGAAAAAGTCAAAAGGAAAGCGAGCATAGGCCATTGAATTGATTTACCGAGAACCTCGAGCTACCGAACTTTTATCCGCCGTTTTTGTGGCGGTCCGATCTTTGAACCCCGCCAAACATAAGGCGGGCAAGTGTGAACAGTTACATAAATTCAGTTATTTCTTTGGCAAGGTTCGGAAAACTTTAAAAACGATGAAACTTCAACTTTACTTTCCCATTTACATTTTTTTTACCTTTACATTTTTATGAAATAAAAGTACAAAGTTTGACTAAAATAGTACAGTGTAGAGACGAAAAGCATTGTTTATGAGGGTCAAGTGAGAAAGGAAATGAAGATGTGTCGCAATTGAGATCAACCTTCAATCAAAACAGTTTTAAATTTACAAGCAAATATAAAACCGGAGGGTATTTTAATGGCCGGAAAGCCAACCTATGAAGAATTGGAACAAAAGGTAAAGGAGTTAGAAAAGGAAGCCTCTAAATTCAAGCGGACAGAGGAGGCACTAAAAGAGTTGAGAGAGGTATACCAGACTATTTTTGAAACTACCGGTACTGCAATGCTGATAGGCGAGGAAGGCAAGACAATATCAAAGATAAACGAGGGATTTGAAAAACTCTGTGGTTATTCAAGAGAGGAAGTAGAAGGCAAGAAAAGCTGGGCAGAATTCATTGTGAAAGCAGATCTGGAGAGAATGAAAGGGTATCACAACTTGCGAATGACTGACCAGAAGGCTGCCCCACGATACTATTAATTCCAGTTCATTGACAAACAGGGTAATGTTAGAGATTGCCTCATACCCTATCCCTGATTCCTGGAACAAAAAAGACCATTGGATCCCTTATAGACATCACCTTTCGCAAGCTGGCCGGAGAAGAGACAAAAGCTGGCGAACACAGATTCAGGGGGCTATTCAACAATATTAGTAGCTGCGTTGCAGTGTATAAAGCAAAAGATGACGGAAATGATTTTATCTTTAAAGATATTAACCGGGCTGCGGAGAGGATTGAAAATGTTAAAAAAGAAGATCTTATAGGCAAAGGGGTGCTTGAAGTATTCCCGGGAGTCAAGGAATTTGGCCTTTTTGATGGTTTTAAGAGGGTTTGGGAGAGAGGCAAGCCCGAAAATCATCCTATCTACCTATACAAGGGTGAAAGAATTATGGGCTGTAAAGAAAACTATGTCTACAAGTTGCCTTCAGGTGAGATTGTTGCAATCTATGATGACGTTACCGAGCGCAAACAGGCGGAGCAGAAGATAAAACATATCGATTTCGTGCTACGAGCCATCCGGAACATCAATCAAATCATAGTCACAAAAAAAGACCGCGGCAAATTGTTGAAAGCGGCATGTGAGAGCTTGGTTGAAACCTGTGGCTATTACAACGCCTGGATTGCCATGTTTGACGAATCCGGAAAGCTGATTAAGACGTTTGAGGCAGGTCTGGGCGATGATTTTTTGCCCATGATAAAATTTCTTGAACGTGGAGATATAACCCATTGCGGGCGTACGGCTCTTTCACAATCAGACGTCGTGGTAATAGAAGACCCGTCATCCACCTGCGCTGACTGTCCATTATCGGAAGAATACAGTGGAATGGGGGCGATGACCATCCGGTTGGTATGCGATGGAAGGGTTTACGGACTCCTATCTGTGTCGACCTCAAGAGATTTCATAGTACATAAGGAAGAGCAAGATTTATTCAAAGAGGTCGCTGGAGACATTGGTTATGCACTGCGCAACATAGAACAGGAGAAAAAGCGCATACGCATGGAGGAAGTGCTGAGGCAAAGCGAGGAGAAATATCGTACACTTGTTCAAACCCTATCCGACGTTGTTTTTATTATAAATCCGGATGGAAACTTTACCTATCTTAATCCTGAATTTGAAAGGCTTACCGGCTATCCTTTCCAGGATTTCATAGGCCGCCCTTTCACTGAAATGCTTGCCCCTGAATATATAGAATCAACGGTTGACCGCTTCAAGCGGGGTCTTTCAGGCGCAGAAATCCCCATTTATGAAGTGGAATTTCTTCATAAGGATGGAAAAAATGTTCCTGTGGAATTAAAAGTGACATCCCTATTGGATGATGAGGGCAGGGCTATAGACAGAATCGGTTTAGCCCGTGACATTTCTGAGTGCAAACAGGCTGAAGATGTGTTGAAGGGAGAGAGATCGGGCACAAATGTACCCTGGATATTGCCAACGTGATGTTCGTGGCACTTGATGCAAGCGGAAGGGTTACATTGATCAATAAAAAAGGGTGTGAGATCCTGGGATATGATGAAAAACAAACCCTTGGGAAAAACTGGTTTAACCATTTTATAACCGAAGCACATCGTGAAGAAGTAAAAGACGTCTTTCAGAAGTTGATGAAAGGAGAAATCGAACTTTTCGAATACTTTCAAAATCCTGTTATAAATAAAAGCGGTGATGAGCGATTCATTGCCTGGCACAGTGCTCTGTTAGAAAATGAAAATGGAGATATCATCGGAACATTCGGTGCTGGAGAAGAAATAACCGAGCGCAAGAAGGCGGAAGAAGAAAGGAAGCGCCTTAAAACTCAGCTTCAACAGGCCCAGAAAATGGAGGCCATCGGCACCCTGGCCGGCGGCATTGCCCATGACTTTAACAACATCCTTTTTCCCATTATGGGCTACGCAGAGATGGGAATGATCGGGGTTCCTGAAGACAGTAAAATAAGAAGGAATTTCATTGAAATTCTTAGTGCATCAAAACGCGCCAGTGACCTGGTACAGCAGATCCTCACCTTCAGCCGGCAACACGATCAGGAACTAAGGCCGTTAAAGGCTGAACTCGTTGTAAGGGAGGCATTAAAACTGATCAGGTCTTCGATCCCCTCTACCATTGAAATAGATCAAGATATAGAAAAGAACTGTGGCCTGATTATGGCGGATCCCACTCAGGTACATCAGGTAGTAATGAATCTATGCACAAATGCATATCATGCCATGGAGGAGACAGGGGGAATCCTGAGTGTGAACCTTAAAGAAATGGAGTTAATGCCTGAGGATCTAATCGGTCTGGCCATGGAGCCAGGGCCTTATCTCTGTTTAACGGTAAATGATACAGGTAAGGGAATGGACAGCTCTACTTTAGAGCGAATTTATGACCCCTACTTTACCACCAAGGAAAAGGGCAAGGGCACAGGATTGGGACTTGCCGTGGTCCATGGAATCGTCAAAGGCTATAGCGGGGATATCCGGGTATACAGTGAACCGGGAAAGGGGACTTCCTTTTATGTGTATCTGCCCGTAATAAAAACAAATAACCTTGCATCAGAAATTGTATCTGATGAGCCATTGCAAACCGGCCGTGAACATATCCTGCTGGTGGACGACGAAACCCAGATTATTGATATGGAGAAACAGATACTGGAACGGCTCGGCTATAAGGTTACAGCCCGAACCAGCAGCATTGATGCGCTTGAAGCGTTTAAAGAAGCCCCTGATAAATTTGATCTTGTTATCACAGACATGACCATGCCGAATATGACCGGAGATAAACTGACAGGGGAGCTTAAGAATATCCGTTCGGATATTCCTGTTATCCTTTGCACGGGATTCAGTGAAAAGATCTCCAGGGAAAGCGCTTATGCGCTGGGTTTTGCAGGTTTCCTTATGAAGCCTCTTTTGATGAAGGATCTTGGAAGGACTGTCCGGGAGGTGCTGGACGAGTAGCTCGTTGCTGGGTTCTGGTTTCTCGTTAGTCGTTGCTGGTTGCTTGTTACAGTAGGGATAATATTGGACTAGAAAGGTTATCGTGACTTAGAAATCTATCAATTAGCATATGAACTGGCGATGAAGATACATTATGTGTCACTAAAATTTCCAAAATACGAACTTTATGAGGAAGGTGGTCAGATTAGGAGGTCGTCAAAAGGAGTTGCCTTCACTATTGTAGAAGGATATGGAAGAAGAAAATATAAGAACGATTTTTTAAAGTTTCTGGTTTACGCTCAAGCATCATGCGATGAAACAAAAGTTGATTTGCATTTTATATACGACTCTGGATATATCAGCAATGAGACCTATAACGAACTCCGGGAGGAGAATGACAAACTTGGAAGGAAGATTAATAAATTCATACAATATGTTGAAACCAAGTGGAAATACTAACACTGAGCACCGAGAAACCAGCAACGAGCAACGAGCAACGAGAAATGTCACACATCCTTATCATAGACGATGACCAGTCCATATGCAAGATGCTGTCTACTCTGGTCAGTGAAATAGGGCACGATGCTGTCTGTGAGCACACTCTCCATAACGGCCTCAAGGAGGCATTATCCAACCCATACGATGTAGTGCTCTTAGATGTGCAGATGCCCGATGGGAGTGGTCTGGATATCCTGCCGAAGATCGGTGAAACCCCGTCCTCACCTGAGGTTATTATTATGACAGGATTCGGCAATTTTGATGGGGCTGAAATTGCTATTAAAAACGGCGCCTGGGACTACATCCAGAAAACCGATTCACCCAGGAAAATAATTCTCTCCCTGCAACGTGTCATCCGGTATCGAGATGGCCTTAAGAAGGCCCAAAAATCTGCGGTAGCCTTGAGACTAAATGGGATTGTTGGAAACAGTCCATCTATGAAGGCATGTTTTGACCTTCTGGCCCAGGCTGCAACAAGCGAGGCTACTGTTCTTTTAACCGGTGAAACCGGCACTGGTAAAGAAGTTTTTGCAGAGGCTATCCATAAAAACAGCCCACGGGCCTCTAATAATTTTGTGGTGGTAGATTGCGCGGCCCTTCCTAAGACACTTGTAGAGGATATGCTTTTTGGACATGAAAAAGGTGCCTTTACAGGGGCGGATAAGACCCGGGAGGGTTTAATCAAACAGGCTGACAGGGGTACACTCTTTCTTGATGAGGTTGGCGAACTCCCCCTTTCCGTCCAGAAGGGCTTCCTCCGGGTCCTTCAGGAACGCCGTTTTCGCCCCTTAGGCAGCAGGAGAGAAATAGAAAGTAATTTCAGGATCATAGCGGCAACTAATAGAGATCTCGACGACATGGTAAAGGACGGTCAGTTTCGGGAAGATCTCCTGTTTCGCCTCCGGTCCCTGACAATAGCGCTGCCTCTACTAAGGGAGCATCCTGAAGATATTAAGACACTTGCCATTAACCACATATATAAACTTTGCGAGCATTACGGCACGGAAACAAAGGGTTTCTCTCCCGGGTTCTTTGAAGCCCTTGAGGCCTATAACTGGCCCGGAAACATACGGGAATTGTTAAATGCCCTGGAAAGAGCATTTGCAGCCTCACAACACGTACCTACCCTGTTTCCAAAACATCTGCCAATAAATATCCGGGTCCTGGTTGCCCAGTCCTCTGTGAGCAAGGAGGTTCCTGCAAAGGGAAGCATGATGGAAAGTCCTAATTCTGCCAACACGCTTCCCATATTGCGGGATTTCCATAAAGCTATGGAAAAAAAATATTTACAGGACCTGATTAAACTCACCATGGGCAACATCAAAGAAGCATGCAGGACATCCGGAATGTCCCGCTCCAGCCTGTATGATCACCTGAAGAGACACAGGATATCCATTCCTAACCCGGACAAGCCGTAACCGTAATTTATTTGCCACCAAGTCACCCAGCACCGACCACCCAACAACGAGCAATAAGCCCCCAACACCCAGCACCGAGTAACGAGCACCGAGCAACCAGCAACAAGCAACGCCACGCATAGTCCAGATATCCGGACATGTCCAAATTTTCGGACTCTCCGGATACCCCTGCCAGCCTGCTTTTTCCCGATTCAGTCCAAGATTTTGGACTGGGAGAACCCTTTTAAGGCATATTCCGTTTCCTTACAACTCACACAAAAACATCTCAATTAGTTGAAATTAAACAAGAAATGAGATTAATAAAATATTGGCTCACTTATTGCTGTGCTATTATATGAGATGAACCGGTATATTCCACCGGCAAAAAATGAAAGGGGTGAGAAATAAGCGTATTGCTTTACGCCCCGGTATCGAGGTCAATAAATAATAAATTTTAGAATGAGATTGAAAAACTGGTCCCTCCAAAAGAAATAGAGACTTATAGGGCAAAGGAGGAGCTTTCAGGCAGACTTCGCCTTCCGGGAAAAGAAATTACCATTGCCGTTCTCATTGT